>JAABUW010000106.1_pt1 | contig 173008 bp, 162 predicted proteins | sample 5560081 | NCBI WGS metagenome assembly JAABUW01 (sample SAMN10711882, study PRJNA513363) | rock metagenome | isolation source: Antarctica rocks | place: Antarctica: Victoria Land, Knobhead sud
ATTTTATAATATAATTAATTAATAATATTTCTAAAATAATTATAAATTAATAATTATAAAAAAGAGATAAAACTTTTTTTATTTTATTATTTTTATTTAAATATAATTTTTAATAATTATAAATATAATTAAAAAATTATCTTAAATTAATATTTATAAATTTATCAATTAAATATATCGATTTTAATTTAATTAATAAGAATATTTTAATAATAAAATTATTAATAAAATTAATTAAAATATTAATAAATATTAAAATTTATTTTATTTCTCTTTATTTATATCTTTCGAATTATAATATATAAAAATTATCGAATATATTTAATAATATTAAAATAAAAATAGTTTATTTTATTTATTTATAAAGGTCTTAATTTATATTCTTTAAAATTATTATTTAATCCGAATATTTAGAGCCTAGTTTTAATTCGAGATCTTCGAAAGTTATAAATATATTAAAGAGCTCGAAGCCCCTTAATTCGAGATTTATAAAAATTTTAAATAGATAAATAAAAATAAATTTATAAATCTCTTTATCGATAGATTCGAATCTTATTTAATTTTTTAAATAATAAAAAATTTTAAAACCTTCGAGTATCGAAGTTTTCGAATATTAAAATCTTTATTTTTTTTTATATTACCGGTTTAATAGTTATAAATTAGGAAAGATTACTAAATTATTAATTTTCGTATTTTAAAATATATAATCCATCGAATTTTATTTTCCTCTCTTTTATCCTTTTATAAACTCTTGAAATATTCGAATTAATTTTATTATTATCTTAAATATCTACTTTATTATAGGAATTAATCGGTATATTATTAATTTATTTTTATTTATATATCTTAATACGTTTTTAATAAATCCGTAGTCGTAAATATCTTTATATTTCGAAAAAACCGAATCGGCCGAAGGTAGTTATTTCGAAGAAATCGAAATAACCCTAGAAATTTATCTCTCCGTTTTTATTAATATTTACCTCTTTATTAATACCTACCCCTTTATTAATATTTATACCTTTATTAATATTTACGCTTTAAGAATAATAGGATAATCGTTAAAGGAGTAAATTAATATATATCTTTAATCTTTTCGAAAAGAAATTAATATTTATTTAATAATAAATAAACGAAGAACGTTCGATAGATACTCGATAACGGTAAATCGAGAAAATTATCCTCGAAATATTCGAACCTAATTTATTTTTTAGATAAGCGTTCTAGCGTTCTAGGGTATATAAATATTAAATATACCGAGACGGTCGTTATATTCGTATTTCTTAAACCTTTTTATCTTCTTATTTTATAATTAACTCGGTATAATTATTATAGAAGTTATAGTTTAACGGGGAAAAACCTAAAGATATAATACGTTATAATTATATTTTCGAGGTACGATATTATCGAATTTTAATTTAATCGAAATTTATTAAATTTTAATTAAGATATAGTAGTCGAAGAGTAATTTTATAAAAATAATTTCTTTATAGCCCCTCGCTTAAGGCGAAGTAAAAAAATACGAAAATATCGAAACTTAATAAATTCGAAATTTATATTAATATTAATCTAGCCTTTATTTTATTTAGGTTTATATATTTATTTTATTTTTTATTTATATTTCTCGAAGAGTCTTTTTAGTAATTATATTAATTAAAATAAATATTCTCTTAAAGAAGATAATAGGCGGTAATTTTAATTTAAAAAAAATATAAATTCTTCGAGCCTATTTTTCCTTCGAGTTTCCCGAATTAATTATCTTTAATTATAATTTATAACCCCGAAGAGTTATTTTAACTAATATCCTAAATTAAGTTTATAAAATCTAGTTCGTACTTTTTAAAAATAAAGTAAATACGTAATTAATTTATTAAAATAAGGAAATAATAATAATAGGATTTAAAAGGATATAAATACCGATATTTTTATCGAAGAGTAAAAATCTTTCGAAGTTTTCGAGCTTCGAAAAATTCGAAGGAGATTAAATTATATTTATTTAATTTAATATTTATATATATAAATAACTCCTTCTATAAATATAATATTTTCTCGTAATAGGTTACTCGGGTTTTATAAAATCTTCCCTTAATATAATCGGATTATTATTTTAATTATATAAATATCGAACGATATAAAGTAAAGTATAGTTAATATTTTAACTACCTTAATTATAAAGTCTTTAAAACGTCTATCGTTTATAATTAAAAAATTATTAAATCCTACCTCTTTAAAAAGAATAAATATTATATACTTTAAAACTTTCGTTAATATCGAGTAAATTATTCCGAAATTATATTAAGAAATATTAAGTTTTCTACGATAGAATTAATCGATTATTTCGAGTCTTCGAAAATAATAAACCTTATTAATAGTATTTTTTACGGGATATTATAACCGTTAAATTTTCGAAAGATCGGACCGTTACGAAAAGAATATATTTCGAGTTATTCGAGGTATAATAATAATATATTTAATTAAGAGTTTCGACGGTCGAAATAAAGGATAAAAGGTTTTATTTTTATTAATAAATTAGGCTCGAAGAAATCGTAGCTCGAAAGAATCAAGATTTAAAAATCTTTAATTTACTACCGAATTAATAGGTCTTCTAAGACTAAAATATAATTAAGATTTTTTTATTTCGTGAATCTTAAAGGTTAATATAATAATATTTTAATAAAAGAACTTTATCGAACCTTAATAAATATTAGAAAGAGATAATATAAATTAAAAATATTATTATATATTCTTTCGCCCCTCCTTATATTTAATAGTTCGAATAATTTAAAATAAATAAAAATTAATAGCCTATATAAAGCTCGATTCCTCCGTTAAATCGGAAAAATCTTTCGAGTTTATTAATATTTATAACTCGTATATTTATATATATCTCTTTAGTTATTATTTAAAAGTTTAAAACTTTAACTTCGAATTACTCGAGATATTTTAATAAGAATTTTTTTTTTTATTATATTATCTTTATATACTTTAAAATAAAAGTCGATAATAATAAATTCCCTTATTAATAATTATTCGAATCTTTCGAATATTATTAATTTCCTAGGTCTTTTTTAACGTTATAATACTAGGATATAACGGCTCGTATTTTTAAAATATAATTATATATTAATAATTTTAACCCTTAGTTCGAACGGTTCGAGTATTTATAAATATTATAAATTTAGAAATTAATTAACTTTAGCGTATATTTACCTAGATTTTTAATTTAGTTTTCGAAATCTTTAAACGCCGTATAAATATATTTCCGGAAAAACTTAATTTAATTTTTATAGGTATTAATTATTATAGTATAGCCTTATTAACCTAGCCTAGCCTAACCTACCTTAGATTTAACTTAGGTTTAAGCTAGTTTCCCTATTTTTATCCTAATATAGTCGGGATAAGAAATAAATAAATACTCCGTGCGCTAGCTTTTATTTAGATAATAACTGGCCCTACCCTAGTTTTCGTCCTTTATCTTTTATCTTAGCCTACTTTTATACTATAACTAGACTATAGTTTAATAAACCTGGTCGTTAGTTTAATAAATATCTAGATATTAATCCCGTCCTATAATATTATAAAAGATTAACTACTTAACTAGTGTTTCTTAGTACTAGGATAATTATTATAAGGGATTAACCCCCTAACCCCGAAGACCGCGTACGATAGTTCCTCGCCGAAGTTTAGAATAATTTTATTAGTTTCTTAAATACCTTCGACTACCTATATATTTAAGTCGAGAGTAATTCTTTATTCGATATTTTATTCTTATCTACGCCTCCTCCTCCTCCTATACTAGATACGTAATCCCTAGTTTATATTATCGTTTAAATAATAACCTAGGCCGTATTTATTATAGCCTAAATTATACCTTAACCCCCGCTCTAGGTATTCGATAAAAATACCCTTAATAATATTATTATTATAGGCCTATATTTATTTTCCTCTTTAAGTACCTAATAACCTACCCCCTCCCGATCTCGAACGCCTCCTAGATCCGAAAAACTCCTAGATATCTCGGAATATAAAGGGGACTAAGATAAATTAGATATTTAGGAGTAAACGTTAATATAGTAGATATATATTAATTATAATCGTTACCCTACCGATAATAATAAGATCGTTTATATAAAGCTTAAATTAATTATCGGTAAAAATATCTTTAACTTAATAAACTGTTATTAAAAAAATAGTCTTTATACCTTAATTAACTTTACCGATTAACGAAAGAAACTACGGGAAATATATAATAACCCGTTTAAATAAAAGGATACTCGGAACTATATCCGGGAATTTAAATAAGACTTTATACTTTTTAACGAGTATTTTAACCTCGTTATTTAAAAGAAGGAACATTTTTAAATAAAAAACGAATCCTTAATTAACGTTATAAAATATAATATTAATTATATTACTTAATAGGCCTTTATCTCTTAAAGGAAAATTAATAATTAACGGCTATATACCTTCGATAAATACGTTTATATATACTCCGAAATCGACTAAGAACTCTAGTAAATTAAATATCGTTTACCTCGTTAAAATACCACTTTTATTAAATTAGGATAAATCTTAAGGAGGTTTATTATATCTCTACTAATTTCTACCCTTATAGCCCGTTTTATTATAACGAGTACTTTTATCCCTATTATCGTACGTTAGTAAAACGAAAAGCGGCTCGATCGTGGCTTAGGGCGCTCGACGGGCGCCTTAAGAGCCTCAAGCGCGATATTTATCTACCGACTCGACGTACGCCCGAAGCGTATAGTTAAAGGGCTTCGGGCGTATACTATATACCTTAAGGCCTCGATTATTAATAGTAATATACCCGGAGACCTAAAGGATATATATACTATAGAGGATTATATTAATAAATATTATAATACTAGGATAAAATAAAGTTTGTATAGTTTAAATATACTTAATATTATTCGATAATATACTAGTATTAGATAGAGTAATTATTCGGTTAGTTAATACGTAATTACTATATTCCTGAAATTATATAATTCGATCGCGTTCGACTTTATTCGATAATATACTAGATATACGTAGTTCGACTTTATTCGATAATATTTATTAAATTAACTAATATACCTTTATTATAATTAATCTATAAAGGCCAAATACTATTAATTAAGTAATATTACGAATAGCCGAAATAGTACTACCTAGACGTTTATAGATTTATTTACTATATTATTAAATAGCTCTTAATCTCTTCTTATTATTATTCTCTTTTAAACCTTACTACTATCGCCTTTAATATACTTTACGCTTCTCGTATCGTCGTTACTAGCGGATATAAAGTCCGGGGAAGGGTTATTAATATTATTAATACCTATAGGGTCGGAAAAAGGTTCGTCGGTATTACTAGCGCGTAGAGGGTCCGAGGAGGGCGGTATAATATAGGCCTTCGTTGTAATTTACTAGAATAAGGTCCGAGGGAGCGAGGGGGCCTATTATTTTAATATTATAAATTCTTTATCGGACTTTAGAAGATCGTTAAATCTATTATCCTATTAACTAGGAATACTTATTATAATATCTCCTACGTTTTTTATTATTATATTACCGGCGAGTATTTTCCTTTAGATTTTCTCTAAAGTTAATATCTCTCTTTTATTATTTATAAACCTTTATATCTCCTTAACATATTTATAGGTATTTATATATTTATAATTAACTTTATAATAGTCGAGTATTATTCTAGCGGCTTACCTTCGACTTTAGGACCCTCGAAATTAATTATCCTTTTTTATCCGCTCTTTTATTCTTTTATTCTATTAATTATTAAAGTAATAACGAACTAGACTATAACTAAACGAAGAGGAGTAAAGAGATTACGTATTATAAATAAAGAGTTAAGGCTTAGAAGTCTATCCTAAAAGAAGACTTTAATAATCGCGTATATAATTATATTAATAAGGAACTTCTTACGCCCTCGGGTTTAAAGATCCTAAATAATTATATAATTACCTAATCGATTAAGCCGGTGACTAGGTTATTAATATACCTTTATATCGCGATAATCCTTTAATAAGAAAGTATTATATAAAAGAAGTTTAGTGACTAGAACCTATAGTAGTACTACCGTATAAAATTTATATTTATATACGATAACGATCTTAACCTTCGTTATTATATAACTCCGGAATTAACCGACGTAATTAAATAACTAGCGGATTAATAATATTTAAGCGTAAAGAACGAAAATAGAAATAGAAAAAGTTACGTACCTTTCGCGCTTTAAAGTCCTTAAATTAAACGTTAATATCTCTATATATAGTCGAACCCTTTTAGACTAAGACTTTATAATATATTTATATCTCCGTTATTATATTATTAGCCTAGCTAGGATTCTTTTCGGGCTAAGGAATCGCGTAATAACTATTACTACCCATTAAGACTATAGCTTATATATAGTAGACCGCTTTTTATATAACCTCTTAATACCTAGTTAAGGAGTTACTATATTAACGTCGATAAAGGTTACCCTATAATAGGGTAGGTAGCTCTTTATATATTAAATAATCTTTAATATTATTACTAAAATCCGTAGTTAATAGATACTAGCGACGACGTCTATTTAAGGAAGAAAAGATAAAGGATTTTACGCGTACCGAGACGCGTCCGATAACGTAATCGTACGGACGAGAGTTTAAGGAGTAATAAGGTTTAATAGTATCCCGGCGCTATTTATTATTAGTTATTTTATTTATTATATTATAATTAGGCTTACCCCGTAGCGAATTTATTTAATTTATATTCTTTTATCTTTAACGTCTTCTTTATCTTCTTCTTTCTTTTATTCTTCTTTTTATTCTTCCTTATAATATCTTACTCCCTCGACGATTAAGTATTTATAACCGTATTCTTCTTCGAACGGCTTTCGGCGGCGTTTATTAATATTTTTAGAGGGCGATAACTCGTCTTTTAATATCTCGTTAAGGTTTATTAACGAGAGTAATTTATAGCCGGTCTTTAACGATAATTAAATAGAAAGTCTATTACTATTAACCGGTTTCTTAGGTTTAGTTATTTATTAATAGTATTAATAAGTCTCCTATTAAGTATATAAAGGAGTAATAATATATATACGATTTAATATTATATTAGAGGGATTTATAAACCTAGCTTTAGTCTTAGACTTAGGTATCTTAATACTAGTAACGGCGGCTCCTTATAGTATCGTGAACTAGATACTTTAGTTTTAATAGAACGGTTAGAAGGAAGTATTAATATATATTATATATAATACGCGAAGGGGTCTTTTTAATCTTAAAGGAGATAAATAAAGTCGTAGTCGGCTAGGTACTATAATACGTAAATATAAAGGAGGAGACCGGGAAATATAAATTAATAGCTTTATTTAAAAGTACGTATACGTTTTTTAATTTAGAGATATATACGCGTTATTTTAATATCTTCCCTATTCGAAATCGTTTATTTTCGTTCGATCCCGCTATTTTATACCTAAATTAATTAATACTATTAAAAGCGTATACTTTTCGCGTAAATTCGCTCGATTCTATTAAAAATAATTAGAATCTATAAGATTTCTTCTATAACTATATAATCTTTATCGAAGTCTTTATAATTTTAGGTAGTTCTTTTTTATAAAATATATAGAACCCTAACTTTTAGGCGAGGTAGAGATAAAGGGGTTCCTTTATACTCTTAAATAGTAAGAATAATAAGATTTACTACGATAAATAGCCTATTATAATTTTTATTAAACTAGTACCCCCCTTCCTAAAAATAAATACCCGAATAAATAATAAATAAAGAGGCGGTAATAATTCCTTAATTAATCGCTCCTTCTTCTTTATTATTAATTATTTAACGGTATTTTACGACTCGATCTTTATACGCGCCTATAACTATTAATCGACCGCTATAAGACCTACGCCGGGTAGTATCTTAATATAAATATAATCGTTATTATCGACGATATATTAGAGGCTAACCTATATATAGATATTATACGCGGAGTTAAGGACTCCGTAGTCCATAGTAATATAATTAAGGAATATCGCGTTAACGCCGCCGAGGCTACCTAGAAGGTCGAATACCTAATATAATAACTTAAACTTATAAAAGCCGAGGAATATTAATAGCGAATTAAGTTATTTTAAATTAACGGCGATCTTTAGTATATCTATTCTAAAGCTATAACTCGGGATATAACTTTAAATTTATAGATATCCTAGAACCTAGGCCGATTCTAAGGAAAATCGAATAATTTATTATAATAAAAGGTAATTAAGGAGCCGGTAGGAGAGAAAGTCGTTTATTAGGTATTAAAGATAATAATTCTCGACTCTTCGGAGCCGATAAATAGAAAAGTAAAATTAATATATACTCGATCTCTTCCGTTTCCGTAGATTTTAATAAGTTATAATTTCTTACGAATTATCTCTATAAGCGTATATAATATTATATTAATTCCGTTACTTCTTAGCTTAGTTTTACTAGATAGGTACTACCTTTAACTCTATATTATCCTATTTATTTTCTCTTCCCTAGTATAATTTCCTATTATTCTTTAAGGTAGATAATATATCTATATTATTTTTAGGGCTATAGTATACCGGGTATATATTAAACCCTAGCCGTACTTATCTATTTAAATATATTTCGATTAATATACCCCTTTATAACTATTTATTTACGATCTTAAACGCCTTCCCTTTACCCGGCTTATAGAAGATTCTCTCTATAACCCTATCGAATTATATATCCTCTATTAATATAATAAGAAACCGTTCGAATTAAATATTATCGATCTCGATATCTAAAGAACTCTTATCTAAAGGTAGTACTAAGTCCTACGGCCGGTATATTATTATTATATTATTACCTTTCCTCCGAATATAAATTATAATATTACTAAAGGTAGATATTAACGGAGTATTATATTATTACTTAATTTACTCTTTAAGAGGTATTATTATTAATAGCTCCTCGGTTAAAATCTTCCGCCTTTTTTTATTATTATTATACTTTTAGGTCAAATATATTAAATACTCCTCCCTCTACGCGTAGTCTACGTCTTTAAAAACCTCCGGGAATTACGTATATACCCTATAAAACGCGGGTCGTAGACTCTATTTCGTAGTAATATTATTAATCTTATCGCGTATAATATCGTATATTTTAATTTATGAATCTAGGGCCGCGTAAATTCTTTTATAAAATTTTTAATCGATGACGAGACTTATATATATAAAATCGACCGATTATGATTTTATAATAAACTCTCGTTATATCGCTTCCTTTAGGCGCTCTAAGGACTATATAGTATTCGCTCGACTAAACTATATTTATAATTAGTCCGACGAAAGGTCGGTTAGGTAGTATTATAATCTTTAGATTTATAGTAATAACGGCTAGGATATTATACTCTTTATGAATTAGAATTATAATAAAGGTATAGAAAATAATCTAGTTAATAATAATAGTATTTATTAATAAGGGGGATTATACGTTAAAGATATCTAGTTAAATAAGCGGCCGAACGCCCGTAGACGTTAAGCCTATTCGAAATCGTTCGAACGTTAAGCCTATTCGAGATAGTAGTGGTATTTAAAGGGGGCCGACTATTCTATTCTTTATATAGGATTCTTAACTCTAAATAACGACGCGATTATAAAGGGCTAGTATAAGACTATATATCTAGAGTATAATATAGTCTTCGATAATACTAAATCTTACGATAATTTAAAAGAATTAATATTTAACTACGATAACTAGATATTTAATAATTCGGCTAGTAGTAAAAGGAAAGCTAAGAAAGTTAATATAAAATAAATCGCCTTCGATAATAAACTCGTAATATCGATTGAATTTACTACCGTATAAAACTAGATCGAGAAATAACTCGAAGATAAATCTAATAAGAAAATAATTATTTTTAGTTAATTCCTTATAATATTAATTTTCGGAATCCTCTTTTAGCGACTACTATTTACGGTAAATAAAATATAGATTCTTAAGCGTATCTACTAGAGGAAGAAGTAGAAAGTACTAGTACGGACTAGTTTAAACGAGATATAGGAGTCTATAGGTTTATTATAATAAATAGTAATAAATCGTTTTAAATCGCTTAATGATATATTAAAGCCTTTTAGGCTATTATTATTATTATACTCTTCCGCTTTTAAAGCGCCCAGTTATATATTAGGCCGCCCGAGACTCCGTTATTAAGAAACTTTTATTATATAACGTATTAAATTAATCCTAGTCGATATAATTATTAATATAGTAGGTTAATCTATCTATTAAGCCTTAAGGGATTACGTATACCGTATATATAATATTTAAAGGGTTATAAATTCGTCGGTTTATATAACTATATTCAGAATTAGGGTTTAATCGATAATACTCCTTTACCTCTATTATACTATAAATAGGATTTATACGTCCACCGGATCTAAATTTAAGGGTTTGAATTATAATATTAATATATAAAAGGTATCGACCCTTTATATCTTCTCGACTAAGATTTATTATTATTAAAATTATAAATAACTTATTTACTAACCTCCTATCCTACGGGTATAATATATCGTTTCGATTATTACTTCCCGCCTCGTATTCTTATACCTAAATATAGTTATTTCGCTATTTACCCTAGCCTTATTAATTCGGGGTATAACGAGTATAATCTTCTATAACGCGATTAAGATTAATAATATTACCCGTTTTTTTCTATAATATTAAAGAGTTATATATTTTCATAGGATAAAAAGCCGTCTATTTTAAATCTTTATTTATAACTATATTAACGTCTTAATTAATAATAGTAAACGTTTAATCTAAGTATTCTTATTTAATAAAATCGATTAGAGTAGTATAAAGATCCGGGATTCTATATCGACGAGCTATAATAAAAATATATATCTAGTAGTTAATATTTAACCGGAGCCTTCGAATACCCCGTTCCTCGGCTTCGTCTAATAATTATTAGAGTTCTCTTAGGTCCTTTACCTTTAAAATTATATTTCGGATACTCTTTATAAAATATTCTAAATCCGAAAAAGGCCTACTAGTTTAATATCTTTTAATATCTAATATTACCGTAAAGTTTAAATATCGAATATTAACTAGGATAATTTACTTCTCGAATCCTCGTCGCTTATTCGTCCGTCTAAAGATATCTTTTATTAGATTAATATAATTAATTTTATTAATATCCGTTAAATACCCTAAAGTAGGTTTAAATTAATAGATATAATCCGCGTAATATATTATAAAGTATTATTTAGGAAAATCGAAATCTCTTAAGAGCCTAAACCTACGGAAGGCCTCTTTACTTTTATTTAATTAAATAAAATAATATTTTATATACTTTAGAGTTTTACCGGTATAAAAATTATACTATACTAGAGTTATAAAGTTTACGATCCCGCGCGTAGTATATAGAATATTACTCTCTTTAGTTATTAAAAGTAGTATAATCACCGGGATTAATTAGCGAAGTATACTTTTCTATTCTTTCCCCGTCTATTATTTAATATTATTATAATAACTAAAATACTTTAAACTTATAAATAAGGGTATATAACGAAATAATTAATCTAGTTAGATAGTTACGGGTATTTTAAGAATACCTTTTATACCCCGACTTCTAGGCTTTTTCCGACTCGATTTTACCGCGGCCTTTATAACCTTAACTATTTATTTAAAAAGATAATTACGACCGGCGACGCCTTTAATTAATCTATATAAAATATTAATTATTATATACTAATAAATATTAATATAGGGAAGGTACTAGGCGAAGTTATCGAAGGTATAAATATATTTAGGATCTTCCTCTAGTATCTATTCCGGTATATACTATTTTCGATATTATTATTATATCTAATAATAATCGCGTATTCTTTATCCTTCTTTTTTATCTAATTATCCGAATTCTACTCGTAATATATAATAAATAGGGTATTACTATAATAATCTAACTCCGGTAATAAAGATTTACTCCTCGTAATTAGCCGAGATACTAGCGAGTATTAAATATCCTCGACGGACTCTCCCGTCTACGTAGGTAATAGGTATCCTATAACGGCCGTATTATTAGAGGGTTAAAAAAGAATAATCGTTAATTATATAAACGCTAGTATATTAAGATACTATATACTTACGCTCTATAATAATACCTATAATAGTATAATATACCTCTACCTTAATATAAAGATTAATACCCTTCGGGATTAGTATTAAAATAATAAAAATATTACTAGGCCGGCTTCTTTACCTTCGCGCTTAATTATTAAGATTTCTAATAATTAAATAAATAGGCTATATTAATAAATCGCTAGAAAGATTAATAAATTAGGTTTTATCGCTAGTTAAAAGAACCGGGATTACTATAGTATTTTCGGGAAGTTATTCCTATATAGACTACTACTAGTCCGTAGTATATATCTTAATATAAAGGCGGGAGTTTATATCCTCGATATCGATCTAACCTAATTCGCTTATAATATACCTTCGGATAAATATATATAATAGATTCTCTATAAAAGGACGGTGACCGAGAAGAAACTCGATTATTTTAATAATATCTCGATAGTATATAAAGTACTCTATTACTATAATGTATTTAATTCCCGTATTAATAATAATTACCTATTCCTCCTATTAATTATTTAGGATACTATCTATGATTTTAGATAAAAACTCCCTTTAAGTCTCGTTATTCTAAAAAGTAGTGTACTACTATAGGGGCCGAAGTCGGTAGTTATTAAAGAAATCGTTGATTCTACCTTTAATATATTTAACTCTAGCTAATTATTCCGTAAACGCGAAATTAATCTTATCGCGAAATAATAAGAAATCCGAATACCTAATAATATAAGTATTTATAGTCTACCGATAATAGGTAAAAGGCTTACCGGCTCTAGTATTTATAATATCGTTAAAGAATTTTTCTTCGATACTTATAACCACTAGAAGGATATTCGGTTAAATACGATTTAAATAATTAAAGGGATTAAGGCTAGGATCCTTATATCCTTATATATCTCTATCGTCTAGTCCTCCGTTTATTTTAATAGTATACTCGATACTTTAATTACTAGCGTCTACCGCCGTAATTATATCTAAATCCAGCTCCTCTATTATTCGTTATAGTTATTTTTCGACCTCTCTAATAATTTTAATAGCCGTATAAGGTCTTACCTAGGAGGGTTCTTTAAATACTATAAAATTACCATAACGCTTTCGGTATAAATATATATATATTAAGAAACCGCGGTTAGTTTTAATAATATAGTTATAAGCTTTATAGACTTATATAAATATTTTAAACGGAGTAAATAAGATTAAATAACGGGATACTTTATTATATAATTAAAACTATAGGAAATTTCTAACCTAAAGAACTTATTAAAAAGCGCTCGATAATATTCGAAAATATTCGAAATTTTTAGGGGCTTTATAGGGCTAAGGCCGATAAACCTATAAAAAATAATAGCCTCGCTAGTCTTAAAATAGTCTTCCGATCTACGAACTATATATAGATTCTACCTATACCGAGTAAAGAGTTATAATTATTAGGTTAATAATTAATAAATAATAGATCGTAATATAGAGGTATTAAACTTGATAACGAGTATTATTATTTAATATAAATAGATTACTAAGAGCTCTATTTATATAACTAGTTTAATATAATTATTTACTTAACGCCGGCGATATCTATATCTATAAAGCCTCGCGATTTATAAAATAATAATTAAAATAGCTTTAATAGTAAGAAAGCTATTCGGAAAGTTAATAATTTAGTACTATATTCTATAGATAGATTTCTAAAGGTAAAAAATATGGATTTAATTAATATCAAGACGTTTTATATATAATTATTAGAATTAATTCACTTCGTATTAAATAATAGTAAATATCGCGTAAGCGGGGTACTCTAGCTTAGCGCGTAAAATAAAGTCCGTATATTTTTAAATCTTCATTCTTATCTCTATACTTATCTTATCTCTATAATTATTTTATCTCTATAACTATTTATCCTATCTCTTTAATTTTACTCTAGTTTATTTTAAATATACCTTTTAATACTAATATTAACTATAACGATTAAAGTATAACGAATATAACCGACGCTACCGTAAAGGAGGCTCTATATATTAATAACTATTAATACGAGTTTATTAAAGATATTATTAAAGAGTATTTAAATAAAAATTCTCTTTTAAATATTAATTTTAAAAATAAAGCGAAGGTAAGAGTTCTATAAGGTCTTTATAAAACTATTATTTTAAATATCTAGACTTAGGTAGCCGGTAATATATTCGTTAATATCCCGGCTTTTTACGTAACCTATTAATTATATACGGTAGTAAAAAAAGTTAAAATTATTATAAAGCGAAAAGTTACTCCTAGGAAGTATTTAGCGGATAAAATATTAAAGGTATCGGAGTTTAAAAGATAAAGGGTCTTACCTCGTCTAGGACTAAAGTCCGAGTTTTTATTAAATAACGTTACCGCGGAGGAATTATCTAAATCTAAAATATTATCGCGCCCGCGACTACTCCCTTTAGACGTCCGACCGATCGAGAATATATTTATTTATTATAGTCGTAAGGGTAGTATAAAGGAGTAGTATATAATAATATAAAATATTCTTACGGAAACGTATACTTAAAATAATAAGCCACTTTTTATAACCGTAAATCTCGATATCTTTAAAAAATAATTAACTTAAGGCCAAGTCTTAGTAGAGGATCTAGGCGATAAACTTTTAGGGTAGATATATAGCGTAGATAAAGAAGTTTTAATACCTATAAATAATAATTAAATAATATTTAAAATATACTTTATATTATAATTAAAATACCCGAGTTATAAGAACCTAAAGTTTATAGTTAGACCTTCTAGTAAACTACTCGTCGGATATATTTATATCTTTCCTTTACTAACCTTTAATTTATTAAAATTAAATCCTTTATCTCGCTCTCTCGATATACTCGATTAATAATAAAATTAATTTTAACTAATAAAACGATAATATTATATAAGAAAAGACGTAGGTAGTAATATATCTTAAATTACCCTTACTCGATAAACGAAATATTAATAAGGGAGTAGAAAAGGATTAATATCTACCTACGCTACCGCCTATTAAATAATATAAAGTAATACCTTATACTACCCCTTCCCCGAAGTACTTTATACCGTTTAAAGCGATACTTCCTTCTATCCCTCCCGCTAAATATATTAAGACTACGCTATTTAAGAGACTTATATATAATAACGCCGATACCTAGTTATTAAAATATATATCCTAATTTTTATTAAAAGAGGAGAAAATAAATAGCGAAAAATAGCCGGTCCTATTTTTAGATAATAATTCGGAAAAAAGCGAAGATAAAGAGGATTAAAAATTAGGCGTAAATAAAGAAGAAGAGGAAAAGAAGAAAGATAATGAATTCGACGAAAATTATAAAGATACGGAATTAGATACTAGGTTTACTACTTATAATATTACTAATAATAATATTTACGGTAAAGAGGCTAAATTAATAAATATATAAACTCTCCCTTATAATCCTAATTAATAATAATTTATTAATATAATAATTCTAGGAAGTAAATATTTATCGATATAATACTCTACGAACACCTAAACGAATAGACTTTATTCGATATATGTATATTCTTTATAATACCCGAAGCTACTTTATATATTAAAGAGCGAAAGGATCCCGGGCTAGATAAATCTAAATTTATTATACCGAGCTTTCCGTTTCTAGGAATGAAATTAGACTCTTATTACTACTAATTTTTAGCGGCTTTTATCTTATTAAGGATATATAACGGTATCGGAGATAAAGGAATCCTAGTTAATAAAATAAAATATAATAAAATTAATAATAGCGTCCTCGCTCGATAATATTCGAAGTTATTTAATAGAACTAATTTTCGTCGCTAGACTCTTATAATATAACTATAGGTTATAATATAGCGCTAGATTAACTTAAACTAATATAATATATATACCTCGCGAGAAAAGAATAACCCTCGATATTTAATAAAGGGTTCTCTCGATACTTATCTAGACTAAACTAATTAGCCTATATTATACTAGTATATAAAAGCGAGTATAACTTATAGGTTCTATATATAATATAGCCTAAATATTATTATCGCTCCGCCGACCTTAATATTAATATAGCGGAGCGAGTTTCGGAAATACTAAGACCTAACTCTATTTCGAAGATTAGGCCTCGAATAAATTATCGGTTATTCTATAATAAATATTTCTATTAAAATCGAATATTAAATCTAGGTAGATAACGTTAAATATAAAGAGAATATTTATTATATAAACTATAAATTAGAGGGGAAACTAACTTAATAATTATAACGATATATAATTATCACGAGTATTAAAAGTTTCTAAAAATAGGTCCGCGAGCTCTTTAATATATCGGAATATTATTAAAAAGTACCCGAAGGTAGAATAAGACTAGTAAAATATATAAAATAAATCTAGGGGCTAGTAATAGGGAGATTATTTATCGACGAATTTATTAATATAAAAAAGGTAACTACCGGATAAATAATACTACTAAAGGAGCTTAAGAAGTAATCTTTCGAATAACGGTATACACTCGTCGCGTTATCTAGAATACTATAGAATAAGTCGCCTTTAAACCTTAATAACGTACTCGAGGTCCTATTAATAGGCCGGGCGGATAAATAAAAATAGTATAATAATCTCCGCTATAATTTACTAGAGAAATTCCATATTATAATTTTAATATATAATAATATAGTTAAAAGAAAATCAAAGAGTATTAAAACTATAAAAAACTTCACGCAAAAAAGGGAAGAACTAATTAATCTTCTTCTAAATATTATAATTATATATATAAATACGTCTATTTAGGTCGGGGGCGAATGAATACTATATCTACCTCCTTATATCGTTATATATAAGATATTCCCCTTCCTTATAATACTTAAATAAGAATTTATCTAGGTCGAATAAATAATTAAAAGGGATATTTAGCGATAGTTTACGGAAACGGGCGGTAAATCTATAAAGAGCCTATTTTTTAGTAAATTAATTAAGACGCGATTAATTTTATTTATACCGGGTCTTATTAAACTTATTACCGACTCTAAATATAATATCGATCTAACTTAGACGTCGTTTAATAAATAGTATATTATCGAACGCGTAGGTATTAAAATAAATAACCCTTATTATAAAAATATCGATATACTCGGTTAATACGCCTCTAAATTAGATCGGATTTAGTAGATAATATAGGGCCTAGGGTATATATAGTTCAAATATAATAATATTAAAGTACGGGAATAGGTACCCGAGAAATTTATTATTATATCGAACCTACCCCTAATAGTATATATAACGGCGAAGGTATATATTACCCCTTCTAACTTTTCTAGGTATAAATCTTATTATTATTTTATATTTAGGGCTTTACTAATTATTAAATAATAATTTAAAAATAAACTTAAGGCGTCCGGCCGTGATCTTATTATTAAATTTCTCTATTTAGGTTATACTATCGAGGAGTATTAAAGTTACGTCCGTGTTTTTTAGGATAACGAGGAGGTCCCTATAAGAATCGATATCCTCGTTTACCTATATTAATTATTCGCGAAGGGATATATTATAACCTGTATGAAATAACTAATATTAATAAATATAGACTAGCTAGACGAGACCTAGGAGTAGATTAAGAAACGGATCCATTATATCGGGTCTCTAAATAATACGACCGTATATATTTAATATACGGATATTAAAATTAATAAAATAATATTTAATTTATAATAAAAGCGTAAGAAGGGGCGGGAGGGTATAGTTAAATACTAGGGAGAAAAAGATATATTATTATAAAAGGCGTAAACGGCTAAAAAGAAAAAGCGGGTAAAGGAAAAGGCTACTATTACTATTTAAACGATATAAGATATATATATCTATACCTAGCTTTAGCGAGTAGTATTAAACTTATCGGTAGGTTAGATTCTTAAAGGGAATAACGATAAAATAATTCCTTCTACTAGAAATAAATAAAATATACTTTTATTATATATAATTTTAACCGTAAAAAGACCTGCCTTTATTCGATATTATTCGAAATTACTCGAAAATAATTACTTCTATTAGAAATAAATAAAATATACTTTTATTATATATAAATTTAACTATAAAAAGGCCTACCCTTATTCGATAATATTCGAAATCGCTCGAAAGTATATTAACGCCCCTTAGTAAATAAAAACTCGGCTATTAACCTAATATCTCGGTAAATATATAATATTAGGTATATAAATCCTACCTACTCTAAAGAAATAATCGTATTTACTAGATCGATAGTTTATAAATAATAGAGTATAATAAATAGGTATTAAATCCGATAATAAGATTTATTAATTAATATAAACGGTATATAAAGAGCCCTCTTTATATCGCTAGTTTAATATAATTATCGACCTAGCGCTAGCGAGGACGATATTATTTTTATAACGTTCGAAATCCGCTCGAAATCGTTCGAAATAATTCTTAGTACTAAACGTACCTCTACGCGCCCTCGCGCCGGGGAATAAATAAATATTTTAATTCATTATACCTACTATTCCGTACCGCTTTTATAGGGTTATTTATTACGATATATCTTATACCGTTTTAATACTAGATTCCTTTTATACACCGTTTAATTTACTTTATCTTTATTAATCCCGTTATAAATACGCCTTTCGACGTAAATTATAATTATAATCGGAGTCTAGGGACGATAAATAATACTAATATAAAAAAGGCTCTTTATACCGATAAATAATAATACGAGCCTATTAAAGAGGACGCCCGAGATTACTAAACGTCCTATAAACTTCTATAATTTAATTTTAAAAATAATATAGCCGTAAAAGTTATATAACGTCTTTATAGACTAATTATCTCGGATATCCAAAATTAAATAATTATTAAAATATTCGCTAGTATTTCGGCTTCTTACGTAGGCTACTAGCTATATATAATAAGGAAAAGATTTAAGATAATTATAAAGCGAAAGCTACTCCTTAGAAATATAAAGCGGATAAAGCCTTAAAGGTATCGTAGTTTAAAAAATAAGGGCTTTTACTTCCTTTAAAACTTAAACCCGAATTTTTATTAAATAACTTTACTATAAAGGAATTATCTAAATTAAGAGTATTATCGCGTCCGCTACTACTCCCTTTAGACGCTCGATCGATTAATAATATAATTATTTATTATACTCGCGACGATAGCGTAACTAAGCTATATCTTCCTTTATAGGAAATCTTTATAAAAACGCGCGACTTAGGTAATAAATTATTTTATATATTTATAAATTTTAAGGGCTTTAAAAAATAGTTAACTCTAAACTAAATCTTAAGGGAAAATCTAGGTAAGAAATTATTTAACTAGATATATAATATAATTAAGAAATATTTGGTTCCGGTAGGTAGTTATTAAATAATATTCCGAGTATACCTTCTATTATAGTTAAAGTACCCGAAGTATAAGAATCTATAGTTTATAGTTAGACTTTCTAGTAAACTACTCGTCGAATATATTATTACCTTTCCTCTATTAATCTTTAATTTATTAAAATCGAATTCTTTATCTTACTCTCTCGATATACCCGGTTAAAGGTAAAATTAATCTTAGTTAATAAAACTATAAGGAGATAGGAGGGAATACGTAGGTAGTAATATATCTTAGACTATTCTCGCTCGATAAATAAAGTATTAATACGGGAAAAAAAGAGAATTCGTATCTACCCGCGCTACCCCTCGCTAAATCGTATAAAGTGATTTTCTTATTATACCTCTTCCCCGTAGTACCCTATACCGCTTAAAACGACGCTTTACCCTACCCCCTAGTATACTCGGGCTCCGATACTCGGTTTTCTTAAATAGGAAAATACCGATATTTATTTATTAAAAGGAATATCCTAACTCTCGCTAAAAGAGGAGAGAAAAAGCGGTTATAAATACCCGATTTAAATTTTAAAGGATTAAAAGGAAAAGAAAAAGGAAAAGGAATAAGATTTAAATATAGATTTTAAAGAGGAGGAATATAAGGAGGAGGGTAAATATAAGGAAAGAATAATAACGGTTATAATATTTATTAAAAACGGGGATAAGTTTAATAATAAAGATATTATATTATTAATAATATAGACTCTCCCTTATAACCCTAGCTAATAATAATTTATTTACGTAATAATTCTAGGAAGTAAAGACTCGCCGCCTCGACTCTTTATAAATATAAAAATCCCTAGATTTTAATAGAAATATATTTATTCTTTTAGATACTAGGAGTTACCTAGGAAGCTAAGAGCGAGGGAATTCTAAATTAGATAAATCTGAATTTATTAAAGCGAGCTTTTTATTTCTAAGATCGAAAAGTTTACTCTACTACTATTAACTTTTAGCGGCTTATATCTTATTATAGATATATAACGGTATCGGAGATAAGGGAATCCTAGCTAATAAAATAGGGTACGGTAAAATTAATAATAGCGCTATCGCTCGATAATATTCGAAACTATTCGATAGAATTAACTTTTATTATTAGACCCTTATAATATAGTTACTTAATAATACTTAGCGGTAGATTAACCTTAAATAATTCGACGTATATATAGCGCGATAAAAGAACGATACTTAATATCTAGTATAAAGATCTACTAGTCTTTATCTAAACTAAGCGAAGTAGCCTATATTATATTACTACGTAAAGTCGAGTATAGTTTAAAGATACGCTATATAGTATAGCCCTAATATTATAAGTTTATTTAGATAAATAATATTATTATTTAGGATAAAAACTCTAGGAGCGAGTTCCGAGCTAGATTAAATATAAGAACTTCTTCGAGAAGGAGCTACGGATAAATAAATTATAAAGAATTAAAATATTACTTTATAGAGTACCCCCACCCTAATATTAATATAATATAACGAATTTATTAAATACCGGGACCCTAGACTAGATTAAAACTTTGGCCTTAAATAAGTTATCGGTTATAATATAGTAGATGATTCTATCTAAATCAAAGAACGGATTCGGGTAAATAATATTAAATAAAAAGAGGATAACTATAAAATAGGTTATAAACTAAAGGAGAAGCTAATTTAGAACTTTTAATAATTAATTATTAATACGAGTACCTAAACCTTCTCGATATAGGTCCGTAAATAATATAATATTATAAAAGATTCTTTCGAAGTTTATCTAGATAGAGTAAAATCGGTAAAAAAATTAAAACATTTCCGGGGGCTACCGGTAGGTAGAATATTCATTAATAATTTAACAAATACTAAAAAGATAACTATAAGATAAATAATACTATTAAAGAAACTTAAGAAGTAATCTTTCGAATAATAGTATATACTCGTCGCGTTAACTAGTACGCTATAAAATAATCCGCTATTAGACCTTAATTATATACTCGAGGTCCTACGGTAGAATCGGGCGAACGAATAAAAGGAGTATAATAATCTCCGTTATAATTTACTAAAGAACTTCTATATAATTATACTAGCGTATAATAATATAGTTAAAGGAAACTCGAATAGTATTAAAATTATCGACGATATTAAGGTTAAAAGGGAAGAATTAATCTATTTTCTTCCCGAAATTATAAATATACGTACGGATATATCCACCTAGATCTTAGGCGAATAAATATTATATTTACCTTCTTATATCGTTATATACGAGATATTCTCTTTCCTAGAAATATTTATAAAAGAGCCTACTTAATTCGAATAAATAATTAAAAAAGATATTTAGCGATAATTTACGGAAATAGGCGTTAATTCTATTAAAGGCCTATTTTTTAGTAAATTAATTAAGATACGATTAATTCTATTTATACCGGGTTTTACTAAATTTAATACTAACCTTTAACTCGACGTCGATTTAATTTAAATATCGTTTATAAATTAATATATTAACGAAAAAATACGTATTAACCTAAATAACTCCTATTTTAATAATATCGCTATATTTAATTAAAACGCGCCGAAATTAAATAGGATTTAGTAGATAATATAAAATCTAGGGTATATATAATTTAAACGCGAAGATACTAAAGCGCGGGAATAGATACCCGAGAAGTTTATAATTATATCGAATATATTACTAGCGTTATATATTACGGCGAAGGTAAATATTACCTAGTCTCGTTTTTCTAGGTATAAATTTTATTATTATTTCGTATTAAGGGCTTCCCTAACTATTAAATAATAATTTATAAATAAACTTAAGGCGTCGGGTAATAATCTTATCGTTAAATTTCTCTACGTAGGTTACTCTATCGAGAAGTATAAAACCTATATCGGCGCTTTCTAAAATAATACCTACGACGATATTAGAACCGACGTCCTTATACTCCCGTATTAGTTATTCTCTAAGGGTTATATAATAACCTAAATAATATAATCGGTATTAATAAATATAAGCTGGCTAGATAAGACTTAAGAGTATACGAAGAAACGGGTCTATTATATTAGGTATTTAAATACTATAACCGCGTATATATAATATATTAATATTAAAATAGATATTATAATTTTAAATCTATAAAGGAAGCGAGGTATAGGGCGGGAGGGTATAATTAAATATTAAAAAGAATAAATATTATTAATACTTCCTAATGGTAAAGAGTTAGAAAGATTACGCGAGTAAGAATAAAAGCTTTTATATATGAATCCGCTTATTTAATATAATCGAAGGCCGTTCGATAATATTCGATAACGCTAGTATAAAGGGATATTTAATATTCATTTAATTTAGCGCGGTAGGTAGTTAAAGTTATTAATAAATATATTTATTTTAATATTATTTAATACCGTTCGATAATATTCGAAAATACTCGATAAATAGAATACTTAATATTTAGTTCGATTAAAATAATAATTCTAGCCTTATCCTAAAAGTCGTTAATAGAGCGCTCGAATAATTAAATCTCGTTAATCGGATACTCGAGGAGCGCTCGGGGGGCCCGATATATACTCGACGGGCGCTCTAGGCAAGACCCTAGAATACTTCGGGCTCTCGGGGTTCCGCGAGTACCCGTTTAACGACTTTAACTCCCGAGGTATTCTATATTTTAGCCCCGAGCCGCTGGAGCCGGTTTTCGATTTACCGACGTAGCTTTAACTCTCTTATTTAGGGAGTTAATAAACCTCGATTCTACCTAAACTATTATTAAAGGTAAATTAATAAGAACCCCGGTTATTAAAGTTATTTATAAAAAGTAAAGGTTTTACTTTTATTATAAATCGCCTAGATATAATATAAGAACCTATTTAATTAAGCTAGCTAGTCTCCGATCTAGTATTATAATTATTATCGACGACGATGAGAGCGTTATAAAAAGAGTTACCCTAGACGTAGGAAAAGAATAGTCTCGGTATAAAGTCGCGTATTAAGATTATAAATACTTAGAATTTTATATATACCTTCTTACCTATCGATTATATCGTTTAATTTACCTTCGTTATTAATTAAGCTTTCGTTTAAATCTATTATATAACTTTTTAAGACCGACTTTACTTTTCGTAATAAATATATAATTATTTTTTATTAACTACGGTATAGCTAGTCCCGAATTTAAATTAAAGCTTTAATTAATATTAGTATATCCGGCTATCTTTTTATTAATTATAATTTTACGTATACCTAGCGTCTACCTCTTCGCCTTCTTCGTTATCCTCGTATCGTCCGACTCTTTAATAGCGTACCTATTATTATAAAATATATTATTTATATCGTAGAAACGATTTTGAATATCTATAATTATTAAAAATAAATAATCTTCTTCGTTATTAAATTTAATTAATATCTTATTATAATCGGCCTATTATTCCTTTATTATTATAAAGTTACTACCGATTTCTTAGATAATTCCTTAACCTTCGCTTTATATTTTTATTTAAGAAACTATATCTTAAATCCCGTAAAAGTCTTCGTAGAAGATAAACTCTTTTTTATACCCTAAGAAAGTTTCTAGACTTAAGAATCCTAGTCTTTAACTTTATCCGATACCCGTATAGGGTAAACCCCGATTTAAAAGGAGTCGCTAGTATATAAAGAGCCGTTATTATCTATAAACGATAACGTTATTATTAAATAATTAATTCCGACTCGAGAGAAGTTACTTTAACTCTAGGTTTATTAGTAATATATTTAATCCTAAGTTTATAAGAAATAAACCTCGATTTAAGAAGAATTAATTTAGTCCTAGGTTTATTAATAGTATACCTAGTTTTAGGTTTATAAGAAGTAAACCTCGATTTAAGAAGAATTAACCTAGTCCTAGGTTTATTAAAAGTAAACCTAGTCTTTAACCTAACTTAATACTTATATAAAGTAATTTAGAATTTAAGAGGAGTTACCTTAATTCTAGGTTTATTAATAATAAATTTAGATTTAAGAGGAGTCTTCCCCGTCTTAGTCCTAGTTATTTATTCTTATAAGAACTAGCTATAATAACGAGTATAATTATATCGTTATTATCGTTAAATAAGGAAAGACGCTTAAGATTAAATATCGTAGCCTAGCCTCGCTTCGTTTTAAATCCTAATATTAAGAATAACGAACCTAGTACCTAGCTACTCTTAATATATACGAGATAAGATCTCGATTATTTACCCGGCTCGTTAGGCCTAACGAGTAAACTATATTTAATCTATTATTTATAGAAATTAATTAATTCCTAAGTATTTTAAAAGAAATCTCGACCCTAAATACTTAACCTCGTTAAGAACCTAAATATTATAAACCTAAACCCCGCCTTAGTTAAAACCCTAAATTAAATATTTATAATTAAGCCTAGAACCGAGTTATATTTAAAATAAATAAGGAGTTTTACCTCGCCTCCGCCGTTATTTAAAAAGAGTTTTAAATTTATTAAAATAATAAGAATATTAACCTAACTATAATCTTACCTACGCGATACTATAAATTCTTAGACGTTTTTTTAAGAAAAGATATTAATACTTTACCCCCGTATCGGTTATATAATTATATTATTAAATTTAAAGAAAGACTATAACCTCCGTCGTCTAGTTTATATAATATAAATTATAACGAGATTCTAAAGCTCCGCCGTTACCTAGATAAGAATTTTAATAAAGGTTTTATTCGAGCTAGTCGGTTTTATACCGTATTCTTTATCCTATTCGTAAAGAAATTTAACGGAGGCCTACGTTTCTATATTAATTACCGAGGGTTAAATATTATTACTATAAAGAATAGGTACCTTTTACCCTTAATATTAAAAACCTTAAATCGATTAAATCGTACTAAGGTATTTTCTAAATTAGATATTATATTTATTTTTAATCGCCTCCGCGTTAAGGAGGGCGATAAAGAATTTATTATATTCCGTACCCGATTCGGCCTATTCGAATATCTTATTATATTATTTAGATTATATAATAACCTTACCTCGTTTTAATACTATATTAATAATACTCTTCGTAAATTTCTCGATAAGATTTATACCGTATATCTCGACGATATTCTAATTTATAGCGATATCGAGGAAGAGTATAAAATCTACGTTAAATATATTCTTTAGAAGCTCCGCGAGGCGGGGCTTTAAATAAATATTATTAAATACGATTTCAACGTTAAGGAAGTTACGTATTTAAGATTAATTATTATTATTTAAAGGATTAAAATAAATCTAAAGAAAATCGATATAATCCTAAATTAACTATAACTAGTTAATATTAAAGATATTTAAAGTTTCCTAGGGTTCGTTAACTTTTATCGGCGCTTTATTTATAAGTTTAATAAACTCGTTATATTATTTATAACCTTAATTAAGAAAGGTACTATCTTCGAGTAGAGTACTCGATATTAAATAACTTTTAATACCTTAAAGAAGGTTTTTACCTCTAATATTATCCTAGTTTATTTCGACCCCGATTATAAGATTATAATAGAAATAAATACGTTTAATTACGTATCTAAGAGGGTCTTATCTTAATATAACGATTAAGATATCCTTCGTCCTATTATTTACTTTTTAAAGAAATATAATTTTACCGAGTATAATTATAAGATCTATAATAAAGAGCTTATAATAATTATCCGTATATTCGAGGAATAACGTTTTAAACTAGAGGGATCTACTCTTTTTATCGAGGTAATATCTAATTATAAAGCTCTTAAATATTTTATTTTATCTAAAGTATTATCTCGCCGTTAAATAAAGTAAAGTAAATTTTTATTCTATTTTAATTATAAGATTACCTACCGGCCCGGTAAAGAAGGTAGTAAATTTAATATATTAATATATCGGTTAAGAGACTTCTTTAAAAAGAGGGATAAATTAGACCCTAAATACTAGTATTAATATTAGATTATATTAAAAAGAAAAAACCTAGCCCTAGAAGTCCTTAAGGATTATATTTATAATATATTATTAAATATAGCGACCCTAGCCTTAATCCTAATTACCTTAATTATATTAATAATAAATCTAAAGATTCTCGTCTAGCCCTTTTAGTTATACCTTATATTAATTTATACGACCTCGATAAATCTTAATATAGACGTCGATTTAGAACTTTAGATCTTACCTACGTCCTACGAGCCTAAATTAAATAAAGACTAGTTTATTAACCTAGATAAAGACCTATATAATACCCCGATTTATTAATTATAGGATATAATTAATTAAGTCGATTAATTCGCTTTTAGAGTCCTAGAAATACTACGTTCTAAAACGCGCTATTATAACGGAATTCCCCTCGCTAAATACGAAGATAAGGATAAAGTTCTTTACTTCCGAGGAAAGAGATATATTCTAAATTCTAATAAACTACGCCTTCGTCTAATCTAGCTAGTTTATAATAATATCGCGGGTAATTACCTAGGTCGTACCAAATATTACGAATTAATTAATCGGGCCTATTAATAGCCTAACGTCTATACTACTATCTAACGATTCGTTAGGAATTATTATATATACCGAAGAATTAAGCCTTCTCGCTAGTATATTTAAAGATAACTACGTTTATTACCGCCCCCGTAACGATATTAGAAAGACGTCTCGATAAACTATATAAATCCCCTACCGTTTTATACCTTTATAAGAATTATTTATCGGTATATCCTAGTTTTCGTAGACCGCTTAACTAAGATACGGTACCTAGTATTAACTATATCGATAAAAGTAGACGAAGCCTACGACGCTTTCTACTAGAACGTATAGAAACTTTATAAATTATTAAATATCTTTATTTTAAATCGAGGATTTTAATTTATATCGGAGTTTTAAGAGGCTTTATATAAGCGCCTTAAAATCGACTAATATATATCTACCGGGTACTATCCTTAGACGGATAATTAAACCGAGCGGTTTAATATTATAATAAAATACTACCTCCGTATATACGTTAATTATATATAGGATAATTAGGTGAAATAGCTCCCTAGAGCGGAGTTTTCTAATAATAATACTAATTCTTCTAATATTTTAGCCTCGCCTTTCTTAACTAACTATAGTTAATATTTATATATCGGTTTCGAGCCTACCGAACCTTTACCCTAAGATTTTACTACTTAAGCCTGTACCTATTTAATTACTACCGATAAATTCGTAATATAAATAAAAGTCTTAAACGACTACCTCCGCGATAAGATATTTATCGCTTAAATTATTTTTAAATCCTCGGTTAATTAACGAAGGCGCCTATATCCGATATATTTAATAAACGACCAAGTATAATTAAATACTAAAAATCTAAATATTATACGCCCTTTAATTAAACTCGACGATTATAATATCGGCCCCTTCCGAGTCTCTAAGGTTTTTAATAATCCTCTTATAATTTAGTTAAATTTTCTATATTTTATAAAAGTTTACCCCGTCTTCTACGCTAGCCTATTATAATTAATAATTAATAACCCTCTACCTAGATAAGTCTAGTTTATCCGAGAACCTATAACTACCGAAGATAACTAATATAAATAGTATATTAACGGTATCTTAAATTCTAAATACGATCGCCGCTATAGTCTATCTTTATTAAAGTACTACGTTAATTAAAAAGGTTACGTCGCTATATAGAAACCCTTCTAGTACTTTACCCGTTACTAATAATCTATCGATAAATATTATATCTCGAATCCTAGCGCCGCTAGCCTCTACGAATTACTATATATTATTTAAAGGTATTAATATAAAGAACTTTTATTATCTTTATCTTAGTCCGATTTTTAAGAAATTAACCCCCGCCTATATTATAACTTATTCTTTATCCGTTATTATTCCCTCGGTTATTATTTTATATCGGCTTCGACCGATACTTCGTACTACTATATAAATAAATAGTACCTTATAGTCTAGCCCCGCCGTTATCGTCTATAGATAATAACGCTAACGCCTAGCCTTATTCGTATACCGCCGCCTATTCCCCGTCCTATCCTTTATTCGTTATTATCGATTATTTATTTTATAGGAGCTCGACCTTAAAGAGGGGGCTATTATTATAATATAGTTTTATTAACCTAACCTAGTCTAACTTACTTTAGATTTAATTTAGATTTAAACTAATTTCCTTATTTTTATTTTAATATAATCGGGATAAGAAATAAATAAATACTCCGTATACTAGTTCCTATTTAAATAATAGCTGGCTTTACCCTAGTTTTCGTCCTTTATCTTTTATCTTAACCTACTCCTATATTATAATTAGGTTATGATTTAATAAACCTAATCATTAGTTTAATGAATATCTAGATACTAATCCCGTTTTATAATATTAATAGTTTTCTTCTTTATCGAATCTTCCGTTATTTATTTAATTTATTTAAAGAGATCCGTTATTAATAAATCTTAACCCTCGATATTATTGGAACCGAATTTATTTTTTATTTTAAATCGGAAAGTATTAATATACTCGGTATTATTAAACTTTTTTATTTATTTATTAATCTTTTATTCTTTATAAAGAAAATAAAGTTTTATTAATTAATTAAATATATTTATTTATATTCTTAAGGAGATTAAGATTTTCTAGAGTCCGATAAATTATTTTATAAGAAATTCTAAAGATTAATATACGAATTAATTAAAGGATAAAATTCGGATTAAAATTAAAGTTAATTAATTAATCCTATACTTCGATTAATTTTAAACTTCGGTTAGAACCGAAGCTCCCCGCTTTAATTAATTCGAAGATTAATTCTTTAAATTCTCTTTCCTTTCGAATTTTATAAAACTCGTTATTTTCGAATAAATTATATCGAGAGGCGGAGGTTAAAGGGTTTAAAAAGAAAGTCTTTATAATTAAAAAAAAGTTATAATAATATTTACTCCGAGTTTATAAAATAAAGTTTAAGATTTTTAAATACCTTAATAAATTAATAATCTTTATAAGTATTATAATATTTATATTAATACGGGGCGACGAATTTTCGATAAAATTATAAAATATAAAACCTCGTAAATTTCGAATTTTAAAAATTATTAATAAAATACCTAATTAGGTTTAATAGTACCGGTAGTACCGAATATTATCGGCTTTTAAATATTCGAGATTTTTAAAATAACCCTTTCGCTTTAATAATATTAAAAGTAGACCTTTACTTCGAAAAATTTAAGAAAAGAATAAAAATATCGAATCCTTAATACGGTTATCTTAATAATACGCCTTTAATTATAGAGTCTTTAATATTAAATATTTTACGTACTTCGAGGATTATTATCTAGTATATTAATTCGTTATATTAATTAAAATTTTTAAATCTTTCGAATCCTACGGTTCCTTCGGAAAATTCGAACTATTTATTAATTATCTTTATTACTTCCGCCGGGACTTCGAATTCTTCGAGGAATATAAAAATCGTAAAGATATTTTATATTATAATTAAATTCTTAATTTATAAACTCCTTAGTATCTCTTTATTAAATTAATTATTAAAGGATATTCTTTATTTATTTTATAAATAGGAAGATCTAAATTTAAATTTTATAATTATTATTCGAGATATAATTAATAATTAAGATATTCGAGTACCTTATAAATTTTTTAATAGGTTTTATTAAATTTATCGAGATTTATAAATAGGAATAAAAAAACTATATAATAATACGAAGGTACGAATATATCGAATTTAAATTAAAGATTTAGAATTAATTATTTATAATTTATAATCGTATATAAGAAAAAGGTTAATAGTAGTTATAAAGAAATTAAAGTTTCTTTATTTCCGAATATTTTAAAGAAAACGAGTAAAATTTTATTATTAATTTAAACTAATTTAATTAAAGAAGCTCGAAGAATTCGAGATAAATATAATAAATATAAAACTAGGATTATATATAGGATATTTATATTAAAGAATTTTATTTTAAAATTTTCGTATCGAAAAAATAATAAAAGGATAGAAATAACTTATATTTATATTATTATTAAAAGATATTATAAATTTATAAGATAAAATCTCTTTAAGATAATAACGATAATAAAAATAATAATAACGAGGAAAAGACTTTATAAATCTTATATAAAAAATTCGAATCTTCGATAATATCGAAGTTTCCGTTTTATAGAATTAAATATGAATTTCTAGTTCTTTTTTATTATAACGATAATAGATATTCGAAAATTTCGAGTATTTATTCGAAAATTTCGCTCGAAAATTTCGGATCTTTTTTTAATTTTCGAGGCTCGGTTTAAAACTATTATTATTAATTTAAAAATCGAATTCTCTTTTTAAAATTATAATTTTATTATTAAAAATAAAGCTCCTTTATTATAAAATAATAACGGTATATTTAATAAAAGCTACGGTCTATCTAGGCTCGAAAACTTCGAAGTTGAAAATATCGAATAACTATATAAAATCTTATTTATCGGTATCTAAAACGTTTACGCGGGTGATTTCTAAAAGCGCGAAAATTTCGAAGTATCTATATACTCTTTAGGATATACGAAAATTTCGAATAATCTTTATTCTAAACGAATATAGGAGGCGTTTTCGGGCTAAAGCTTTATTCTAGGGGCGGACGAAATTTTTAAACTATTTTAATAGACCTTACTCTACTTTACCCTACTACGGGCTTAAAGATAAGACGACCGCTAGGGTCGCGGGGATCGGCGCCCGCCTAGCCGGATCCGGTAAAACGCGAAGGCGCAGTTAAGACCGTTACTAAGTGGCATTAAAGGCCGCATTCTTGAAAAAGAACGCATTGGCTAGCAATGCAACTCCACAACTGAACATCGGTCGCACTGCTGAAAAAGCCCATCTTTTTGCAGCTACGTTGATACTCAGTACTTCGTACAGAGTACTGTCTTGGTCTTTATGCATCCCCATCGGCTCACAATCCCTTGCTTACTGATCGGGGAGGTCGGTTGCGGATGCCCGGAAAGATCAGTCCGCAGATTGCTCCTATTCATGATTAGACAATCCCATTGGTGTGGCTACTGGGTGGTAGAGATAAGAATGATGGCGCCGGTCTGGCGCCCGCGGGGGTGTGCTCCCCGAGCCGTAGGATACCATCTTCTTTGTCGATTGATTCAGGGGAAACACTCAGGCCTCTGCAGGCCTCTTCCCTGTATCTTGTCCGCTGGGAAAGTGTACCTGCATGACGCCACGAGGTTGGTGCTCGGATTGAATTCGAATCGAGCAAAGTCTATGGGAGCCGATTTGATGGCTCGGCCTTTTCTCCTCCTTTAAAGTGGGTAGTGGAGAGATGGTAGGTTTGCAGAGAACTCCTAGCTCATACCGGCAGTGACTCCTCCATGTCGTCTTCAGGAGGTTGTCGTCCTGCATCTTGCAGCACCGCAGCTACCACACGAAACAAGCAGCGAAACATTGCTGTGAAAGTTTCGCGGTCGTTGGGACAATTGCCCCTAACACCCCTCACGTTCGCGACCCTCGCTTAAAAGATGGGTCTTTTCAACCGGAAAAGCGCCAAGATCAACACCAATGGCAATCAAATGGCTTCTGATGGATCAAGTATCAATAGCAGCGGCTTGAAGTCGCCGCCCATCCCCAGGAACTCTCAGGGCGACTCATTCGTCTCACCTTCAGCTCTGGATGTCTCTCTACCTGCCCCACCCGACCCCACCCTCGACCCTGCAGCATATCTTCGGAGCATTTACGCAGTAAGAGCTCGATGTGGACTGGTTTACCAACGCGCAAAGAGGAATCAATTGAACCATTTCGATGTTGACGGTACCAAATTTAGTGAGACTGCTGCATACTTGGTCTCGATTATCAAGGTGAGACGCGGTCAAGCTCGACCAGGCTCCAATAGCTAATAGCTCAATCACAGAGAGACTACGCGCCAGACTACCGCAACATCCCCGCTCACGGACGATGGCAACACTTCGAAGCAGGTGGGCGTCCCAGAGTAGACCAGCTACTAGCATCATGGCCCTCCTCGGTCGACGTCCAAGAACGAACGCGCCGCCTAATTGACCTCTTCCTCGTCTCCGTCCTTCTAGATGCCGGCGCAGGCACAAGATGGTCATACAAATCAAAAGAGTCGGGCAAAATCTACAAGCGGAGCGAGGGGCTAGCGGTGGCCAGTCTGGAAATGTTCAAAGCTGGATACTTCAGCAGCGACAGCCTGGAGCCGTGCCAAGTTGATAGCGTGGGGTTAAAGAGACTGAGTGTGCAGCAATTGGCAAAAGGTCTACAGGTGTCCGAGGCAAATCCGATCAATGGGTTAGAAGGACGAGCAGGTCTCCTCTCTCGCCTGGCCGACGCGCTCAAGAACACGGTCCTCTTCGGCAGAGAAGAGAGACCTGGTCATATGCTAGGTGAGATTTGTGCCTTTGTTTCTACCTATAAAGCTAATGTCTGTGTATAGATTACCTACTCTCCCACCCAACAACCCAAGCTGCTTCCGTTCCCGTAATCACAGTCCCCACCCTCTGGACCGTCCTTTCCAACGGGCTCAACCGCGTCTGGCCCTCCACCCGCACGACGATCGACGGCGTCTCCCTTGGCGACGCCTGGCCCTGCTCCTCAATGCCCACGTCACCCCCCAGCTTACCCTGGGAGAACATAGTGCCCTTTCACAAGTTGACGCAATGGCTGTGCTACTCGCTAATGGTCCCTATGAAGCGAATCATGAAAATCCAATTCGCTGGCACAGAGCTTCTGACTGGATTACCAGAGTACAGGAATGGGGGCTTACTAATTGATACGGGCCTGTTGACGCTGAAGGAAAAGGACGCGCGGAGAGGGCTGGCGGCGTACAAGGATAATGCGATGCTGAAGGGGCAGCCGAATATGGAGGTTGTACCGCTCTTCAGCACAGATGATGATGTGATTGTCGAATGGCGAGCTGTTACGGTTGGCTTCTTGGATGATCTGCTTGTGGAGGTCAATGGGATTCTGGGCTTGAGTGGCGGTGAGAAGCTGAGCTTGGCGCAGATGCTTGAGGCGGGGAGTTGGAAGGTAAGACATCCTCCCTCACTGTATAGTGCGGGAGCTCGCTAATTGTAATCTCTACAGGGTGGTCGAGAACTCGCCGAGGTTTCGAGGCCGAATACCAAGGAGCCCCCGATTATGATAATGTCTGATGGCACGGTATTCTAGGCGCGTGAGGTGCTTATCTTCTTGTTCAATTCAGATAGGGTTTATGGTATAGGTTCCCAATAGGGCAGGGAAAGGCTTGCAACATGTGGCTTGGAGGATGCACGCATGGTTGCTTGCTGGTGGTCCCTTCTTGCTATAGTAATTATTTGAATATTGTCAATTCTGGTGACTATAGGCTTCATTATGCTTCATCCGTTTCATACTTTCCAAGGAGTAACGAGCGATTAGTGATCCTACCAGATCTCCCCACATATTCGCGATGCTGGAGATTGTAGTGTGGGTTTGGACAAATAACCGACCCCACTATACTGTCAATATATGGAGCCGGCAAACCTTCCCCAATCGCGATCCAATCGGCTCGAACAGCTTCAAGCTCACGCGACATCAGCTCTCCCCAGTCTTCACGAACGTCGTAATAGTAGTGTGCAATCAGCCACCATGAACGAACTCAAGAAGCCCAAGAAAAAGAAAGTCCTACTAATGGGCAAGAGCGGTTCCGGCAAATCGTCAATGAGAAGCATCATCTTCAGCAACTATGTCGCCAAAGATGTCAGACGCCTTGGTGCTACCATTGATGTTGAGCATAGCACTATAAAGTTTCTGGGGAACCTCGTGTTGAATTTGTGGGACTGTGGAGGGTATACTGCTTTTCCCCCATCTCTCCTGCCCGCTCGAATGCACCAATGGCTCATTCAATTCGATATTGTACGCGAATAGTCAAGACGCTTTCACGGAAACTTACCTCACAACCCAACGCTCCCACGTCTTTACCTCCGTCGGCGTCCTCATCTATGTCTTTGACGTCGAATCTCGCTCCTTCGACCGCGTCGACCTTTCAACCTACACGGAGGTCATCCGTGCCCTGAAGGAGTTTTCCCCACAGGCCCATGTCTTTACTTTGGTGCATAAGATGGATTTGGTGCAGACGACGCTGAGGGACAAGGTTGTGGAGGATCGCGGGAGGGTGATTAGAGAGGCCAGTGGGGGGTTTGCGGAGAGGGTTGGGGTTTATGGGACTAGTATTTGGGATCAGTCTTTGTATGGGGCGTGGGGTGAGTGAGCTTTTTGTTCAAGGTCTTGAGTGCCACGAACTGCTACCGCGATTGTGACCTAGCGAGCTTTTCGCATCTATGACTACTTCTCTCCCCTAGCAGATCCTATCAACCAACTCGCTCGCCGGGGCTATTCGCTGACACTGCATTCATGGCACTGTTGGCAGGCAAAATCGTGCACTCCCTGATCCCGAACCTCGAAATCATGAAGAACTACCTCGACGGCCTCCTCCAGGAAACTAGCGGAGAGGAAGCCATCCTCTTCGAACGCGCCACTTTCCTGGTCGTAACGTCCGTGACCAACGAGGTTGGGGCGCGGAACCCGTACCCAGATCGCCATGAGCGATTGAGCAATATCATTAAGACATTTAAGCATTCTCTCGAGTGAGCTTCCTCTACTTTCCAATTCTCGTGATCGAGGGTGTTGGGACGATTAGCTGACGCTCCGTGATATGGCAGGGACTACACCAACAACCCCACCGCCGCCCACCCCTTCGGCGAGTTCGCCCTGAAAGCTCCGCGCTTCAATCTCATCATTTCACGTCTCACTAACAATACCTACCTTCTGCTCTGCTTGCCGCCTGGTGATATGGATTTCGAGTGTGCGAGGCTGAACATTATGATGGCGAGGCACCGCTTTGTGAGTATGGGAATTGGGGGCGGCAGTGGAGCTGTGAGGGGAGGAGATCGCGTGATAGGTGAGGGAGAAGGATAGGGACAGGAGCATGCTTGAGGATGGTCGTGAGGGTTGTATGTGGCTGAATATCTAAGCATCGGAAGGGGATCATACTACGCATACGCTCTGCATAGCGAGGAGTTGTTTGGATATACCCATAGGCGTAACGCATTCAAGCTAAGGATAGATTCATGAACAAAGAGATTGTTCTGATATCAGGGGGCGTTCCTATCACTGTGACTTGGTTCCTCTACCTTATGCACTCAACAGCTACAACAACGGCAGACAATCGAAGGATAGATATAGGGGCTCAACCCCCGCATATGTAACGGACTAAAACTTTCTTCGGCCAGACTTAACTCCTAGACGATGAAATTACGCTATTCAACACCAAGCCTTGGAAACACTGCTGATAATCCTGTTCACGTACGTCAAACCTCCATCGCATCTCACTCAGATCACAAATATCATGACCTCTAAATACTGAAAGCGATCGAGATCTGCCCCTCATTCTCATCACTATTGTAATTCGTCCCTTCTTCGGACAGTTTAGCATCTCCATAAAACCGAAAACCATTGTCGATAAAACTCAGCTGCCACTTGGTTCCATGCCATCCGTTACGCTGGCTGCCTTTGTCCACACATGACTTTCCTCGCTCTGCCGCGGTGGTGCTAAGGTTACCGAGAAGTTTTCCTAGTGTGAAAAGGTAATGCAGCCTTTCTGCGGTGCTCGACAGCTGATTCTTCACAGGAATCCCCTACTATGTAAGTCTGAGCATGCCAATCAGACTGTCGGAGGATCTTCTGTTTCGTGAAACTGGCCGGGAACAAGTTAGAGTGATGATTCACACCTTCACACGTTGAAGCGAAACGTCTGAAAGTAATACGCTCACACTTTAACGTTCTTCGCCAAGGCTGAGCCGAAGGTTGGATGTAAATTGCAAATGTAAGGAGGCAGCAGATACGAATGTCAAGGACTGTGGAAGTAGCCTGGCAACGTCACCAGCGATATGTGAATTTGTGCCTTCCTTGTCTAATCAAGTATTCCGCTGACAGGCATCGCAAGCCAGCTCCCAATTGTGAATAGCCGCGAAAAAGCGACAAGGAGCTTTCAGTAGACTGGATCAAAGGATGATTGATGGATCACTGCCTCTACTGCCAAAAACCTTGATGCTCAAAGTATTGGAGGTGGATTGACGGCTGAGTACACAGCGCGAATAGTGAATACGAGGATGGAAGTGAAGATTTTGGGGAGGTTGGTGGTCGGGGGCGCTAAATACTTGCCTTGGCAGTAGTTAAAGCTGGGGAGGATTCGAATGTCGAGCTTCAAAATCGTAGGACCGTCATAAAGTCTCGGCGCGTTTTTGGAATGAGCGCTAAGGTGGACCCACTATGCTTGTGGGACTGCTGAGTCTAAGGCTAAGAGCAGTCGTCTTGTAAGACATTTATCCATTGCCACGCAAGTGTCACATCTAATCGACGATAAAGCAAAATAAGAACATGTAGGATTAATGGATGTGTTACAATATATGCCTTTTTCACTCTTGTCTTAGTAACGTTCGAAAAGTTTAGCGTATTACCTAGCGTCGGACATTTGTTACGTAAAAGCTCATCAATAATATTTAGATGGCGAGGGAGGGTTAGTATATTAGAGGGGCTTGCTGTTCGTAAGGCTGACTATACTTGTCAGGCTCATGCCTTGGAGAGGTATGATTGTTCAACGCTTGGTACATAATATTACTAGCAAGGGAGGAATATGTTGATACATTTGGCATGAAAAACGACTATGGTACAACCCGATTTTCTCCATTCTGACAACTCCAAAATGCTAAAATCCCGACCACATTATTTGAGATTTTACCAACGCCAAACCTCGTGCCTCTTCCTTCTCCAACCAAAGACCGATCCTAAAGGCTTACAGAACATATCTAATGTTCAAAAGGAATCTCTTCGTACCTCCTCAAAAGCGCAGCATCAACCGACATTTGCAAAACCGGAACTATTCAACCTCTCTTCCAGATTTACAACCGTCTCACCAGTGCTATTCAGCAACATTCCACTAGCCGCCATAGCCTGAAAATTCCCCGAAGTCCAATCACTGGTGATTGTATCCATAATATCCTGTAGCAAGCCGGCTAGCGAGTCCTGTGCGTTTGCCATCGTCGGTCTCGTTTTGCCTGAGCCCATGAGATCACCATCTGTAAAGAGTGAGATGAGAGCATGGTCCAAAGGCTGGTCCATGCCGTAGCCATAGACCAGGGTGCTGAGCAGGCTGTTGACGGATAGTGCGCTGCCTTTGGGGTCGGAGAGTTGAGATGTAATAGCTCGCATGGCGGAGGATGAGTTTAGAGCTGTAGCCCAATTACTCATGTATTGTAGGAGTACTACAAATATAGCGCCGTTAGTAACCTACTCTTTGTGGATGACATCGCACAGTATCAAACGCTTGGCTTGACTCACCATATATTGAAAATGACCCGTAATATATCTCCGCAGGTCCCTGCACTATCGTGTTGGGGGTCGGCTTAGAACAGGCTCCGGGCAAACTGAGATTGGTGCATCGGTAGACTGCAGATCGACTGCCTTCAAATGTCAGACGCATGAAGCACGTCACCCATGGTTCGCCAACAATGCATTGGCACGGAGTCAAAAGATCTTGCAAAGAGGTACAGGTTGTGGTACTCGTGTTCCAGGTCTCCATCCACGTGGGCATATCGAGGATGTCCCAGCATGCAGGATCAGGAAATGGGACCTGCGGTGCAGTCAGATTTCGGCACGCAGCGATCTGCGCCTTGTTTTGTTGCTTTGCGGTTGTGGCGTTTGCGAGGCTATAAAGCGCGAAGAAAGAAAGACTGTAGACGACATTGAGAAGATGCATCGTCGAACATGACTTTTTTGACAATATAGAAATTCTATAATCAAGTCTCTCCGCACGCTATTGAAGTACCTTCACCTAATCTTGTCGAAGTCAGCATGGTTGAGAATAAGAATGTAGGGAGCAACGTCTTCTTGCTGAGCGCGTGTAACGCCTATAGCGCGTGTGGGGATTATCCTGCAGGACAAGGTACAGACACTATATTCAGGCGCATAACGTCCGGTAAGCTACCTCAAGAAAGGTGCAGCGCGTGACGACAGCCTAGATCTCACGAAAGAGGAATCCTCGATCAACAAAGATCTCGCGAGTCTTTTTGGACCAGGGAGCCACCGATCGTAATACTCAAGATGAAGTTCCCGCCAAGTCGTCAACTTTCGAATCTTTGCTCGACGACATTATCACCTCGAGCCCACTGCGCGAGAAGGTTGGCTAAGCAAGCTGGAGGGTGAGTTCTCCCTTGCTCCCAACTCACTCGTTGGTGATGTTGCAAGCTCATGCTCTTGTCTTGGTACACTCCTACTACACAGCTCTTGAGGTGTTCTTGAATCTGGTTATCAGGTAGTTTCAGCTTCCAATCTGAAATCGTTGTATATGCATTATCGTCCGCGGGTTCAACCCGGGCCTCATTGGATGCGTCACGCCATGTCTCGTCGTACCGCTACCATAAATAGGACCACTGTAGTGTTGCTGTGGACAGCTAACGGTTTTCTTGTAGATGGAAATACTGTCAGTTTGGCACCAGCCATGTTGTCAGGGTTGGCTTTCACACCGAGTACTCGTACATCTCGCGGAGCAAGTCCGATTACAAATTCGACGCCTTTAGTCATTACAAGGGGGGCTGCAACATGGACGAGGACAGTGCGCGACGCATTTAATTGATGTCGGCGATACGTGGGTTGTACTCGCTGATATTCTGACATTGAGCCATCTTACTACAGTGAGTGCTACGATCATGATCGGATGCAATGTCGCTCGTGTTTCTACGGGCGTACACAGTCAATTTTCTTGCACTCATGTTTGGATGGATACCAGAAACGTCATGCCGGGCTGAAACGCATTTACCCTAGACGCCGTTGACAGATTCAGATGGAGAGTGTGAAATCAGTTTGGAGCCCAAGTGGTCATGCCAAGACCGACATCTTTCTGACGCGACAGTCCTATCATAAAGCTGCTCTTCCTCCCTCGATCTCCCTAGGTGCTTACCAACCCTCGAACTATAGCCCCCGCGAGGCTCACTTGACAGATCTCCCTCCATACCTTGTTCCTTATGGACCGACAGCTTCGGACGTTGCTCTAAAGGCTATGAAGCTATTGCATGCGATTACTAAATGAAGCCAAGCCGCTGAGGCCTAGTTCGAGGAGAAACCATCTTCTTCGTCGTAGCACTCATCTTTCACTCTCGTGATGTTCTCCATGGATCACTTACCTTCTTCGCATCTACTTATAAATACAGTATATGCAACGCTCGCAGCTCCTCGCTAATTGCGCCGACTCCAAGAAAACTGTTAAGGATATGCCCGCAAAGCCCGACTTCCCCAGCTTATGCTGCGAGTATTTTTAGTGCGTTGCAGATGGAGACGATCACGGCTGATTTGACGTCGGGGCGTTGTAGCGTCGACAGAAATGATATAAGACTGTATGGTGCATGTTCAAAGACCTGATTTCTGGCGGTTTGTCATTGTTTATCGCACATTTCTCGTGTGTTTGATGCATACACCTACATCATGTGCCCTAAATCCAGCTGCGAACCACTGGCTAAAATTTTGACTGCGAATAGACTCCTATACATATCACGCCTAGCTCTCGGAAATAGGTTTTCTTCTTGCGTACAGCCGAGTTTCTGATATTTTCTGGCTCTAGTGATTGACGAAGCTGTCCAGTCATGATGCTTTTAGAGTAGGGGAATAGCACTTGTGAGCTATTTCCGAGTAGAGATTAGACCACTTCTGGTGCTAGTAGAGTGGAGTACTGTCCACGGCTAATGTTTGAAGAGTGGGCAACTAGCTACTTCGGATGTTGGTAGAATGGGCATATAGGAGCTGCTCGATATCTAGAATTATCTTGGACTCTATGTCCATTCATCAGAAAGTCGACGATCGCCGCTCCTTGGATAATTGTTTAGGCGCCTTGCCGAGAGTTACCGTCAAGGCCTTCAACTTAGCAATGCCTTCCTCGAAGGGGTCACTGCTGTCATCAGTCTCAATGTCGTTACAGACGTGCGCTGGGCTAGCACGTTCGTGGGTGACGTGCTCCAGGATTTTTCCAAATGCGCTTATCGAGGTTTCCCTCATCTCTTCCTCTTCGATGATGCACCTTTCATGTCGAGACTCGAAGACCTCCCACGCAGTAAGACCGCTATGGTCTTTGATGTCAATATCAAGCTGACCAAGATTGGAACTCGACAGGATTTCAAGAGTCTCGAGATCACCAAATCTTGCTGCATAATGCAGGACTGAGGCGTCTCGAGCATCCAAGGCATCGGTGCGGGCACCGCTTTCGAGGAGGATTGACATGACATTGTGGCTTTTCCAGTATATGGCAGACAACAGCGTGGTTCTGTCGAGTACAGAGTCGACGCACTCCATATCAGCACCAGCTGAGATCAGTAGTCGGGTATGCTCGGGAAAATTCATGCGTGTTGCGAAATTGAGAGGCGTTCTACCCTTTGAATCTCTGGCGTCTACAATGTCGCTCACAAAATCTGGTCTATCAGCGACCTCTTGAGGGATGTGGTAATCACGCCATTCAGACGCTTTCTGTTTAGCCTCTTCTAGTGCCGCCTCGAGGATTAGTGCTGTGGAATGGGGCGACCCGCTCCCTGCAGAGTAATGGAGTGGTGTCTATTTTCTTCGATCTCCGAGACTTGGAGAGGCGCCGTACTTTAGAAGCGTCTCGACCATTTTCGTGTCAGGACGGGACGCGGCCCAACACAGTGCGGTCTTTCCAAGAGAATCTCCGACGTCGAGATCGGATGTGGTTGTGTCTAGGTATGATTCGAGGTCGATAGTACTCAAGCCAAGGACGATACGATGCAGGGTAGTAAAGTCGCGCTTCTCAAGGCTATCTGTGTTCGTGGGGGATAAGCCAGCTGCGGACAGCAGGATCTCCATTTCTGGGCTGCCAGGCATTTGCAACAGGTAATTCCAGACAACATCGTGTGCAGATCTAGCCAATTTAGTGGAACGATTCGTATGTGTGAATTTATGACTGTGCTTACAGCATATTATGATCCTCCAACCGGGGATCAGCCCCTTGATTCAGAAGAAACGAAACCATCTTGGGCTGAGTCGCTGTGACTGCAAACTGGGGCACAAGATAAGCTTAGAAACTTATTTTCATGTACATCTGACTTACATGAAGAGCAGATCTACCCTCTTCGAGGCTGATGTCGAACGGTGATGCCAATTTCCGTTCGAAAAGCCTTTTCATGCCCTGAATGTTCCCATGCTGAGCAAGCATAAAGACATTTGATTTGGATGAGATACTTCGAGGAGCCCTCAACGAGACAGTGTGTCCGCTCAGAGGGCCCCAGCTGCATTGCATTGACATCATCCGATGAAGTAACCATGGAGGGAAATAGAATTGTGTCTTTAAGACTGTTCCGTCCCTAGTCTGGCAAGATCGTCTATTGCAGGCTTTGCAAGACTGTGACGCTGTGCTAGTATACTTGATTTGCAAAGTACCAATTGTGGACCCAAGCCATTGTGGTGTCTTTATTGCGAAGGGTGTATGACAATTACAGCTGCAAGGCGTGAACTGCGTCGAGCGAGCTTCGACAATTGTGTGTACGTGTATCTCATTATTGCCTGTAGATTCAACGTCTTCAGACTTAATCATAAGATCCGATTGTTGAAGGCTGCCAATATTTACAGGGTTACCGGCGTGCGTAGTTGGCACCATCAATTGCAAGTTACTTAGCCGCTCAATTATTTCGGCCTCCATATTCTTGACAGACGCAGTCAACTGTTCGTTTGTGTGAACGAAGCTCTGCATGGTGGTACCTATACGAGGTATTTCCATCCTAACTCAGGTTAGCCAGGTTTGCCAGCCATTACAGTGGATCGCGCCTCACGTAGACATTGTGGTAAGCGCAGTCAATGCAGTTGCAATACTTTGCCTTATACTGGCCATATTGGCAGCTAATTTGCGAAGTTTGCCCTCTTTCATGATCCACATGTTCCATCGGATCTCTACCTCTTCGGTCTCGTCTTCAAAACTAGCGGGATCCTTGAGTAAGTGCAGTCGAATAAAGCCGTGCAACTCCTGTATCAACCTCCTTGCTCGTTCAAGTATCTGCAGGAGGCCATGCACCGAATGGTTGTCACTTAAACTTGAGTCAAGAACTGCATCCTCAGCTATGTGCAACAAATTTCCCAACTCGGATATCTGTGACGCAGCGGCTTTAGTAGGACAATTGCACAGAGCGCCCAAGCTGGGGTTTTACCTCATGAGAAAGTTCTAGGATTAGACCAGGGGCACTCTTCAGTGCTAGGATTCTTTGTATACCCTTCGTAGCTACGCGAACAAGGCCAGCAACCGCGATGATGCTAGCGGTCATGGACAGCGGATCCGCCATAGCCTACGCCGCGCCCGTCATGAATCAGGGCTCTTTCGCAATATGATTATCCTGATCTGAAAGCTTGTATCGCGGTACTTCGGCGATATATATTTTCAAAAGCGTAAGATCTGAACGAGATCGCTTCTAGTCCCGCGGTATCATATAATAAAAAGACATCGCAGAGCTAGGATATGGGCACGTTTCATCTTGCATGGGATCAGTCTCTGAAACACTTGCATGCACCGTACCTTGGGCAACCGTGGGGTCCAAGCCTTCAAGAGCAAGAAGGTGGCCATTGAGAGCTGAGTCCAGTGCTCCAAGAAGCAAGTTGGGGGGATGGGAGAATCCAATCAGACCTCGGAATCTGGCTTTGCCGCCAGGCCTCGGCGACCCGCAGCGCTGTGTGGCCAGCAATAGAAGATGCGTAGCTTGTTCAGTAGAGCAATGCCCGTTTGAACCAGAATAAGACGCCGCCCCTACAATGATCGTGCTGCATTTACATCATTCAATGTACTAGACACGACCTTGCCCACGACAGTGAAGGCTTTAAGCTTTCAACGCAGCCATTCACCATGAAAACCAACCTAGAGCTTCTGAATGACTGCGACCAGTCAGTAGAATTTCTCATACCTCGACTTCGCTCTGACTTCCTATAGATTTCCGCCCAATCGAGATCCATCCTTCCTCTACAGATTCCTGATCAATGGATATGATTGTTCCTTCGGATATCTGCTAGACAGCACTGTCAATGCATTTACATGGCCAGAATGCTGGGAAATAGACCATGAAGTGAAAACGGTGAAGCTGCTTGGTACAAAATTAAAAGAGCGAAATAAGCAGATGCATGATACACTGGTTGCTGAGAAGGAACGAGGTTCATTCAAGGTTTTGACAGGTTGGACGAACGAGGTCTTCTCTGTATATGGTCCGGACAAAGATCTCGTCATCAGCATACAGAGAGCCGCAGCTCCTCTATTTGGCATCATCACCTACGGTGTTCGATTGCTTGCATACCAGAGGGATGCTTCAAGCCGGGCGATCAGTATCTGGATAGCTCGCAGGGCAAAGACTAAGAGAACGTACCCAAGCATGCTTGACAGTACTGTTGGGGGCAGTCTATCTACGGGCGAGACGCCCTTCGAATGTTTAGTCCGAGAATCCGCTGAAGAGGCCTCGTTCCCCAATGAGCTCATAGGAACAAGGGCAGTGGCCTGCGGAACGGTCAACTACGTTTGCAGGACAGACGAACGGGGTGGTGGGGAACTCGGACTTTTCACGCCAGAAGTCCAATATACATACGAAATGGAGCTTCCCAAGGACGTGATTCCACGGCCTGGTGAAAATGAGGCCGAGGAGATCACGCTCCTTTCCATCGAGCAAATACGCGATGCTTTGGCAAAACGAGAATTTACTCCAGCCAATGGCTGTATTGTCCTCGACTTCTTCATCCGGCATGGGATCATAACATATGAGAATGAAAAGGACTACATTGAGATTGCGTCTAGACTTCATCGAACCCATGCATTTCCGACTGCTTAGTCGTGCGGTTGGCGTGTCGTGGTACACAGTATCTGATCTATTTGTTCTTGTACCCTTTGGATCAATACCTACATCACATTAGTGATACCTCTCGAAAACTCAATTCCTCTTTTGCCCTTTGGTGACGAGGGGCTGATGCTCACAAAGTTTTCGTTCTTGCGGCATCCTTGACTGAGGAATTTGCCAGCTTGAAATTTAACCACCTAGCTATACTGTCTTAAGTTGGAATAGGTTTGAGATCTTCTCCTTGTTAGTTGAAATAGTAGTTATTCAGCTTACCTTGGGTAAAGATGGAATAGAAATTTCTCCTATCTTGAGCTGGAATATCTGCTACCTAGCTCAACTCAAGCTACATATGTCTGAATTCTCTTCTATCTTGAGCTGAGATACACGCTCAATATTTTCATCGTGAGATTCGATAGCTGCCCCATAGGACATACAACAGCTTTCACGATGTGGGAAGACCAGGGCGCCTATTATTCCGCATATATTTTTCTACATCTGTTTGGTTTGCTGTCGTCAATCAGACATCTTCGTCTCTGTTACAATAGACCAACAGCACTCAGCAAGCGACAAGAGAGCTTTGAAGAGCTCTGATCGTTTCCTGTAGTCGTTAAATGACTTCTCGGACATCTCAAACAAGAATGTATTGGGATGTTTCCTCCACACAGTCGTCTCTATATCCTGCTCTCGTTTGGATGCAAGAACTTGTGAAGCCTATTGGTAGTAATGATATCCACGACGAACGCTTTGTTTGCTTATTGCTCTATTTATACAGTACTGGCAGATCCTATTTAGGTGCCCCCTCCTCTTGACTTATGATTGACACCCCAATATCAACAGCGAAAGAAGATATTGCAGACTCAGCTTCGCTGTAAGATCTACCTCGAGTCGCTCCAAGCTTTGAATCATAAGACGTGTCCTTTCTTACGAGTACATCTCGCAGCGAAACCAAAGATATCACCTCGTGTTCCCAAGGATCGGCACCGTCCTTGACACAACTTGTGTACCTGGGTTGACCTAAGAATCGTTCAGCCATCGGAACCATCCCGATCAAGCACTCTTCCGGTAGGGTTCAATCCTGCAGAGTTCTGCGAGGTTGCGCACCAATGAACAATTCGCTCAACACGCAACCTGCATATTTTAGCCGCACTAATGCACGATTAGATGCGTCCAAACGGCTCAGCCTCATGCAAAATTCTAATGTGCGCATTTTGATAGGTATCCTCCAAAGCCTAGGATGTAGGATTGCGATCTAGGCATGGGTGGTTCTAGTTAGATCTCGTGAAGATTTGAGCTGCGCCGCGCCTAAAATGCTGCTCTCGTAAGAGTAGAGAAAGAATTTCTCTGTTCCTGTTTCGGCTTTTCCTTGCTTGGAAGTTCTAAAGTGACATGGATTCTCGAGATACTACGACGTTGGTATTCATTCCCTGATAGTAATATCTGGGCCTTTGAAGGCTTTTTCCTAATCCTGGCAAAATAGTGAGACTTTCTCGGTCCACTCGGGCCTCGTATTCCATAGTCCATTCTTTCCACAATGCCTACAAAGACCAAGCTACCAGTTGCTTTGGTGACCGCACTGTTTTTGCAGCTGGTCACTCCTATCAGGGCACAAGTCACCAATTCAACGTCTGGCTCACTCGCCTCAAACCCAACCTCAGGCGCATTGGCAACTCACAACGGCACTGACGCCGTGGGAGATATACTCCAATGCGTCGGTCCCACACCACCGCCAGGGCTTTCCTTCCCCATAGAAACCGTGGTCGAGAAACTCACCTCTGTTGATGGGCCAACAACAGCCTCATATATATTAATGATGCACACGGACACGTGTCGAACATAGCATTCACAGCGACTGGAGCAACGACTCTGTATACAACTTTTACTCGACAGCAAATACCGCAGTATGATCCCAATCAGTATCCAATCCAATGCTGTGGGCAGTGCACAGTATATTTCTCGATGGTCGATGTGTTGTACTGGCCATTACCTGGCGCGAACACCGCGTGCTTGGACACTGGTACCAACGGGGGCGTGAAATCAGCGCTAGCCACCGTCCCACCGTTCAATAATTCAATCTCAACCACCGTCGGCCCAAACGGCTTTACCTACACCTCCCCTTCCATCTACGTCGCCTACCACGACATCAGCGCCTCCAATCTCTGCGGCCAAGTCGGCCCCAAACACACCTCTATCACCGTCTCCTTTCAACCGGGTCAGCTGTCCACTCTAGAGTACTCCCCGGGTCTTTTCGGGTTCGGCGGTGGAGGTGGAACACCCCAGCCATTCGATCTCAAAAACCTTCCCTGTCCGCCACAGTCGTTAATCGATGCGCAGGAGTCGGCGAATCAGCCAGGCCTGAGTTTGCCAGCGAGGGGGACTTATGCGCCTATCATTGCACCTCCGCCGGCCATCCAAAGTCTGGAACCGGCGTGGAATAGCTGTCTTAGCTTTTATGCTTTTGATCCGCCTAGGACGCTGGCGCCGGCTGTTGTTTTGGTGCCTTCGCCGACGCCGGCGGGACAGGATGGACCAATGGTTACGTCTGCTATGCCGAGTCCAACGGTCGATGGTCCTCCAGTGCAGACTTCCGCGACAAGCAGTATAGTGGAAGTGGATCCGCCGAGGGGTCCAGCTGATCCAACGGGTGCTATTGATCCGACGATTGCTGCTGACCCCAAAGACTCCCTCAAAAATCCTATTAGCGATAATGCACCTCCCGCAGGTATTACTCAAGGCACTTCACCCAACCCAGGGGCATCGAACGGCCCCAGTGATCCTGCGGCCAATCCAAGCGTGGGAATTCAGCCAGCGAATGGTCCGCAGCAAGACCCTAATGGCGCTTCTCAACCAAAAACTAACAATAAGCTAGAACCAAATCCACCAGTCATTGCAGTTGGTAGTCAGAGTCTTACTGCACTCGAAGGCGGCGGCTTTGCCATTGCAGATAGCACTTTGCAGGCAAACGATCCAGCAATCACGGTACAAGGCATCCCTGTCTCCGTTGGCAGTTCGGTACTCGTAGCAGGATCCTCGACTTTAAATCTACCTTCTGGCAACTCAAATGGCGTTTTCACTGCCGCAGGCCACGCATTCACGCCGCAGCCCGACTCTGGTGTCATGGTGGCAGGGAGCACTCTCTCTATAAATGGCCCAGCGGCGACAGTATCGGGAACGGCGGTGTCACTAGCTTCCTCAGGCCTAAGAATAGGCAGCCAGACATTTGCATTCCCAACATCCGCAACAATTCCGGTGCCCAGTGCGAATAGCATCTTCACCATTGCGGGCCAGGCTATTACGCCACTCGGCGAGTCCAGTCTCATCGTCGAGGGAGCGATACTTTCGATCAATGGACCTGCCACCACAGTATCAGGAACCGCCATTTCATTAGCGCCATCTGGTCTGGTTGTAGAAAGTCAAACGTTTGCATTGCCAGCGCCTGCACCAGAAGAGTTGGGCGACACTATCGTAATAGAAGGCACCACTCTCACAGCTGGAGGTCCTGCCGTAACAATCGCAAATACTCCTGTCAGCCTAGCTGCTGGGACCGCCGGTTTTTATGTCGCTGGTCTCGACTCAGGCTCTGCGGCTTTCTCTGTGCCGGTGACTCCTGGGGAGATCATCTCCACGAATACAGCCGGCCAACTGGTGGTGGATGGCAAAACAGTCTCAGGCTTGGGAGCTGGTACTCTAGGTTTAGGATCCGCAATTATGCTTGGATTTGGGCCTGCAAGGGGGGCTTCTACAGCGACTGCCACAACAAGCGGTCTTGCAATGCCGGCAGGAAATACAAGTACCGTGACTGGAGTTCTTGGATTCACGGGAGAAGGGCGTAAGGGTTTTGAGCTGCGGCTGATAGAGGTCGTGTTGGCCGTCCTGGTTATTGTGGCGTGGGACATATGGAGGTAGATGGCAATTTGAAAAAAATACCAATATATTGAAGAAAGGCGAGAGTCGACAAGCAATGATCACGATGAAACTTTCAAGCTTCATTATATACACCACGTGGTGCCAATGCATAATTGCAATACACCGATTAGCAAAACACGCAGAAGTCGATTGGTCAAAGATTCGTATTCGCCAACGTATCCTAGATATAGGATACTGTATTCTGTATTCCATCGTATCTGAAGTGGTGTCCTAGACGAGGCGGACATTTGAGCGAAAGATGCTATGGGCATAGCTCTCAGGTCGGTGATGCTGTGGCAGATCAAACTATACAGGTCATAATTCAAGATTAACTTTCGTTTGTAGGCAGCGAAAGACTTCCAGCGGATGCTTTTCAGCACCAGTCTTGTAGATGTTGGACAAACTACTACGGAAGACAGAGGTAGAAACAGCTGGCAATTACGGCATCGTAGTCATGTATATTCACAAAGCCGTGTGCTTGGAGCTATAGAGCCCGCCGCGTTCACACATCCAGTGAAAAGCGTGACACAAACGCGTGGAAGGATCGTGCGCAGTGAGCCAGCTGAGGAAAGCTACTTTAGACTTTTGAAGCTAGCGTCGATAGCTTATCTTCATATCCTTTCGCGCTCCAATGAAAAGCTACCGATGCCCTCTCCCATTATCCCACGACTTTTCTCCGTACGGCACAGCATTTTCTAAGCTTCTTCTAGCCTTCTAGCGAGGATCTAGGATAGATCTTGCCGAAGGGCATGACACATGGTAACGTCGAGACCCCAAACACTCTGGTTATGCGAGCGAATTTCTCCGTCTTGTAAATAACACAAAGCGAAAAGGCATGCGGGGTGCAAAGCTATGCGGCGGACTCGTCATGATTCATGATTCGTGGCCATCTGACAATGTCAACAAAGGGTCCGTGCATCTCCAAAACCTGGAGTGCATAGAAGAAACCAAGAGGAAAATACTACCCTACACCATCATGGCATTATTAGCTCTACCGCTGGTGCCGCCCCTATAGGAGACTGAGTTTGTACTTTACTAGGTTGGTGCCGTCATGGCGGGCACATAGTTCCCAAGCTCCCGCATTAGAGCATAACAAATCCCCAGGGGAATCTTGGGGGATTGGGCGAATGACAAGAGATGCCGGTGCCGGCGAGGTTCCCCAGGCTTTGAGCTGATTTTGGAATGCGCTCTTAGATCTCGACCACGCTTGATGAGTTGGTATTCAGGTCCCCGTTTTCTCCTGGACGAAGATGTTCTTTTCATTCTCATCGCGTCTGGTGTTGGACGAAAGAATGACCCTTCGCGTGGACCATTACCGTAGATGAGCTCAATTGGAGTAGGAAAATCACTTCAAAACATACCATGCACTTACAAGGAACATCGACCGCCACATTGCCCCAGAGCAATCGGCGTTCACACATCGAAGACACATGAACCTTCCGCTTATCCTTGATCATGGCAACCGTTCCCACGCCAGCCTCGCTACATTTCCAGCAAGTCCACATCAACGATACCCAAGTCCCCGCCCTCCTCGCCTCCAACATCCTCTGCCTCTGCCTCGCCTCCATAGCCGTCAATCTTCGCTTCCTCTGCCGGCACATTTGCCGTATAGAATATCAATGGGATGACTGGTTCATCGTGTGCGGCCTGGTCGTTTCGAGTGCCGTTATCGCTTGCCAATTCATCGGCATACGCTTCGGAGCAGGCCGCCACACAATCTACAGAACCAGTACAACAACAAGCATAAAGGGCTTTATGCAGACGCTACTTGCGGTGGAAGTGATTTATCAAGCCGCGACCTTCTTTATAAAAGCTAGCATCCTCTATCTGTACCACCGCATCTTTTTCGTCTCGCGGCGCTTCACATGGACGCTTTTGGGCGTTGGTATTTTCGTCTTTCTGTACAGCTCTATTCAAGGTCTTGGCGCGCTGATACAATGTGTGCCGCTTAATTCGGAGTGGGATCCGTATGTCAAGAGGCATTGTTTCCCGATTGGTGTTTCAGTGACGATCTTTGCGGTTTGTAACGTTACGACGGATTTCCTCATCTTGATTCTGCCAATGCCGTTGCTGTGGGGATTACAACAACCGTTTGAGCAGAAGATCAAGTTAATGTGCATGTTTTTGCTTGGTGGATTTGTAAGTAGGCCCCCGAGACCGGTTCTTTATCCGCACAATAAGATTCTTCGCAGCTGACAAACCCGCAGCGTCTGCTTCGCCAGCATCTACCGCGCAATACTAATCTACAGTCTCACCCAAATCGATCCCAGCTGTAAGGACCCCACCCCCACCCTTTCATCCCAATTCCTCTTCCCACCCACTTTCCTCCAAAACCCCCCAACTCACCCCTTTTCTCCACAGGGACAGACATCCCCTGCCAAATCTGGACCGCAATCGAAATGGGCCTCGGCGTCGTCTCCGTCTGCCTCCCCACCTACCGTCCCCTCTTCAGCATGGTAATCCCCAAACTCCGCACCAAAATGGCTTCTTTCGGCTCCGGCTGGGATTCTGACCGAGGCCTGCAAGCAGCATTGCCCGAAATACCGGAGACGGAGGAAACGCCCAATCCGAGCGATGTGACGTTTTTGGGTGAGGGATTGGGTGGGAAGGATGCAGAATCAGGGCTGGGACCGACGAGACCGAAACCGAGTCAGTCGAGGGCGTTTGATCATATTGGGATTTTGGGTGGGAGCTTGGATTTGGATGTTGAGCGAGGTGGTTCGGCGGGTAAAGATGTATCCACGGTTGTTCGGGAGAAGGTATAACATGACGGCGGAGAATGGAGGAAACGGTAGGGTCTAAACGAGTTATGAGCGCCTCGGTGCCCTCCTTTTGACGAGGTGGGACGTATATGGTTTTCTTTTGTCCATGTATATACACCATTTTAAATGACTATAAATATACATACCTCTTCCAAAAGAGTCGCAACGTACCAAACATTTCTCAACCACGTACTAATTAATACATACAAGTTAGCCAACCCAAAACGTAGTAATCTCACCCCTCCCCCCTCCCCCCTCCCCCCTCCCTCCTCCCTCCTCCCTCCAGAATATACTATATAGGACCTACTCACAAAGTCGCCCAAGACAAAAATCTATTCTAGAATATCGACGACCCTATTATATTTATAAATCCGTATTATACTATAGTATATAGTAAATTATATTTAAGTCTAGTCCTAAAAGTCCCTACTATACCTAAAGAATATAAATAAAACCAAAACACTATTATACCAGCGCTATTAGGAATCGAACCCAATATGATATATATTGAAACCCAATAAACGCTACTAAGAAAAACTTATAAGGACCGGACCGCTATCCCTACTTAAATATAATAAATTTTATAGATTTAACTTCCAATATCTAGGAAACTGGACAGACTTGATCGAAGCTGATCGAACCTAATCGAACCTAAAGTAGGGAGGGTATAGAGAGGCTCCTGAAGTAGTATATATATCCAAGATAGGTATGTGTTCTAGATAGCTATCTACAGCGGGAACTAGCGTTCTATAGAGATTAGAGAGAAGCCTTGTAGTACAAACAACCACGTTACCTATACTGCAGACGGATAGGATGTGATTTGTGTATATATAATGGAAGGATTTTATGTGCTTTGTGTGAGAAGGCTCGATATTTATGTGTATACACATTTTATTCTCCCAGCTAAAGCAAAGAGCCAATGACTTTTCGCCAGCAACACCTGTACTGCGTTCTAGTATACATCGTATGCTTTTGCGATCCATACCAATATGTTCAAAGTTCCCCTCTGATATATATACCCCAGTGTTTTGACCCTCATCTTGACTCATATCAATCTATCCCTCCCCTCCCTATATACCCAAAATTGTCCAAAAATCATCAAATCCAGCACCAACGTCCCCGCACTACCAATCAACCAACTTGCGTTCACGAGTACATATCTTCTATACTCTTCCCTCCACTCCCCCTCTTCACAGCCTCCACCCCAATGGGCCTTTCTGCTCCTACCAACGCTCCCAATCCTCGCACAAGCAGGTTCGTAGGCGAAGATGCTCAATACATATGTGAGGTTACCCACACACGCGAACAGGAAGAAAAGCATACTAACCCCCTCCGTGCTTTTCCTCCGATAATTTAGCAACAATTGCGGGATCCGACTGCCTAGGTAGAGCACCGCGCATAGATAGCCAAAAATCTGGCCCCAGAGGTCAAAGTGAAGTGGGCTTGATGTGTCGCCGACATCATCTGTGTGATGACTACGCCCACTCCCGTTCCGATCAGGAAATTGTCCCCTCGACGACCTCGACGTCAGCCACCACCCCAGCACACCAGCCGCACAAACGACAATCAAGGCAGAGGTATTGAAGATGAAGACGGAGACGGGATGTTTGATCACAGATTTAGTATTTGAGACGGCAGGAGGGGCGTCGGTCGGTTTCGGGGGTGGGAGAAAAGGTGTAGCAGGCGAGAGATGCGTTGCGTCCACGTTTCCGGAGAAGCGTGAGTGGAGGGAGGAAAAGGAGCCGCGTTTAGAGGTGGCGTCTGCGTCTGCGATTGAAGGCCTCGTAGGCGCATTTGATGTTCTGTTTCGTGGCAGCAGCGCACTCTCCTCCGTAGCCTGCTCGTCTTCCACAGCCTCCTCATCCCTTCCCCCAACCACGTTCACCACGGGCACATCGCTCAAGGTAAACCCCCTATACCAAAAGCACTGCCCCAACAGCACAATATCCGCCACCGTATAATAAACCGCCAATATCGTCATTGTCGGCAAAACGCCTTGGAGCACAGCACCAAGAATGTTGAAGACATCGCCGGCGAGCCAGACGATGATGAATTGAAGGGAGAGGCCATCGGCGGAAGACCGCCGGAAGTTCTCGAGGATCTGGGGGGAGAAGACTACGATCCAGCATGCTATTGAGATTGAGCTATGGGTGCACGCTTGTCAGTTTATGCCTCCACGTGATCGCCCTCCAGAGGGAAGGGGAGGAGAGGGGAGGACGAACCCGCAGATGCCGCTGAAGGCCTCGATGTCGAGGTGGAGCATGATTGCAAACAAGGTTAGATCTATGAGGTCAAAGGTACCATAACTATGGGTGTCGACGAGAGGTGAGGCTTCTCATTGATTGCAATTAACGCTTCGCAGTAGTCCAGCGAAGTCGGGCCAAAAGAGCGTGAAGACACATTACGTAGCCCCGCAACTAAGCGAAGTCTGAAAGAGGCCCCAGGGTCAGATTATTAATCCTATGGTAGCATTACAAATCCTGTAGGCGTACATAAGAACTTCAGGGACCCCTAACCAAAGCCTGATGTAGATGAAAAAAATCCGTTCTTAATCTAAAGGTAAGCTATGAGGCAAGCGTGGCAAGCAAAACTGTCTCATCTAACACTCATTTTATGCACGCTTTTCTACTCTTTCAAGCCTGATTCCATTGCAATGCAAGAAGTCGTCCAAATCGTTCAATGCAACCCGCTCTCCCCTGTTTCGGCCATGTACTTCTGACACTTGACCAGCATCTCAACCTGTCGGCTGACTTCTCCTAATCGTCCCAGCACATTCTTGTTGCAGTCTCGAAATCCATAAATGTGATAGTCGATCCCGGTATCCTTACAAAACTCTCTAACAAGGACTTGCAATTTTCTCAGGTTGTGTCTTGGCACACGCGGGAAAAGATGATGTACTGCTTGAAATTGGAGCCCGCCGTGGATGAAATCGAGCCAGGCAGGACACGCAACATCCATTGTCGTACGTAATTGTCGTTGAGGAAAAGACTCGCGTGGCCCAAGGTCGGCCGTTGGCATCGCCCAATGGGAGAGTGTGATCTGTACATGCAGAGGCATGGTGATGATGTGAGAAACCAAAACGAAGGCGACGCGAAGAGTCCAGGTGGGAATTGAGCACCACAACAGGCAGTAGCCGAACAGAAACCAATAGCAGATCATGGCTGCCATCTCCGTGGGACGGGTCCATGAGGCGGCGCCGAGGTTCATGGATCGGCGTGACAGGAGGTGAAGCCACGATAGGAGGTATAAGTTGAAGCGTGCAATGGCCATGATTGGGTAGTAGGTATAGCGTTGGTATTTGACGGCGAGGGCGGCGAAGGCGTCAAAGGTATAGGTGAAGTTATAGTAGGATGAGTGGATGGAGCGGAAGAAGGATGGTGAGGTTGCGAAGAGAGGTACGTTTTGAATGTCTGGATCATGCTCCTGATAATTGAGTTAGCACAGCATGAGGATGCTGGTATATCAAGGCTTACTGGATCATTCGTGATCAAATGATGCACGTTGTGGCTGCTTTTCCACCAGCCTATCGACAGCCCGCAGCAGAAGTCGGCAATGAATATGCCAATGAGTGTATCTGCAACGAAGTTGTGGGTGATGCCTCGATGTCCTGCATCGTGGGCAGTGAACATAATCTGCTGCTGTAAGTCCGTCAGCAGGATCCAACTGCCAGACGAAGGATGAGAGTATACCCAGAAGAGTCCGAGAACCGCAGCAGAAGTCATGTACCATCCTGTTCGAAGGCATGTGATGAAAGTTGCAAACAAGAGAGAGTATCGTATCATTTCTTTGCCGTACTCAATATAGTGGCAGTCATAGAATCCTTCGTCTTTGACTCTTTGGTGCAGGACCTGATACTTTTTGGTGATTTCTAGTTGGGTCTCTGCATCCAATGATGGATTGTCTCGAGCGTCATTGTCGATCTCTTGTTGTTCTGCGGACGAGGTGTAGGTCTCTGGTGAAGGCAATACTGTGCCATGGTGTTGCACCTCGGAGGTACTTGGTCTGTGCCTCGCAGCTTTTGGTGACAGCGTGTTGGATGAGGTTGACGATAACAGGCCTTTGACCGAATGACCACTCGTCCGGGCTGATTTGTAGAGACCTGCATCGAGGATGGATTCTAAGCTTGTCGTGCTAGAAGTCCGGGACTCCAGACTTGAGCTCCACTCGTCGGACGTGTCATCGGTGTCGTCTGGATCAAACTCATTGACTTCTATATAGCTACGGTATGTTCCTCCTCTTATTGGTGGTTCAAAGTTGACCCAGGGTTCAGCAATACGGCCAATGCGATACCCCTTCATTAATTGCAGTGCTTTGGAGGAATGGTATCTGTTGGGCACGGTATGGTGTTAGCCCAGTGACCTTCAGGTGTCAAAGATCAGACAACACGAAGCGTGCATGGCACTTCGAACGAGCAATGTTGAGCAGTGATCAATGGTGAATACTACTTACCCTATTCACAGAGGAAGGGGGAAAGGAATGAGAGCACTGGAGCGGTTACACATTGATCTCGTCTGTGGCATCTCGCCCAACCATATGGAGTACTGCCAATCGTCCTCCAGGATGCTTGTCGAGCCAGGCGTCAAGCTGCAGTACTCTCCCTTCTGAGATGATAACGACATGGCCGTCAGCAATCAAACCCTCAACTTTACGTCGAGAGAAGATCTCGTTATTGTTCATGGTGGAGGGTGGCGTTATCTAATGTTGAAGCAGGAGAGACGTCGTCAAACTTGCCAATGAAGAGAGGAGAGGGAAGGTATGAAGACTGAGTAGGTGGTAATGCTTGGCAAGAGTGGGCAATTGGTGGAAAATGTCAATACGAGACAAAGTCGTACGCGTCCAATGATGCAGGAGCGCTTTGCGGCATATTGGGCGAGATCTCTGTACTGGCAATCCACATCTCCGCCACTTTAGTCAGGGGCTCTCGATCGATTGAGTCACACATTTCCCCTTTCTCCAATCTGCCTTAATTCAAGCTTCTGGGATAAGCCTATTGGCCCGTGTGGGGGTGCTCCAAGAAATGCCTAAAGGTCAGTGAAGTAAAGGGGCGATGAGAAGGTCGTACTTTGCAATAAAGCCATCGTTGATCTTGCATCTAGTGCTATTGGCTCCATTCTAGGCTGTGTTCAACCAATTGACACACCGAGTCAGGTATGGCTGTATTAGGATGGTGGAGAGTACCTTAGTGCATTCTTGTGCGAGATGAGCTCCTAACCTGGTCCCTGACTGGACCCGCCAGACCCTGCATATTTATCCGAGGTCCGTTCGGCCGGAATTGGCTTGGCAGTCAAATTACGTACTTCTTCGTTATCTCTCTGCAATTGGTAGCTACGTAATGAACGCTTTATGATCAGACTAGCCGCCCCTATTAATGCGTTGGGTTGAGAATTGAACGTCGATATTCTTACTCTGCGAGATGTCTTGGCAAAAGGGACGACTCGTTATTCAGGCTAACCAATGTGCATCTCCATGAGAGCGCATGTGCTTTGCGTCGTGTGGAAAAAGCACTGTTGCCGTCTCGATATGAGTCTGCGATGCAGTAACCAATTTGAACGCATTTGGAAAATGGAGCGACGACAACATCTTCCATATGCAGACGTCCCATAGGTTAGAAAAGGTAAGAATAATCCAAAAGACATTTGTACCGCGGCGCCGGATACATTAGGTTGAGGCATATTCGAGGTCACATTCCTTGACAAGGTTCCTTGCTCGATGCCCACTAGCTGCTCGGGGTCTAGTCCTAGGCTAAGATGAAATAGGAAGGTGCTTCCAACATTCCCCAAAGTGAGGCTGAGTTCAGGCATCGATCGTGGCATTGCTCGTTTGCTGGGTTTCAATACATATCATATTGGGTTCGATTCCTAATGGCGCTGGTTCAATGGTGTTGTGGTTTTGTTTGTATTCTTTTTGCTATCCATGATTTCTCTTTCCCCTTGCTATACCATTATCTCTTCACTCTCACATTACTGTGCCAAAGGAAACATCAAAACCAACATTAGGAATTACCGCCGAGCTTTGGTTCTGCGTTGACCATGGCCGATGCAGTGGGTCTGACAGCCGGCCTCGTTACCCTGGTGGGCATTGTCTATATTTCTCGCCAAATGGTACATGATACTTACCAAGGACTTAAAAGCGCTCCAAAACAAATAAAGACACTATCAAGAGACGTGGAGGATTATTACACCGTACTCGCCGAACACTGCAAAACCTTCTTACTGATGAGGGATTCCAGTCGAACCTGTCTCATATAAATACATCCACAGATCTAGCTAAGGCACTCGAAACCTCATTGACCGTTTTCGGCGATAAAAATTCGGACGCTTGGCAATTACAAGACCAACGGCTCTGTGAGCAATATCAGTAAGGGGGAACGGTTGAGATGGACCTAAGGAAAAAGAGGTCGAAGACTTGGGAAAGGCTTTGCACGCTCAAAAGCTGACTCTTAACACTGCAATTTTGGTTGCTAATCTGTGAATCTTCTGAGCCCAAATAATTTTTATCGTCTGAGAATGTGCAAGCCACGATCTCAATGCCACCAGTGCCATCACAAGCCATATTGAATTGGACGTCGCTGATCCGGTGTAACACCTGCAGAAAAAGCTAGCAAGCATGCAAGTTGAGCTAAAAGATGTCAGAGCGGCGCAATTTCCAAAGGCTGAGAGGCCTGCATGCATTAGCGAGCTTCTTATAAGGACAGATCTGAATTCCTCAATGCTTCTAGGCTACACGACTTCAGAAGGAACACTTTCACCCAGTTCAAGTATGCAAGTAAGCTCTCTCAAGGATCCAACCGCATCAAAGTCCCAACGACGTATCACACTGGGCACACACATATCACACGGATTACCAGCCCATTACACACTGCCCAATAAGGCGTCCTAGACCATGTCCACGGAGCTCCTGGAATTGGGAAACTACCTTTCAGATTTTATCCCGGAGACTCCGTTGCCTCTTTGGAGACTTTACTCCAGGATAGGATCGCCTTGTTGCAAAGTCGATTTCGGTTCCGCCGCTACGATAGAGTCCTCCCAGAGGATGAAGCTTTGGACTGGTTACCACCTGGTGCTTTCCTACGGTACGAGTCGACTGATCCTCCGCTCACCATAGAGCCAGAAAACTTGTGCAGAGCCCAAGAAAATGAGAGACTGGGGTATGCAGAGACTCTCTTATCAATTCCCGAAGGTTCCGTGATTGAGACAGAAGCACATTGTAAGGACGTGCCTATGTCCTCGTCTGCAGCATCAATCGTAGATATTGAGGCTGCTCGAGCAGATTTATCACAGGCAAATGTCTTATTTTACGACACGAAAGCACAAGGACGTCCTCCGAAACCAAAATCCCGGGCTAGGCTCCCACCTTCTCTGGACTTTACCGTTGTCCGCATGAGGCCTATATCATCCAAGAAATTATACCAAACAAGTGCTTAGAGGAGTGGCCAACGAGAAATGGACGGCGTAATCATACGTACCCATCTGCGTGTGAGGTGCTTGGATCATGGTCGTTCGCCAAGATCAAATTAGTATGTGTCCACATAAGGGATCACGGAAGGATCAAGATAATTATCGATCGTTGTCTCCTTCAAAAAGACTTTGTCCAAAACGTACGCAAGGAAATCGCCCGAACATTGAGAGCTGAGATCAAGACTGTCGTCCTTGAATATAACGGCGAGACGAAATATGACGGGAGGTATTTAGGTTACTGCTGCATTTCATTTGAGCTCTCTGCACCGCTTCTTATAGAAAGTTATCTCCAGGACACTCCTTGGCACACGCTTCATAATAGCTCTCTTTCTCTTTCTCGTAACTGCGGCAGCTGTTCATGAAGGTGGTCACTCATGCTATCCCCACAGGTGTCCTTCCGCCAGCATCAGGGAAGCATTCAGCCATGCCGAAGCGTAAAGACGCTGAAAAGTGCTCATCAAGGCAAAGGATTTCATTTCGTCAATGCCACGTTGGCGACCAAAGCCTCTTCGTGAATCTAGATCGAGAAGCGTCCAACCACACCTAGAAAAGAGGTCAGTGACCAAGTCATCTCTGGAGTGAGACCCCCAACTCACCAAGATCATCTTGGTAGCCATTATTCCCCACCCAGATACACATGGCACTGATTGCCACTGCCGCCTCTCGGAACTTGTACCACACAGGAGTATACGGCTCATCGCTCGAATTCGTGCTGATTCCCATGGTACAAAGTCAATCTACTGTGCTATTATCACAGAATGCGATTCAATACAAACCAGTAACGCGTACTAGCTTTCGTAATTTCGGCAGCTCCACATCAATACCTATATCTGGCGATCCAAAAAGCCTAGGTATCGAAGACGTCGGGATACGGTCTGCGATTCCATTGTAAGACTCGGACACTCCAGGGCAGACAACGCTTCCGTAATATTGCACATTCGGTCCGGAAGTGGATACGGTCACAGCAAGGTTTTTGTCGCCGCCTGGTCATCTGCGTCTGTATACTGGACACTATTACCCAAACCCCATCAAAGAGATTGGCCGTGCTTACTATAATCCTTCGAAATTCCTCCCGTCCACGGAATACCATCCATACATCCCCTCATCACCAAATATTCATCGGCTTTGCGTGCGCGAATAACACTCTAGGCAGAAAAACATGTTCGATGGCACAAGTCCCTTGAGCTTCAAAGAAATTAGCCTTGGGTCTCAGGCAGTCACCCGTAAGTCAAATGGAGATGATAAGCACAAGCTACAGCTTAGCCATCTCATCGGTAATCGATATCATATTGCGCCTCTGGCAAGACCCGAGAGCCGAAGCTTTGCGGTCAACTCACGCCGAGGTTTGTGATCAGGCTGACCAGGAGCTTCGTGGGTTGAGGTTTAGTGGAAGCTGTCGCAGTTGCGCCGTACACCAGCTGATAGACTGGCATTCGAGGGGAGAGTGTTGTTCCAATCGCAACCAGCTATCATAGGAGCTAGATCCAAAGAACTCGATCTCCATTGGTCGAGGACAGCATTCGCAATAGATGGAAGAGGAGGTGGTTTTACTTGTGCGATTGATTGCGGAGGCCCCATCACTGCTGCTGAGTCGAAAGAAACGCAGAGCAGGGCAGATACTGACGACCACAGCGTCACTACACGATTAAGTTGTGGAGCAAGGATGTATCTACCCCACAGAATTGCTTCAGGAATATACCCCACACCGCATATCATCCGAATATGGACCCGCGAGTATGAATCGGAGCTTACTGTATTCTTGAACTCGGCGATGGAGAATCTGGGCCTTCCCGTGTCTTGTGACCAGATACGATCCGTCATGCATTCGCGTAGAACGTGTGCACACAGGTAGAGATCAGGTTGCAGAGGTTCTCTCGAGCCGACTACCAATTTCAATTGAGAAATATGTTCGCTTGAGTCTGTATGAGATGTTCTTCAATGTGGCGGAGATGAGGTTTGGCTTCTTTGGAAGAGCCTTCTAGCCATACATAAACTAACACAATTGCAATCTACATACGTCAATAGGAAAGAGTATTCAAGCGCGAGACACAGCTTGACATTCATTTCGATCCCTTCCCAAGGTATGACATTCTTAGGAGAGAATCGGTATCGAATAATTGCGTGGTCGCAGTGTGACATCGTGGCTTCAATTGATACGCCAAAAGCACGAGTAAAAGGAACATTTGCCTGAAGAGGGACTTACCACACTACTCACACACCCGTCTCCGTCACCCACCCCAACCGCCCTCAACGCATGAACAATATTCACTCACCCTACGTACCGTCTTCCTCTCAAACACCCTCTCTCCATTCTTTCCTCCAACCTCCCCACCTAAATCCACCCCCCACCACCCCTCGCCATCGGAATCCTCCTACGCTCACGCTGCGCCTGCGCCGGCGTCAGCGGCAAATGCTTCTTCCCATACATCTCGTACTGCCATTTGGGATGTGGTGGGTGCGGCGCCCGGGGCTGCGGTTTGTGGGCGTTAGGGGCTTTATGGGAACGGGGTTGGATTTCTCCGAGGGTGATGGTGGGGTGGCTGCTGGAGTCGAATGTTGGGTGGGAGATTTGAGGGCGCTGTTTGGGTGGCGGTGGGCGTTTTTGGAGTTTGGCGCGTTGGCGGTTGGGTTTTGAGGGGGTGGAACCCATTTTTTGGAATGAGATGGTTGTGGGTGGAGAAGGTGTTAGTTTTTAAGCTATGGTTAGGTGGCATGCAGTAGTTTTCATTTGCTGATGATGTGGATGTGGATGTGGAAAGGGAGAACATAAGTAGGGTGCTGCACAAGGGGCGAGAGAGACACAAGGGAACCCTGGAGCGTGTTGTGGCCATCGTCGAAGGGCGTTGTTGTTAGGCTTTGTTCGCTGATGGTGATTTATGTCTCTACTGACGTTGAGTGGCGATTCGATCCCAGTACAAGAAAGGGCCATTGTGACGCCTTTGTTGACGACCACTGCGGTCTCGTCTCGACGAGGAATGGCTAACGAACGGGCGAGCGAAGAATGACAGATTAGTGGCCATAATGTAAAATGCACAATTCAGGTTGGAGATAGACACGAAGTATCGCGCAAAGCGAGTGAATCCACTGTTTATTAGGCATGGAAACGGCTCGATCAGGGTCGTTTCAACATCATACTTCATGAACTGCCTGGAAGATCTACACATCTCTTACACTTATTTCCCTTCCACTCTCACCACCACCTCCACCATCACCCCTCCTTCCAACACCCAAACTCGCAACTCCACTGACCAATTTTGAGCCTACCGCATCCACAGCCCCCATCGGCTTCATCAGACTTGGCCCTGTGCTCACCATTGTCTCAACCTTAAACAACCGCACAGCAGTCCCGTTCCACACACCCACTGATCCCTTCTGCACAACCATTTCCGACGCGAAGATGAAGCCCCAGAGGAGGGACTCGTACCAGCCTAGTGACAATGGTGTCCATTCGAAGAGGTGAATACGTGGTAGTGTTGGGTCGAGGCCGGGTGGTAAGTGCTGAGGTGGAGATGGCGAGGAAAGTAGGGTGAGGATCGTGTGGAGGGGAAGAGTGGGTAGCCAAGAGTCAATCCAATGCGCTGTAGGGTCGAAGCCCCCTGGATTTGGAGACATTATAGTTGCAGCATGGCTGCTCAAGCTGGTAGTGCTATTTTGTCGCGAGAATGAGGGCTGCCCTGCTGGCATTTTGCCACGCGCTTTCTCTGACATGCCACGCAATTGCGTGGGCAGAGGCTCATCCATCGATGAGGATACTGAGGGATTTCGTGATGCATGGGTGGAGGGGGAGGATTGAGATGGAGTGGGGAGCATCTCGCGGTCTTCGTCATCCGATTCGTCGTCGTCGCCAATGGCGAAAGCTGCGTCTTCTTCGGGGACGTTAGTTAATGTGGGTGTTTTGGCACTTTGAGGACTTCGCATGCTGTCGACAGAGCTGGCTCGCGACGTTCTTGTTGGGCTGGCTGGTGTGTCGGGGTTGTCTAAAGCTGCTTGTTTTCGCTCCCTCATGCGCTCGATCTCTAGCTGCCCGCTTTCTAGGGTGAAGGACCGTAACGCTTCAAAGCGCTTTCGTGACTTGAAGACTCCATTTATGAATATTCTGTTGCCTGAATCTACTAAGTCTCGCCTCCTATTGCTTTTGAATCCTATAGACTTACTGCTGTACTGGTGCTCTATAGTAGCGTTCATAGATTCAAGTAATGATTGCAGCAATGAGTAGTTCGTCTCGTTGGCGAGCAAAAAACTTGGCGAAGACATCGACGCAAGCAGCTGAAGCAACCTTGAGCTAGCTTTAGCGCCGAGGTTTTCTAAGTATGGGGCGATATTATTGATAGTTGCGAGAAGTGAGGGATATATGGCATCCAGCTTGCCCTTGCTGGACGTGATGAGTGTATGTATTGACTGCAATTGTCAGCAATCCTTACTCAGCGGCATGTATTGATCCACCCACTATTATCAGAAAATCGGCATATGTACCGCTGAACTCGTCCAGCTTTATTGTTGGAGGCAGCGTATCCTGTGTCTCGAAATCCTGGTTCAGAAGCTTACCGAACTTTGTCTCTGAACTCAGCGTCTGCAAAACGAAGACACACATGCGGACCACTCCTTGCTTAGTTGGGTCCGTCTTATGCTCCATTGCGTAAAACAGTATCAATGTCATGAACTCGTGTCCACGATCAGTGTCAATAATGAACGATCGAAACCGCCTATTGCATTGCAGAGTTTCCCAAAAGAGCATAATCATCTCCGATGACCATTTCAATGACTTCTGGCTACCGGGAAGGTAGGTCGATGTAGCTTGTAGCTTGCAGCGATGTTAGTACATCTCATCTGCATTGACTGCGTCAGGCTTAGAACCCACTGGCTGATTGAGGGTCCTCGTCATTCCATCTGCTAAGAATTCAAAATCCTGTGGTCGATGCAGCCTGCCCAGAAAATGCCGAAAATAATTCTTTGGAGCTGGTCCTTTACCATCCTCCGGTATCGAGTATAATACTAGCACAAGCAAAAACTGCAGGCAGTAGGACACTAGTATCTGTTTCGGATCCTTATAAACCACATGGTCATACGGTACCCGCCAAGTAGCTGGGTTGTGATTGAGTGCCGTGTTCAGCTGCGAGCAGAGCAGCGATAGCACCAGCTGCTTGTCCGGACAAGTTGTGATATAAGTGACAGCCCTTACACCCTTGACCGGCAAGATGTGTGCTGGCATATACAGGCTTTTACTCGACATTGTCAACAGTAATCGCAGTATCTCAGTCCTATTGTTCTCGATCTGGGCGCTCGAGCCCATCTGTGTATTACAACCAACACCCTTCGCCCATATCGCGTATGTGACTTTGTTTCTCGATCGCTCTGTGGTAGGCAGTGTGAAACCAATGTAGAACAGCATATCGATCAGCGTATCGACCAGCTCCTCGCCAAGCGGTCTCACCTCCTCGAACAGCTCCTCCTCTTGGGGCCGCTCTTGTCCAACTTCCCCCACCGACTCGTCGAACAGCACTTCCGGCTTGTCCGTCCGCCCATTCGCTCTCCGCTTCCGCTTCGCCCAAAAGAATTTATCTTCCCATACCTCCAGATGATCGGCCTCGTACAAAAACGGGAGTATGCGCGTCAGAACTCTTATACAATTGAGCGCGTGTTTCTCTGGCGCGACTTCAGTATCTGGGAAGACGCGGTGCTGGCGTAGGGCGAAGAGGCGTGTAGTGAGTGCTAGGATGAGAGTCTCGATGTTGGAGAGGGAGCTGTCTCGGGCTCGGCGGACGTCGACAGGAGAAAAGAGGCTAAAGACGTCTTCAGTGGACTCGGGGAGCTCCCAGAAACCTCGCCAGTAAGGGTCATTTGCTGGTATGGTGTCCGGGCCCGAAAGCTTGAAGATGCCTTGTTTGAAGACGAGCTTCGAGTCAGAATTACCCATGGTGCAGGGCTGGGACGGGGGATTTGGTCATATTCAACCGTGTGGGTTTCGCGAGATAGATAACAGTGAAATCAAATGTCACTGCGTCATAAACAAGTCTATCACTGGAACTTGTACGATAGAGAGCGTGGTCTTACGCCGGAGATAAAGAGACGCTGCGTAGGGCTAAGATATCTTGGCACGAAAATCTGCCCTCTAGTGCTCTCCCAAACCTGCCGCCGCTTTTGTAGGGGTTGATGCAACACCTCACCAAGGTACGCTGATCACTTGGGGACTACCATCACTACGCAGCTATGCTGTGTGAATACCGTCTCCATCGAGAGTCAAAGGTGCTTCGGTTCATATATCTACAGTCCAGCACCGATCGCAAAAGCGACATCCAATTCTGGCTTTGGACCCCTTCCAACCCAGTTTCGACTAAACACTCGGCTCTCTCCTACGTATGGGGCACCCGCAGGAATTGATTGTCGCTTTTCGCCTGCTGATGCTGTATGGTAAAGCGTCTCATGGAAGCCATGGGGCTGAAAATCGGCAATCAATTCCTGCGGGTGCGACCGTTCTGGAAATCCCCCCTGTCAGGCACCTGATGCGAGGGTTTGTTCTCTGTCGTATCTGGAATAGAGCTGCTTAGCTGCAGCTGCTTTGCCCGCCCTGGTTGCTTTGCATGCTCTGACGATGTTCCCCTCAAGTTGACGGTATATTTCGCTTGATGCGAGGGGTAAGTCTCCTTTTAGAAGTGCTCCTGAGCACAGATGCTCCCTCTGGATTAGCCCCCTTTTCCACTCAGTGCGAGGGCTTGCTCTCCGTAAACGGCGAAAACCTGAACTTTACAGGCATCAAGCTGTGTATTTTGATGATCCTGAATTCCTAGCTATGTTGAAATTATACTTCTATTCCTTGCACTCTTTGGAATCATTATTTAGTTTACAGTCATTGGAATTAAGTAAAGTCTTTGCCTTGCGCTAGGAGCTTGCGCCCCGAAGACATCCCGAAAGGAAGTAAGCGTCCTGATTTCATTGTAGGCGTATGATTTCGAATCATTTGACCTTCTGAGGAATAGATTTATTGACTGACCCTAGGTCTCACACCCCAAAGCCTGCGGGACGCTTCTTAAAGGCAGCTTCGCGACCATGAGATTTTTAGATTTTGCTCAAGGTGAGACTATACCTTTAGTTTCGGAATGATTCATCTCTGTCGGCATCCAGTCAAACAGCCCGGCCAAAATGCAGAGGATGCAACCCACACCGAATGCCCATGATCAGCAAGATGAAGGCCAACCCACGTCAGGCGTGTCCGGTATGGGGTTCAAGTACCAGCCCCTGCCAGAGGATACTTACGTACGACTGATCAAAATCTACCCGCAGCGCTCAGAAGATCCGGAAGACCTTTTGCTTGCATCCATTGTCGTGCGGCTTCAACACGCTCCGCCATGTCATGCCCTTTCCTACACTTGGGGCCCCCGCATCTCCAGCGACCCTTCGATCACGCGGGATTTACTTGACTGCCTTGGCCAGCTCCATAGCGGAAGCCCGGGTCTCTTTTGCATTGATGCGTTGTGCAATGATCGGCGGGATAACGATGAGAAGAGCCGGCAGACTTAGCGGGCGGGCAGGCATTCATATTGCGAAAGCGAGCAGCGGATACAGGAAGTTACGCATTATGCGTTTGTGCTTCCGGCTGCTGATGGGCGTAATGGCACTTGGTGTGTCTGATGCGGAGTCTAACCGGACTAGTATATCGTGGGTAGATACCGGGGGTAGCAATAGGAAGGCACCTCGACTAGGGACTTGGATGGATGTCGTGTAGGGTTGTCTGGTGTATTGAATTTTTTGCGCTTTCGATTCGTTATCTTTACATCTTCCTTACCTTGAAATTGGTCTATGAATTGAGCGATAGATGCTGATAGAAAATTTAATACTGGTACATTGGTAATCGTGGACCGTGCCCCATGTAGATTTCGCGACCTTACGCAGCTCACTGGGGCAAGTAATTAACCACAATGCCCTAAATTTTCTACGCTGGTGCAAGCGCCCGCAGACATGTATAGATATCTCGAAAGAGAGCCACACATCTAACGCTAACCTCAGCAACTATGATCACCATGTGGTAATCGATTGTGGATATGGAAGCTTCTGTATACCGTCGTAGAACATGACACGGCACTAACAAGGCAAGTTCAGGCGTGAGGCAAATTTTCATATGCTATAGACGTCCATCCTTAAACATTAGATGAAAGTGGAACCCCGGAAAGGCCAGCGTGATACTCCCTTACTCGGTCTTGCTTCCATTGGCTCTCAACGACTGTTAATGCACGATCCTAGTCCTGAGAAGCATATCAAGTCCTATACTCGTGAGCAACAGGGTCCTCGACAAGCATCGAGGGAGGACGTTGTAGGAAGCAGAGGTACGTCCATGCAAAACTTGAACGTACTGTCCTCGTGATTCTTTCATAATAGCGGCTGTTGAAGACAAGCTCATGGAAAATACAACGTGTCCAATTTGCATGTTGTATCCGAGATCGATCTACATACTGATCTCTAAGCGCCTACACAATGCACGCTTCGTGATTCGTCAAAGGCACTCCTACGGCCTACTCTGGATAAGCAAGAGTATTATCATCCGTCATCGCCATAACTTGATCAGAAACGACCTCCCCACCGACCACAGCCGGCCCACTAACAACTAGCTGGCCCAGCGCCTTTGCCCCTTCACTCTTCCTGTTCTCAGTATCTTTCAGCTTCATCTCTACACAACTAAGCGGCGGCCCAAAATGGCCATGGTCTCCGATCCGCTTGGCGTAGTCGAGTATGTTCGTCTGGCTGACGGCGCCGGCTACTCTTGAGTCGGTGAAAGCGTAGACGATGCGAGCGCCCGTGAAGAGTCGAAGGTTGAAAAGATCGGTCGGACTCAGTGGGACTGTGGAGGCCGTGGGGGAATCGTAAGTGTATATCAAGCGTGGCTTGGCTGTAGCTGAGGACTTTGGCATGACGCCAGCTTCCAGGGAACGGGACTTCCACCAATGGCCAATTGCAATGTGGTTAGTAAGCTCCTTCCTCTCCCTGTTCTTGCAGTAGGTTGACAAAGTCTGTGTGCCCGCAATGACGATCGTGGGAGTTACACCCTGGAATGCGGCATCGTATAGTACCTTAGGCCCGCTGACAGGCGTTAGGGCTAGAGACGCATTTGAAAATAAGGCCGCCAAGGTTATGGTAAGAGGGTACATATCCGTAAGGGACGCAAGAGGTGTGAGCAGGTCGTTGGGTGCGAGACGATGGTTCCGTGAGAGAGCGGCGATTTGAGCACCTACAGCTGCGACGATGTTCTGTGAGCAGTGTTAGCGGCGCTCGAAAAGTATGTAGCTCAAGGGAGACACGCCTTTTGCGTGAACGAAACAATTTCATAGCTATTCATTGCACTCATTGCGTCCTCCGTGACGAAGAGTACGTCATGCGCACTACCTCCAGGTACTTCTGTAGGCAAATCTGAAGAGGAAAATGCCTCCTCGTCGATTATGTCGTGCCAGACCGCAATATCTGCCTTTCCCCCTTCACCTTCTGGGACTTCATTCCAGTCCATATGGCGGCTTGTCCGCTCGACTACCCACAATACTTGCTTGAGATCAGAGTATTTCGGGAGCAGCTCGTTCAGCGGCACTGTGCCTGCTCCCGCAACTAGGACATCCGCCTTCGTCTCCATGAGGACGCCAGCAAGTGAATCTAGAGATTCTTGCGCGGGTACAAGGATTGGTGTAAGGCCATAGAAAGCAGAGGCTATATTTGTCAGCCAAGTTCATAATTCATTCCCGAAATTCGCTTCGCTTACCAAACAATGTGACTAGTAATTCCACGGAGTTTGGCAGATACACAGCAATACGGCTTCCTCCATGATTCCTTACGTGCTGGCCAACGGCAATGATTTCCCCAGAGAGCTTCTCAAAGCTAAACTCAATGATTTCCTGTTTCCCCAATGCGGTCAGGATCTTGCCAGGTCCACCAGTCGGCTTGCCATCATTGTCTACAGGCCCCGAGACCGCCCGCTTCCACACATCTCTCAAATCACCATCTCTCCCACTTGTCCACTTCGGCGCGCCTGGATTTTTCACGTTCAAGCCTGTTCTCAGCGGGTACCCATGCGGTACGTCAAGCGAACGGAAGGTTGCCGACTCGCCTGGCTGCCGTACATGGGAGGCAGCGGATTGGCGTGCTAGCAGTAGAGGATGAATGTCTGGCTCGGCGTAGAAGAAGAGTGGGTAGATTAGGTAGGTGACTAGGATTAGGAATATGAGGGTCGTATATATGTTCCAGCCAGCCAGTATTTGCTCGAGCTGGGAGTCGAACTGTTGGAAGATTGATGTACTGCCTGTTGCCATGATGCCAATCCAGTTTCACTTGTGAGGTTTCACAGGCATCGGTGTCGGAGATGTAGTCGGAGAGCCGATTCACACTACGAGGTCAACCTAAGCTTTAAAAGTATTGGAGAATGGCTACCGTAGCCAAGCCGGCCACCGTACGCCAAAACTCGACTTTTCTAATGTTCAGATCTTTATATTAAATCCTAAAATCTACTTATCCTGAAGCGCTTAAATATAGTGGGTAATATCCTAGATTATCTAAGCTCTAGAATTACAGTTATGTAGTTATTACCTAAAACAAAGAAACTGCGTAAGTTGTTGAAATTCTATAATCGACGACTAGAAGGGTTCACCGCCCAGTGGGCCAGCCTGTTAGGGCGGAGTACCCGGAGATTTTGATTTTCCTACTCCGGGGTGTAGCTCTAGGGGCCGCTTAGGTATAAACAGTTAAGTCACCATAACTTACGAACCATATTAGTATGAATGAAAGTTTTGGTAAAAGAGCTGTAGTAATCAGTAATCGCTATAACTTTGCCTACGAAACTATGGTATCAAAACCTATAGTGGTGGAGTTAGAGCAGGGTGGCCCACTGGGCAGTGAACCCTCTTACCCGGCAAAAAAACGTCCCGACCTTTTCACCACTGCAAAAGCCTCGTTCGCCCGACTGAGCCGTAACCCCGAACTTGTCTTCCAATCCAAACACGGCATGCAGTGCATATGCATGTGAAACTGTCTTCCGTCAATATGCGACGAATATGCGCATGTCATGTCTTCAATTGCCACCGTCGGTATTTGGGTCCCTCATAGTACCAATCATTAGAAAGTGTTACCTGAAAAAATGCATCTCACTCTTTTTTTGCTCCTGCTGATCCCATCTGCTCTCAGCCTCGTGTTAAATCTTACCACCATAAATGGGTCTCTTGTCGAGGAAGCTGGATTCTCGCCTGCTCATTGGCTACCATCGTGCGCCAATGCTGGGTATCCCCTAACTTGGGCGGCACCCATCTCTGCTTTTGCTTGCGCAGGTGCAATCAACTTGCTCAGACAGGCTGTAGTAAGGCTTGGCGATAAGGATCGTACAATCTTCTCACGCCAATCTGTGCCCAGTCCGCGTCCAGGTGCCTGGGGGCTCCCCTCTGGATTCTCAAACTGTAAACTTTCGCCTGGGAAGCAAACAATGCGGCTTTCCAGTCTAAGATTTTCCTTGAACATCTTGCTTATCAAATGATGCTAGGCGCGCTTGTACAGTGGTGGTGCGGATGGCGAAAGATTTTGGAGACGATGTCTTGCCCTTGCATTGGGGGGCTTTCTTCCTGGCAGCCGCTCACCACCTACAGAGGATGATGATTGGCCTGATATTATCCAACAGATTGAGCAACTCCAACAGCGATGCGTTTCAGTTCAAGGGGTTCCTGGTTGGGCCAGAGTAGGCCAGTATATGGGTACGTTTAAACAGAGGATCTATCCCTAGTGGTGCCTCTGTTCGAGCTGCAATTTACAAGATTCATGCTTCTTGTGTCTTCCTCACATTCGCCTCGTGGCTCACAAAGCGTCCGGCCAATAGCGATGCTAATCGCGAAATGGCGTTTAGTCATTCTCCTCTTAGCTTTCGACAGTGACATGCGAAAGAAATGGTGGTATTCGGAACCAGCCCTCGATAATTTAGACTCGACTACCTATTCGTCGGACTCGTGAAAGGATTGCTTGAGAATGAGATTGACGTCAATTTTAGGAATCAATGTACCGCTCTTTGATCAACAAAGGATAACTCAGTTTGACCATCAAGGCCTCATCATGTAGCCTACTTGATACCGACCCAACATTCGCGGCTGAGCTTTCAGACCATTGTTTGATGATGCTAAATACAGCTAGGGCCCAAACTTGAAAATGAGCCCCATGATAAAGAAGCGACAAACCCAGTGACCTCCGAACAGCCCTTGGTAAGTTACAATGCGAAGCCGAACTAAGTCTTGCAGAGAAGGATCAAAATCGCATGGGAAACCCTGGTGACAGTATACTTGGTGCGCCAGCAAAACGCGGGGGACCTATGAGCGCTCCAAACAGCATGAATGATTTCCGCTATTCAACATCGATGTCTGTTATGTTGATTATTTCATCATGGTTCTCTTGTTCTGTTCAAGCAACTAAAGCACAGATTATTTCATTTTCTAATCCGCTTTGGCGAGTAGAGAACGAATGATGCCTACATTCATCCACGTCCTGAGAGCGTGCTCAACTTTGCTCTTCGTGTTTCATACATGTGGCGCAGTGCTTCTCAATGATACCTCGTTTTCATACCCACCCCAGGGACTCAATCTCTCGGCGTCATATCCTAACATACTACCATCTTGCGTCAACGCCAATTCCCACCGGGACTGGCTTGGGCCCTTCAACTCGAACGCGTGCTTTGACGCTTACGATCTGATCGCCAGGAGACTCCAACGGAATCTCCATTTTCCCTACAACTTCTATTCCGTACAGGCGTTCCCAGCCCAAGAAGCTAGGCCAAGCAATGGCTGGCCATTGCCCCAGGGTTCCAGTAGTGGTGAGTAAATTGTTTTCACCAGATTATTCACGCCTTCAATTTGATCACTAAGCAGGTTCTTTTCTAATCTATGGCAGGTAGCTGTTCAGTTGTCATCAGAATGGCTAGGGATTTTGGCGAGGATGCTCTGCCCATGGGAGGTCGTGCGTACTTCCCGTCAGCTGGATCGGTCCCAGTCCAGACAGACACGTGGTCGGCATTGCTCAGGTCGTTGGAAGTTCTATATAATGCTTGCCTACTCAATGGCGAAAGCGCGGGTTGGCACGTTCTTGATAATGATATCATTGTAGCGTTCTGGTCTAGGAGAAGTGTGATGAATCAGAGATATGGGATTCGTGTTCGGACAGTGCTGGAGCCGCTCAACTTGTCAGCTGCTGCTTCAAACTCAGATTCTGTTGCATAGGAACGATAGATCTCAGCAAAGGTGTTTAAAGACTGAAGAGTGCATTTACATTTCCATGTGTGTCTGATATTGGACAGGTTGATAGAACTATGGCAGCAGTTTCGTACTCTTGAGTTAGCTTCAAGCTTAGAGGCTTGCCGAAACAAACGAGTACATGATTGTTATTGAATGACAGTCTTGCTAGAGTATTTATCTGTTTATAAAGTATATAAAGACGTGATGTGTTTCTACTAGCGGGTGGTGTCGTCATATCAACATAGAATCTCTACTAGCTTCCTCAACTTCCAGCACTGAACAAAGAACACCGCCAATCCAGCAACAACGGCTCGACTCACTAAAAAAAAGCTTCCTGACGCGACATCTGGAAGACAAATGGTGACCTGGTTCTTATAGCCCCTGTCTACGACGCAATGAGCCCTGTAACTAAATAACCACCACCAGCGAACCAGCACCCAACATCAATCACACCTACGCCCCTCGTCTCCAATGGCCACAATGACCCGCCCCTCAACGCCCCAAACACCCCAATCTCAGACCATCCAACTCGTCACAGCCACGCCCTCCCCAGGGTCATGGCGCCATCCCCGCTTCGAAGAAATAGCACGCCGCCAAAAAGCAAACACCTTCAATGATAGTAACCTCCGTCGTATAGCCTATAACAGCGGCTTCCTCCTCGCTCTCTTCATCGCCTCATCATAGTAAGTCCTTCCTAATTGATCCCCAAAGCCCCGGGATCCTCAAGCTGAACAACCGCCAGCCCATGGTTCCACTCCCTCGCCAACTCCACCACCCTTAAACCAATATCTACACCCGTCCTCCTTCTCCTCTACCTCCTGGGCCTTTACAACATAATGACCGCGCTCCTCCCTCTCCTAAAATCTACAGACGAAATAGCCGACATAGCACTCACACCCACCCAACGCGCCCTGCTCGGACTGGATCCAAATGCCACACCGCCCCCCACACCAGGCACACAGTATGTAACACCGCCACGCTACCCGCGCTCACCCACACCCCGCAACATCTCACCAGCTACTGGAAGTGGGGGTGGGAGTCCATTTAGCACACCCATCTCGCGCTCACCGAGTTTTGGACGGCAAAGAGAAAGCAGTCCACCTAGCGGTAGTCCGCTGTGGCAGAAGGCTTTGGGGGGTACGAATATCAACAGAAGGAGCAGCTATGGGAGTCCGAGTCCATTGGGGCCTGGGCTGGGAGGGAATTTCATGGGCGGAAGTGTGCTGGGAGGAAGTGTTTTTAGTGCACCGAATACGCCAAGCCCGACGAATGGGAGGGCGAGCGTGGGGTTGAATTCGAAATGGCTGTATGAGAAGGGGAGGAGTTCTTTGGGGGGAAGGGGGATGTAGATATGCATTAAAGGGGCTTTGAAATGAACCTTCGTCTACACGTCGGGTGCAATTCTTGAGCACAGTCTTATAACTGGCATGTGCAAAACAGAAACTATTCATCTAACGACCTTGAGGTCAATTGAGGATGGAAAGACAGGGTTCCAGGGAAGCTTGCTTGCTCTTTCACCAAGGTGTATTGACAATGAGGCTCGAATGGGTCTAGCCTCAGGGCTACTACTTTCGCCGATCGCTTAGTCTCAAGTCGACTTAGCGGTTCAATTGGTATATTAATCTCCATTGTAGCGCATGAAGTAAGATACGTTAAGTCCTCTCAGAGTGCGACAGAAGTTACTCTTCATCCGTAATGGTTTTCCTACATAGCCTCTACATATTCACTGCGTTCAGCGTGCTCTGTTCCCTGATAGCAGCCAAGCAATATCGTACGTTCCTGTCATAAATTTCCACCTGCCATCTTCGAAATACACGCCGGTTGCATTTACCAAATCGTTTTTTCTGATGATCTAACCAACTTTGACTCCTAGCATTGGGTATAACTCTCGGACCAAAATACATGTACTCTACGTCTACATCCCTTTCCATTCACCCCTATACAAAAAACCAAAATCTCTCCAATCCCCACACTAACACCACACATCAGCACCGCCGCCCTAGCCCTCGAAAACGGCACCGTAGCCCCCCTAACCCAAGTAAAAGGCAGCGAAGCCTACCAATGGATCCTCGCCAATCCAGACGAGAACGCTGCTCCGAATCCGTACGCTCCCTACATTACGTGGCTTTTCATCCCAACTATCAGCCGCTAACGATGTTCAGCGCCCTTCTACCCAAGGTTCTGCGGACCAGCTTTGCGGCCATTAGGGGTGCCGCGGACATCGAGCTGGGCGAACAGGTCAGGAATGTAGTGATTACTGTTCCAGATTATGTCAAAGAAGATTTGCATGAGCCCATTCTACAGGGCGCAGAGAAAGCAGGCTTCTTTTTGAACCGCGATGGTATGTATCTTGCGGGGATTTCGTTACCGCTTTAGCGCCATAGAGCCTATGTTTCAGAAAGGACATACTAACCTCAACGTCTGCACAGGCATCCAGCGGAAAGTTACCCAGGGTACAAGCGCTGTGCTGAATGCTTACGATCTCGAGCCTTGGTTTGTGGTGCTCGTATCTTACAACGAGGCCTCCCTCTCCGTCCAAATAGCCAACAAAGGCAACATATACGCCAGCGCCACCTTCTCGGAACTGGGCGAAGCTTCTGTGACTAGAGGAAGTACGGAGAATTACCTCGACACTGTCAAGCAAGCGATTCGAGGCTGGCTCGCAGCCCTGTCCAAAACAATTCCGGAGAGTGATGAGTATCAAGAATCCCCTATCAAAGCCGTGGTACTGAGTGGCGATGCATCAGAAGCGGGTTTCAAGGATCTGAAGAAAGTCTTGAGTGAGATTTTCGCTGGGGCGGAGTTGAAGGATGGGATTGAGCCGATTTATGTAGCTGCTGTGGGGGCGGCGAGGAGGGGGTGGCAAATGGTTGATAACCCAATTAAGTACAAGCTGAATGGGGTCCAGAGGCATGGAGAGCTGTAAATGTAAAAGCACTTTTGAGTGTATGTACGTCTATGATAAGGTATGTACATATGGGCGGGCATCCTATGTATCCTATCCTTCTCCAGCCATATCAAGGGACTTTCTAGGCCGCGCTATTGGTCGGTAGCGCTCGGATGCCTCCTCAAGATATCCTCAGCGCCTTGCATGTCTTCTGAATTCTCTCTTGCATGCTGCCCATCCTCGTCGTCCTGGTCTTGCTCCTCTTCTTCGTCTTCTTCGTCGCTGCTTTCCTCGCCAGCAGTTCGAGCACCTTGATAAGGCGAAGCTGGCACTGGGGCACTAGGCGCTCTCTTTCGTTCAAAGTCCTGGGCGTGTGCTTCCCCCATAATGGTTCCCACACGAGCGATACCACGCTGTATAGGCGTGTTAGGGACGGCTGCTATGCCACGGCGGCGGAGTGAACCCTGCGAAGGTTGGGCTTCGAGGTTGGAAGATGTGGCGGCGTGGCGTGGTGAGGCAGAGTAGCGAGATATGTCTGGAGAAGGCTGTGTTGGGACTTCTGGTTCGGCGTCTTCTTCTGGTGAGGACGGCGAGGGTGGGTCAATCTCGTACGGAAGTGGTACATCACGGGAAGCTCGGAAGCGGCCAACGTTCGTACAGTGTTCGTTCTCGACACGAAACAAAGTCCACATACCTCTGCGACATACTTCTGAAAAGCCGATGAAGAAGCTGAGGATGGCGGAATGTTGAAGCTCGGAGGAAAAGATGGCGTAGAAAATCCAATTGAAGCGGAGGACAGGGTCGAGGATCATGGCGAGGTAATAGACCCAGGGGCGTTTGTATCCGAGAACTTCGCGGAGAAAGGGATGCTCGGCATAGGGGTTGCAAAGACCTAGAAGTGGTCAGTGGACTGTGACAATAGGAAAGGAAAAGTTGCATACTCCAGTCCATGGCGAGATCCCACACAGCTACGCAAGTCAGTTCATTTAATCCTATGATGAGAACGAATCTGACTTACAGCAGTAGACCGAATTAATAGTAGCGCACGTAATGAAAAACGCTTTTAGTGAATCATGTTGTTGAATCCTGTACAAGCTGAGTGACATATAAAAGAGAATCGTAAATGTGTATTTGCCGCAGTTGACCAAATGTGGAAACGCATTTCGGGTATCATAGTAACGCCGTATGCATTGCAATGCTCGCCAAATGCCAGGTAGAGTCGAAAAGAAGCCGAGAAGCCGCGAATGTGTTGAGTTACATTGGCCAGGATTATTCCAGCCTTGGGCGTATAGACAGAAGAAAAGCTCGACATTCTATGTTGTGGTCAGCATTCTTGTTTTTTCCCCAATACAATGGAAACGAGGCTTACTCCCATGGCGTATGTTTCAGAACAGTACATGTCTCCAAGGAGAAAGTCTCGGAATTCGACAGGATACAATCCAGCGAGCAATAGACGAAACTGCGGATCGAATCAGACTCCTGAGCTCCCAAAGCAATCCGCTGACTTACATTAGAATAAAGCCACCACTCTCGACTCCTGTGGTAGAGGATTGGGGCTGGAAAGCAAAGGATTAGGACGGTGATGCCGACTAGCAGGACAGGCCAGTACAAGAACATGGCATCCGCTCCGGACTGCTGGAAGTTCAGCCACATAAACAGCCCGAGCATAAACAGAAGGAAACATGGCAGCTTTACAGTTCGTCAGTACTAGCTTCTGACTCACGATCAGGACGCTTACCTCGGCAAGTTGATGCCAGTCCAGATTGTGACGGCTGTCGAACTCAAAGATGAAGGGGTAATTGATCTTTGCCATGGTCCAGATCTTGCAGTCTACGCAGAAGAGGAGGAACAGGAATAACCCTAAAAAGTAGCCGCCATAAAGCTAGAGTAATCGTCAACAACCTGATCTCCAGCATTCGACATGTTTCCCACTTACTTGCAAGAGGTAGCTGGCGTAAGTACTCACAGCCGGGTCGGGGCTGTTCAGGTGCTCGGCTCCATAGACGATACCTTCCATGCCAAACACCAAACCACCCGCAAAGAGTAGACCGTTGCGGAAGATACTCCCACCGAAGTCTCCAGCCTTGGCACTTTTACTTCTAAGCTTACCAACAGCTACTTTGTGGTTTCCACGTTCGAAGTATCTGGCGTAGAGATCCTCGACCGCTACAATCTGTCCCTCCAGTACTTCGCTCTGCACGAACCAAGCCTTGTTTACCTTCTCAGACATGTAACGGCCAGTAGGTCGCGCTTTAACAGCCTTGTCATACTTCTTGTTGATCTTGCGAAAAGCTGTCCTGTTCAATAGAGCGTAGGACTTTAGAAGCTCGAGACCCCGATAGAACTCTTGCAAGGCCAGCTTGAGTTTCCGCTTAGCAGCTCGATAAGGAACATCGTCTGGATGTGTTGGCCGACGTGCAAAGTCTCGCCACGAGTCTGGCCGGTTTGCTGGCGTTGGAGGGTACTGCGCTTGGGGTCCGGATGGAGAGCCGTATTGTTGAAGAGATTTCGTGACATTTCCGATACGCGAAGGCCCCACTCCTACAGCATTTTCGATAGGCTGCATCCACCTCAAGGCTGCGGATAGGCTTCTAATGTGTCCATTGTTCCCCTGGTCAGTGGGACACCTGGCTGGACCTGATGCATGCCGTTCTTGGTCTCGCTTTGCTCTTTCTCTAGCCAATTGCTCAGCACGGACCTCCTCGAGCCTGCGGTCACGCATTTCGTGTAGTTGCTGCCTCAAAAGCTGCAAACGTTCGCTGGCTTGTGCCTCTTTCATCTTATAGAAGGATTCAATCTTCTCCAGCTCGTTATCCAGGAATGTGAAGTATTGGGCATTCCGAAGATCGTACTCCTTGTACGCCTCCAGCGGCATATCGTTGATCTGAGGTGACTCGAGCCCAGCAGTAGAGAAAATGCGCCGTAGGCGGCTCGGATGCGAAGAGGCCAAACCTCCGCCAGGCGTGGAAGCTGTTCTCCGGAGCTTAAACAGGTTGCGATTTTTCGGCAGCAATTGAGAAGAATCCAGCTTTGGCGGAGTACTGGTCTTCCCAACTTCGTATGCATCCCTAGGCTTGGGATCTAGCCTCTGCGAAGGGGGGGTATTGTGTGGGAAAGGATTGAAGCGGCTCGCACGCCACGCACGATTGTGACGAGGAAAATTCTCATCGTTTGGAGACAAGGCAGGATCGGGGAGTTCCAGTGAAGGTGGTCCCATTCGTAGGTTGCGAGAAGGAGGCGAGACTATAATGCTGCCATAATTCGTGATGGCACCACTATCCCAAAGATTCTCTGATTCGTTGGTTGTTTCGTGCGCAAATTGACGGGGTATAGTGACTGGCGCAGAGGCAGGCTGTCCCTCTGAACTGCCTTCCGAGCTACCTTCTCCATCTGGTGAGTTGACCCCGAATTGTGACGATGCTGGTCCGCCCTGGAGGGTGTCTTTGGCCGAGCCATAGGACGTGAGATTTGAGGCACGGTATTCTGGAGCTGTTTGTGTGGAGGGACTATGGAGGGAGGTTTGGTTGCGAATGGGGGACTGGAAGGCATTGGAGAGGAGATTGGAAGGTAATTGACGTCCAGGAGTCTTGGGCGTCTGGCTAATGTTTTTCAATGCCCGCGCTACCGCTTTGACCTTTTTCTTCCCAATCTGCAGTAGAGAAGGATGGTTAGCCACGTTGTGCACATACTCTCTATTCGTTCGGTGGGGCTCAATTGACCTTGTAGTCGAAGTATTTGGCTCGCCATTCTGGGACCAGGTCTTGTTCGAGCTCTCTGGGAGTTGGTCAGTCAAGGCACAATGGTCAGACACGCTCGCGTATAGGCTCACTTTGCAAACTTCATTGCTTGTAGAACGGCGTCTGCAACGTTTTGGCAGAAGCATTGCGGGCGGAGAAGTGGGAGGAAGAGGTCAATAGCCACAGACTGTGTCCTAGCCGTGGCGACAGTATCCCTATGTAGGCAGTACGTAAGTAGTTGTATTTCCTGAAGCGCACGATGGCTAAAAATGAGAGGTACAGAATGCTCTAATGTCGCATATTGAACAAACTTTTTTATTTTCTGAAGTGACGTTCCCGCAGCGTTCTCCGCAAAATTAGAGCCACCAGGGCCCGCTTTGACCCGAACACGTGCCTCGTCCCCAGGGACTTTGCGGAGCACTCGAATTCAGACTACAAAACATCTTCTCTATAACCTATCTGATGCTTTTCGATCGTGCAAGGCAACTGCGAGAATTCTAACCGTTGAGACTGCCTTGGCCTATGAAGGTCCCACTAAGGTTCGACCTTGCGAACCTTAGAACTATGAACCTGAAAGATGGAGCAATGATTTGTGCATAGGCCTTTGCATTGGAGGTAGTTCTAGCTAAAAGCTGTGAACCCATATTCTCAGGCACTTTTTCACTAGCTGTTTCTTTTGAGCATGATTTACTATCGTCAAGTCATATCCATCGAATGGCCCGTCTTCTCCATGCCATCCAGGGCGACTAGATGCTTGAGAGCAATCTAGTATCCAGAGTCACCGCCCTGGTTGTAACCTCCGCCGTAACCTCCTCCGCCCTGGTTACCATAGCCACCTCCACCTTGGGATCCAAGCTGCTGAGGTGGTCCATACTGGTTGGGGTCATACCCGTCTCGGTTGCCATAGTGCTGGTCATACAGCTCGCTGGACCTCTCCTTGGCTTGGTGGTGGGCACGCATCTTGTCGTACTCGTTCATGCCTGTGGTATACGTGTCAGATCAGTGATATGGTGTAAGATGACGCCTGCTTACCGTGAGTCTCGGCGAGCTTGTCGATTTCACCGCCAGCGAAGCCTGCAAGGAGCTCCTTGGCGAACTGGTGGGAGACTGGCTGGCCTTCCTTACGCTGGTGGTCTTCGAAGAGCTTCATGCCCTCGAAGGAAGCGGCACCAGCGATGAGCTCGTGCGAGAACTTGCCCTTGTTGTCAGGGTTGTCGTAACCGCCATCCTGGTTGTACACCTCTTGATGGTTTTGCTGAGCGTCATCTGGGTGAGAAATGTCAGCATTGGTCTTGCACCCGCTCGTGGAACAGGGTGGGGGCGATGAGGGGAATGGTGAGTATACCCCAGCCGAACATGGTTGCTGATCAATGAATTGATGTACTATAGAGAAGTTGTAAATAGATTGATTATGGTTCTAGCTGTTGTAGATGAGTGTCGTGATGAAGGAAGCAATGGGAGAGAAATGGGAAAAAATCTGACTGTGGCCGACCCCACCATTTTGCCCCGCCATTCGCGGCCGCTTCACTGCATCCGGGAAAAAGCAACCTCCTTCAACCATTCATCTGCAAAGCATTTTACTCGCTGATCGCTATCTATCATTATGCCTGTGCTACGTTTAACAGCTGGGGAAGCCCTGCAAGATGACGTTGTGATGATGAAAGGCTCAGGAAGCTGTCAGATACACAAGAGATCAATGGCAACCAGCGGAAGATGCTGAAACAAGACGCAGCCTCGGCGTCTACAATTAAAATAATTCCAAGGCTTCACTGTTGCCAATTCTTTCATATGTCTTGGCAAATGCTTATCCGTGACGCAAGGCTTCGTACCTGGATCTATATTTAGACGTCACGCCATTCACGTAGAAATGAGCCTCGTCCTGCAGGAACGATGACAACTTACCAACCTGAGAAACTGCAGCGTCACGCCATCACAAGATGACAACGACGACGTGACGCAAACCAGCACAGCATGCCTGCCCGCCTCCCCAGCGTCTCTGATTTCCCTTCGTACCTCCAACTTACCATCACGCCTCCACCAAACTCATCACCCCAGCTCACGAACGTTCTCTTACTTCTTCACGGCCTCGGTGACACGAACACCTCTTTCACGAACCTCGGCAAGCAGCTTGCACTTCCTGAGACGACATGCATTTCACTGCAAGGCCCGACACCACTGCCCTTCGAGCTAGGTGGATTCCACTGGGGTGACGATATACAATTCGATCAATCAAATGCGAACATGGACTTTGACACCGGCTTCGTGAAAGCTGTAAAGATAATCAAAGACGACGTAATTACAGCTGGGCTTGTTGGGAATTGTGGATACCAGCATCGAGAAGTTATGTTCTTCGGCTTCGGTCAAGGTGCCACGGCCGCTCTTGCTACGATGGCATCCATGACCCAAGAGTTTGGCGGTATAATCTCAATTGGTGGTCCGATGCCATCTTTGAACACCTTGGCAAAAGGAGCCACGACTCCAGTACTGGTCTTGGGCGGCTCTTCGAATACACTAGTCACAAAGACAAGTATCACCAAGCTTGAGAAAAATTTCGAGAGTGTAGAATATCGCAAATGGGGAAGAGCTGGTGATGGTATGCCAAGGAGCCGAGATGAGATGCTGCCGATTATGCGATTCTTTGCTAGACACTTGAGGAGCCGCAGAGGTGTTCCTGAGGGTAGCGCTGAGATTGGTTGAACCGATTGCCCGTCTATCTATTGTCTGCCTCATGGTCCTAAGTGGGAGGTGTTTTCGACTGGTTATGTCTTGAACTCATTGAACGTCTCAAAAATAAAGAAGTCCTACTCTCGCCGGAAATAGAAGTGCTCTGAGAGTATGGCAAGCTGCGGCAGACACATGCCTTAAGAGACGCCTGTCAAAATCAGCACCCCACTGGATCAGACAACACTTTGAGTACCATCATAAAGTCAATGTACCGAAGGTCTCAATTGACTGGATCTGCCAGAACGAAAATGTACTATTCCCCAGTATTTGTCTCCGCTCCATCCTTTCTGTGGAGAAAAGCGGGGTCTTTAACATCGCGCATAGTCTTCGAGCCTCGATAACGGTTTTCACTTGCTGCGCTTGGGCGCTCGAAACGCGTAGATCATCGAAAATGTCGCGCAGACACGCAACGCCTCTTACTTCATGTCAAAACGTCGAGTACCATATACTCCATCTTTTAAAAATTTCCGACTCTATGATGGGTCTGCAAATATTCTTTGCAAGGAGCCCTGCGACATATTGTCCGTGCGCTTGTACCTATCGACCTCTTTCGAAGTCTGATAAGTCAATACTCGTGTGCATTCACTCTGCTTCTCCTCACCATCTCGGTTGCAAACAGTCTTTTGCGCTTCCTTCACTATTGAAGGACAGACCTTGCGAGACTGACATCGGAGGTTTGCCCGACGTGATTGGCCCATCGCTGGCTTGAGATCTCGATCTTGACCGATTTGAACACGTTTTCGAATTCTGCTAGTCCCAACGTCGACTTGCGATACTTGGCATTCGCTTTGTGAAATTCTCACATGATGTAGCTTTGATATCAATGACTTATTATATAGTATTGTGTTCAGTTGGTCCGCGCTCTGCAGTAATTTTCTCCTTCTCTTCCACTTCCTGATATTTTGGAGAAAATATATAAACACGCCACCTTCTACTGGTACTATACTGCCTGTTTACACTATTGTACACCATCTCCTGAACGACCAAGCAGCCCCAATCTCTTCGGCCACAGAGCTGCAGCACCCACAATGCACTCCCTCGCCCTCCCCTCCCTCACTATCATAGCTTACCTCACAACCCTCACCCTCGCCATCCCCGTTACCACCCCCCTTCTCTCCCTACGCGACCACATCCAATGCGCCGCCAGCGGCCAATCCTGCTCCGCAATCCAAACCTGCGACAACGACCCCTCAGTCCAAGTCGGAACGTACGCCTCCCTATCCCGTCCCACGTCCACACGTCCATATATCCCCCTCAACACATCACACTAACAGCCCCCAGCATTCCCTCCACACCCTCAACCCCCTCCCTAACCGCCGGCTTCACCCCCGCCATCCCAATCGGCGCCTCCGCCACGCCCCTCTCCGCCAGCACAGCCACAGCCACATCCTCAAAACGCCACACACTCGCCGTGCGGCAACAAGCACCAGTCCAATGGTGCGCCCTCGGCACCCCCATCTACATTCTCCTCGCCCTTCAAAGGTTTCCAATCCTCCGCCGCTATCAAAACCCTCCTTACCGGCGCTGTGGCAAACTTAGAAGACCACACCAGCGAAGACGGCAATTGCGGCGGGTACGAGTGCGGTTTTTAGCTGGCCTGCGACTGGGGGGAGTGCGAGTCGGGCACCGAAGTTGACGGCGTTTAACGCGCCGGGGGTTAGTATGAGCTGGGAGGCGTTGGAGTATGCGTTGCTGGCTGTTGTGGATTATATGGGGATGGAGGTAAATGGGTTTGGGTGGGGGAGTGTGGGGATTTTTGAGGGGGGCAGTCGGGTTGGTATGGTTTATAGGTCTATGAGCTTCAAGATCTGATTCCGTTATAGCTACTAGAGCAAATAAACATAAAGATTGACAATGTTCACAAAGCTAGTGAGAGCCCTAAGATCCAGGAGGTGCAAACATGAACATCCTCAGCGTTCATCCAACCTGTCAGATGGCCGTTGAAGAAGCCGTGGGGTAAAGGATACATACCCAACGATAATCTCAGATCGCCGAACAAAAGACATGAAATCCGAGAAATTCATCACGAACACTCCGATAGCCCGACTTCTCCCTTCCAGAATGCTTCACCCATCCTACGAGTAATATCGCAAACGAGAGAGATCACTGTCCTTCCTATACTGTCAACGAGGGTCAGGGGAGACATCGTATGTAGACTAACCTTCTCTTCGTGCCTCGACGTTCTGCGGCGTCGCTTTAGCGGTGGATATCCTTTCGCTGAGAAGCTACGCCCTTCCTCTGGTATTGAGATGGACTCGCGGCTAGGATGACGGTTCGATGCATAAGGTGTTGATTAAGAAGGCCCCAGAGCAGTCTGGATGCTAGGACTGAATTCCAATGTCAAGCCCATTCTCGCTGGCTCTGATCGATTGAGATGTCCGACAATCTTGATTGGCGCTCAGAGTACCACAATCAAAACCCCCGACAGCACGGGTACCACCAAACACCCAAACAGCCACCCCAAGCTTGGTCTCACAGCTCTCGATGCCGCTCCTTCAAAGGCCATAGGACTACTTTCGCTCGGCAAAGTAATATGAGCCGTGCCAATATCCAGCACCCCATTCGGCTCCAGACTGATCGGCGTCCCAGATATCGTAACGCCCGGCCCACCAGCGGTAATCGTTGTTCCATCAATGACAAATGCTGTTGGATTGGCAGTAAACACCTGCCCATCAATAGTAAAGATATCTGCAGGCGTGATCGTCGCTGAACGCATCATTTCCGTACTGCTACCAACAACCACGAATCCACTGGCTGCACCAGCCGGAGCTTCAGAGATTGGCGTACCAGAGACTGTGATCACACCGCCTGGCGTTAGTGTTTGTCCGTTGATAATGAAGTCCGATGAGGCATCTGCTGTGTATGTTTGGCCGTCGAACGTCATCACAGGCGCTTCTGTTGTGATGGCGGATGCGGAGCCAAGAGATTGGGTACTGCTTCCGATGACAGCGAATGCAGGCGCTGTTCCTGCGGCTTCGGAGATGGGCGTGTCTGAAATGGTGATGGCACCGCCTGGCGTTAGTGTTTGGCCAGCGATGACGAATTGGGAGGCTGCGTTTGCGGTGTAGGTAGAGCCGTCGAAGGTGAGAATTGGGGGCGCGTCGACGATGCTTGGTGCTGAGCCGAGAGATTGTGTGCTACCGCCAATGACGGCGTATGGGCTTGCTGCTCCTGCTGGGGCTTCGGAGATGGGTGTTCCAGAGACTGTTATTCGACCGCCTGGTGTGAGTGTTTGGCCGGCTACGACAAATTGGAAGGCGGAGTTGGCGGTGTATGTGGAGCCGCCAAAGGTGAGTACAGCAGGTGCCGAAGCAGGCGCCGGTGTAATGAGAGCTTGGGTGCTGCCGCCTACAACAGCAGCATTGGCGCCTGATGGAAGGGATATCGCTGTGCCAGCCACATTGATCGAGCCACCTTGCGTCAACGTCTGCCCAGCAATCACGAACTCCGAAGCCGAATTGGCCGTGTATGTCGAGCCGGCGAAAGTCATAGCTGCTGGCGCTGGAGCAAGTGTGCCAGCAACCAAGTTCCCCCCTGATCCTAGAGACCAGTAAGTGCCCCCAGAAGTAACGGCTGGACCACCGACCGAGAGCGTCTTGCCAACGACTGTAACAGCAGATGGATTCATGATGGATAGTGATTGACCCAGTACTGTGACAGCGTGAGGGGTGAAAGGCGCAGCGGCTGGCTGGGCGTTGCCGCCTGCGTTTCCACCTCCATTGCTGCCACCTTGCGCTGGAGCAGGGGCTCCATTGCCGAGAGCGCCGTAGATGACGCTTCCGACGCCTGGGTTGCCGTTTGTCTGCCCACCGTTCGCTTGCCCTCCACTTTGTTGCCCTCCGCTTGCTTGCCCACCATTGTTTTGTCCACCATTGTTTTGTCCACCATTGTTTTGTCCACCATTTGTTTGTCCGCGGCTTGGTTCTCCTTGCCCATTCGACTGCCCTCCTCTTCCTTGGCCTCCACTTGTTCCTCCGCCACTTGACGAGCCTCCACTCGAGCCCCCACCAGCTAGGGCAACCGTCGTCTGCGCAACAGGCACGACAGGCGCAGGCGGGGGATTGTTTGCAGCTTTTGCAGGGTTCGAAGCCGGAGCTGCTGGTGCAGGCTGGTTCTGAGAACCTTGGTTGGGATCTGCAGGAGCTTGTTTCGAGCGCGAACCTTGACTCGAGCCTGACCCCGACTCTTGATTGGGACCATTCTTGCCGCTTCCTCCTCCCTGACCTGGATCTGCTGCCGGACTACCCTGCGCCGGCTGCACTACCTGCACAGTCTGTGGAGCCTGCTGGGATGTATTGCTATTATCAGGAATGTTTGGATTGCCATTATCAGCAGGACCATTGGGATCACTGTGGCCTGGGTCATTATTTGTAGATTCCTTCCGAGGATCTCCATTGCTGCTCGGAGGCGTCGTCTGGTGCGGTCCCGGATTATCAGGTTGAGCTGAAGCAGGCTGTGCCGATGGGCCGTTTTCAGGGGCTGCTGCTGGAGGCGTGGGAGCCATACCGCCCTCTGTATGCAGCGCTCGTGGAGGGTCGTAGATACCACACGGGAGGACAAACGGCCCGTTCTGGGGGACGTTCGTGCAGGCACCCCATGCAGGATCCATTCCCAGAATCTCTGTGGGCACGAGGATGACTGGATTGTAAGGTTCTCCATACGTGGCTGTGAGGTAGACGTTGCCATCGCAGGTGGTATAAAAGGGATCTGAAACGCCCCACGTCGGACATGCAATGTCAGAGAGTGCTAAAGTGTCAATCACTGCTTCGACAGAGCTGCCTTGAGGTCTGCAGCTTGAAGGCCAGCTGAAGTAGGAAGCAGTGACGATTGCCGCTACTGGGAAAGGCGTTGGGTTTGTATAATGTTCGCCTTTGAGTCCGCATGAGTCGGACACTGAGAGAGCCCCTAGGACGGAGACATATGTGCTTGGGAAGGTGCTAAGCCAAAAATCAGTATAGGTGTATGCCAAGCTTAATTTTTTTTGAACGTACTATGTGAACCCATCTTGGACCTCAATGGAGCCATAACCGCCTCCAAGTGCATTCACAGTCTTCGTTGCACTGGCTGCATATGTGATACCAGCCTGGGCGGCAGGACTAACAGACGAGCCTCGCGAACATGAGGTTTTCACTGACGCTGTGGGCCAGTAGAAAACCTGCACCTGCTGCGCGAGAACTGAACATTGCCCACAGTCTGTTGCGCTAGTGCCATTGGCGCTGTTGCTCGCAAAGCCAGAGCTGGGTCCTGGCGTGATTGATGCTGGAGCTTGAGAGGCAGATGTTATATATGATGGTAATAGTAGGGAAGTATATGTGCCCGTTCCTGTGGATGAAGATGCTGCGCTGCTCAATGCACTGGAGATCGAGAGAGTTGGGAAGGTACTGGGAGATACAGTGTTTGCTGAGGAGCTGGATGGCGGGTTGGAGGGGGGATTATATGATGGTGAATTAGTTGCTGGTGTATTAGATGGTATGCTTGATAGGATCGAGGGCGGAGTGCTTGACGGCGTACTTGACGGCGTGCTCGATGGTGTGCTCGAGGGTGTACTCGACTGTGTGGTAGAGTGCGTGGTAGAGTGCGTGGTAGAGTGCGTGGTAGAGTGCGTGGTAGAGTGTGTACTAGAAGTTGGCGCTGGTGGAGGATCAGTGGCGGTGAGGAGCGGTAATGGCTTAACTGTATACTGTGCAGCCTTTGCCGTACAAGGATATGGTGGACAGCCTTGGCCTTCAACCCGTTGGGCAAAAATCATACAAAGAATGCAGACAGCTAGTAGTCCGAGCAAGCCACCGCGGTTGAGCCGCAAGATGCTCGTCATGAGGCTGTAGACAACAGTAAAGATAGTGTGATTGTTGGTGTTTACAACCAACAGTGAGATATTCCTTCTTCACCAACTGACGAAAGCAGCTGATGCATATATGAGACCCAAATTAGTCCTATGCTCCGCCTCTCTCACGGTTCGCAGAATCCGGGAAGGATTCCGGCCCTTGGAGAGCACGCACGAAGGATTCGTCATGGTAATTGCTTGCAATTGGAGGCTGAGGTGGGATTCTGGAGAAGAGGACGATGAAGGTTCTGATAGGTTGAAGAAAATTAAGTTCTACCAGCGAGCTGCGCCATCTTATAAAGTAAGACGAGCCACTCAGAGGGATCTAGTACCTCAGCCATGGGCCAGGTAGAACAGCATTGCGGAACACAAGCTCACCACTTCCTAATCTCGCGAAAGGGATGAAGATTTGGACAATTCTGCAAGCGAGATTCTTCGGAGGCGAATGTGCTAACTTGAGAATACCATGACGGTAGTAATCGATGCTCTTCTGTGTTATCGAGAAGGACAACATCGTGCTGTTCCAATCAAAATCGTAGGGCTTTCACGGGGAACTGGGCTACAATGCTTACTGTAGCATTTTGAATCAAAACCAGCGAAGGATCAGTGTCAGATGTGACATGCTTTTGGATGTTGGATGAAGATTTATCAGCGGAAGAGCGGGTCCGGGGGCCTTTTTTGCCAAGGCCACTGCTTAGGTGGGTGCCGCTCATTCCATACGAGCGGCTGAGACGTCGAGTTTCATGTTTCAATAAGGTTAGCAATTCGGTTTAAAAGCTACAGATCACGGCAGCTACATCAGGCTCCGGGGCCTGAAACTACCCTAGAGCTCTAGACTGGCCGAAAAGACTTACATTACTGATCCTGAGAGCCTGAGAAGCGACACTGGATTCGTCCTTCAAGTACACCATAGCACTGCTAGGAGAAGGAAGATGTGATTGAGAAGGTGAACTCAATTCGCTTGACTTGTGTATCTCGTTGAAAGTGGAAACATCAAGTCAGAAGGGATTTTGAAATGACTTGGAGGCCATCTCCAATCGGACGAATTGTCGCCTACGTACCAAGTATCCGCATCTTCTTTTCTGCCCACAATATCTGATATGAATCAGGCCAGCAATGCAATCGTGCCGCGGATTAAGGTCATGGATCCGCAGCGTAGATTCACCAGACTGGATGATAGTGAGAGATCCGAAGAAGCCGCATGTTGAAACAATGCGAGGGCGCGGATCAAAGATGTCGCGATGGTGACGAGAAGGCCATACTAAAGCACATACAATGATTCAGATCGAGATGGCTCTGTTATCTTGAAGAGACGGGACGTACGCAAAGATCGATCTAGGAGTTCGATCTATGGTCGAATCGAACAAACACTGGAAATGATCTCATCTTATGAAATGGCAATCACTCTCTGCTCGGCTGTCGGTTGACCACGATGGGTACCTTCCAGTCATCATCATTCGCCTGCTCTTGTTGCATAGATAGATGGAAATTGGGGGGAAAATACACCCCTTTGAAGAGCGGGTACTCACCTCGTTCAAAGGCCGAGAACAATGGAAGCAAACAACTTTAGAACTGACGTGAGTGACGTGTAGAAACACAACATGCTGACTTGCATGCTTTGTCAACCGCAGATACAAGAAAAGAGTGCTACTATAGCTTTTCATATATCCCAGCCTAGCCTTGATCAAATCTAGAGAAAGTAATTGTGTTCACAATCAAGACATCTCATACCAAAACCAGTATGAACACTCATTTCTACACTGATAAAGCCTCGTCATTGGCCAGTGCCTTTCCGATCAACGAAATCTCACTGGCGTGGTATACCTCCATCGCACAGTATCAGTCTTGAGACATGTCGATTGCTATAATAGAAGATATGCTAGTACGCCCATCGTCTTGGCTCTTTGACGACTCTTTTCAGTTGGTCGAAAATCATCTCAAAAAAGCATTTAAGGATTACTACGAGCATCGACGTACAAGAGTCCTAGACGTCCGTTGGACGGCATGTCATGTCGATATCTTGTCAGGCGACTCCTTCAGAGGAGGAAAAGCAGTCCAGTTGAATGAGCAAAATACGGCTGCTGTAGTGCAACTCATCATGCAGAGATCCGGGGTGGACGAACTTGTGGTGGTGCTAGAGGATGAACCAAGTTCGAGAGCGCAAAGGCACCAGATGACAATGAGATGGAGATCGATTCTCACGACAACAATAAGGCTGGCGATACCTCGCCAAAAAGCTCCAGGAAGTGAAGTCATTCTTCGTCAATGCGAGATCAACCCATTACAGACTAGGCAGACGAGACGCTGGCCAACTGTGGGAAAAGAGACACTGCAGCGAAGGAAAGCAGCCAGGGGAGGTCTGGCACACACCTACCTCTCAATATTCTAACTGCGCTCCCATTTAGAAATACGATTAAGCAGAGAAAAAGCTACGCTTCAGTAGAAGATCCAGATGAAAGGCACAAGATAACTTGAAGGGAAGACCCTCTGGGCGGAGAAACATTTGTCGAGCTGAATCCCAACCGTTCGTCAAGTAGAGGTGGCCAAGCGAGCCATAAGCACGCCAACCTTGAGGTCGGAGAAGTCCTGCGAGAAAATACTTCGAATTTATGGATACGTCGCCTGCAGGGCCTTCGTCGTGGTGCCGTGACACAGTGCTCCTGTGGCCCTGAACCGAGTTACTGGTGCAGCATCTGAGGCGGGGACGACCGGTATCTTAGCAGTGGAGTCAAAAGCATTAGTGCCAATATCGGCTTCTTGTATGTGTATATGTATATGTATATGACCACTACCTTAATCATAACCTTACATAAACAAATGAATTTAGCATTGAGCTAGATAATTGCCAAATCGGGGAGGAATATTGCAGTCTACTCATATCTACTTTTGGGAAATCTTACCCTTCATTTAGCCGCAATATTCAAGTGGAAAGAGCGCATTACTGCTAAATTTCTTAAAACGTCCCCTTAACATCAACAATACTCAGATGGTGAATAGTGTACTACATTTTATGAGTGCCCTTGTAATCGACGAGGGCAAAGTCAGGCAGGATCTGAGAACCTTGTTCGTGCAGACTTGAGCTTTACGCCCATAGATAGAGGCTCAATTCGGTATTTCCGCAAATTTGAATCCCCATTCATCCCCCTCACAGGTCTTCTTCTCCTTGATGGTTACCCGGATATCCTCTTTTGGCGGCTGGATACTAGCAGCCACCTGGCACAGTCGAGGTCAGCATTACTTCTTTAAAGGAATGAGTTGCAAGTTTTCGGTAAAACCACACGTCCACACTCAAAAAGCATGTCTCGAGACTCCAGAAAGTTTATCAGACAAGGAAGCGAAGTGACCTACACTGCTTGTATTCACCTTCGGCATTCTCCACCCTTTCCCATCCACCGGACAGATATCAAACCTACAAATCATCATAGCCACACATCCCAAAATCTCCGTCGTAGCAAAGAACCTCCCAGGACAAAGCGTCTGCCCACCACCCCACGCCCTATACGCACCAGCTTTTGCGCCTGCGTTCTTCTCCATGAAACGCCGCGGTTGAAAGGATTTAGCGTCTGGGCCCCAGACGGGGTCTACGTGAATTAGAGCACCGGGGATTAGGAGGACGGAGTCTTTTTTGACGAGGTAAGACCCACTGGCGGAGCTGATAGTGGTATCCTGGGTTACCCAGCGGGAGGTCGAGCTTGCGGTCCTGAAGCGCAGCACTTCGCGGTATGCGGAGTGCAGTAATGGGCAGGAGTCTTGGAGGGTGGTGATGTCGAGGATGTGCTTCCTCTTCCCGTTCGCGCTAGGCTCGGTCTTCAGGGAGCCAGAAGCTGTTATCTCAGCGCGGATATCTGCGAGGAGTACTGGATCTGAATAGAAATGCACTATGCACCAGAAAAGCGTCGGCATGGCGTTGACTAGCACTCCTAGCAGATCACCCATCTCAAACACCGAAATCTCTTCTGTAGATGCGCCATATTTCCTTCCGATGTCGTGTCTTACTTGGAGGACGCCAGTTGCACCCTCCAGGCCTCCACTGTTGAAGTACTCGGTAAGGGCACTCGCAATCCGTTTTCTGCCATTGTACCCTTTCCTGGCAAGTAGGCGAGGTGCGACGCCGAGGAGGATCATGGTGAAATCGCTATCGAAATCCCAAAAGGCTTGGGCGAGGTCCTGGTATCTTTTGAAGGGGTTTGAGGGGCCGTAGATCGCTTCGGTGGTGGCGATGGTAAAGTGAGGCTTTATCCAACCATAGAGACCTACTTCCGTTCCACCCTTTTCGTCTGCGGCCAACTCATCGAGGAAAGTAGTGAATAGGCTAAGCATGTTCCGCACCATACGATCAAGATTGTTTCCAGGTGCCATAGCGGCATGCATTCCCCTGTGTGTCTCAATCATCAGGCCCCAATCGCCATCTTTCTGATCGAGGTTTTGGTTTATGATGTTTATGCCGTGGCTGTGGGGCTCTAGGCCGAAGATACGGGGAGACATGAGTGATACGAAGGGGAAGAAGTTGATGGTTTTTTGGTTGCGCTCGACGGACGCGACGAGGTCGGCGGAGTTTACGATGTATGTTTTCCGGTTGGCGGTTTGGAGGGTGTAAATTGGGAGTTTGTTTTTTGCGCTGGTTTGAGGGGATTAGATGGCAGGTGGTTTGGTCTTGTGCGTGGAATAATTACCTCAAAATTTCAAAGTAGTGCGTGCCATAAATGATGAGACCGAGGATATGACCCACGTAGGGTATGATATGGGAGATGACGGGTGGTTCTCTGGGATCGTATTTGGGGCTGAAGAAGTAGATAATCGAAACGTATGTGGTGACCACCAATAGCAGCGATCCCATAGCCATCGAAGCTATCGAAACGTCCATCTTGCATTGCTCGACGGTAGATTCCCTAAACAAGGTTTATACCTATTGGTGTGGACACAAACTATTGTTCAACCGTGCTTGTCTCGAAAGGATCCGCTAAGATTGACGGCACCAACGGTAGAAATGCCTTCTTCGCTGTTGCATTCAGAGAAAGAACAAGGGAATCTGGAAAGACAATAAATCGATGGCCCAACGTATAATACTTGGAAACAAAGAGGGAAGCTGGAGACGTGCATTTTGTTGCAACGCGTTCAAGGCCTCCAACTGCGGCTGATGTGCCGCTGCTAGTCGCCGATTGGGTGGTTGGTTGCATGGCGGGGCTGTTCATCGTTTTGTGGACTTGATATGTTTTGCTGACCAGCTACTCGTAATCTGCTATGGAGGTATTCACATCAAATGTTGAATTTCATTGCATTGTCCAAAACTGCGACTGTGATTAGGACGTTGGGAGTACGCCAAGCTTTCGAGTCGGCATTCTCCACCTACCGAAGTGCTACCAATTTCATTGGATTTGTTCCGAGGTATAGGTATCATATCATATTTGCATTCTCATTTTCTGCGGCTAGCTCAAAAGCCTTGTTTCCACCAGCTTTAGCCTTCGCTTCCTGCTTTTTTTGTCGCTTACTTAGCGGACCAGCGTTCTGCCGGTCAATCTCGACTTTGCCAGGCCATTGCTCCTGGACCTTATGCTCATCTTCTTCTGTCCATTCCCTTGGCAGTATCGCAAAGACAAGGTAAGATGTGTGCGTCTTCAGCTCGGGTTCAGCCTTGTGCAGGAGTCTTCCCTCCTTGTACAATTTTCTGCTCGCTTGAGCGTTTCGGATATTCTCCAGTCGCTGTTGCTTCGAAATCTGCGCTCCTCCGGCTGGGCTTTCTTCAATACCACCCGCTTTTCCATCCTGTGCGGCGCTCTCCTCATGGAAAACCTTCGACCGCCCCTCCACCTCTCTTAGCCTGACCAATGCCTCATCAACCGAAGCTGGCGAATCATTCACACCTCTCAGTCCCTCCTCTTGTAGTCCGACGCGCTCACGCCGCACTTCAATGCGCTTGGCAGCTATTTCTACCATCTCTATCTCCAGCCAGCCGAGGGAACGTAGAGTTGTGATTGTTCGCTGGACTTGCTCGATGCAAGGAGAGAAAGTGCAGATGTGAATCGCGGTATGTGGGTCAAGCGGTGAGGAGGACGAGCGAGTGAGGTGTTTGAGTGCAAGCCAAGGAGCGGGGAGGTCTAGAAAGATTGCATTGACTCTCATCTCGGATTGTGTTGTAGAAATGGGCGGAAAGCCGTCTTGACAGACATCTCGATGGGTAAGCTCGACTACATCGGCAAGGCCATGCTCGTGGATTTCGGTTTGTAGCTTCTCTGCACGCTGTTCGTGGAATTCGAAGCTATATACTCTCCCTTGTGACGCTTGTGGGGAGGATCCAGCTATAAACCCTCCCTCTACCTTGCCCGAATGGCCACTGTATACTGCTCTTGCTGCTGCATGTGAAAATGATCCACTGCCGGCCCCTGCCTCGATCAAGACTTTTCCAGGCCTTGCTCTTATCCGATGAAGTATATAGCTGTAATCTGGAGTATAGACCACTTGAGTCCGGTGAGGTAATGAGGCTGTCCATATCTCTGGTGTTGGAGGCAGTAGATGCACAAACCCACTTGCAGCTTCCTTCGTAGCCTTTGGCTCAACGTCTGGCTCTTTCTTGATTTTCAAAACAGTCTGCGTGGCAGCATTGTCACCAGTCTCTTCCGTCTTCGCTTTCTTTGCGTCATCTCCATCGACTTGATTATCATCCTCCCTCTTCCGCTTCTGCCCTTTCTTACCTGTTCCTTCCCAACCGTTCCGACCTCTCGAGCCAGTGTCAACAGCAGAGGCGCGTACCTGAGAGCCCCATGGCACGCCGATCAGTGTACTATGTGGAAAGGATCCAAATCTTGTGTTTGTGACTTTCCCCTCATTGTAGCCCTCGTTCAATTCGTCCTGAGAGCGAAGAACGACTGTGATGAGGAGGTCACGTTTGAGGTGAAGAACGGCGACGGAGTCTGCCTCAGCAGTGGGCCCGCATTGTAGGAAGGGGGAGACCATTAAAACATCAATTGGTTGCTCGCATGACTGGATATCAATATGCTCGCTCGGCTCGTAGGGCTGCGGGGGGCCGGGTAGTCCCACTAGTGCAGTGTTTAGCCGATATGCGAATCTTAGCCTTTACCTGGCTTGATTTTTGCATTGACTCACCTCTTGCCTATGTCTTTTCTTTTTCGTTCATTTCCTTCCTCCAATTACAAAATTGCATTTCACTGTTCAACTCCTCTTCGTAATCCCTCCAGGAGTAGGACGAGGGTATCCATGGACAGTACAACGGAAACCAAGAGGACTCAACCCCCATGGCATAAACCCCAACACTCTCCATCTGATCTCGAGCTGCCGCCTTTGAAGTTGTACAATTCTCTCACCAGGAAGAAGGAAGACTTCTTACCAATCAAAGGTCGGGTAAGTCATCTTCTCTTTTTTCCACAGACAATTCCCTTAGACGTGTGCAATTCTAAGGAATACTGACCCCACAATGTAGAAAGTAAAGTGGTATACATGCGGACCAACCGTGTATGACGATGCTCATGTTGGACACGCAAGAAATTATGTATCAACGGACATTATCCGTCGTGTACTGGCGCATTACTTCAATTTCGACGTGGAATTCATTATGAACATCACAGATGTGGATGACAAGGTCGGGGGTCTCTTTATTTTGCAGTTCCTGTCACTTGCAGGGAGCTAATTTTACCACATTAGATCATAATAAGAGGCCGCCAGATGTTTCTGCTTGGAGAGTATAAGGCGGGCAAACTAGACTCAGTCCTCTCAACACTTTCCATCGCCGACATTCGGACTGCTGCTCTTGAATCTTATGCTGAACGTAAACTACCACTAATGCCCAAAGGCGCAGCAGCTGCGGAGATTAGAGGCAAAATGCCCAAGGAGTACATAGCCATCATGGACTGGCCCAAACTTACCGATGCAGAAGCCAAAATAAAGATGTACATCGAGACTGTTTTACATGCTTCACAAGCCTTAACGGCTAATCAGTCGAATAACGTAGCTACCGAAAAGGATATGAAAAGCCTTGATGACGTGATCATGCCTTTTCTGGATGGACTCTATCTGGAAAACAAATTTGGTCGACTGTTTGATCCAGCAGACCACGCCATTTTTACGCAGCTGACCAAAAAGTACGAACAACGATTTTCTGAAGACATGCGAGCCTTAAATGTCATGGATCCCGATGGACTTACCCGTGTTACGGAATATGGCCGGAATATTGTAGATTTCGTGCAGCGTATTGAGCAAAATCAATTCGCATATCCAGTAGATGGTTCCGTCTATTTCGACATAAACGCTTTCGAGGCTGCGAAAAACCAATACATGCGCCTCGAACCCGAAAATTACGGTAACAAGAAGCGATCGGCGGAGGGCGAAGGAGCATTGACAGTGAAGCCAAAGACCCGATCTGATGCAGACTTCGTGCTGTGGAAGAAGTCGAAATTTGGAGAACCGAGTTGGTCAAGTCCCTGGGGTGAGGGCAGACCTGGATGGCATATTGAGTGCTCAGCAATGGCTTCGGATAAGCTTGGAGAGCAGATGGATATACATTCCGGGGGGATTGACCTCGCGTTTCCGCACCATGATAACGAATTGGCGCAAAGCGAAGCTTACTGGAACAAGGAACATCAGCGGAAGCATCAATGGGTCAATTACTGTACGTGCTGCCTTGGGTTGGAAGGCGTATAGCTGACGTAGACCAGTCTTGCACATGGGCCATCTCTCCGTGGCAGGAGCTAAAATGTCAAAAAGCCTCAAGAACTTTACCTCGATCAGGGATAGTCTGAGCGGCGATTATACCTCGAGAGGGCTCAGGATCGTTTTCTTGATGGGTGTATGGAAGGATGCGATGGAAATAACGCCTGGTATGAGAGCAGAAGGCGTAGCCTGGGAGGAAAAGCTGAATGTGTGTTCCTGCGTTCTCCATTTCTCCCATCAGTACTGACTCTATAGAACTTCTTCATCAAAGCGAAAGGGCTTTCATATGACTCAACCCCGACGGCTGGCGTAACTAGCCATCATGGTCTTGATAGGGTGCTCCAAAAGGCGCAAGCGTATACCAACAAAGCACTGTGCGATTCAATTGATACTAGTACCGTGATCAAGGTCATCTCTGATCTAATCACAGAACACAATGTGGCCGGCCAATCCCAGGAGACAGCGTCAGCAGTGCTGAGTTCTGCGAGATGGATTACCTCAATTGTGACAATGTTGGGCCTTAATGGTCAAGCTTCTATGGATGACAGCGCAATTGGTTGGTCAGGTATCGACATACCAGCAGAGGCAATGCCAATAGTCACCTCGCTTTCCAACAAACGCGACATGCTGCGGCGTAAAGCAATAGTAAAAGAGATCACCAGAGAAGACTTGACCCCGGTTTCTTATCCAGAACAGGAGTTGACAGAAGAGCGGAGGAAGGCTGAAGCCCCTTTCAAGACTCTACTGGATCGTTTCAATCAAGACTTGGCCCTCTCCCAAGATTCAAAGTCACTTGCAACCGAGATACTCAAGCTCTCCGATCGCATACGCGATGTGGATCTGTTCAATTTGGATGTTTACCTCGAAGACAGGGAAGGCGATCAACCAGCTTGTAAGTACATATACCAGTATACTATTCTTCTTCTTCTTGATCTTTATTGGGAACATAGGACTGACATTTAGAACGTTGTAGTAATACGACCAGTCACACGAGACTTGCGAATTGCAAAGCACGAGAAGGAACGACGAGAAGCGGAGAAGCAGCGAGCAAAGGAGGAGCGGGAAAAGAAGGCTGCCGAGAAGGCTGCCGAGAAAAGCCATGGAGGCAAATTGAGTCATCTTGAGATGTTCCGGACTAGGGAATACGTGGATGAATATAGTGTTTGGGATGACAAAGGCATTCCAACGAAGGACAAGAAAGGTGAGGACGTTGCCAAGAACAGGAGGAAAAAGTTCGATAAGGAATGGGAGAGGCAGAAAAAGAAGCATGAAGAGTGGCTGAAGGCGGAAGAGAATGCTTCGTGATTTACTAGCTAGATACCCATCGATGTAATCGAATATACTTCCTGTGGAGCGAACAACTCGATGCACTCCGAAATCTGATAATGAATCTTCTTTATCAACAGAAAACCCGACTCCTGGATTGTTATGGCTTCCAGTATTGAGAAAAAAAAGCCGACGCACCACGACGATGCCTTCAATGTTGAGCCCCGTAGAATTTCGAAGAGTAAGATTGGCGACGTTTGTTCCGAAGAACACCCTCTGGTGTTCTCACACCTTTTTCGTATTTCTGATTGTGAACAACACCTCGTCCACCGCCTTTCCGTGGCTGAGTACTACAACGACTCCTACGGCTCCTAATGCTCACAACATGAGATCGTAGCTATACGAGACGGCCGTTCCATCAAGGTCGATCATCAAAATCCAGTAGAACTATGCCTTCCACTGCCGCCGTCGTCACGGTGCTGAGCTCTGCAGCTATACGCGTCCTTGCCTACATCTTCTTCCGATGGGTAAGAGCTTGCTTGCACCTACTTCTATGTACAAAGATTAATAGTATCACAACAGATCCCTGGCCACCAGCTCCCTCCAATAATCTATACCGCCCTTCTAACATACATCCCCTCCTTCCTCTTCACCCACACCGTGTCAGATGCGAAGGTCAAGGCGTTGAAGGCAGAAAAGCGAACTGAGACGCGAAAAGGGCAGCAGAATGGGCATACCTTTAGAAATGGTCCCGAGGTCAACGCTGATAAACGAAGGAAGAATGTCGTGGAGCATCTCACCGCGCTTGGTTGCGAAGTCGTTCAGGATTCGCGCGAAGAGGCTACAAAACCAGACGTCACAGACGAGGAGATTGACAACGCGTCCATGCAGAGCGATGCAGCGGAGCCAGAATCTAAGCCAGATCTAATCCTGAACTACCTGCGGACGATAGTGCTGGGTCTCCCAAGTTGGATAAACCAGAAGTGGAGCCTAGCTACTATGGCCATCAATATCATCCTGGTGCTAGGGGTCGTAGACGTGGTCTATCGAGGCCCGATGCTACATCCAAGCCATGACCTGTCGTTCACAAGGGTAGGCTTTGTGTCTGAAAACAGCGCGAAGGTACTAGTCCGTGAACCGAACGCAACGCGGACACCACTATACGTCTCCTACCGAGGAGTCTCAGGCGGCCCAGATACGGAAGATGCATGGAACTCGGCTGGGAGCGTGTATCTGCTGTCAAATGATACGGACTACACGTCTACTGTTACGATCTCAAGGCTACGTCCGTCGACTCGGTACGAGTACGCCGTGTCAAACAACCAGAGCGGCTTCTTCACCACCGCCCCTCCTGTGGGTCACACACTGCCAGGAACACCAAAATTCACCTTCTTAACTTCCAGCTGCATAAAGCCGCGATTCCCTTACAACCCTCTCGCCCACCCTCTGTCCATTGCAGGGCTTCAATATCTGTCTAAATGGCTACCATCACTCCAAGCCTCCTTTATGCTCTTCTTAGGCGATTTCATATACGTCGACGTCCCGCACCGCTTTGGCTATGACCCTGAGACATACCGCCGCGAATACCGCCAGGTCTACGCCTCGCCAGACTGGCCCGCCGCTGCCGCTTCGCTTCCCTGGTTACACGTCATTGACGACCATGAGATTGCCAATGACTGGGACAAACAAACCGCAGACCCGTACTCGGCAGCCACTGATCCCTGGAATATCTACCACGCTTCGCTGAATCCACCCCCAGTCTCCCCAAACGCTTCGTACTTCGTCTTCAGGCAAGGTCCCGCCTCTTTCTTCATGATGGACACCCGCCGACATCGGTCCCTCGAGAACGCCGCGTCGCCCCATTCAGCCACAAAAACGATGCTTGGCGCCAACCAACTCTCTTCTCTGCTTACATTTCTACAACGCGACGAGCCCACGGGTGTGAAATGGAAGTTTGTCATCTCTAGCATCCCGTTTACGCGCAATTGGCGCTTAAACTCTGGGGATACATGGGCTGGCTATCTTCATGAGAGAAAGGTCATACTCGAGGCGATGTGGGATGTTGGCATTCGTGGGGATAGTGTTGGAGTAGTTGTTTTGAGTGGTGACCGACATGAATTCGCAGCTACCGCTTTCCCGCCACCGAAAGGCAGTAAATGGCCTTTATCTGCCACCGTTCACGAATTCTCAACCAGTCCACTAAGCATGTTCTACCTCCCCATTCGCAGCTACTGGGAGAAGCCTGGTGAAGATGAAGTCGAAGAAGTGTGCATCAAGTACGCTCCAGATGGCAACAGCAAGTTTGGTGCTGTTGAATTGGAGGAGGTGAAGGGAGGCGAGCAGGGCTTATTGAGGTTTCGGCTGTTTGTAGATGGAGTGGAGACGTGGAGTTATGTGCTTATGACGCCGCCCGCGGTGACCGGGGGAGGAAGGGGAAAGGATGCTATTTGGGGATGAACATGGGGACGGAGTGGAGAGGATGTAAGCTTGCACTTGCTTGGAAAGGTTTAGATAAGTACAGAGATACCCGGCCTCATAGCTTTGTGTGATGCGTTCGTTCAGTATACCATATCTGCTTGTTGTTTCTCTTTCCATTCGCCTGCTGAGGTTTTGCTATATCGTGTCTATATCTCCTACATCTAAAGACGCAATAGGCAGGCCTTCCGATATCAGCGCGTTTTGTTGCATGGTCATCCGTCGCTGCCTAATCTCCGAGATATCGACGACCCTCTGTCTTTCGACCTCTGGCAACCGTCAAGGTTGGAGAAGATCTCAGAAGTGCAGGCCACTTAAACATCGTGGCCATCAAGTCGAATTCTAGAGTACTGAGCTTCTGTAAGATCTTACCCGAGGCATCCGTTTCAATTTGGCTTGAAGTCCGGCTGAATTTCATGGCATACGTAAGAGGTAGAAGTCGTCATCAACGCTGATAGCTTGTCTGAATTTCGATCATCAATATGCTGAGCGTATGACCTGACGCTGGTGATGATAGACTGGTCAAATTTATACTGGCACCGTTGGTAAGGATATTCATTATGCAATGTGAGATCTACAAGCTGCTTACCCTTCCAGAGGCTCCCTTCGCGTTGTAAATCATGACATGACAGGAACGGTTCACCGCTTTAAATCTTTACACTCCTTAGAAATTGTATACCCTTGGCTTATCACCATGGTATAGCCGTGGTTCGGTCAGCGTTCAGCCAGACCTCAAATCATGTCATCAAGCCGGCAGAAAAGTTGGGTATTTCATTCTGGTAAGCTCAGATTCGAAGAGCCGAAATTGTTTAAACCAAAAATCGGTACCGACAATTTTGTGGAGGAGTCCGTTTCTTTAAAAACGGCACGATTTGGGTATGTCGCAACTCCTTCTTAGATAATGGCGGTAAAACTTCGAGTATCCTCCGCGGAATCTTCTCGCGTACGCATTCATGTTCAGTGAGGGTATGCGGTAAACCATCCTGACATATTCTTACTCGTTTTGAAGGGTCCAGTGCACAAATCCGACGGCTATTCTACTCATTTGTCCAACTGTTTTTGCAGCGCCACCATGGTAGGGAAAAGCGTAGAGCGGCCATTAAAGGTTTGAACACCACCATAAGGACGTCTAATCCCAACAGATGTAGTGCTTGGGGTGAAGATATGCTGAATTGGCTCCGGCACTGCAGAACACTCGGCCAAAAGTGATGCTTTGCGCCAACGTCCAGATAGTGCGGTTAAGCTAGTAAGGTAGGAATTAGGACTATAGAATGATCGACAAAAGCAAGGGCGATGCACGAGGGCGGAGAAGGATTATACGGGACGGGCGTACAGTATCACGCAAACCCACGCACCCACGGTAAGCTACCACCCATGTGCCAATTTCTGAAAAGACTGACTTAGATATGTTCCAAATAGGTCATTGAACAAATGGCGTTGGTCAAAGAGGCTTGAACATGGGTCTATGCACATAGTATAATTTAGTAAGAGGAGATCTAGGTATTCCAAGCTATGGATGCTTAAGTAAATCCTTTTTGCACTAAGTTCGACTTTGTGTGGGGGTAAGTAATGTTCAGTGTCTGTGTGGTGGGAGACTTTGCAGCCCCCCGCAAGTTACGCAAGGCTCAATCGTCGATTCAGCCCTTCGATAAGGTCAAGTCCTTGAGGATAAGGCGGACGGACCATCTTACTGATTCAGTTCAAGCGGTGTGGATTCCGCGGTGTGTTGATAAATGGACAAGATGACAGAGGCGGGTTCAATTGGCCAGTGGCAGGTCTGAATTCTCCGCCAGAGGCAAACCGTCACATCCTTAGACCGAGCTCAGCACCCAACAAAGGCGAATATCAACTTCCTTTCAAACCGTCGAGAGCGATCGAGAGAAAAGAGGACAGAGACTTGATATTAGCCTTGGCGCTACACCCCAATAAAAATCATCGCCACAAGCAAGCTTAGGCCCAAAGGCAGTGACTGAAATCATCTCCGTCTGTCTAAGACCTCTCTAATGAAACCGTGAAAGTCCATCTGATTGTGCCGTAGCGTAGGCGACCTTATAATGATGGTGTGACCAGACGGAGGGAAACAGCTAGCGAAGAAATGATTGGACTAGTGTTTCCGTGTTTCACTGGTAAATCTTCTCAGCTCGGGAGCGGCATCGAAACGGCAGATCTTGCTTGGTGATGAGGCGCTTGGAGCAAGGCTGGGAGAGTTGGCCCAATTTCTGACCGCCACGCAACGACGAGGTGATTTGACCATACGTTGGGACGAGAGTGACGCCAAGACGAGAGAATTAAAGGTGTGACTGCGCCTTCGACACTCCAACAGTGGCCTTCTCATTTTCTCAGGAATCGAATTTTCGTAGCGGTGGAGATGCGATGGATGCTGAAAGACCAATCGAAAAGACGGAGCCCTCTGTCAACTGTAATCACCATTGCCAAGCACGCAGTTTTCTCGACGAAGACTGCCTCCCCCAATACCTAACAAGAACAATATAGCTTTATCCAACTGTCTGTTCGGGGTCGCTACTTTTCCGGTGCAACAGCCTTCATCATTTCCAACCAGGTCAATAATGCTAATTATTTTGCGCGACCAAGTCATCTATAAAGAATGCACGGATACGTCTCATTCGCTCTTCATAGAGCATGGGTTTCTCACCAAGCTCAGTGGTCGTCCAACTAGACCCATTTGACGGAAACGTGGCAACAATCTGATACTCCCAAGCAAGCTTGCTTTCAACGGTCTTCGATTATCTCGTGGCCAAGATAAAGCCTCTCTATGCGGCGATTCGAACATTTTGTCTGGGACTCTTCATAGAGTTCAAACGCCCATTCCACCGAACGCCCGATCGAGCTCGTCGCCTGCAGCATTTGAACCCGTAGCGGCTTTGTCATCCTGCGCGTAATGGTCGTTTTGTTGGTCCATTATGTTGTCACTCTGCTCTTGAGTGTTGCCCGGTACAGGTAAGCCAACAATGCTCGACCTGTTGGGCTGGAGTATCTTCTCGTCTCTATCCAGCCAGCCGGGCGCCACTCTCCTCTTCTCTGCCAACTCTTGATCCTTCAGACTCTTCTCCCAATCCTTGACCTTCTGCTCTGCATCTTCTTGAACCTTCTGTATGTGTTCCTGCAACGCTTTGCATGATGCTACAATCTCTTCTGGCGATGCTGCATGACCAGAACGGGACACTACATATTTCTCCCTCTCAGTACCATTGCTATCAGCCGTTGACGAGGGTGGCAGTGTTGACGGTAGAGGCTTGTAGGTGTATGGAAGCGTGGTAGCGGTTGGCAACGAGATGAATGGTGATACGGTCAGAGGAATCTGGGCGAGGAGAGGGTGAGAACCTATCGGAGCATGAGTAGGAGAACGAGTAGCAATGACTTGAACGCACTGCTGTTGTACATGGCACTTGTCCAATGCTATCAATATTCATTCCAAAACGCCTCTTTTTTAGGTAGACCGGACTACAAGTCCTTCACTAGCTCACCCAGCCAACTTCACTAGCCATCCATGAATTTCTTAATGCTGTCATATGCTGTCGTTCCCGCATCGATGGGTGTTTGACCAATGAAGGAGAAAGAGGTCTGAATCCTGGCCTCTCCTGGTAGGGCTCTCGGTAGTCCAGGCTTGCCCCGCGCTTATCCAAGCGTCAACTCCAGATTCTCGGGCTTGTGTTGGCAACTTTTCACAGTCCTTCTTCCTCCTTCTCAGCCTCATACACGAAGGATTCAGGCTGCATTGCACCTCACGAATGAAACGAAGCTTACATCTTTGATCGCCTCTTTCCCGCTTTCAGCTGCGATCTTCACTCTGCCCCTATCACTCGGCAATTCCCCACCTTTTATCGGCGCGTGCGCACGTAAATACATCGCTTTGCCTCCCAGCGACCTACCCAGCGACCTACACAGCTCCAACGGCTCCAGCTACACCTATACCACACCACCTCACATTTCTCTTTGGAGGGATTCGAGAAGAGCATGTTTGCTAGCCACTAGCGACACAGCCTTACGCCACCGTTCACCGATCTATCGTTCCCTGCTAACAAGCGGTCAAGCCTCGTTCAAGGTGGCGCACTTGTAATCGACCTTTATACGATCCGAGCTTCGAATACTCGCACAATCGAAATTGGCTTCGTTCTTTCCTCGTGGGAGCATCTCAGACAAGATGGACGGCTCTAATCACATGGAGATTACAGCGCGGGCTGCCCTCGAGAAAAAGCCTGTTCCAGAGATTGACTTCACCCTACATACCATGGAGGATGACACTCAAGTGAGCACGCAAGAGCGAGTCTGCAAAGGTATGAATGACGCGACTCTGGGTCAATCACAGATCAGCTACTGACAGGCCACTTTATTCCAGATGTTCAAGCGCCAGCCTTCAACCCTCCTACCGCAGAGCACTTTTACTCTCCTCATGATCGTAGCAAACCAAATCTTCAATTCCTCAAGCAGCATTTCTACCGCGAAGGTCGACTGACCGAAGAGCAAGCAATGTTTATCATAGAGAAGGGGACGGAGGTGCTCAGGAGCGAGCCGAATCTGCTTGAGATGGACGCTCCCATTACTGTGTGCGGTGATGTCCACGGCCAGTACTTCGACCTGATGAAGCTTTTTGAAGTTGGTGGTGACCCAGCGGAGACTAGGTATCTCTTCCTGGGTGACTACGTTGACAGAGGCTACTTCAGTATTGAGGTGAGCAATGGCTTCTTTACTAGCATGTGGATTAGCTGACAGGTGCGACAGTGTGTTTTGTATCTCTGGTCTTTGAAGATCTGGTACCCCAATACCCTCTGGCTGCTAAGAGGCAATCACGAGTGCAGGCATTTGACAGATTACTTCACTTTCAAATTGGAATGCAAACACAAATACTCGGAGAAGATCTATGAAGCATGTATGGACTCATTCTGCGCGTTGCCCCTCGCTGCGATCATGAACAAGCAATTCCTGTGTATACATGGAGGGCTGAGCCCCGAATTACATACATTGGAGGATCTCAAGAGTGTAAGCTGATCTAGTTTAATGAGGAAAGAAATGAAAGCTGACGCTTTTAGATTGATCGATTCCGCGAACCCCCTACTCACGGCCTCATGTGCGACATTCTTTGGGCCGATCCACTGGAGGAGTTTGGCCAAGAAAAGACCTCGGAATTCTTCGTCCACAATCACGTTCGAGGATGCTCATACTTCTTTTCATACCCCGCCGCATGCGCCTTCCTGGAAAAGAACAACTTGTTGTCCGTCATTCGCGCCCACGAGGCTCAAGATGCTGGCTACCGAATGTATCGCAAGACGCGAACAACCGGTTTCCCTAGCGTCATGACCATCTTCAGCGCCCCAAACTACCTTGATGTTTACAACAATAAAGCTGCTGTCTTGAAGTACGAGAACAACGTCATGAACATACGTCAATTCAATTGCACGCCCCACCCCTACTGGCTGCCAAATTTCATGGACGTCTTCACATGGTCTCTACCCTTTGTTGGCGAGAAAATCACGGACATGCTCATCGCGATTTTGAACACTTGCTCCAAGGAGGAACTCGAGGATGACGACAAGAGAACACCATCCGAGGGCCAAATCTCCCCACCATTGGAAAAGGACACAGAATCCACCGAAGCCAAGCGCCGCGCCATCAAGAACAAGATCCTTGCCATCGGCCGCCTGTCTCGCGTCTTTCAAGTCTTACGAGAAGAGTCGGAGAGGGTCACAGAGCTCAAGACGGCTTCTGGTGGCAAGCTACCTGCTGGTACACTGATGCTCGGTGCCGAGGGTATTAAGCAAGCCATACATAACTTCGAGGACGCGAGGAAGGTCGATCTACAGAACGAGAGGCTGCCGCCAAGCCATGATGAGGTGAGCAGGAAGAGCATGGAAGATCGGAAACAGGCGCTGCAGAGAGCGAGCACGGAAGCGGATAATGATAAGGAGATCACCCAGATCGCAAGGAGGATCAGCGTGTAAGTGTTCAGTGGGAGTTGCTCTTAGAAAATGGACTAACACGTTTCTAGCTCATCTGGCGCAGGAAAGGGCAGGCGTCTTGGCTCATAGACCATTGTCGACCTCAGGCTTGATTTGTCAAACTGTCACCTCCTCATCTTCTACCCCCTTCTTCCACCGCCTTGGCATGTTGAGGGCCGGCCTACATAAAATGCAGCACAAATGATGGAATGGCGTGGTAATGTACTCAGGGCTGGGTCTTGAGCGGATGATTTCCATGACTCTGTCTGTACATAGCAGACCTGTCTCTGTCTGGTCCTCTCTAATGATACTTCACCGCTGACGCTCTTCACACCTTTATGTTTCCTTCGTCTCATCGTCCCCAGACTTGGCTTACTCTGTTCTTGGCATTTATTCGACGTCGTCGATGCATGCACTAATGTATGATCCAACAGTGGCTTTCTTCATCTCTAAATCTCTTATTGTACTGAACAATCGTTGCATATATATACAACAAATAATAGCGCCTGAATCAAGGACCTCATCTGTCATCCCCTGGAAGATATTCGTTTCATGGTCGACACTGATGAGTTGGACGTCGAAGACAAAGTGGACGAGATTGGCGCTCCCTCCTCGAGAAGCTCATTTCGTACCACGAAATCTGATCCTCAGATATCATCCCAGAGACTTGCGAGGTGCTTCGCACCAATTGGACCCTCGACGCACATTCATATAGATTTGGTTCGCGATCTCGTCGATCTTGCCTTGTGGACACTGGCTTGAATGGACTTTCAACCAAAGAAAGATGAGTCTGCGGAACGAAGCAGTAGGAAGGCCACAGAACGTTATCCTTGTAGGACAGAACTCAATCCCAGGTTCATATTATCGCTTTGGCTGTTTATCCATGGAATTCACCCCGTCAAATACTTTAGGTGGCGCTTGGAAATCGGAGAAGTTATCATGGGTTTCTGTGAATTTCGACCTCTCTTCCTGTCTGTCGGTAGTAGTTAGAGAGGGTTTCAAGAAATGGATGTGAAGGCCCACCGTAGTCTACCTAAACACCCAACGGGAGACGAAGAACAAGCAATATTTTTTGCAAAGGTGCTCGTTGTGACGGCAGCGGCGCAGACTTTCCACTACATGACTGAGCAAGAGCTTGAATAATTGATTCTTTCAAATACTTTGGGCGACGCTTGGCAGTTGGATGGATCACCATGGGTCACTGTGGATTTCGACCGGTCTTCACCGTAATCTATTAGCAATCATGTCTGAGGGTTAGATGAATGTAGTCGGCTGGGTATACTGATTTCAAAGAAGATTGATGGACGGACACCACTGCCAGTGCCTGCAGTGCAACCCCCATGTCAAAGGAGACCTTGAAGTATTTGCTATCAATGCTGCTAGGTCTCAGAAGGAAGCTGAGTTATTAAAGTAGATCCAAGATGCTATCATTCAGAAAGCCAAATCCGAAGTCAACAAGGAAGCCCTAGCAGCTGCTAAGGAAGCCATTATCACAGAGGCCAAGGAACTTGCTAAGACAGAAGTCTATCAGAAAGAAAAGGATGAGGCTAAGAAGAAGTGGATGGCAGAGTTGAGAGGCCAGGTAGCGGTAGGGCTACGCCCCTAATTGGAAGAAAAAGTGAAGAAAGAATGGATGGCTAAGCTAGCCTAGGACTTGGTTGCTAGACAGATAAGATTGGTGGTATGTGTCCTGAACTACAGCTAGCCTGCTAACTGACATGCTTGCCTGCTTGCTCGTTATTCTTTCGTTGGGTTCTTGTCTGTCTTCGCAAAGGCTCGAGCTAGCAAAGCGGAGTAGTTCAGTGGTGGAAGGTGCGAAGGTGCTTTCTTATAGTCATCAGCCACTGCCTTGGCAGAAATCCATAGCAGACTCAATCGTCATCCTTCCAATCCACAGACGTATGACCCTTCGTTGTCTGTTGTTCTGTCTATTGAACGCTGATGGCTCGAAAAACCTACAGGCGAAGGTGTGCATCAAGCGAAGTTTTGTTTGACTGGCTGAACTACCGCATCACCAATTCAGCGGCCCACGTGTGTACACTCCAAAGAAACAGGATGAGAACGTTCTAGATAACCGGATTCGATGATATGGCTAGAAAGTAAGGACCTCGATCTACTTGTATCGTCAATTCGATTAACCGATATTGACTGCCATGCACATTCTGGGGATAATTCTGAAGACTGGTAACAATCTGGCTCTGCGGAAGTTGGGGATTTCGCAAGATTTGTAAACTTGATTTGATGTAATCTATGAGGCGAATCAGTGTACAAATAGCTTTATATCTACCACTAGCAGACGCTTCAAGCCCAAGAAGAGCATTATTGTGCAGTAATCGGAGCAGAAAAAGTGCCGAAGGGGCGTGAACCCAAACAGAATTACTGCAGTCTCAGGACCGAGGATGATCTGATCGGATTTGGGGTTCTGTTTGGTAAATTGTTGGTGCTTCTTTGTCGCTCTGATTGAGTACTTTATACACCGGTTGCAGCTCGTGGTAGTCACATTTCAAAGTCTAATTGGCTCTGTTGATCGGGAGTTAGACGCGTTGGGATTGTCTCTCATTTGTAAATTGAACCAAGTCTAGAGCTGACTTAGCAGCAGTCGAGCTACGCTTATGGTTATTTTCCTCAAGCGCCAAGGACTTTGCACAACATGACTTCATCAGAGCAAATTCCCGACCGGTATGAAGCCATTGGTTGCCAGACAACTGAGATATACTTCTGATGCTGGGCCAGAAGCAGTGGCGTTCTACACTCTACGAGAGCAACCAATGCTTAAAAAGGGGGAAGCTATCCTCAAAATAGACTAATTTACGTGCAGCCTTGGGTGAAACCTTATCAGACTTTTTCGAAGTCTACAGGAGCGAGGATGGTAGAAAGGTATTGACCGGCAAGGGTATTATGCAGCCCACCGACTTGGCGTTTCTACGCTGGCGAACGGCGCTTCTGCGCTGGAGGGAACAAGCGTCGAAGGCGTTGGACGACTGCGATTGCGATTGCGATTGCGATAGGATGATGGGTGATGGGCGAAGTGCGGCGTGAAGTGTAAGGGCGGCATGCGACTGCGACTGAGACGGCGACTGCGACGCCGACGGCCACTGCGACGGCCACTGCGATTGCGACTGGCGATTAAACGACTGGCTGCTGGGTTGGAGGAGATCGGTGTCTTTCCGCGCAGCTTGAAGGATCGTTATGCAACTCTTTGAACGAGTGATCTCTGCGCCGAACGTTGGGCGACCGACGACTAATCTGAGCATTTGATCCTTTCATGCAACGAGCCGAGCGTCGCTCTCAATGTGGTTTAGCGAAGGAGTAGAACATTAGTAATGGGAGAACAAAGCACTCCCAGGTATAAAATATTCTTCCTCCCAAGTTTTCCTCTTTCTCAGATCTATTCTTCATCATACACGCTAAGAGTCTGCGTGAAGCAAGAATCCCTACTACCAAGCTCAGCAGTGGCTGGTGAACATCTTCAAGTATCTTCAAACGTTTTACGACCTCAACATTTGAAAGTATCAGCACCATGTGCTTGGAAGACGCCCCCCCTCATGATTCCTGTTCTTGTTCTTCTGCTTGAGAGGATGTCTTCCTCAACTTTGTTGGTGACCTGACTGAGCTGTGATGAATGCTGTCACAACTTGTACAAAACCTCGCATGAAATACACGACGCTGTCCTTACAAGCGTATCGCTCTACCAATAGCTTGTTTCCACCTCCAAATCTACTCTACCATGATGTCTATCTCAGGGTTGCCGGTACATAGGCTTACAACACCACCAATAAGCCCTCCCAGCATGAACACATCAAGCATTTCAGCATAAATACATCAAGGACCTCAGCATGAACACCCCAAACATCCACACGCGTATAACTTGAAGCAACGTGACAGACTAAGTAATGGCGGACAGCCCTCTTACCTTGTCTATCTGGTCGCTGGAGAACGCTTGATTGGAGCGTTAAGCACTCGCAGGAAAAGAGAGGAGGGAGGATGGGAAGATGAACCGATGAACCGATGGCGAGACGATGGCGGTGTTGTGCGGATACCGATGCATGCATGCTCATCCAGCAGTGAACAGCATCATCGCATCGTCGCGAACAGCTGTCTATAAGCCTTCCACCGAACCTGAGCCCCCAACTCGCTAGGCGTGCACGCAGCCTAAGTCGGTCTCCTACTATCACATCGTTTCGGGCACCGCCTCATCACGCATGACTCTAATTCGCACTGACCTCCCATTGAACCGGCAACCAGACATCGTCAACATCCAGACATTGTCAACGGGCGAAGGCATCCTTGCTCGCAGTGGTAGAAGCGCGCGTGTATCCTTTGCCCGCAATTCAAGCCACGATACCGCAGCCACGTACACCCTGCTCTTTAATGCCGCCGAATATCCACACGGTAGCAGAGAAATACAACAGTGCCATGCGCGTATGAGAAGTCGGCAGGATAGAGACCAGGGAGGAAGTGAGCAAAGAACGACGGCGGCGATGATGGTGGATGGCCCTCGTATCGCTTCCTCGTATGGGAGCCTCGAAGGAGCGGGAAATTAGCGATCCAGAGGATGGGTGTGGGAAAGAGTTAGATGGGATGGAAGAAACGATGGAGAATGATGAAAGCGGCGTTTCTGCTAGGATAGAGAACAGGAGTGAAAGGTGCTACAACTTGATCCTAGGGTTCCCCCAGAGACTGGCCACCTCTGGGGGAACTCGCAGGAGAGAGTGGTTAGTGAAATAGTAGATGTAGGAATAGAGAGTAGGAATGAGAATGAGAATATTGTAACTATTGTTTCGTTCCCGACCTCTGTGTGGGAAGGATGCTCTCACGCTTTCATCAATCGTCATGTAAGGCTTCGGAAGGTATAGTACAAACGTCAACGGCGTTCTACAGCGTGTCCTGTTCGTCAAAGGCGAGTTTCTTCTCTCTAGCCCTGAAGCGTTCCTGTTGACACCGAATCTTGACAGGCAATGTACTACTTCTGAGTAGACTGAGCAGAGTTTCGATGCCGCCGTAGGAAAATTAGGATGATTTATGAGAGCAAAGAACGGCTTACTACCCCTTTCTTGGCGCGTTTTGTTGCTTGAAAGAAGAATCAATCGTCATTGATTTCCACTCACATCTAATTTTCGTCCTGCCGACCATCCGTACATTATCAGATGTGGTGATGATCGCTTCTTACCTTGTAATGCTGCTGTAAACTTCCACAATCGGCCTCCTTGCGTACTTGGGGACGCTTCCAATATGACCTTTCCTTGGGTATTCGGCGACGTTGAATCTACACCTGTTGATGATGTGCTTGTGGAAGAGGGACTACTCTGTCGCAGAAGCTTCGGATACAACCTTTCCAGTTTCCGTAACAGCGAGAACACAAGCTTTCTGATTGGACACGATGGATAAGCTGTGATTTGAGATTCTTTTTGCGTTTACCTAAGGAGGGGACGCTGCTGACTGTTTTCGATGGCCATTCAGTAATTATAAGCTAGTTTTTGACTGATTAATCTCGATGCTTCCGGCATATCATTCTCTCGTTGCTTCGAGAAAGAGAATGCCCACGATATTTGCTGTTCCTACCTGGGAGCCGTTCCGATACGTATCGGCTATGAGCTATGATTACTGGTCCGCCAGAGCACCAAAGTACAGATAAAAGGGTAAATAATCCTGCACTTGCGTCAAGACCTGCTCAAGTGAGCGTTTCGCATCGTCAAAATTAGGAAAGCCGTCCTTACAGACCATTTGCATGGTTTGACCTCGTCACTGGCTGCCACCTGAAACGTCGTTTTGGATGATTTGTTTATCCAGGAATGAGCCCTTTCATGTTACCTCGAGCCGGGCTGCCGCTTGCACGAGCGAGACATCTAAGCCACGGCAGGGTGCTGGTAGGTTTTCCGACAGCCATGACTCCTAGCGAAAACGTATTGATTAGCAGGGCAGGGTGAATATCGCTTGGAGGAGCACTAATGCTGGGACGAATGAGCGATCATGCTACAGCTCAGCGAAAGTCTTTGCTGTTATATGGCGCAACAGCTTTTTCGAAGATACTTTCTAGGATTGTAGGAGCAGCTGCGATTTTCAAAGCATCTGAATCTAGCCAAGCTCATTTGGAGGCCCAAAGTAGAGCTACCCGAGCGCCAGCTGCTCCGAAATTTCCAAAAACACTTGCAGAAAACATAGCCTCGTCGTAAAGCGTTGTTACTTCTGATATGGAAAGACAAAAAAAAATACGAAAACCAAAAATGTAGCAACGGCAAGTTTCGATCTTGCTCCGAAATTTCCAAAAACACTTGCAGAAAACATAGCCTCGTCGTAAAGCGTTGTTACTTCTGATATGGAAAGACAAAAAAAATACGAAAACCAAAAATGTAGCAACGGCAAGTTTCGATCTTGCGTCCTCCGGGTTATGAGCCCGGCGCGCTTCCGCTAAGAATATTATTAGATTAAAATTTTTCAGCTTAGCCTGTGAGTAAGATATTGTACCTGCGCCACGTTGCTTGTTCATATTGCACCCTTTGTGATCAAAACCAGACTCATAACTTCAATCTATCACCGGCAGAATATGGCCCACGAATTGAAGAAGTGAACATAAATGCTTATATATACTATCTGATAATCGAGCACCACAGCGGAAGCTAGCTCCCGATTTGGACAACACCGATTGATTCGCGCATGAACGAATTGCTCAATATCTTATGTCACCTAAAGCCCCCCCTCCCTTCATTGGTAGGGCGATCCCCTCTCTACTACGCTCGCCCTTCACCTGTCCCTCCTGCCGTTGCAAAGTCGCTGCATTCAAGCTCTCCAGGTTCCTTACGACGCGTCTCCATCGCCGAAACGCCTCGACCTCAACTTCAGTCACCGCCGTCAATGCAAAGCGAAATATACCGCCCGCGTTCCAGCAGCTACACGCTTCTTTGATAAGATTCGAGAGCGACGCTGCCATCTACATCAATACCAGTCAATTGCGATTGGCCCAGAGGGGACTCGAGGGGGAGAATGCTGTTACGAGGGTAGCTGGTCAGCATGCCCGTGGCATACCTGTACACAGTCGCTAATCTACGTGCAGTACTTGGGCTCAATGGCCAGAGTGGAGCCCGTAGGCTTACAAGGGCATTGCTGGCTGACCCGTTGGCTTCGAAACCACCAGAGTGGGAGAGACTATTAGCCGAGATGGATGAAACAGACGAGCGAGCTCTACTGCTACGATACGGTGAACAACATGCGCTCGACGACAGACATCCTCTTGTTAGGACACTATCTATACCTTCCTCCATACTGCACACCCACAACCTCGAAGTCCTCGTCCACTCCACTGCCCCCATGGCGGAGCCTACGAACGATGGCGCTACGAATTTTCTAGTACCAAGTCTGGATATGGCAAACTCCTTAAGCGGGAGACTAGCCACTGTGACATATCCTGTGCATAAAGCACTCGTATACGAGGAGGGTCTGAATGATTTGGGAACGCTTGCGGCTCTTGACCTGCACGCCAGGAAGGCCCAAAATCGGATGTTTAAGGGCGTGATCGACTGGTCTTGGAGCACATCTCAGCAAGGCAACAAGAGCGATCAGCCAGTATTGCCCATCAATCTTGCTCTCGCCGAAGCAGCCATTGATGTCTTCCGACAGTCGTTAGACAAATCGATGGAGTATGAGCATTTGTGGTTTGATGCTGGGATGCCAAATGTAGCGGCCTGGCTCTCAGAAGGTACAGACGCTCAACCAGGTGCTCTGAAGCCCGCAATACGTTCGCTCGTTGAGACGATATGTAATAGAGCCAGTGCGGCCATACACGTAGAGTCGGCGTCACGCTCACAGCAGGAGAAGGCTATGACAATTCCCAACACAACTAAAACCATCGTCAATCAGGGTATATCGATCTGGGCCGAAAATGCCCACACCGAGCTCCGTGACCGACTGGGTGCCGCCTTTAACAGCATAAGCTGGAAAAAGCTTAAATGGTGGAAGCTCTTCTGGCGCGTCGACGACGTGGGCTATATTGCCTCTGACATTCTGCAGCGTGCCTGGCTTGTCGAAGCCGAAAAGGAAATGATATGGATCACGGGCCGCATATATCAGTCCGGCCTGCTTGGTCCGCTTAAGCTGCGTCCGACACCAGTGCCAGATCCTGAGGACGAAGAGCAGGGACTTGGAAGCCATCCTCCGCAGCTCACTGTTGAAGATGTTGTGCCACAAAGCTCTACCGACTTTAGCGAGCCGCCTCCCGTGCAGCATCCTTGGCCACAGAACATATCCAACGCTCGTGCTGTGATATCCAAGCTTACCGTGGCTCCTCTACAGTCGCTTTCTCAGGCGCTTCTTCTTCAGACCATCTCCATTAATATTCTTACATCTTCCCTTTCCGCACTCCTTTACATCTCCGTCTCCACCACTTCACCATACGAAGCTGGCGCTATCGCAGCTTTAGGTTTAGTCTACTCATTGCGACGATTGCAGAAGAAATGGGAAACTGCAAGGTCTGAGTGGCAGCTCCAGCTTAGAGAAGATGGGAGAAGGATATTGCGCAATGAGGAAGACATGGTGAGGGAAGCAGTCAGAGAAGGCGGAAAGCCTAAGGTGGACGAAGTTGGAATAGAGCAGCGGATGCTTGCCATGGAAGCTGTTGCAGCGGTCAATGCTGCGCTTGAGAACATGAAAGCATGAGATGTGTAGTAATAAGATACCCCCAGAAAGACGCATGTTACCAAATGTCTCAGCCGCACTTTCACCGGTCTTGGCCCTGGAGTTTACGAGTGTCACTCTGTAGCCTTGTAACCTCTGCTCTCCCACAGAAAGACTTATGACACACTTGGCCAAGACCCTGCAACAGAAGAAGAGCAAACCATGATTTTTGCAACAACCTTTGCATGGGAGTGAGTCATCAGCCTCATACCTGAGGCCTCTTTTTTCTAGCACTCGAAATCTCAACACTCTTCTGTCGCTCATCACGAGCTTTTGTACAGGTTCTATAAGATCCCCATGTGGGTTTCATTCCGCTGGACTACCGTGAGTATCCGTCAAATATTTCATATGGCACACAATCACGACGCTAACGGCCATAAAAGCTGTCCACTTTAATGCGGAGCAGCCTGCTTCGACTCCAACAAGGAATGGGCTACTGACCTCGTATTCAACAATATACTCTTCACAGGGCTAAGCTCACTGTCGCTTTCTGAAGGCCAGACCCCTCTCAACACACCCACAATGGCCAGTACAGTCTCAATAGATTGTCCACTTTTAGCTCTACCAGGCGAGATCCGTAATCGAATGTATCGCTATGTATTGATCAAACCCAACCCTTTCGCGGTGAAACTCCAGTTCTCACCGCGAGATACTGCGCTATTGCAGGCCAATAAAATGGTGCATAAGGAGGCATCTACCGTCTTCTACTACGAAAATACATTTAGAATCCCAGAATCCTTGTTTCTGGGAGCGCCGATACTTCAGCATATGGAGAGTTTCTACCATGTCCCAGGATGGAGATTGAAGAGTATGAAACATCTTGTCATTGAAATACCAGTACGTAACCCTTCTATTTCTCCCACATCGAAATTATACCCCTATCTCTCTTCCCCATCTCGAAAATCTGCCCATACTAAACCTCCGACCACTCTTTCCTTAGGTATATGGCCCAACTGCTCACTTCAAATTGCGTGACCAAGCTAGCTACAATATCGGAGAACTGGCACGATTCCTAGTCGGATTTCTGCAGCCGGATCTCGACCTTAAGGTCCAGGTGCGCCTGAGCTATGCTGGGGTGAGGATCCACAGAGAATTCAACCTACTCATCACTGGCCTATGTTGAGTCCGTGTCTTTCGTTGATGGGGAGGAAGGGGGTGGATGTTGATGTTCATATTCGAACGCATCCGTTTCATTTGGATGAGTGGGTTGATTTGCTAGTAAGTAGCTCTTTCATTTGCGGACTCATGCTCTGGCCTGGACCCGCGACCATGTGTGACAACAGCTAATTGCCAGTAGAAAAAGCACTTTGGAACGCAATGATCACTCGAAGTGACTGTAGAACGCGAAAACAGGATTATGGAACAGCGAGTCCGGCTAAGGGCCGTTGAAAGATTCAGCGAGCGCTATCAGATGCCAGGTTTGCAGGAATTCTATAACGAGACTTGGCTCAGCCGCTCGTACATATTCAGCCCACGCCGGATACCCTCCTGAGGCGGGTTCGCGGATAGAATTTCTTGACACTTCTTCACTAAGGGCTCCACATCCTGACTCATTTTCTCTCCCAGTCTCTTGCCTAGCGATGATTGTGCTCCCAGTACCTCCCTTGCAAGTGTAATACCATGCCACACCGGCGCCCACATGAGTAGCTTGTAGTTTGCATCATTCCAGTCCTCCTCCTCAGTGGCCAATTCCTCCTTGCCGTTCTCCCAATTGCTTAGCATCAAGCTCGCGTACTTTTCAACCGCGCTTTTATCTCCGCCTAATTTCGCCCTCGCTGCACACAGCTGTACCAAGACCCCCAGCACCTCTGGCCTTCTCTTTGCATCTTTCAGACCGTGCATTTTCTCGTGATGCCTGGGGTCATGCATCAATTCCCAAATATTCTCTGTGTATTTCGCTGCCTTCTCCACACCCTCTTGGCTCCATTCACTCTGCATAGCTTTTAATGTAGCCCCCCAAATCACCTCTCGCGCGACACGTAGATCTCCCAGACTTAGGCCGGTACTTTCAGTCCGCCGAAGACAGTCATTGATGATACTTTGGCGACCGCTTGCGTTGGCGCGCCTAACAGCTTTCTCCAGTTGATAGCCCTTTATGGACCTCCGCGCGGTCCTCAGACCTTCCAGAAACCCCAGCAAATTCTTAAAATCCCCCGTCTCAGTCATCAAGTCCAACGCTTTGGCAAAGCTTGCTCTAGTTTTTGGTTCATCCTCCACGTGGCTCAATGGGTGTAATTGAAGCACCTCGTCCCCAAGACGCACAGTAGCAGGTTCATCGGAGGTCAAGAGAGGGTGATTCTTCTTTCTGTAGAGAAGATCCTTTTGGAGCTTTATGAGATGCGAAGGGAGGAAGACGTTGGAGCGGAAGGTGGAGAGAAGGGTATCGAGTTCTGGAGAAGGAGTTGGTTGGAACGTTGGGAGAGCGCCTATAGAAGCATTAGACATTGCTAAAGAATTACTTGTCATGGTTGTATCAGCTGTACCCACCATGCTTTCGCCGCGCTGGACTGCTTGTGAAGGAACGTGATTGAAGGGCGAGACGGTGAAGACAGGGCCGGCAGCAGTGCGTGATGTCTATCGACAAACCCGCCATTTAGTATAAGGCAAGGCTGGGTTTGTTGTTGCAGCGGTAGGCAGATGTTAGCAATCCCTAAGTGATGAACAAGGATAAATGTTGGAGCTTCGAGGATCGAGATCGAGGATGATCTACAAAATGCTCTAGCGCGCTTTCTGAAGCTCCATCTCCGCCGCCAACAGCGACAACATCTTCACTACATTGCACGTCCACCAAAGCGCCAGCCATGGCATCATTTGCGCCGACATTGCGGCCATCGAGATCTTGGAAGTCACTCTTACGGCGATCGCGACAACACAAAACATGCATGCGATGCCTCGCAACTATGGAGACAAACGGATCCCCCCCATCATTACCTCCACCTCCTCGATTACCTTCAAGCTATCCCTCACCCTACAAGCTGACACAGGGCCCTACACACGTTTGTACGTTTAATCTCGATATGCTGTGGCCTGCATTCCTAACGTCTACCATAGCCGCCAACAAGATCAAGACATATCCCCCTCCACCTTCAATACGAATTAAATACCCCTTCCCACTTCAAGAATGGACAAACCAACACCTAGCGACCCTCGATCCCACTGGATCGAGAACACGTCTTTTCGCCAAGGACAATCCTGATATACCGCATCCTGGCGACATCTTACTCGTAACATTCAAGACGGGTGACCCATTCGCTGGTGTATGTCTTAGTGTGAAGAGTAGGGGGGTGGATACGGGTATCTTACTCAGGAATAAGTTGTTGACGGTGGGAGTCGAGATGTGGGTGAAGATTTACAGTCCAAATGTTAAGAGTATAGAGATAGTGAAGAGGGCGGAGAAGAGGGCGAGGAGGGCGAGGTTGTATTACATGCGGTATGTCATCTTTGCCTATTATTCAATGCAGCGATTTGGAAACAGCCATGCTAATGAAGATTACAGAAAACCCAATCATGACAGAGGAAGTGTGGAGGGCTTAGTCGAGGAGTACTTGAAGAGGAGGAGACTTATTAGAAGCGGAGCTCTGGGGGTAAAGACTCCCAACATGTCAGTAAAGAACCCCGCACAGGCGAGGAGTGGTGTCAGAGCGAGGTAGAAGAGACCTCTGCTGGATTGGGCGTTGTGCGTGGATCGCTCCTTCGACATGTAGAAGAGTTGTGGTCTGTATTACAGCAGCAATGGCCAAACCAAATATCATCAATCCCATACTCATCAGATTTCATTGCACAAACACGTGAACAACAATCTCGTACCCTCATTTCGTTGTTTTTGTGATGCAGACCAAACATGATCATCATCCGTCGAGTAGTTTCGAAAGCGTCCACTCCCAGACCAGCTTCGGCCTTTACACCTCCAAACACATACGTAAAGCAATGGAAGTATCTTACTCGCCCCCAAGCGCCGATTCATTTACCCCTCTCTCAGTTCACCAGTCTCAAACGCCCGAGTCCTTCTTCTCCGGCCCGCCAGTGCTTTACCATCATTCACCCTCTACGACACTGTTGATCAACACTGAAGACCTTGAATCTGCGCCTGCGCTCGTCGAACTGACTGGTGAAGTACAGAGGCGTACGAATGGCACAGTAGGGAATGTCAATGGGGATGCAGACGCAGAAGAGGCGGGGCAAGAGCTGTCGATACCAAATATTGACGTTTGGGTAATTTCTGAGTCAGTAAAGTACATCCGTCGCTTCCTCCGGTTGCAAGCCTGATAACATCCCAGGCGGTTAGTCCTATACTGCAGCTCCAAAAACGTCCGCGTCTCAATATCCTACCCTTCCATCTCCCTCCACGCTGTCCAGGCCCCCTCCGGTTCCCACCCAGCATCACTTTTCCTACAGCTCCTGACGCAAGAACAAACATTCGATGACCATGATCCTGACTTTACGATCTCTCTGACCATCATACCGGCGCCCGCCCCTACAGAAGCCAGTACACAGCCAGCTGCTACGACGGTGGGAGCTGAGAATGTAGATGCTGGGGATGCACAGTCCCAAGATTCGGCGCAGTTGCTGTATACGGCGCTCTCGGCGTGTGCGAATTTGCATCCTGATCCTATGTCTGAAGAGGAAGGCGAGGTTGGGGAGGGTCAGGGTCCGACTATAATGTTCGAAGGTGATGCAGATGCCAGTGGGGTATATCCACTGGGCAACGTCGCAGACGGTGGAGCGAGTGGACTGCCACCGCCTATGCCCGGAAGTGGTGGGTGGATTACGGCGGAGAATGTGAATGAGTACTTTGATGATGATGGCAACTTTAGGAGAGGTGGAGGACTGGGCGAGGGTGCAGGAAGCGTGAGGACAAGGGAGGAAGGTGGAGATGAGGGCGGTGATGGGAATGGAGCGGAGGATGAGACGAAATGGAGGAGAACGGACTGAGGACTTCCTGTACAATGGGAAGTTGCTACGACTGATGAGTGACGCAGCGAAAGTCTTATAAAAAGAGCATGGATGCCGTGCACGAAAAATCGGGTATTGTAACCTAATGAGAACAGATGGTATTAGACTAGGTCGGCGCCGTCCTGATCGATTTATGATATGATACCCAAACATGACAACGATACCCTCAACATCAGAAGCCAGACTCAGAAGTCGAATCCTCCTTCAAAAACCCCTTCTCATCATAAGATCCCACCACTTTCCCATCATGAAGCAAGTTATATCTCGAGCTCTCCGAACTAATCTTCTCCACATACCCAGTCAAGGGCATTGCTCTCGGCCCTTGTGTACTCTGTCTCACATTTTCTTTCCCACCACCAAGAACTTCACCATCACCGAAAGTTTCCTTCTCGAAGTATTCTCCTATACTCTGATATCGCTTATGCTCCTGGCTGCCTCTTACAGTGACCTCAGTATTTGCTTCGCTATTCATCCTCCTGAGAGCCGAGATAGTACTGTGTATTTTGCTTGGACTCGTGCTAATGCTTTTACTCGGGCTGTGGCCGCGGGGCTTTTTGACGCCGGCGCTTCGTGTCGGAGACCGTCGTGATGATCCTCGGAGCAATGATTGATGGCGGACTGGGATACGAGATGCGCTCGGAAGCATTGGCCGAGGACCCATTGGATGGAAGATGGGCGTCTTGGGGCCTCGCCAATTAGGTTGATGGAGGCGCCGAACCGGAGATGGTGGTATTGGGAAACTCGGGATAGAGCAGGAGGATGGGCGAGAGTCGACTTCGCTGTCGTCTTGCTGTGATAGCTGGACGCTTTGGCGGAAGATATTCGGTTTCGATGGATCTGCATCGACCGCGCTGGGGTTGATGTCTGAATCTTCGGTGCGGAGTAACGGCCAGGCCGTCATTCCTGGATGCCCAATGATGCTTTTGTAGCGGTGATGATGTCTTCGACGGCCACCAGGTTTCTTTGTTGGAGTATACATTTCCTGCTCTGGGCTCGACTGGCCTACGTACCAAGGCATGTCAGCAAGCGACGTTGAATGGCGTTCCACCTTGGGAGATTGTGAGCCAGGAGTATACGCAAATTGTGGGTCGAAGAGCAATGTCGACGGTGGCCGAAAATCCGCCGAGCTTTTACGCTGCTTCTTTATCATTGTGGCAGGCGGGTCGCTCTGCGAGGGAGTTCCTTCTAGTTCCCTAAACAAAGATGGTGCAGACGTGGGGAATGCCACGTCAGCTGACCTGGGGGCTTGAGCAAAATTCTGGCGTTTATGTAGACTCAGTCTACCTTTGGCCACTGGCATAGGGTTGTCGAGATCCCAATCGTAAGAGGTTTCCGTAGCGACTGAAGAACGTACTGTGGTATCTGGGCTAGTCATCGGGCTTTTTCGGTTTCCGGACGTCGGCTGCAGTATGGGCGATGATAATCGCTTGTACTTGGAGTCGTCGTGGATCTCGAATGTATTGCTGTAACTCAGAGACGCCGATCGTGAGCTGTCTCGTCTGGTCTTCTTCGTATCTGCGCTCTTGATCTTTGGGAGGCTGGGCTGCACATCAGCAGCATTGGCCAAATTACTCAAATTTGTTGTGGATTCTGATTTGCGCGACGGGTTCAGAGACATATTAATAGAGAGACTGCTGCTTGTACTCTTCGGTAGGCTGGTTTGAATTTCAGCCTGGAAAGACTTCTGAGAGTTCATCTGAGGTCGAGTCACTGCATTTTTGGGAGCATCTCGAGACAAGCTTCGATTTTGTATAGCTGATGGATCGCACAGGGTTCCTTTGGTATCCTCCAGCCTGTTGTCTGATAGCTCTGCGATGGCGGGCGATGGAATACCGATGGATAGTACCTGCGAAAACCCTCTTGGTTTCTCGTCGTCAAGGAGTGAGGTGTTGGCGCTCATGATACTTCCATCTGATAGCCGCGTCTCTTTTGAAGCTTTTTGACTTCTGCCTCGTTGTAATCTACTCGGCACCAGTTCCCACGGAAGCACGGATATTTGCGGAGCATGTGAAGGCAGTGGCGGTGGACAGTGATTAGGGACAAGGCCTGAGTCTCGATTGTGAAGACTCTGAGAGCGCGGTCGAGATCCCTCAAATGGCTGGGGTGTAGTGTCCTTCACATCCATCGTGTAAAGCCCTGCTGCAGTGCTACTAGCCCCAGAATTTCTCGGTACTATATTGGGAGGCTTGCTGTAAGATAGCTTACGCTTCGAGTGAAACAATGGCTTCGGTGTTTCTATCTCGTTGAGCGCAATATCTGGTCCCGTCACGAACGTAGGCTCGATGCTTGCAGCTGCTTGGGTATTGGTTTTTGGCGAAGGATTGACCATTCTCAACGTATCCTTCGTGACTGGCAAAGCTGTGCCACCACTTCTATGCCTCTCAGTGATGGGTGATAGCGCAACGGACTGCGAGCACTTCTTGGTCTTTGGTTTTTTAGATGAACGTCTCAAGCGAGCAGGCACAGGATAGGATCGGACGTTCTCATCGATGTCTTGATGGGTCTTAGAAGCCTTTGATGATTTTGTTAATGTCTCAGGGGAGTCAAAGGTGTCGCGTGATGACATTGGTGTATATAGCGAAGGTCCATAAGGGCTCTGCAGAGAGCCACTTGGGGATGGTCTTGTTCCTGGCATACGCGCGACATCCTGATCTGTGATGTTGAAGATTCCTGAGAGTCGTCTCGATCTCTCCTCCGGATTCGCGTCAATCCTCGCAAGAAGGCGTCTGTGCTTGCTTCGCACTGTAATTATGACAATGCTGGCCACCACGCCGAATAGAAGGCATCCTCCCCCGACTGCGATACCAACTATTACTCCCTCGGTCCATTGGAACGCCATGATGGCTTCGAAGGTATACTTCGAGAATCCGAGCACGCGATCTCTGCGTGATCTGCGAGCACTGCCCACAGTGATCAGGACGGTAGATTTATACCAAACTGCCGCCCAATGGTGATCGTCTTCAAGGGGACTTTAGAAAAACTCTGTGCAGGCAATGGCACATTGCGTACCAACCCTGAGGTAAGCTGCAGGAATAAAATGGTAGAGCACTGTAGGGTTTTTATTGCCGAGCAAAAGACCACGGGAATGTGGAATGTAAACAAGGGAGCCACGCACGAAGAGTTGTAGAAAAGACAAAAAACATATATATCTTAGCAAGACGATATGTTGCCATGTACAGAATGAAGACTTATTGGCCATCTGGAATAGGTCAGACAACGATACCTACCTTACTTCGCTTGTTCTGCAAGAGGGAAAGATTTAACGAAACTCGCCAATCATGCCTGTCAATCTCGGAATCATATTCGCCATGTGGAGTCAGATATATCGGACATGGTACTCACCAAGGTATGTACTCCGCCTACGATGGATGGGTTTCACAAGATCCAAATTCAAGTTCAAAATGGGACAGGCGATAGTCCGAGATGGACACAGTACACAGTGCATTTTAGAAAATGCCATCGCTCTACACACTGCAGAGGGAGGAGAGAGCTGAGATCATTGTGCAAAGTATCCCTCTGTAAACAAACCCCTGTTCGAACTCGGAGCCAGAGATCAAGCACCTGTTGTATTCACTTTTTGAGTGAGTTATGATGGTGCGATTCAGTAGTCTTCGACTCTAGAGCTCGCTATCGATATGAGCACTGGCTCGAATTGAGTCGTTGACAGACTCGCAGGATGATGTCCAAGGAAAGACACGGATTTACGGCGTCATGAAATCCAGCTATAGAAGAAGGTAGGCATGACCATGACAATATAATTCGCAATGTGGGTGAGATAGTGATTCAGCAACGATTGGAGATACAGTTAAACTTTTAACTATTAAACCTTAGTTCTAGCTGAGGCGAGTAACTTATATACCAAAAGTTTTACAGTCGAAGCGCTCGCAATGTTGCCATTTTCCCTTGCGAACTAAAGTAGTTTGTCATGGGCGAGGTAGGGCTGGAATCACGTGCAAGATCCTGAATCGGTTACCGAGATATCTCCGGCCGCCCCTCGATTGATACGTACATGTTGCGGCGGCTGCCCACCTTGATATGATTTGATTCTTGATGAACCTGACGATTCCAAAAATCAAGGCTACGAAATGTTCTCTCTACTTTCTCTTCGTGTTAGTCACCCTCTGTATCGCAATTTATCTTGGACTGAACAATAAGAAGTCTCCCATGAGCCATTCTGAGATCATAGCGACCCACGAGGTTCCCTCGCCAAGTAAAGAAGAGAATACGAATCCTTTACAGGATGGAAGTGGCAGCTTCAAGCACAATAATACTGTTGCGCCAAAGGAAGAGAAGGTATTCCCACTCTTCAACAACAAGGGTAAGACGGCCATTGTGACTGGCGCTGGGGCAGGAATTGGTCTTGCTGTTGCTCATGGTCTGGCGGAGTCGGGTGCGAACGTGGCTATATGGTATCATGGCAACAGGAAGGCCATCGACCGCGCCAAAGAGATCGAGGAGGAATACGGTGTCAAATGTGAGCAGCCCGCATCGTGCACGATCTGAGCTGACCGCTCTGTCTCTTCAGGCCGAGCGTATCAGGTCGATGTGACAGATCAAAAGCATGTGCAACAAGTCGTTGATGAGATTGCCCAAGAATTTAATGGCAGACTGGACATTTTCGTCGCGAATGCCGGAATACCATGGACTCAAGGTAGTTTTCTTGACGGAGAGATTGATCACTATCGCAAGGTGATGGCCACAGACATGGACAGCACCTACTACTGCGCATATGCCGCTGGACAGCATTGGAGGCGGCAAAAGGTTGAGGGTATTGACCTGTTTGGCAACAAGCTGAAGAACTTTCGAGGGGGCAGCTTCATTGCTACAGCCAGCATGAGTGGGCACATTGTCAACATTCCGCAATTGCAGGCTGCATACAATGGGGCTAAGGCTGCTATAATACACTTTGTGAAGTCAATCGCTGTTGAGATGGTCGGCTTCGCAAGAGCGAATACGGTGAGTCCAGGGTACATGGCTACCGAGATCTCAGACTTCGTGCCCCCAGAGACGAAATCTATCTGGAGAGACAAAATTCCCATGGGAAGAGAGGGAGAAGCCCATGAGCTCAAAGGCGCATATCTTTACCTAGCTAGTGACGTCTCGAGCTACACCACTGGGGCGGACATCATAGTAGATGGTGGATATAGCTTACCATAGGCGTGCGCTTTCAATTTTGAGGGACATTATGACATTTTCACGTGCATACGTTGGGTACTCTCGGTGCTTGCATGCGTAAGAGACATAGCCGGGAGATCTATGAAGGCACTAATTGGGACGAGTCGAGTTCGGACGAAAGTCCGCGGCGAAAAGAGCCAATCTCATTGGCTTTGTGTTTGTAGAGACCCTGTGAAGGGTTCAAGAGCTACATCACGACTACGAGTCCGTCCTAACCGTTGTTTTGCGGGGTCCAAGATTCTTGGTCCATGCCGAAGATTATTGCACACCACAGCGTGGAGCAAAAGTTCCATCGGGTTTAGTGCTGGTTGATCACACTCCTGCCGGGTAGGATCCCAAAGCTTCAGAACGGTTTGAAGCGTTTGTGAAGCTGAGATTATCACTCTCTTGGGCAAAAATCCAGAGAACCCTCTACACATCTTATTATTCTCTACTAAGTATGAAAGTGCGGAGAAATAGATAAGATATGCGGCGGGAACACTGGCTTCTTGCGCTATCTGTGAAGACATTGGAGCTCGTGGTAGATAGCAGATTGTGATTGGCGGGATTTGACTAGCCTTAGGCGTGCATGCAGGATTGCAGTAGCAGAGTAAAGTAGGCGCCGCAGCCTGGTAGATAGGAAGGCCGTGCATAGCGATCTAGAACCACACAGCTCCTTCACCAAGAGAACTCCAGTATATGTCAGTAGCCTTCGTACATTCGAGACGAAAGTGTTTCCATGCATCTTATCCGTGGCCCTTAAACAGTGAACCTTGTTTCGTAAGGCGGACTCAGCGTCTGACATCAGCCGGCGTCAACAGCTCCCTTTGTGGTTTAGATCCTACCACGTCTCTGCAAAGTTACCAATCCCATCTCTTTGTTGGAGCTTTCGACATTTCGAGCTTGCCGCGAGCGGTGTGCCCGTGCGAGATACATTTTAGTCATTAACGGACTCCATAACCGATGTCCATGCTTAGTGACGCATTCAAAAGCGGGCGTTGTGTGGAGAACACTCGAAATCTTCGTTGAGCCTCGCAAACATATCTCCTGACTCTTCTTTGCTCAAGCTTTTTTTCGCGAAGGTTACGTATCTGAGCTCTTATAAAGTTTGTCAAGGAGACAGTAAGTGCAAGGAGATCAACGATCTCAGGCGCCCTTCTCCCCACCCCATACAATTCACACATCCTTGCCACTAGCAAAAGCAAGGACATTACAGAACACTGGAGTACCGCTACGACGGCATTTCCTTCTCCAACACTCCATCATCTATGCAAACAACTACAATGACAACCATCGACTTTCATGGCCCCATAGGCTCTTACCAAGAGCTACAACACCCCCACAGGAAGCTACTGGGAGCGTCAAACAATACTACCTCCCGGCAGCCCGCGCGACAATCGATAGTACCAGATCTCGACTTCTCCGCTACAAAACAACCCCAGAACAGCAATGCCTACTCAATGTACACTCGCAGATCTGCTCAGCCGCTCTCCTCATCTCCCTCATCCTCACAATACCCAAAACCACCGGCTCAGCGGCGCACACCTTCACAATCTACAACATCAACCGGCTACACACCCTCTCGCACCCCTTCCAATGTCTCCTCTGCTCTTAGCAGAAATGCTTCTACCAGATCTGGCGCCTCGATTACACCAGGTAGCTACGTAGCGCTGATGCGCAAGCAGAAAGCCACCGTCTGGTGCGACCGAGCGCAGCATGAAGATCCACGAATAGCGGCCCAGCACAAAGCTGCAAAGATACGGGCTGCCAGGGAAATAAGCGACAGAGTGCCAGAGGGCCGAACAAGTACGAGTGGCAGCATGGGCAGTGGAAGTTTGGGCGTTAGGAGCAAGATTCGACATCATGGCCTACCGAAAGCTACAGGATACAGCTACGCGAATATGGTGGGCGGAGGAGTGCCAATGCGGCTAAGTGCGAGCGAGGTTGGCGATGAGGAAGGCAGGCAAGGGTACGACGATGACACTGGAAGGGCCATGAGTCATCAGCGAACCGGCAGTGGGAGGACCTCGGGCGATGGCCGATGGCTCGGTGTGGAGCAGAGAGGACAGGGACGGTATAGTCAGGGTGGAAGCCCGAGCAGTGGACAGGGTCCGAGCCCGGAAGAGGATATACCTGAGATGGAAGAGACGCCTGTGCCGGGAGAGCATCAACAACGAGACTACTTTGAACAGAGTGGAGGGCAAGGAGGAAGTGGAGGGAGCTCGGAAAGGGAAAATAGCTTTGGGAACATTGGGCAGATGGAGGCACCGAAGACGGAGGAAAAGAAGAGGAGGACAAGCGAGGAATTGAGAAGAAGGGGGAGTGTGGATGAGAGGGCAAATACTATGGGATATATGGGTGGGGGAAGGCTTTTCGTTGCAAACCCTGATTTGAGTGACTGAACCGGAAAGGGAAGGGGAGCTTGCATTCGAAGCGGCGTTCATTTCAAAGCATACGATATTGGAGTGTCTATTGATCTGCTGGAAGGGTTAGATAGATACTGGCGCTTTACAATAATATGTTCGAATCAATCTACCGCTTTCAAGAGATTTTCGGTGCAAGGAATCCTATGAAGGGTATCTTACCTTACATCTGGCATCATCCACTTCATGGAGCTTCGCTGCGGTAGTGAACACGGAACGCTACCGCTATACTCCGTATGTAGCTTGAATTCTATCGCTCCTCTGTGAATTTAATACCGCGAACATGGACTAACAAGAGCAGCCGCTGTGTCCCTTCGAAGGGTAAGCTACCCTACAATGGTCAGATATGAGCAATCTGCCTCAAATGGCAGCGCCATCCCCAATGGCAAGCAACCGAACGGAATCATGAAGGAAGAGCAAGATACCACAAATCTTAAGAATTGGCGGCTTCACGACGACCACGGATGCCAGACATGGCACTATTTGCAGAGCGATGAAGACGTCAAGTCATGGCCTCAAAGTGCTGCAGACCGCTACCATCTGGGACTGCCAATGGTGTGTAGCCATGTCCAATGGGTAACAAGCCCGTAAAAGCCAATGACTGACAGCTGTGATACAGGATCTACCAGACCTTCCACCGGCTAGGACCCCACTCGAGTCCGTACAGAATGCACTTTCGTTCTTTTCCCTCCTTCAATTGCCCCCAGGCAACTGGGCGTGCGAGTACGGCGGCCCTACGTTTCTTCTTCCAGGCCTCGTAATAGCCTGGTACGTTACCGAAACTCCAATACCAACGCCAATCGCTATTGAGATGAAACGGTATCTGTTTGCGAGACAAAGCCCAGATGACGGTGGATGGGGCCTACATGTCGAGGGAGAAAGCACTGCCTACGGCACTACGATGACTTATGTGGTGCTGAGATTGCTTGGAGCGAGCGAAGAGGACAAGAGGATGATCAAGGCGAGGGGGATGTTACACCAGTTTGGAGGGGCGGTAATGGGACCCCATTGGGCGAAGTTCTGGTTGGCCGTTCTGGGGGTACTGGACTGGGAGGCTGTCAATCCTGTGCCGCCAGAGCTATGGTATGTCCAGCAGGAATCTCCAGAAAAACGGGAGAAAGAGCTGATACAATCGCAGGCTTGTTCCAGACTGGGTCCCATTAGCACCGTGGCGGTGGTGGATACACATGCGCCAAGTCTTTCTGCCGATGTCTTATGTCTACTCTACAAGATGGACTTTCCCTCAGAACTCATTGATAAGGCAAATTCGTGAAGAGATATACACTCAACCTTATTCATCAGTCAACTTCTCATATCATCGGAGAAGCATTCATCCTCGCGATAATTACCACCCAAAATCACTAATCCTCCGCATCATCAACTGGATCTTGGTCTGGATCTGGATTCCATATCTTAGAAGCAACTCCGTTAAGAAACGGGCCGAGGATTGGACGTACGATCTGATCCATCGCGAAGATGAAAATACCGACTACGCGAACCTCGCTCCTGTTAGTGCGGCAATCAATCACGTGGCCTGCTACATTCACGATGGACCAGACAGCTACACTGTAAAGCGTCATCGAGAAAGACTGCCCGAATTTCTATGGATGAAGAACGAGGGGATGCTGGTGAATGGCACCAACGGCGTCCAAACATGGGATACTTCCTGGCTCATTCAAGCAGCTGTTGAAGCTGGAATGGCAGAAGATCCGAAGTGGAAACCCATGCTGACCAAAGCTCTCGAGTTTCTCGAAGATCAGCAAATCAGAGAGAATTGCAAAGAGCAGGATATCTCATACCGACAGCAACGCAAAGGCGCCTGGGCTTTCAGCACTAAGACGCAAGGTTATACTGTCAGCGACACTACGAGTGAAGCGCTGAAAGCCGTACTCATGTTGCAGATAGAGCATCACTACCCCAAGCTGGTGTCTGATGAGCGTATTCAAGATGCAATTGACACCATACTCACCATGCAAAACCCTTCTGGAGGGTTCGCTTCCTATGAACCACAACGTGGCTCAGAATATCTCGAGTATCTCAACGCAGCCGAGATCTTCAGCCGTATCATGGTAGAGTACGACTACCCTGAGTGCAGCACAGCAGTTGTCACGGCGCTCAAACTTTTCTCAAAACACTATCCTACTTACAGGAAAGAAGACATCTCAAGCGCATTGAACGGTGCACTCAAGTATATCCGCAAAGCTCAACGCCCAGACGGCTCTTGGTATGGGAGCTGGGGTATCTGCTTCACTTACGCTGGCATGTTTGCGCTGGAGTCTCTGGCTTCAGTCGGTGAAATTTATACTAACAACTCACGAGTCAAGAAGGCCTGTGAATTTCTGCTTGGAAAGCAGAGAGATGATGGCGGGTGGGGTGAGCATTACAAGGGCTGTGAAACGGGCGTTTACGTGCAAAGGGAGAGTCAAGTGGTTATGACATCGTGGGTACGTTACCCTTATTTGGATAGCACATTGAGGCTCCCGCTCATACTCTACTCCTGAATCATGGCCTCTAACCCAGACTCGTCATAAATATCAGGCAATACTGATCCAGAAGTAGGCCATTATCGCCTTAATCAATGCGGAATATCCAGACAAGAAGCCCATGGAACGGGCTGTCAGACTAATTATGGGCCGACAGCAGAGCAATGGAGAGTGGCTACAGGAAGGAATTGAGGGTGTCTTCAACAAAAGCGTGTTAGTATTCAGATTGCTTGTTGGTCAACTTACCGCTGACATTGCTTCCCAGAATGATCTCATACCCGAACTATAAGTTCACCTTTCCGATGAAAGCCCTAGGCATGTTTGCCACAAAGTATAGAAATCCGGAGATTTTGTGAATAGGAATAAATACCTGAACGGCATTGGTAGCTATTCATTGCTTCTATTCGCTGCCTGTGAATTGGCTCAGTGCTCTTTTGCTGCCTTATTCCCCAGGCTGCCTACCGTCTTTTCATTTCAGAGATTTAATGTTCACTCCTGGCGCTTTGAAGGTGACAAGGCAATTTTCCAGCAGTACATTCCAGTCTTTCTATCTTCCCCACACATGCACCTAGTGGTGCACAACGACTAATTACATCACCTGTTTTTGACATCTGCTCTTCTCTTCCACTCGCAAATAGCTCGCTCTGTCTTCTACCTATACACTGTAAGACATGCACACTGCGATGTATTGCTGAAAAGGGTTGGTATGCTTCAACCCTCACTATCGTTCATATCGAGCTCCTTTACATATACACATACTTTTTATAAAGCATCATCTCGTGTCTTTCGACGTTATTTGGTTTGGTGTACTGAAATACTACATCGAGCGAGCCGATGTGACCATTGTGACACCCCCGATGGCGTCGTCCTGGCACGCTCGTTGATTCCCAGCGGAGTCAGTCGTTCTCGATTTCCCCTACACCTGGAGTGAGTCGGAATGGCAAAGAAATCCAAGAACACCCACCAGCTTACCAGCTATTGACCGCCAACATGCCCAGCTTATGCGCAACCCCCTGGACACCCACGAGAATGTCGTACAAGCGTCTCCAATCTCTGGAGCGAGACTAACGCTCGTAGATGAAAGAATGCGAAACAGTTAATGCCACCGTGGAAGTCTCATGGCTCAAGAAAGTTCTGCCTCTTAGATGACGACACGGCAGATACAGCGTCAACGTGGAACGAGGTCACCTGTGAAAATACGATCTCCCGATTGCGCCACTGAGACTATTAGGTCTACCTTCATCATTTTCTGGTAACATACATAGAGACTGCCATTTGTGCGTTGACACGAAAGCCCAAACCTCGCCCAAACTCTAAAACCAAGTCGCTCTCGCGATCCAAGAACATAGTAGCACGATCGTGTATCGGCTATAAGAGATCGGTATTTGTCAAGTGCAAGCAGAGCGCTTCACCTCATGTCCTGTTGTTCATCTTAATGTCGTCTTCGCCCCCGGTCAACATTCTCTGGAAAGTGCCTCACTGCCAGTGTCTGCTCTACAGCCACGCACAATCAAACACATCTTCGCCGCTTGGGCCTTTGGTGTCAGCCCAGCCGTGTAGAGACATTTGCGACGCTTCAACCGTGAAGACAAAATCAAGCGTTTCTTGAGAAGACGCGTGCAAGGTAGATGACAAGGTCGAGTACCTCTATTGAGCAGCCAGGCGGCAACGGATGGAGGCCGCTGTCTCAGCTGATCTTGTACAGATAGTGACGAGGAAGCCTCCAGCATCGCGGACGTGAGTCCCCTCGAAGGCGCTTTTGTTTCGAGGCAGGTCGCTATTGTGAGCGGAATACTAATGGAGCCTTGAAGATGAATACTCTCACACGAGATTGTACGAAGAAGAACTTATCGGAGGTTGAATGGAATGTTCTAGTCCACCATCCATCACTCAAGTTAACTACAGAGCATCCTCGATTCCGGGGCAACGTGAAGGCATTAAATATATGAGTTCTATGACCAACCACCGTCAGCAAGATTAACGGCTCTTTCCAGGCACGTGTGACATGGATATAGGACAGGTGACTGGATCCAAAGTAGCGGAAATTGATATCGAGGGTACGGCGGAAGACGAGTGAGAAAATATGTAAGTAACCTCTGTTCTACGATTCGCCCGTGACTTATTTATCCTACAGCCTTTCGATCACCAGCGAAGAGGAGTATTCTCCATCCATCATCCAAATCACTGATTGATGTGTCCGGGGCTTTACGTCTGCCCAGGATCTGGAGATCGAAAGGTTGTCTTTCCGGTGTGTCGAGTCCAACGTGGAGGTCAGCGAGAGTCATGTGGAAATCGTCTCTGGCAACACCGTCCTAATGGGTGCAGCTTGCGTAGGTTTTCCAATTGCTGTTCCTGAGGCTTGCTAACGATTCATTAGATACTATGGCACCAATTCCTCCTGTTCTGGCTCCTCCTCCTCCTCCTCCTCCATCGCCAGCTGGTAGAAAAGAAGGAACACGTGCGAGTCGTAGGGAATCCGGTGCTACTCCCCTTGATGTGTTGACGAAGCTTCGGGCGGCAGATGATAAGCTGGAACCCATCACCCCATTTAGTCTCTAATTCTGTGATGTCGCATGTAGGAGGAAGCGGAGTTGATTCTTCGGACAAGCTATCAACGGCGATGACCTAGGTTTCGGAAAGGTGCGTACTCAGCTCTAAGTCTTTCCGAATACTATAATCGATTCGGAAGGTACTAATGTCTGACTCGACTTAGAATCTTACGACCTTTGTCAATGTCTGTACGATCTTGTGCATATTTTTAATGTGTGTCCGGTGCTGCGCAGTTCTGCACACGTCTATATCGACATTTCCACATCTGTTCGCTACGTCTTCACGTCTTTGCATCGCTCTACATCGGTAACCATACCTTCTCTTATTTGTCCACCCCTGTAGCTCCCCTGGTCACCCTTGGTCCCCTAAGGAACAGCGCTGAAATGCCTGAGCCCACCCATGAAACGATCGTATCATTGTCTGATAATGTCGGATAACCCTACCACACCCCTGGACCGGACCCGAACACGTCTAGAAAGGCCAAGCACGAGCTGCTCACACGTGTGGAGGCCACTATGACCCTGAACGCGGCTGCCAATACTCAAATACTAATGACCATGCCTGTGCAGCGTCAGCTGGTGACCCGTTCAAACTATATGATGAAGGAAGACCTGGTGAATATATCTGTCCAGCGCAGAACATCCATGATACTGACCTGTACAGCACCTCGCCCGCTCGAATAGGCAGTTTTTAGTGGCACTTTATATCCGTACACCCACTGTACTCCCCGGTAACAAGGCTTGACAGGCCTGTCAAGGTGGGACGTAGTCAGCAGTCGGGCCTTTTCATAACTGTGTAGGGGATACCGGCTATGATCCCTTTCAAGATTGTGAAGACTACACCACCTAGAAAATGGAGGATGATCCAAGTTTCAAGGTATATGCAAAGCGCTTATGGCGCACTGTTGACAGTTTTACAAATCCCATTTAGGGCTCAAACGGATCCACCTCTCTGGCTGGTACATCAGTCATCTCAGGTCCCGTCTTCTTTGGGATCTTCTCATTGGCCGTAGCTTTGTCTACGTTCGATACGCTATCTTATACTGGTCAACGCAACATTGTGTTCGGTATTCTCAACGACCCTGATCTGCAGAATGCTGTCCACTGTTGTCAAATTCGAGGACTACTTGAATTGCCCATCGTGGTGCTTTATTGAATTATGTCAGTATTCTGCTCATGCCACATAACGCAGCTAGAATGAAATTTATGGGAATGAAGAGCTGAGAAATTGAATTATGACATTGTCGCAGCTTGGCAGGAGTTGCATGAGGTCATCGGCAATATCACGACAATGCAAGTCCTTCTTTCTAGACAGAACGCGACGGGCAGAGATTCAAAGAACACTGGGAAACTCAGAATAGTGGCTCACAGATGAGACACTGCTACCTGGTTGTCCTTTGAACCGGGATCCGTTTGTGGCATATCAGCAGAAGGCTGATTACTTAAGGGAGGAAAGATTGGCTGAGGCTAGTACTCCAAGTACTGGAGCAGCAGCTTCCGGAAGCGTCGATGCGACAAGTAGCACTTTCGGCAGAAGAAAGGTCATTGTCTTGTATGGTGGAGGCAGAGAAGCATTCACCGACGTTGTTCGCAAGTTAAGAGCAGACTACCAAGACACTGACCAGGGGCAGAGAGCCTCGTGGTCTCAGCATTCCTTCCAATTATCAAAGTCCAAGGCGAGAATGAGATTGAATTATACCACGGAAAGGCTTGAAAGGAAAGTGTCGCCAACAATACAAGACTGCCTCGAGCTCTAAGAAAGCAGTGTGCAAGAAATAGCGTCCTGAATGGGAAAGGACTGGGCACTTTGATTATACAAAGTTGATCGCGAAGGCTGTGGACTTTTCCTAGCTGCTGGGGTTCTAACCGTGTTAAAGAACTTTGTCAACCAAAGCGTTCACCGTCATATGGTTTCTCAGCTCTCGGAACTTGCCTAAGCCTAAGAAGCAAGAGGTCTATTTGATACTTTTGGTCAGTGATAATGTGGGTCATCAGCGTTTCAAGCTATACATCGGATCAAAATATCGAAAATACACCCCTATAGAACCGAGTCTTTAAAATCATATGTAGGCTGCGATCGAAGGGGGAAATCCTTTGGGTTGATGGTGGGCTGGTTCCTCTGGCACATCTCTCGGGACCCTCGACCATGATTAATTATCCTCTGACTGTTCACTCGCGTCTCTGCCAAATGGTTTCACAACTAGTTCGACGCGTGAAAAAGCCATAGCAATAAGAATCCATATGATAATCTCTATCAGTCGATGGTGATTCGAACGCAGCAGCTCTTGCGACTTTGAGCAGCAAAAGTGACTGAGAACTAAATGTCATGATCATACTGACCCCGGACGTGAATTCTCGATTACTATCACAGGCGGATAAGTTGATGACAATCCGCCGGTCCTGGGTCGTCGGCATTTCGAAGCTTCTTGCCTCAATTCTGGTGCCTGCATTTGGCGAGAACAAGGGATCAAAGACATGCACCAACCTTTTCCGTAATTCTCCATCGATTGATATGCTATCGCACGTACCATTCAAGGCGGGGGAGAAGATACCACTGTGCATGCGCTTTATCTCCTAACCGGTCTTACCTTTTCTGACAATGACGAGACAAGGGAAGATGGCATGGAAGACTTCCAAGTATGGCGTGATATAGTGGATATCAGGATCGAGCTGCCGTTCTTCGGTACAGTCTTAAAACGCCAGATCGTCAGGGGAGGAGAACTGTATGCTTGGTGAAGTGGCTCTAAATTCCACTTACGAGCTACTCTTCGAAAATCAGGCTCACTCAAGAGCCGAACCGAATCAAAAGACGGGTTGGGGTAGCTTTTGTTCGACAAATTATTGTGTCCATGTACTCTAACGCCATCGAGAGTGGCACTCTTAAGTTCACCCCTCCAATCCCACACGGATGACTTCACAAAACATCAGCGAGACCCTTGCGAACTACCATCTCTTTGCTGGAGCGACTTGGACATCAGGCTAGCGAAGAATCGATTCAGTACAAAGGCTGATGTGCTTCTCGGCAATAAGGAATGTCATCGGTGTCTGTCTGGGTCCTGATGTCACCAATGAACTTTGTCTACCACATGCACCGCGTCGCTAGATACGACCTCGTTGATAGAGAAGTTATTAAAAAGCTCAGAATAGCGATGAACAACGACTAAGATGACGAGGACAGTGACGAAGATCCTGCAGAGGACGAGGAGCAGGCAAGACAGCTCGCCCCTTTTTTCTGCTTATGCAAGGAAACTGATTTCCTGGCAGGTCTCGATGCGTGGATTTCAGGATTTCCTCAAACTCAACCGATGGGGCGGACAAAATGAGTTGATATAGCGACTAGATGAGGGGGAATTCTTAATGAACCGTGGCGCAGGTAAGGATCACAAGCCAGATTTGAATTTGATCTGCAAGATGAGGGATTGGCATCACCAATGATCTCATTGAAGCTTTTTAGGGGAAAGTGGGAGGCGATGGGCTTGGATCATGAGTGTTGCAAATATCATGGAATATAATCTTACAAGTCAATACATCTCCTCCACATTAGATCAAACGTCATAGTAGGCCTCAACAAAATCTATAACCGCGAATGAGCGTCTGTGAACACTCAGGTTGTTGCCGTAAATGTCTAGGATTGCGAGCGCGGCTTCGGATGTGGACCACTGACGGCGAAAGTGAACTCTTTTGATTGGTCAATTCGCTTGCATTACTGCTTCAAAACGCTCTGTTGAGAGTATGATTGACAGGCTAGGTAGATTTCTAAAATGCAAAGTCAGTCATATAAGCCTGGTGAAAGCCATGGTTCATAGTGACACTCAACGTAGATACCGGAGGATAGCATATGCATGCAGCTGGACTTCCAGCGGTAACATAGCGTGTAGTCAGAAAATGTGGCACGCAAGATTGTTATAAGTCGCAACGTTTAGCGCGAGCCTACCATCGAACTTGTCAGCCATATTCGCATTCATCGTTCAGAATGTAAATGTGGATATCTTTACCATGTTAATGCTTTTTGGGTATCCTTATCTTATATGACTACTAGCCTAGTAAGTGACATATCGAGGTCTAGACGACTCGATGCCTACAGCCATATAGGGGCATCCAAAGAAAAGCGAAGAGCAAAGTGCGTAATAAAAATGGCCGGAGGATTCTTTAAAGAACTCCTCAGAACCCAAGTTCGTCCACGCATTCCTTGAATGTGAAGCTTGCGCACGACAAACGACAAAGTGTAGACTAACTTAATTTTAAAAGCAACGCTTGTGCAACTTGGAAAGACACTTCATCGGCGACTCTGGTCCTGCGAGCAGACAATATGAATCCTTTTCCAAATGACAGCATACCCTCAAGCACCTTCGTAGCTATCGCGCATACTACACCAACAGTACGATACGCCAGCGAAGGCACCAACTTCGAAGGAGAGCGAAAAGTGTTCCAGAAATCACGGAAATTCATTGCGAGTCGACAACAAAAGCAGCTCGCAATCAGTTTCCGTCAGATACTCATTAGAGCGTGGTAAACTTGATGGAAGCTCGGCTAACGAGGGAATACGCAGACATGGAGCAAAGCGAGTCTTGCAGGGAAAGATGGGCAAAGGGTTTGGGTTTAAGATCTAGATGCGGCCAACGAAGGATATTCGAGTGGAGAACGTCGAGCGAACGTGGAGCCGAAGACTTGCGCAGATACTACGAGCACCCATGTGAGCGCACTCACAGATGTTGCTTTTACACGTTTCCTCATCAGAAACCATTCTTATCCACACTCGAAATATGCTAATAGAACAACTAATCAGCTGGGTTAACGCTCAGTATCAACGTTTGATCAGCTTAGCAAAGCATAAGCTCCTGCAAAAGGCGCCAGCATAAAGCCCGCTTCCATACCTAAAGGCTCTCTGGCGGCATCGTGCCAGACTTCCAATCTTTCCGTCAGTCTTGAGTATCAATAGATTGGAGGACACTGAACAAAGTGGGGTTTCCAACTCTCATCACTAGTCTCCCCAGTCTCAATGCCAAAGAGCCGTTGGAGTCGACGTGCAACTTGGACGCGGAGTAAATTCGCCAGCAGCTGCTCACACTGATCGAGAATGACGGCAAGGAGATTGTCATGCTAAGTCACTCCTACGGTGGGATACCGGGAAGTCGCTGCCCGGAGGTGCCGCTCGCGGTCTGAGCAAGGTATTTCGGATGCAACAAGGGAAGGAGGGAGGGGCGATTGGCCTGATACATGTATATGCGTTCGTTGTCCCAGGGGAAATGTCTTTTGTGGCTTATATCGGTGGCATGAACGCACCGTACATACAAGAAAACAAGGTACTGTAAGCACGCAGTGATCTGGTCGTTAACCGTGCGGGCACCTCGCTCTACTCGGTGCGGCTGGCCCTAACGCGAATCACGCCCTAACGCCAATTATTTCAACTACCCCATTAACTATGGAAATAACAATACAGGAAAGTCTACTATATACTTCCCGATTTGGCCAGTCTTCTTTTATAGCTTTACCTTTATAGCTACTTATTTAGAATACCGGATCTTTTTATTCCTAAACGCAGAAGCTACCCGTTACTCTTTAGTCCTAGCCTATTCTAAAGCCTTCTACGCCCTTTTAAGCTCTATTTCCTACGATTTCTTTACCTTAGAGCGTACCTAATAGGAATAAACCGTACTACCCTTTTAAATAAGTATATTTAGCTATACTTTACGCGCTCCTTAGGTTACTATTTCTTTATATAGCTCTACTAACTCTTACTCTATAAATAGGCCGGAAAGTAACTTCGCTTCTACCCTACGAATATATTTATTAAGTATTAGGGATAAATTTAGATCCCGGAGCTCCTTCCTATACTACGTAACTTACCGGTACGTATATAGCGTAGGCCATTCGTTAAAATCTAGGGGTAGAGTATCTTCCGGGGTAATAACTTTTACCGGAGTAAGAGTATATTAATATTTAATTAACCGGCGTATTATAATATCCGGATTATAAGGAACTAAACCCGATTTCCGCTAAATTAATACTATTATAGTTTATTTGAATATTTTATCCCGGATAGTTTAAAAGTTAACTAAAAAATCGATTCTTAAATAATCGCCCCCGGTTTAATATATCGCTAGATTAATAGCCTTAATATACTAATACTTAAATAGCTAGAAAACGCCTATATCTAATAACTACATTAGATACGACGAATACGGTAGTAAATAAAATGGCTAGATCTAGTTATTTTCGTAGAACTCTAGTACCTCCCGGGTTAAATAGCTATTATAACTATCGAATATTAATATCCGCTATAACCCGACCCGGCGGTATTTCGTAAATCGGTTAAAATACTTAATCTAATCTTTATAGAGGTTATTATTTATATATCCGGAGTCGTTTATCCCCTAAAGAGTATTAGGATCTAAGTTTTCTTAAAATTAATTAACTAGGAATTACTTCCCGGCTAGAATCAATATCGGTAGGAGTATAAAGCCGGTAGTATTAATATACTCTATAAATATAATAAACTCCCGGTTATTTATATTTATCTAGTATAGAGGTTTATCCTACTCTTTTATAATTACTTATTAATTTTTACCTACGTTAATCCGGAACCCGGTTTCGTTAAAATTATAAATATTATTTAGATCTACCCCGTACGTTATATATATATTTTAAAAACGTCGAAACCACGCTAAAATATCCTCCGGCTTATATACGTTCTTTCGTTATACCGCTAGGGGTTTCTACCTACGTAATTTATATTAAGGGTTACGCTTTAGGAAGCTAGTAGGCTATTAATTTAATACGCGTTTAACCGAGCTTAGGCGTTTATATAAAATAAAATTTATAGCCTTTAAAAGCATCGGGCGCCGGTAAAATATACTTATTCTATCGAGCCGCTATAGGTAGTGGTAGAGGGCGTTTTCTTCTTCCGGCTTAAGCGCGTAGGAGTAGCTCTGTTTAGGCCTAATCCTATTATACCGGTTTAGGAGCTGCGCGTATAGAATATAGTACTGAGTAACTAACGAGCTGATATTAGGCTTAATTCCGGGGGGAATAGCTTCAAGAATATCTTAAATACGGCTTTCCCTAATAGCGTATGATTCGGCCATGATTTAGGGGTGGTATATAGGTAGGAAGTTAAGGGTTGATAAATTTGAAAATATTCGCGTTGGGGCGTGATTCGCGTTGGGGCCAGCCGCACCGAGTAGAGCGAGGTGCCCGCACGGTTACCAATGAGATGGCGTCTTCGTCAGTGAGCGACTGCTAAAATCCATCTAGCCTTCCCATGGCCTGTGCCAGGTTGCTTCGCCGGGAGAATTACTCTACGGCGATTTGGAGAATTCTTTGCTTACACACGCGATGAAAGCGTTCGAGTCGCCAGCTCTTCCAGCCGCGTGGGCTGAGTGCAATCTTGCATTCTTGAGATGCACACAGGACCAAGCTGTGCCGGCAGTTTTGCGAGACACGTTCATCCAGCGCAGTGGGGTGGAGTGGATGGTGAAGGATGTTGAGGCCGGGCATAGTCCGTGGGCAAGTTGCCCTGAGGAGGTGGTGAAGATTCTGGATGAGTGGGTTTCTATGTTTCAGGATAGAGATGCTTAACCACTGTGTTGATTGTGTCTACGCATAATGCAAAGTACATAAGACACGAGAAAGATGAAGTCGAAAATTTTCGAGTTGAAGCGTGCGCAGCTTTCATCTTGTCACGCCTGTAGCTGCGTAAAGAACAGACCATCCCACCACGCGGGACAGCGATTTACAAGCGGGTGGGGCTGCGGCACAGAGATTCTCTACTACAGCTTGGGAGGATTCAAACCAACCTGAAACAGTCCTGATGCCTAATAGTACAAGTGGCCTTTCCCTAGAAAGATACCTCTCACCATGTGGACAGTCTGTACTTGTCAGTTGACCCAAAGAGCATGGCGCGAACCTGTGCTGGACAACTCGTGGTGTTCGGAAGAAGAGCTCGATGATGGGTATCTGATGATGACGGAGGAGCCCAATAAATAGCACCTACGCTTGATGGCCTTCGCGCCCAAGAAACTCGACTGATCCAATGGCGTCTCCTGACCGGGCTCGATCGCTATTCTTATCATCCTATGTGTCCGGCCCCGTTGACACAAAGAGCAGCGCCGAAGAAAACAGTACTACCTACCTGAATGAGTTGGAAAAGCATTACGCAAAGATAGACGAAACGGCCTCGGAATCTTGCGAGGAGTCTGGCCGCCCGTCAAGAACAAGCACTATCAGAGCAGTCGAGGACTTCTTCAAGGAATACCGTCCCCCATCGTGCAGGCTCAATCGACTTTCCTACCTTGACAAAGCGCTTCCTCCTCCTCCACCTGATGTGGACTCAGATCATGACTTGACGGACAATGGATATGTGTCGGAAAGCCATGAATTTACCCAGACCCGCGTCGCGATTCACAATCGCTACTCTACACGTAGCGGGGCCTCCACTGTCTCTGTGCCAAGACGTGGCTCGAATCAGACCCTTATCTCCGTTCGCAGTCGCTATTCAACCCAGAGCACAGATTCAAACCGTGTCTCGGAAGTCGCTCCCGACGATGATCCCGTACGACCCCGTCGCCGACCATCAGAGACATCAGAGCAGAGCAGGTCATACTCAAGGAAGCAAATTCGTGGTAGTATACCATATCGAGGGACTGTATTAGAAGGAGTTGACGAAGAGAAGGAAGCACATAGAGAGCGAGAGATTCGGAAAGAAATTGAGGCGAATCACTTTGCAGCACCAGAAAAAGATCCCTGGCTTCTGGAACAGACCCACGGAAGCCTAGAGAGCGACGACATCACGATTGGAATCAAGTCGAAGGATTTCGGTGATATTGGGAAAGCTCCGGCGAGTAAGAATAATGATTTCGTCTCCTTCTACAAACAATGTGCTACTTCCCTCGAACAACGGAAAGCTACTACCGCTAGAAGAAAAGGGTCTCGGACGAGTGAGACTAGGCGAGCCGGCCTCTTTGCTGGATGCTTTTGGTCTCGAGATGGCGTAGCGGACGACCTGGCGTGATGTTCTGCGAGATTGTGATGCTCCAGGAACGAGGAGTCATCGACGCACAGAAACCATCGAAAGACTCTACAGTTAAGCCTGCAATTATAATCTTAGCCCGAGCCTCGCTGTCTCAGATCTCAAAGCTCCAAGCACCGAGTGTCACACAGTGCAATCGAGGTGGTGATACCAGAACCGGGTGTATTTCGGTGCTCATCGCGCTGTGATGGCTACCGCCGTTGCAAATGACAACACTCAACATAGCAGCAATTCCACAACCTCGTCGCATGAGTAGCATTCTCTATACAGCGATGCCTTTTCACATGGTACGATCGTCGCAGAAGGCGACAGATGGTCTCTTGAAAGCTGAAGTCCGTCACAACCCTGGCCATAGTCTCAACAAAGCATCACGATCTCAGCTCACAGTATCCAACCCACCATCGCTATCACGATTACTCATTCTTCGGAATTTGATGCTCCTAGCCCTATGCCTAACTCTTATCCTTATTCTCTTTATCTTCCTTGCTCTTAGCACTATCTACTTCATGCGCAAATCGAGCCTCGATGTACAACCCAACAACATCCCCCTCCGCAAGTTGAAAAGGCGAAAACCTCCATCTCTTGATCTCAACAAGGATCTCGAAGCGCAACCTCGACTACCACGATATCGCAACCCGTTTGATCCGACTCCCACGCCTACAACTTCGACGAGCTCTGCCGTTGACGAGAATGCTATAGCTACTGGCGTCAGCTTGACACCTTTTACGCCTCTACGAGAGCGGACAATGAGGTGGGCTTTCGGGGTCGCAGAAGCAGAAGCAGAAGCAGAGCGGGGCGTGACGGATGAGGAGGATTCGTTGGGGCTGGATCAGTACTTCTTTGATGATGGCGTGGGGATCAAGAGATATGAGAGTGGAGCTAAAGAGAGGAGGTGGAAGAACGTATAGAAAATGGAGAAGCTGGCAGTCCATGGCGTCAAAGGAGTGCGAAGAGTCCAATCAATGGCGCATTCCTGGCGCAAAATCAGTCTGAACCAACGCATGGAACGTATTCTAGCGGGCATGGTTGGCGTAGGGATTGCCTTCGTCGGTGCAGACAAAGCTTCCTCTCACTCATCTCGCTCCACGGCTACCAATGACCGCCTTTCCTATGTGGTAACCACTGCTTCACCCGCGAATTCGAGATCTTCAGTGTCATTCATTGTGCGCAACAATGGCTCGTCGAAGGCCTAAATTCTGGCTTTGTGTAAATAAATGAACCACTGGGACTGGTCTCTGTGATCCACCAATGTACCTATTTGCCCACAACAAAGGTGACCTCCTCGAGATCCAGGCCTTTTCTAACGCATATAAGCACGCCTAATTCTGCAGGTTCTCTTTTTCGGCATCATCTTGATCCCTGAGCCTGCGACCAAAACTTCCTCGAACAGCTCTCGAAAATCGCTGATCGTCGCGTCATACAACTAAGCCACTGCTGCTATGTGTTTGTATCGTGCCCAACAGCACTACAAGTGTGGTCACAGAGCTCCAAACAAGCTCATCAAGGAGTACATCAAGGTTAAGCTCCCGAGAATCTCTGCATGCTCAGACACTGCCGAGCGAATAGTGGCCCAAGAGGGATTGAGTGATATACCGTATTGCCCAGACTGCTGTACCAAGAAGCTCTACAAGATCCCCGACAAGGGCAGGGAGCGAGAGGACGCTAGGTTGTCCGCTGTTGCACTGGGCGGTGCGACGGTGATGATACCCTGTGAGATAAGGGTAAGGGCGCGAGAACAGACGAACACTGAGGTGCATAAATTCGAATTGATGTTTCCGGATTATTGGAGGAAGAATCGTAAATCGTGGCTGCTTGGCGGTAAGGTTAGAGAGGATACGAGGATTCTTGGGGGGCTTCATGTGAGTGGCTTTGCGTTGCGGATATCGGACTTGTCTGCATGCAAGGTTGGTTTGGGAGTCTAACATTGTCATCTTCCCTAAAACATAATACACCCTTGCCATGCCATCGTCTTGAAGTGTTGCTCTATGTTGTTGCTGAACACCTTCTGTTACGTTGCTTACGTAGTAAAACATTTTCGTGGCAAGAGACAGATATAGTTGCGCCTGGAATTTGGAACCGTCACCTGATCGACCCACTTTGTACACAATGAATCGAGATTGACTCATAATCGACTGAGTGAAAGGAGCAGATGTCGATTGAAGTGGAGAAAGCTTGACTGGTCTCGACAAAGGCGTTGAACAAAGTGGAAGTCGGTGGAAAATGATATGGAAGATCTCCAATTCCCAATGTCCTTTTCTCATCCCAACACATCGCTCCCCCAACTCAACCCGTTCTCTCCGACAGACGATACGAATACGAGTAGGTCACCGAAGCATACACCTAGCTATCCCGCCCACAGCCACGTTCCAAGTACTGACTTATATAGCCCAATGCGGCCACTCTTACCAGACGGAAGTCAAATTCTACAACCATGCGTTGCCTTGCAGCGAAACGCCTCGAATCCGTGCAAGCCCGTTCTGTAGGAGCTAATATGATGCCAAATGTGACGAGGCTATCATACAACCCATGGACAAGGAAGAAGCGCTGGTAAGATCCGCAGCGAAGAATGGTGCAGATGTAAGCACAATCGAGAGAATACGGAGGAATATAGATGAGGAGATGCGTATTAACCTTCGTTTCCTGAATGCACAGTGTGATGCATTTTTCATCAGAAAAGAAACAGCAACGAAAATTGGAGGGCGCTTGATGGAGAGCCAGTGTGTTTACTCTTGTCCAGAGTATAATCATCTCCTCGTGTACTCAAGTGCGGACGGATCTAACAAGAATCCGAACCGCCTTTCGGTCGATGCAAATGCGCGGCTCTGCGCTTCAGATACTACAAACGTAGCGACACCCGCGTCTCGAATCTACTTCTTTCCTGCGGTATTAATTACGCGATTGCGCTCGCGTCACTCATATTTCAATGCGGAATTCTTCAACGAGCTAGTGGAGCATCTCAAAGCCTCGATGAAGAATCGTAAATCATTGTTGGCGCTTCTTGCGGCCTATACTCACACGATCAATGCCATATCGCTACCAAGCCTATTTCAAATTCCCCAAAATGATACATCAGCTAGCTTTCCAATCTTAATCAGGTAAGCCTATGTGTATCCATGTGAATATTGACAACAAGCTGATCAAACACAGCTCCACCTCGTCTGACCTCACAGCACCAGATCTCCCGGCCGGTTTTGCCACGAACTTCGTTTGGGATGACAAAACATTGATGAATCCGATCCAGGTGTACGTCAACGCCATCAAGCTCATGACCCTCTGGGCAGTGCTCCCATGGGAGAGTTACATCCGCACCAGACAGCGAATGACACATCCACGATTCACCACGGAGATAGAAACTTCGCCATGGACAGCTGGCTTGACCAGTGAACTCCAGATCAAGCATGCCGTCAGCGGGCTTTACCAAGCAGGTGTCGCCATAGCTGGAGGCAACAAGTTTCATAGAGTTGCGGTTGGGCTCATTGAGCGAAGTCAAATTATAGGGCAGATCTTGTTCCAGCCCACGAGTACCGCGGCAAACGATGTTGTCGACCTTGTTGAGAGCAACTTCTCATCGACCGCTGCTCTTTCCGCCGATGCAGGATCGGCAATTGATCCTTTGGACCCAAATTTCAAGCTCTTGTACGAGTTCGACGGCGTACTCATCAGCAGCGTGGAAGCTTTTACCGCAGTGTTAGATGGTCTGGCCACTGCTGCTGAGCACGAAAAGGACGCTGTAGGCGCGTTCGTCAATGCGTATAGTGTCGACTATAAATGTACTATCAACATACATGGAACAATCGGTCACCAACTGAACTGGTATCATGTTATCAGGGCGCTCTTTTTGGTCTGGCTCGCAGTTTATAAGCGTGCCATCGCTCAGAGACCATCTAGATTTGAGGGAATGGATTTCACGTTGGAATACGATGGTGTCAAAATTGGTGAAGGAGATTTGTGGAAGTTTACAAAACTCAGTAATGGCACAGATAGTACGGCCATTTCGAAGTAGGATTTCAATGCTAGGCAGCTTCTAACATAAACATGGTGCATTTTGTACTGGTAGGAAACCAATCCGAACTCACGAGTCCGATTTTTGGGCACAAAGGTGCTTGAAAATGGTTGTCTATAAAGTAAGTTGGCTCTCGGACAGGGTGAAGGTTGTTTCTGGCTCACAGGACTTGATAAAATTTCCGCTGTTCCTGACACAGGTAGCGAGGGTAGCAAAGGACTCATCTAATTCTACGAAAGGCGTAATATTCTCAGCTACCTTGCTACTCTTCATCCTTGGACAAGCTCTCCATCATGCGAGCACCATCTTCTTCGCAACGGACCAAGTCATTTAGCCGTTTTCTGCAATTCGCAAGATCTTCTGGATTGTCAACCTCCTTAGCCGCACAAGCATCAGCTATATTTTTAGCAACAGCAGTACTCCACTTCCTCTCTTTGCGAAAGTCTTGACTCATCCGCTTCATCTCGTTAAGCAGGTAGTCCCAGTGAGTTGTAGGCCTTCTGGGTGTCGTGGTATCATATTCTGGAGGATTCTCTCGCGACCATGTTAACGCTTCATCTGTATGTGACATTTCCGCCTGCATTGCTGCGATTAGAGCTTGTAAGTTTTTATTACGCTGCCTGCTTGTAGTATATGCTTTATTTTTCACTATGTAAGGTTTGGACATATTAGCTTCAGGCCCCTCCCCAGTGGGCGTATAATCCTCCGGTAGCCCAGCGTTGGGGTCCGTTCTAGTGAGCGAAAGTCTCTTCATTTCGTTTGAGTTAGTGTGTTTGACCATCTTGAAAGTAGTGATGGCGATCGAATGTAAATGATTTAAGGATAGTAGGAAGTACCAAACTGAATCATCGCATGAAAAGAGTGAAATAGCTCTCTCGATCTTGTGATATGAAATGAGATGTATGTCAAGCAAACTACCCGCTACCAGGCTCCACCTCGGAGACAATCACGATCTCCTGCGCGAAGCCAAACAAAGCCAGCGATCTAATTCCCATTAACCGTCTCAACAAGGCCGCGCCCCATGCCTTGCCTCTTCCAGCTCAGCCCTCAATTCTCGAAGCTCATCCCTCAATTTCCCAAGCTCGGCTTCTAATTCCCTTATTCGGTTGTTTTTACTCTCAATCTCAGCAAGATACTCCTCTAATTGCACCGCCAGCTCCTGCATAGATCTACCGAAATCAGTCGTTGCTTCTTCCATGTTGTAATCCATGAGGCAGGCTGGTTGCGTTTGGCCTCGAAATTGACGAAGTCCGAGTTCGTGATGGAAATGGTACTTGTAGTCGATCTGAGGTTGAAGCCGTGTAGAAATATGGAAAAAGAGAGTCAGACTTACCTTATATGGCAAGCTTCTTGCACCACAGAGGGGATACTTTTTCGTTGCTATGAATGCTTTCCCGCAAACGAGAATGAATCCTGTGATACTCCGAAGGCGGCCATCTGTGAAGCACGTGTCCTTCAGCGGATATGTTAACGAGGAGAAAGACGAATATGAGAGAGAAGCTGGTGCGACTGTTGGTTGGAAGACACAAGGCATTTTTTTTCGGTTGTGCGAGAGGCTAGGATGGTGCAACGCTGTGAAGGAGAGACCCCGAACAAGGGTTCGGAAGAAGGATGCAAAGAAGGCCCGTCCCAACATTTAGAAGGATCTAGAATTGATTCATGGCCCGCACAAATCACGTGGGATCGATAGAAGCGATGTTCATGCTCTTGGGAAAGGAATCTGTTAAGCTGGTAAAAAAAAAACCTCCTGACGCCCTTCCGAATGCAAAGAAACGAAACCAGTATTCCAATCTTGCCAGACTCTAGTGCATACTACAGGCGCTAGCTAAATTGACTTGCAGGTTGCGATGCCCACGTCAATCGTGGTGCTTCTCATCATTTGTCGCAGTCGCCTCAGCCTCCGTAGCAGTCGCCTCTGCCTTCATAGCAGCCAACTCAGCCTTCAGTTGGCGGATTTTCTCACTCATCCCTTCTCCGTCTGTTACCCTTTCTCGTAGTCTCCCGATGGTCCAAATCATTCTCTCAAGCTCTGAGTCACTCTCTTTGGCCTCATCCTGCAGCTTGCAATTTTGCTGCCTCACTTCGGCAAGTTCGGCTTCTAGTTCGGGGACTTTCTGGTTCTCCCGCTTGGAGGCAAGCTCGGCTCTATCCTTCAGGTCCACCATAGCTCGAAAATTGTCGTGTGCACGCTGTTTTTGATCAACTTGGAGTTCTCGAGTCCTAATCGGCAGAGTTCTCACCCTTTCCTTGTCAAGTTCGGCTCTGAGTCCCCTAATGTCCTCATCCCTTTGTCTGATAGTTGATTGCTGTAAGTCAGCTTCGAATTTTCGAATCCCAACCTGCCAATTCCTTACCTTCTCTGTGAAAGCTCCGGCCGCTGGCTCCTCAATGGCATGATCCCCCCCCTCGATCCTTTGCTGCTTTTGGTCAACCTGAAATCTTCGGATCATCATCGGTCGAATTCTCACCTTCTCCTGGAGAATGGTGTCTTCTAGCATCCCAATCGTCTGATTCCTTCGCTTGATAATTGACTGCTCTTGGTCAAATTGGAGTTCTCGAGTCTTAATCGACCAAGAGCTCACTCTTTGCGCGTAAATCTCGACTCTCAGCTCCTTAATGGTCTGATCACTTCGCTCGATCCTTTGCTACTTTGGGTCAATTTGGGCTCCTCGACTCCTAATAGGTCTAGTCCTCACCTTCTTCTCGTTAAGTTCGAGCTGGAGCATCGGGATGGTATGATCCCTTTGCTGAAGTATGGATAAATTCGGTCCAGCCCTTGCCTTCTCTTGGTCAAGATCGGATTCGAGCGTCGTGATTGTGTGATCCCTTTGGTGGAGAATGTTTAGGTTCCAATATACCCCTCTTTCAAGTTCGTTGACAGCATCATGGAACCTAGAGCGAGAGTTATCCATGGCTGGCGATTCAGTAGCGCAAGTGGTGACTGTTTAATTATCGGTCCATAGGGTGTTGTCAACTTGGATATATTGGTGCATGCAACTTCTAGTCAATAGGTCTAAAGATGGAGCGAACGACTGTTGTAATAAGTTCTGAGCTCAAGGCAATGTTCCAAGGAGAATGATTGGTAATGGAGTGATACGTCACGTTTTTGAAATGCGGGTCAGGCGCACCTCAGAGGACATTCGTGGCTTCCCGAAAGAGGAGAACAGCTTTTGCGACATGCCAATATTGTAAGGCGCATCTCAGAGGAGATCCGCGACTTCACGAAGAAGAACGGCAGCGTTTGGGGTAAGCACGTATTGTAAGGCGCATCTCTATGCAGAGTGGCCCTTCCCAATGCGAAATGCCGAGATCGATGGAAAGAACGGATGGTAATTGAGAGAGCAGAAAAAGCATGTTCGCAGAATTAGAATATCCTTGTGATGCAAACGATAGAAACGGGCAACCGCGAGCTTTCGACATTTGGAATATACGTTCATACTAACCTCGTACTAGGCTCGACTTCTAGGGATAGCCATGTCTTTTGATCGGCAATAAGGACAATTTGCGTTGGCCTTGCTTTCAATACTTCGTACTCTGTAATGGCTTGTATCTGTCTCCGCTATCTAGTCTAATGCCCACTTTAGTGGGTCCCTTCCTTTGCTTGAAAAGATAGTCATGACTCACTATAGTAGATTTTAATTCTAGCTACTTGATCGGTCAACCTTTTTGCCTAGTAGTATACTACTTCTCGCTCTCTTCATCAGCCATGGTAGCCCCCGACTTGCAACATTCCTCCTTCGCTTGGTGAAGTCGACTTGATAGATCGCTGGTTGTGCGGTTCGTCTCCTCAATGATGTCTTCTTTCTCCTTCTCAGTCTCATGCATGCCACACCGAAAGTCGAGGACACTCTGCTTCTGAACTTCGATTTCGGCCTCTAGATCCTTGATCCTCTGGTCCTTCCGGTCCATAAGGGGCAGGTTCTCATACAAGTGAGCAATCTCAGCCTTTTGCTTGCTATTTCCCTGCCTCGCCCTAGTAAGTGCAGCCTCTAGCTTCTTGATTACTCCGTCCTTCTGATCGATGATGGATTGAATCTCGTTGTAGGCTCTAACATGCTCCACTCGGGCATTGCGAAGCTCCTCCCTCACTTGGACGTTACGGGCCTCTAGATCTTTGACTCTGTGGTCGTGCTGCGCGATAGTATTTTGATCCTCATTTACCAGTGCCGCGATGCCATGTAATGCATTTTCCAAGACAGGTGTTGTGCGCGGCATAGCTGTTGATCTGATATCCTGAGGAGCAGCAGTGTAGGCCTAAGTGTTTAAGTCCCGTGAAATCTAGTCGTTTCTCATGCGGGAAGCTTGTACGTCAAGCAAAAGTGACGGAGTGGATTGAATATATAGAAACTTATACAAACATTCCGAAAACATCATATCCTGTAGAGCAACATACACTGTCTTTCCGATCCGGGGCTCACGTGTATTTTGGACGAGGTACGTGATACCTCAGACGAGAATAGCGGCATGTACGAGAAGAGCATGTTCTCAGGCAGACTTCATTCCAGGCGTGCCATATTACCCCAAGCTTGGGCATTGACGAAAAGCACGTATGCTCATCAACCAACTAGAACAAGGAAAATGTACGACCAACTTTGCCTGTGAGAGTCCGGGAAAGGAATTTTTCGACCAAGGCTCAAGGCCAGATACGACGAATACAGACAAGCGTTGTAAAATAAAATTGCACATGGGAATAGCCTGACTAAAGAGCCGTTGATCAAGTTAGGTAAGGCTACTTGTCAGCAGATGAGTCTCATCTTTGTATTGATTGAAGGCGGTCGCCAGCTGAGCATCGAAGTATCAACCCTTCAACATGACTCTCGTTTCCCCAGCTGCTACTTACTCATAATTTTGGCGCAGGCTTAACAGGCGTCTTCGCCAGCTTCAAGTCACTTACAAAGTTCCTCCGCGCCCTCTCATTAGCCTTGAAGAGATGCTCCGCGACATTGATTTTCGACGTAGACGCCAGCCACTGCTCCAAACTGAAATCCTCGTCTCCGGCGCCTTGAATATCTCCAGCATCTCAAGCTCTTCATCGCCAATGTTCTCTGCGTAAGTGCCCCATACTCTTGGGTACTATTCCCACATCACCGGGCATACAGTCAAAAGTCCGCGCAACATTCGAAGACGCGAACACAGTCACTCTCGCCCTTTCTCTGATAAAGAAAGACCACTCGTCAGCGTTCGGATGCCAATGCAACTCTCTAATACCATGTGGCACGACTGTCACATAGGCCGCGGCTACCGTGGTACTGAGAGGGAAATTGCTGCTGTCGTAAATACGAACTGTGCCACCCGCAGTCTTTCGGGGTTCTTGCGCGAGCATTTTGTGCGTATAGCGGTGTTGAGATGGTTTGACCCGATCTGGGTTCTCGTCATCCATGGCGCCTGGGATTGAGCAGGAGAAGATGTAGCGTTCTTTTGCGGGGATGTGGGCGAAAACATTAGGGTGGACGCTGAAGTTCTCTGAGAGAATGGATTTGGATGTCACGAGTGTGTGCGTTAATGCTATCAGCTTCCGCCCAGTGACTAGGCATAGAGGGATGTAGCATACTTATCCAGTCTGAAAGCAAGAAGGTAGAGTCTTCGCTGAACTTGCCATCGTCGAAGATAACGAGGAATTCGCAACCACCTTTGCCCATTTCTTGCAGCGAATGGGGTTGTCCTGTACATCTCATATGTAGTTCGCCCCGTCGGTGTCAAGGGCAGTAATCCGAGCCTTGCCTTCTAGCGTGTACGCCTATTCTGCCTCTTTGTGCCATTGTAGCTCTCTTATAGCGCCTTCGTCTAAGCGCATGTTGACACCCGCTAGCTCTTCACTTGTGGGTAGCTCCCGTGTTGTTGACTGTCTTGCCTAACCCCCTTCCTCGGTCCGTGTGTCTGTCGACGGTGGCCTAAGCATGTCGGGTGCTTGCCTCTCGCGTGCATAGTTGCGTAGACCAAGAATGGAAGATCCGTCACCATTGCGGTATTCTACGGCTGTGGCTGGAGCTTACGGCCGACGCTGTCAACGGCGTTGTCGTCGGTATCGCGGTCTGAGGGGGAGTGGTTGACATGACTGCTTTGAGGACATAGGCAGATGCTCATGATCTGATGGTCTGGTCATATACATACAGCGATAAAAGATGGATGAGGCTCTTTCAACCTCTCGCTGGTGGGCGTAAGGTGCAGCAGTCATGAAGGAGGCACCTCCGGCTGGAAGCAATCTTCGGCATCTCGGAGAGGTAGGCCATACGGGGCCAATAGCATAGCATGGCATTTCATGGTGACGAGCACGGTGTAGATGCCATCGTTCGAAAGGCTTTGCGGAGGAAGCGGAACGGCAATTCTAGCTTTGGCGCGAGTTTGTACACATAGGACTTTGTCCTCTTTCCACACATCACTAACAAAACCTCAAACTGGTTGGGATAATTAAGTGAATCTAGGACTAAATGGCTTAGGTAAGAATGGCAATTCCAGGATGCTATTCACAAAGTCTTCTTCAACAGCGTTTGTGATGTTTGGACCTGTCCGTCCAAACTGATTTCCATCCATTTTCCCTACTCAAGACAGTACTGTTCAGTGTCTACATCTGCTTTAAGGTATTGGCCTTCACCTGTATTTCCTTCTGATTTCTCACTCTCAACAATAAACTCGAGCAAAAAAGTCCCTTGACTGATCTGGCATCAATGCTCACGGAATTCACGTTGCCCTGCCGAAAGCAGGACCCAGCACAACTTCAGTCTGAATCTCTAGAATTCGAACAAGATGGACTCAGGTAGCTCAGCTCAACAATCTCGGCCCTCTGGGCACAGAATGGCAACAATGGGACCGCAGATGTGAATGAAAAGCACACAATAACTCGCAAGATCAAACGCCACAAATCTGCCTTCCAACGCACCATCGAAGATTTCTCCCTCGTCTGGTTCGCCATCCCTATGAACAAAGGTATCCTCGGCATCCCCACGCACCAAATCCCCTACCAATTCCGGGGCCTTCAAGTCTTATCTACCATCATGTACATCTTCGACATCGTTCAATTCAAAACTTGTTCCGTCATGACCTACTCATTTGCAATTATGCATACGAAATCTCGCCTCGCCTAGCTGTGCCTATTTTGATTGTGGGGTTTTTCTTAGTTGGCATGGCGGTCTGACTGGCGATTATCGTCTATATGATATATTTTCGCAGACTGATGGCTATCGGCTGGCCGTCGCCCGAGAAAGTGCCTAGTCTGATGATGCTGGTACGTCGAATACAATGACTCTCGAGCAGGTACGCAGATGGAGGCTAATAGTGGTGAAAAGGTCGGACCGTTCGTTTCAACCGCAGCAGCAATGGAGCTCCTCGGAACCACCGTGCGAACCAAAATGGGATTTCGCTGGCTACAATGAAGGAAATCTCCTGACCGCATCATCGGCCTCAGGCTTCAACACTGCCAGCAATGTATTTGCGTTATTGCTTGTAGGCCATGACTTCTTCCGGATCTTTTGCGCGCTCGCTGGTACACTTGAGGCTGCATTCAAGCGTCAATGTACTTACACGATGGCTTGGTGGCCTACCATTTTCGGCTTGGTGAGTCCTTACATATTTGGTCAACTGTTATTGCGTTGGGCGACTGCTGACGCCGTGGACTTTAAGCTACAACGGCTACGTCGTTGTCGATTTCAATGAATTCGTCAACGTTCCGTGTATTGACTACGGGGCTGTTGTTGATTTTGCTGGTGGACAACTTTATCAATTGGGGGTTTACTATATGGTGTTGCATCTATGGTGACTTATTGATCAATCCTGAAGAAGAGGAAGTGATAAAGGAACCCTGAATTGTCCGCATTCGGACGGTACCGAATCATTTGCATCTAATGACCCCTTTAATTCAAAAAGTCATCAGCATCTTGCGCAGCGATCAGTCAGCCTCGGCAACGGTATTATGAGCGGAGTATTTGAACGAAATGATAACACAGTCAAGTCATTTCAGCGTCATAACCATTCATTGCATATGGCTGCCATTCATCTCAGACAAGCTCATATATAAACCCCCCATCTAAAACCCAAGCCCCAAGAAGAGAATATATAGCACATGCACCAATCAAATAATGATATCCACCCCGCCATCAAGGCCAAGTCTGCCACACCATCAAGACCCACATCAAAATCCAACAACCAAAACATCTACCCGGTCATGTTATCATGACACACCCCAGTCACACAGACCCACTCCCCCGCACAATCAGCGTAGCTCGAGCACGTATCCCCCAAACACGCATTCCAGCTCGCACAATTCGCCATCTCGCTGCTCATTTGATCTGCGTATGACATCCCACTGTTCCAATTCATCTTCGGCCCTGACATTTTTCCTGATCCGTTTATTTTTGATGAGGGTGCTGCGGCGGCGGCGGCTGCGGTCGTCGATGTGGCTGGTGCGGGAGCAGCGGTGGATGTCATTGTCAGCATTGTGGTTGGGGCGGGTGTCTGTGTTGTGGGTGGGTTTTGTGCGATTTTGTTCTGGACGATGGGCAGTTGTACGGGCGCGGATGATGAGGCTGGGGCGGGGTTCAAGACTTGCTTGACCTCTTCTTTTTTGGGTTGGGAGATTGTGGGAGGGTTGGAGATGGGGTTGGGGTTTGTTGCTGGTGTGGAGGGAGTGGCCACGGGCGCTGGGGCCGTGGATGAAGAGGCGGGAGGAGGACTGCCTGAGCCCGAGCCCGAGCCCGAGCCAGAGGAGGAAGAGGAGCCGCCGGAGCAGAGGGAAGAAGCGTCGTAGTTGGGGAAGATGCGGCCGCCCGAGGCGGTATTGTAGCATGTGCCGCCTTCGACGAGTGCACCGGCTGTGAGGGATCAATTAGCCTTATGTGAGGCAAAGTATGCGGCAACTGGGGGCAGGGATACATACAGGTCACGGGCAATGTGGAAGGAGGCGAGCGGATGACGGTCTGATCGTTCAGGACGCCAAAGCTTTGTTCACAAGGGAGCTGGCCTTGGTCGGATTGGGGACCAATCCACAGATCCAGGTGAGTGAGTCCGGCAGCAATGTCGGCGATGGCGGCTTGGCAGTGATCCATGTACTGGAAGTACTTTTGGAAGTAGGGAATGTAGACGATCTCGCATTCCTTGAAGGCGGTATTGGTCATTGCGGTAGCAAAGGTCTCGGGGTTCGCGAAGGAGCCATCGCCGCCAGCTTTGCCGGACTGATCGGGTGGAAGGAGAGTGGTGCCTTTGCATCCGAAGGAGGTGATGTCGCTCATGCCATCGGGGAAGCCGTAGAAGGTGAGTTTTACACCGGTTTGGGAGGAACAGGATTGAGAGTGGACGAGAGAAAACAGCAGAGACTGAACGATGGCAAGGTAAAAGAATGACATCTTGCCTGAAGAGTGTAGGGTATGTAGAAAAAGAATGTGTATACAAGCTGGATATCTGGGGATTGAAATTGGGGACTTGAAATGAGTGTCTACCTCGAAATGAGGGTGTAGCGAACAAATGAATGTGTGAATGGACAAATGAATGACTGCCGGCAGCGAGGGCTTGGGAAGGACAAAGAGAGCAGAAAGGAAAAGCTGACAGGAAATTTAGGAGTATTTCAGCTTTTCTTTTTCTACGGAGTACAGCCTTTTGAGGCCAAAGTATTGCGCCGCTTGCCTAATCCGCATGTGGCCAGCCTCCGCGCAAAGGATGCGTGCGTGAGGGGTGTGAAACATGCTTACGGCTTGCCCCAAGCAAAGATTTTCAGCTTAGTGGCGGGTATCCCCTGAGTAGCCTGTAGGAAGACGGTGTTGCGATGAAGAGACGAATAAGAGATGTGTGCGCTGGGAAGAAATTATCGTGAAACATTCTAGTTCTAGTTGGTTGAGGGGAACTTCTCAAAGCTGATTCGAGAGAGGCCTCGGCAGCGTGGTCAGAGTGGTCAGGGGTGCATGCGCTTTAGGGTGCCTTTAGGTCGTTTCGGGGTAAGTCTGGGCCACATCCATGCCCGTAGGCGGGGATGTCAGGGGGGTTGTGCTGCTTGTGCATGCGGCGCTTATGGGGGGAAGAGATCTCGCTAAGCTTGGCATCCAAGATCTCGCCCCCTGAAAAACGTGGATATATTAGTCCTGCCAAGCTTACCTTACAAACACAATGTGGTCACGCGAATGTCACAGAGATTGGCAATTTGGGGAATCTGCTGTAAGGCATCTTTGAAATTGTCAAAGCATTGTCGCTGCCCGTTGTTCTGGCTATAATTGTTACCTTTGTTCTATTTCGGTCAACTGAGCCACAGCTACTCTAAGGGCGGTGGAAGCGCCCACGTATTCGTGGTGCTCGTACTTATACTGCAAGGCAGCAGTCTCAAAAGCTACTATGAGCCTCGGGGAATCCTTCGATGGACCAGAACGCGCCGCAAAGGAGCATCACGCTGAGGACTGAGAATGGCAAGCGAAAATCCTGCGCTCCTTCAGGACGACGCTTATTTTTGGTCATCGTTATCGTGACCTCATCCATGAAACATGTCTTCGTCAGCCTGACTCAAGCACCTCCTGTTTCATCGAGACCCAGGAGTCCATTACTCTTCCTCTTGCCATCCTCGCAATGCAGATACACCCACCAATTGTACGCCCCAACAAAGACTGCGCCGCCTACTGTGTTGCCAAGAGTGATAGGCAGCATGCACTCCCACAAAAAGCCGCCAATTGACAGAAGTGCCCTTAGCATCATATCAATCGATGTAAGGTACATATACTCCACGGTGTGCGGATACCTGGCAGTGGTGGACGTGAAGAATGGTAAGTGCAGACCCAGTGCCTTCGATATTCCATCATGATTTTGTGTGTCGAAGCACATAGCCAGCGTAACCAAGAAGCCGCAAGCTATAGCCTTGAGCAAGATTACATGCCACGGCGAATCAACCATGTCCCTCGTCACTTGGTTGATCAGGCCAGGGAGATATGGCTCTTTGCTCAAAAACTCAGTCAGGTATGAGAACATAGCGGCAGCGAATAAAGAGCCCATCAGATTCCCGACCCAGGAGGCTAACAAACTTTGAACGTACTGCATTGGCTTCGCTTCTCGCTGCAAAGCTGTCATGGCGAGCCACATCGGATAGTCATACCCCATGGTTTGGCAGAGGCCTCGTTCGTAGTCAGGGTTAGGTCAACGAGGCCGAGGGTTCCCTCGGTTGCCGAACCATGGGACGCACCGACGAAATAGATCACAACCAGACCCACGGGAAATGTGGCGCCTCGTATCAAGCTGACTAGGCCAGGGTTGCATTTCTTGAGGCCGGGGCATCCTCCTGCTGCGATGAGCGAGAAGTTGTCGGCGAACGTGAAGAGCAGGCCGCCACAGATGTTCTTGAGGAAGGTAAGTTGCGTTGGTTCGTAGAGATGGTGCAGACTTGTTTCATAAATGTCATTTCTTGCGTCCAATGGGCTTGAAGTGAGGGCAGAGGCGCCGTCAGACATTAAAGTGGGTTTCCAAAAGAAGGGGTGCAAAATCGTGTAGATTGGTATAAAGTCGTGGGTTCTTTCTATCAAATGTAAGACTCAAAATGAGTCTCAGATTCAATCGTGACACAGAAAGTGTCTTGCCTACATTGACTACGTGTGCAGTGAAAAGGAAGAGACGAGGAGGGTGCGGATGCAGTGACTTCATTGGAGAAGGACTGCCCACTAATACGGCAACCCTTGCCGAGACGCGACATCTGGAGTCTCTTGCGACAACGTGATACATGTGCAACGAGATAGGTTGAAGTGCTCGAGGAAAGACTCAATTGAGCGAATTGAAGGCAGTAACAGGCTCTCGAGAGAATGTTTTCATCAAATCAGTCGATATCAGGCCGGAGGCAGATCATCAAATTGGCAAGGCAGCCCTCCAGCCTTGGATGATATCATCCGTGTGCTTGTCCAAACATCCGCAGACTCAAACGTCTTTTGAATTATCCATGCGCGGTACCAATGAAAGCGTTTCCCACAGACTGTCTGTGCTGATTTTCTATCTTACGAACATATAGGATTTGGCTTTCTGCGTTAGCAACAACACGCTCAATCTCGAATCATAGGTTCGTGTGCTTGTCTTGCTGCTTGTATAACGATACACGTATCACAGCGTCAAGTCAATTCTTAAATGATGTTGTATGAGAGGATCTAACATCCTAAACCATTGTTGTTAAGAGGTTGGATCTACAGCATAGGCAAGGTCACTTTGCTTTGACCATTGCCAACCATGACCAGCAGCTGGATCGACATTCACGGACACTTTATACCCCTAACAAAATCCGAAGCCCGAGAGGAAAAATGGCACGCTATTCGAGAAGCGAAGTTCTACACCGGCAGGAATCGCGATGCAGAGGGATGCTTAGTAATATCCCAATATAGCTCGAGCCATTAAAGGAATCCAATGACTACCCAGATTCCCTCCTCAAGAAGTATCCCACACGATTTGGTTTCCTCGCGGCTCTGCCAACCAATGACGCGGAAGCGTGCCTTGATAAGATAGAGCGAGCAACGAGCCAGCTAGATGCAGATGGGTTTGCAGTCACATGTTGTTATAACGGCGTTTACTCACGAGACTCAGGCCTTGACGATGTCTGGGCTGAGCTCAACCATCGGCACGCCACCATTCTCGTGCATCCAGATGCTTACGCACCAGCATCGATCGGCCGGCCAAGTCCACTGATCGAGGTCGCTTTTGAGACCACCAGAACGGTCGTGGACATGCTGTATGTAGACGTCTTTCGGCGGTATCCCAAAATCAGATGGGTCATCGCTCACTGTGGTGGTGCACTCCCTGTCCTCTTTGGTCGGCTGAAATCGCTAGGCACCGAGCCATGGGTCCCAAATCCAAACAACATCACCCAGGATGAGATCCGAGAAGGGCTCGCTAGCCTTTACTTGGACATAGTGGCGACGGCTTCGACTGGTATGGCGCCTGCTCTTCATATGGTATCTGCAGATCATTTGGTGTATGGGGCAGATTGTGATGTTCCTTGCTCAACAAAGCATACCATGGAGGCGAACAAGAAGGAGGCCCTCGAGTTTGAGGGCTTTGAGCAACGATCAGCGCCATCCTATCGGTCGTAATGTGCTTTCTGTTCCCATCTGCGGCAGCGAGGTTAGGTGCTGCCCCTGGCAAGCCGGGTGAGGCCACAAACATATGGAAGGGGATGGCGTGGGGGTTCAGGGTTTGGTGAGTGGACGGTAGCCACATAGGGTAGCTTGCTGTAATGTATATATATAGTATCTACTTTTATATCACCTGGTGGATGCGATTCCGCAAGAGGGAAGGCCAACCATGCAAGCCGGCTCTACCCGCTTTACGTTTTGTGTGAGTCAAAGTTGCTATTTCGCCCTTCGAGATCTGTTTCATAATGATTATACTGTGAATTCTGCTTGGTGCGATTCTTCAGGACAGCCTTCTCGGGATTCTCATCAGACTGAGGGCTTTGGCTGCTATGACAACCTTCAAGCGCTTCCCGCGAAACTTTGAAGCGCTCGAAGAATCGAGTCTCTCGGAACATAAATGTGGGTTGTGAATTTTGACATAACAAGCGAAGCACTATGATGATCAACCGGAAGATAAGAGTGGGATGTCTCGAAGCGCGTGGAACTCGACCCTGGAGGCTCACACTTGCTCGCGCGACATCTTGCGAAAAGGCTGCAGCTGATAACAAGGTTATTGATAAAGCCATATAAGGAACGTAAGATACCGAGTATATGTTTTTTGGATGCCTTCCCTTACTCATTACCACTGAGCGAAATCTGTGCTCTTTTTCTATCTCCAATTTGGGCTGCTCAGCCACCATGCCTCACACCAGCAAACTCATCGTCATCTCCATCCTGATTCACCTCACCATCAGCGCACCTGCAAACCTCCTGACCCCCCTATCCCTCTCCCAGCCACCCACAAACCTCACAGCCAGCAACGGCAACTGCGCCAGCAGCTACAAATACCCCTCTTGGAGCGCCCCCAATTGGAACATCGAAGACTGCTACAGCACCGTGCACCAACTCTACATCGACGAAGTGCTCACCCATCCCGATACCCAGTATGAATTTGTGGCACGAGGAGCATCGGCGACGAGGCCGAAATTGACAGGGCAGAGAACGCCGAGGAAGTATGTTGTTAGTAAGTAATGCTGGGGTTAAGCGACGATCTTTGAATAGGAGGAGAATTGCTGATACGCATTGGAATAGGATCCTGTGTGCTGACTGTAATGATGCTCGACTGGTTCCATCCAGGGCAGCTACCGAATGGGCGTGGCTATTTGTGGCCGCAGACGGATGTTAGCACTTATCGAGAGATTTATACGGCGGCGAAGAGCATTGAGACACAGTGCACGCAGACGAGGACCCCTGGGTGGGCCGTAGTGGGTAAGTGATCAGTTTACCGCAGTGCATGGGGGGTGGTTGTGCTAAGTCATGTGTATAGGTGATAATTCGGCAATGGGTGTGTTTGTGTGGGCTACTGGTTCGCAGATCAATGAAATGACAGGAGGTTTCCCTGTGCTTTCTTTTGAGACGGGTGTCAATGTTTCTGATGTTTCCTTTTTGGATGAAGCGCAGCAGTGAATGAGTGCAGACAGTGCGTGTGCAATTTGAAGATGAGAGAGCCGAGTCATCATGATTGGTAGCATGCAATCAGGTGGCATGCTTTCTAGTTGGACGACGCCCCTCCTCCTTCTTGCTTGGCTTACATAATGATCAGATCCTCAGTGGTTGAATCATCCCAGCCCTTTTGTGCTTTTGCCTCCTCAGTCTTAGCCTTCTCGGAATGCCTGGAGTTTTCGTCACGCTGATTATTCGTCTGAGTGTTGAAGGTTATCCGCGACGTCGTTCGATCGCGAGACGATATCCCTCGCTGCTTTCCTCGGTCCCTGAAGCCTCTTCCACTCCGGAAGTCGCCTCTTCCCCTAAGGTCTCCTCTTCCTCTGAGGTTGCCTCGTGCATGGAAGCTGTTTCTGCCCCTCAAGTTGTCTTGACCCCTGAAGGAAGCCCTCCCCTTCGAGCTGCCCCTACCACTGTGACCGTGCTCGCCGCCATCTTGGGAGGCTTGGCGCAAGTCTCCGAGTGTGATCGGCTCCTGCACTTCATCGTCCACGCCATCAATAGCTAGTGGAATCCCAAGCCTCGTACGTTCTGGTTCGCTCAACTCCCAGTCATTGTTTCCAGTGGCTCGTTTGGCAAATAGGCGGGAAATGGTAAGTCCACCCCAGTTCCAGATTATGGAGAACCTAAGGAAATCGTGACCGTGATCGTCCAGCTCCTCGCATTTCAGCCTAGGTACCGTCCTCGTATTGCCCATAAGTGCCATCTCCATCCACTCATTCATGCTCTGAATACCAAACGCAAAAAGAGCTGGATCTTGAGAACGAAAGGAGTCGTTGACCGAGTCGTATGAGCAGTGAAACTTTGCTTCCCAGGAGCCCCACGATAGCTTGGCGATACAGGGGATGCTAGGCCTCGACTTCGACACCAATGGAGAAATCGTACTGGCGGCTGGTAGCTCAGCCTCCAGCGATTTTTCTAAAAGATCAACAGAGGTTTCAACACTCGACTTTGAATTGTTCTCGAGGAGGAGATCGCATTCTGAGCCGTTTGCTGCCCTGTTGGCAGACACATCCTTGCATAACGACCCGATAATTTCCCTAGTTCCAGGTATAAATGTGATCTCGATGCGGCCATTCGTGGGTTCCTGTTTTCCCGCTGCAGTGGACATCCATAGGATGTTGTAGATGATGGAGACCGCATTGGTGTCAGTCTGGGCAGTCTTGGGGGATGCCATCCTGAATATAATTTTGAATATGGGCAGAGAGCACGTTGAAGCTGCGTTTTCCACAAGCGATAAGTCTGCAGAGATATTTATTAACAACAAGGATCTGCGCTGTCAGACAAATAAAGAGGCGAAGTTTGTCATGCAAGCCTGGTGTTATGCAGCTTGCTGCTCCACAGCACACTTTTGGTTTCCCACAGCATGTTCAAGCGCCCTTAGATGGAGACTAAGGAGCTTTAGACTATATTTATAGTCACGCGGGGAAATCCAATACTGGTGTTACAGGACAGGAATTCACACTACACGTGCGCCCATCCATTCTCAATCAACACCTGCATCTCGTTGATCAAGCATTGAGACCCAGGCTCCAGAGCTTCAGCGGTACCTTTTTTCCAGTTGCGTAATCTTTGCCTTATTGTTGCCTCTCTAAATGAAGATGTTGTGGACCATCGCCAAACGCGATTAGCCCAAATACCCCATATCCTTCCGAAGATCGAAGGCCAATACGAGCCAGGATGCACCGCAGCATAAGCCTCCGGACTGTAGCCAACACGCACGCCTGGGTTGAGCCAGACGCCCTGCGTGGGCGAAAGAGGGTTGTCGGCGTGGATGAGGCAACACTCCGAACCTTCGACATGCTGAAGCGCAAGAGAATCGGAAACCCCGCGGAATTGGAGAGCGTCTGGCTCGTAGAAAGGTGTGGCATCAAAAGCAATGATGCCGTTCCAGCAGCTCTGCACTGGCACAGGTTGACCTGCCATAATGGCGTTGCGGGATGCCTTTGATCTGAAATATGGGAATGTAGATGTTACTGCTTCATGGCCTTCACTGTCTCGCAGTGCAAATGTATCGTAGTAGGAGGGAGGTTTGGCGAAGTCGAATGAGCAGGCAGCGGCATACTCGCCGTCTCGGGTTGCAAGGAGTCTGGAGACGTCCTCAGTCTGAAGACGCTATCAGCCATGGCCCAATTTATCTGAGTACAGCCTTTACCGTAAAGACGACATCATTCAAGAAGAGCACCTTATTGAATTTGGTGCCCTCCAGTGCCAGGGCATTGAGCGGCTTCAAGGCCAGATTGCGAAGTTTTGCCAGGTATGGTATTCGTCTCAACTCTTTCGTGCCCCTTGGCGTATCGATCCAGCCATTTGTGAACGGTTTCTGTATCGCTTCCTTGTGCGTACTTTGATCGAGCGTGATGGTCCGTCGTACCCTCAGACTCTCCAAATCACGATCCAGCTCCCGCAGCGCATCCTTCGTATTGTCCCAGCTTCCACTCTCATATATAGAAACGTAAACATTGTCTGCACCGAAATACTCCACCAACTCGAGAATCGCTCGGTTCCAATTGCTTCTGAGTATCTTCTCGTTATTCCAATGGATGCTGGCTATGAATAGTCGCTGACCGCGTAAGTCTGGAGGAGCTTTGCCGGTCGACTGCTGGTGGTTTCTCGAGGAGATTAAAGCTAGTAGATCGATAGTGCTGAGGGCTGCGATGATAAGGAAGACTGCTCGAAGGAGCCTCGATCGAGACGAACGGCGGAAAGAAGTCATGAGCATGATAAGTTATATAGATGATGCAGAAAGCGGCGCATACTTGAGATGAAAAGAAACGGCAAAGACGCGTGGAATGAAGCGCAATGTGAAGCGAGGTAAGTGAGGGATGAAAGGAGCGCCATAGAATAAGTGCCCTGGAACTTTGCCCCTGGAATTGTAGTTCCAGGGGAAGAACTTTCAGCTTTAGAGGGGATTACGGGTAAAGAGGGGCCGGGAGATCTTGCGAATTCCGCCGAACCCTGAGGCCCGACTCTCCCCTTTCCCTTCAGCTGCTGTCTACAATTCTTCGATGAAGACAACGTAGCTGGAAAGGTCATGTATCAACATTGAGCGCTGCGCCCATAACAAAATTTTGTCGTTACCAAGAGTGATTTACTCTCTTAGATTCTCGAAGGCTCGTGGAGAAATAGAAAGATATGCTTACCTAGTGAGCCTGTCTCCTAGAACTAGCGGCGGAACCTTCCGCTGATTGGAAATAGTCTTTCGCTCTCGGCCTCTAAACATTTCAATAATCTCATAAGTATTATAGTATGCTCAATATGTCTCCTCCTGAGAATATACTCCTCCTGCTAAGGCGACTATCAACCCCGTTGCTAGAATTATGGCCACTGCAAATGACGCGGGACCCCTTGAAAAACAGAACAGCGCACAGACACGACGCCCACGGGACAATGACGATGGAATGAAGTCTAACGGCGATATAGATAAGCTGGACAGGTCTGAGACGACCAACGAAGATGGTGGGATGGTAAATGACGACCCTAACAAGCTGAGCGAAATCGTGTCAAACAAATCTATTGCAGAAACGCTGCCATTGGGAAAGGAAATCCTCTTCGTTGGTGTCATTTGTTGTGCCCAATTCACTACCCAGGCTGGACTCGGTCAATGTCTCGGCATTCTCCACGTTATTGGCGATGATTTCGGCCTCACTAACCCCGGCGAACTTAGCTGGCTCATCGCGGCATACAGTCTCACTGTCGGTACGTTTATTCTGATGGCTGGCCGCTTTGGAGATGTCTATGGCTATCATAGGATGCTTATCATCGGTTTCTCCTGGTTTTCCTTGTGGAGCATGATAGCAGGCCTGGCCGTATATTCGAACCATATTCTTTTCAACTTCGCACGAGTTTTCCAAGGGATCGGTCCCGCCATATGTCTTCCGAATGGATTGGCAATCCTTGGCGCATCTTACGCACCAGGCCCGCGGAAAGCAATGGTATTCGCAATCTTTGGAGCAACTGCACCAGGTGGTGCCGTCGTGGGCAGTCTGTTTGCAGCACTCTTCAGCCTAGCTTGGTGGCCATGGACGTTCTGGTCATTCTCCATAGCATTGGCTTGCATTGCGATAGTCGGCTCCTTTGTAATACCGGACTCACCACGAAGGTTCACAGCGAGGAATCTGTCATTGCGCGAGAGGTTCGCTGAGCTCGATATACTAGGCGGTGTCTGTGGTGTCACAGGATTAGTGCTCATCAACTTCGCATGGAACCAATCGGGAGTCGTGGGTTGGATGAAACCCTACGTCTACGTCTGTCTTATCATCGGGTTTCTCTTCGTACCTGCCTTCTTTTACATCGAGCTCTACATATCTCAGTCGCCGCTCATACCATTCAAGGCCCTTACAAGTGACGTCGCCTTCGTCTTAGGCTGCGTGGCTTGTGGATGGAGCTGCTTTGGCATTTGGGCGTACTACCTTTGGCAGTTCCTGGAGGTCTCACGCGGGATCTCTCCATTGCTCGCTACCGCTTGGATCTGTCCTGTCGCCGGCTCTGGAGCAGCTGCCTCTGTAACCACGGGATTTCTTCTTGGCCGCCTTCGACCAGCGTGGGTGATGACGATCGCGCTTACGGCATTTACAGTTGGCATAATCTTGATTGCTACGGCTCCAGTTGGCCAGATCTATTGGGCACAGATATTCGTTTGCACAGTCATTATCCCGTGGGGTATGGACATGAGCTTCCCTGCAGCTACCCTCCTGCTGTCCGATGCAGTCGCGAAGGAGCATCAGGGTGTGGCTGCCAGCTTGGTCATTACTATTGTCAATTACAGTATATCGCTGAGCTTGGGATTTGCTGGCACAATCGAAAGCCATGTCAATCACGGTGGCGTGACGCCAGGTGATATACTGTTGGGGTTTCGTGGTGCGTGGTACATGGCCATAGGACTCTCTGGTTTTGGCCTTTTCCTCAGCTTAATCTTCCTTGCCAAAGGATATTGGAGGGATCGCCACGGAAAGGCCGATAGGGATGATAAGGCATAGATAGTAGGTGGAATCCTCGACCGATTTCTCTAGTCCAACCAGTTCTACATCACCACAATGGTGTGGGATCACCCCCCAAAGGGCTTCATCTTTACAGTATCAGCACACTCTGAATAGTGCCTGATTCATGATACCCTACGCTTGATGCTAATGCATTTCATAATTTTGCAGGATAAGGCATTGAATTTAGTACAGCCCATGGCAGCAATAGTCCGCAAAGGGATAAAAATTTTCAGGATGGGGGTGCATGAGCATTAATGGGTGAACGCACACCCCATTTGTGGTCAAAAAACCAAGACTGCCACTTTTTCTGGACACTAAAATATGCGACAAGCGCTGGTTAGAAGCTAAAGTTTGACCGTACTCATCGTATCGTGAGGGCCCCTTTATATATTCTTGCCGTTCACGTAAATTTTGAGGAGGAATGTCTGAACAGGTCCTGGGGAGGGATTATAGGCAACGAAAGACGCATTCTCGCAGTGCGCACCAAATGATAGGGTGTGAAATCACTACCATGCGCAGATCCATTCGTAATAAGCTCGTTATTGAGAATGAAGGATAGCAAAGAGGTTCACGCAGAAGTGTAACTCCTCATGTACTATAACAACCCGAGGATATCTCGACGAAGCGAATAATTGGACAATTCGCTGACTAAACAACCACAGAGCCTCATGACGTGGCAAGCCCGTACAAACGCGCATTTGCGCAATTGTGCACCAAAATTTGGTCGATCCTGGTGTCAAATATGGTGGTTCTCCAGGCATATACACACGATTTTACAAACACTTTCAACCTAATCGTTAGCATTTGGGCTGGGCTTCTGTGCTCCGTGCGCCATTTTGCTGTGTCTAGAACCAGATTTCTCGTTCCCTATTAGTAGCGGTATCAGAAAAATGTCCCATCTTCTCAGTCCGACTGTATACATCAAAGCATAAAGTCTTTGCTATATAAGACCACACGGATTTCTGCTAGAGACACAAATTAGGCGAAACCTTCCTTACTCATAGCTTTCTGCATCGGCTTCCACCCCCCTTAGCACTCACTAGATCTTGCTGCATAAGATCATCGGGTATATCATCAGATACGGAAAGAACAGCGGCCAAATAAGGAAGACGCGCAAAAACACCTCATACAGTCACGAGATGCCAATGTCTCCTAAAGCCGTGTTACATCAGTATATGGCGAGCAGAGATCAAGAAATCCAACCACTACTATTTGGCGTGTCTACCCAATTCGACGAGGTCCAGAAGCCAAGCTCGGACGACAAGCTGTCAAGCGACCTCCAGTGCAACTTTGAGCCCATTAGTCTAGCGTTGGGAGAAGATCGATATCCTTGGGGCTCGAGGGATATACAGGATGCGACGTCGCGCCTTTCAGTAAACCCCGCGCTCAATGCCTTTCGACCTCTCTGTGATTCACTTCAGGGCGATTCGCCTCCGTGGTGTCCACCGTGGAATACGTCAGACATCCACAAGGAAACCTCGGTATCCTTTGTCGGTCCAGATGATGAGTATTGGATGAGTAGGCATAGGACCGAAGTACCTCCTTTATATGGTCGGCCGCGGGATAGCGCCTACGCTAGTCTTGGAAGAGGTTCAATACAGCCCATGGATAATGACTTTCTCGAGGACTGCCCTTCGATAATGCCGCACCCCTGGAAGACTGCCCCCTTAATCGATTCCGATCCGGAGGATTTACATCGTCACTCGAGTTCCGCAAGACCGAAAAGAAGTACAGCGGGTCTTAGCGCACCGGGAACAAGATACAAATTCGAAAACAATAGCGCAGTGCCTCTGGTAGACAAGGCAAATGACGGACGAACAAGTACTTCGGTTGACCTATCTGCACAAAGGCGAAAAAGGATTTTAACAACGGAAGGACGCGAACATTCTAGGCTTGTGAGAATGGTTGGGGCCTGCGTCAGCTGCCGTCGTAAGAAGGTCAAGGTAAGCTGACTATCGGACCGCTCAAGTAAAAAATCATACCTAAAGCCTTGTCTAGTGTTGTCATGTCATAGAGGAGACTCCACCTCCGCTGAATACGAAGATCAGCGCCATTCTGAAGGAAGAGGAAGGCTGTGTCACTACCTGTGGAAATCATGGACCATGTGGAAATTCTCGTAATGGAGCTGCCGAACAACAACCCAAAGTCGAACTCCCTACCGCTAGTAGTATCGCGAGCAGCATTCCTGGCGACAAGACAGAGACCACATCTCTTCACAATGATGATGACTTGGTAATAGCGCACGCGGAACATCAATTGATTGTAAAATTAATGCGTGTTGTCTACGCTCTCTTCGGGTCGCCCTCTGGAGCTGATGTTCGCGCCTGCGCCAGCTCTGGGCAAGAGGATCCGAAGGACCAAGCTCAACAACCAAAGTCTCGGAATGATTCCTGTCGGAAAGTTAGGAAACGAGGGATGAAAGATCGAGACTCACCTCCTCCAGAGGACGATGGAGACAGACGGGGTAATCGAGACAAGAAAACGCCGAAAATCGAGGCTGATAGCCTCCCTCTTGCGTGTCCCTTTCATAAGTACAATCCTGGCAAATATTGCGCAAATAGCGACACGGGAAAACTCTACCGATCTTGCGCAGGGCCTGGTTTCTCATCTGTGTCTCGTCTTAGGTAGGATTTCAACTTCGGTCATGAGGCAAATCTTTGAGACTAATTGAAAGGACAAAGACAGCACCTCAAGAGGACACACGAAATGCCTATCCAATGTCAAAGATGCTGGCTCACTATGGTAAACTTGGAGGAAATGGAGTCGCACGTAAATCAGAATGTAAGATGCGAGAAGGAGCGCGAGCCGCGGCGGGAAGGGATAGATCCAAGAAAAATGCGCTTGATCAGCAGTAGCTGGGGAGTAAGCTGGGACAAAATATACGAGATTCTGTTTCCTGGGGCACCCATTCCGAGTCCGCGTACGTGTTACATAAATGAACACTGACGAAACCAAGCTGAATCATCGCAGATTTTGACACACAGCGCAACGTGACAGACAGTCCAGCGTCTTCTTCTTCGGCATCTCGTGAGACTCGCGACTTCATAGAGTACAGCCGAGCGGCGTTACCTCAACTGGTGGAGGCCAATCTTCAGATTCTAATAGAGGCGGAGGATCTAAGAACGCTAATGGTGGATATTGTACGGAGGTGTCTGTCGACTGTAACGCAAAATTTCTAACTCACTCGGAACTCCAGTGCAAGTGACTCGATACAGTCATCGTCCAGAGGCACTTTGCAAATGCAGTCGTCGAGCAATTCGAGCCGTGCGACCCAACCTTCAAATATGCTCGGCAGAATGTATCCTCCACCATCCGCTTCCTACCCGTCCTCTCTTCCAGGTCGAGATGGGATCGCTTCTTCTGCGTCCAGGGGCGTCTATGAGGCTGCACGCAACGAGTCCTTGCAAGCCTTGCACCCAATTTCCGAGAATCTGACTTCTCAAGATGATTGCGAATGCGACTGTCACCATAGCTCGCAGCTAGGCACAGCTTTGAACGGTATGGCAAGCCTATGCACACTCGGAGCCTAGTCATAAAGCTGACTTCCATTGATAGATACGACAAACTGTACCAATTGTCTCTTTAGACATCCTGAATCTTGGGATTTTGATTTCTCAGAATTCAACGACATCCCAGGGATCTAGGATAGGGAAAGTTCCAAACCTTGCGACCCATCGACTGTTAGATTATCTTTGAGACTGTTACTAGCTACTTTGTGTTGTAGCTAATAATTTTTTTGTCTCGAAGAGTATTTCCATTTCGAGAGAAGATCTTCAATAATAATCGCTCACATCGGCCAATCCGAAAAGTAATTGTGAGTATGCTCCAAGCGCTACAGTAGATTTCAAAACCATTGAGGCTGGCGCTAGTGGATTTTTTCTCTTTTTTTTTGTGCTACGAGCTTGACGGGGTCAAAATTATTAAATAACTATATAACGATAATATTACGAATATTATACGGTACTAGGATTACCCGACGAAAGAGTAGAATAAATATTAATAATAAAACTATTTATTATAATTAAAGAGTAAATAAAATAAATAAAATAAATAAAATAAATAAAATAAATAAAATAAATAAAATAAATAAAATAAATAAAATAAATAAAATAAATAAAATAAATAAAATAAATAAAATAAATAAAATAAATAATTTATACTCGCGTCTAGTTAAAATACTTAATTAATTACGGGTTATTTTATATATAATATTTATTTTCGTAAAGAAAACCTTCCGACTTTATTATTTAAATATATATATTATTTAAAATTAAAACCTCTATTTCCTTTTTATTATAAAGTTATAATTATATATAATTATTAATTATTAATTCGTTCTTTATATAATTAATTCTCTTTTAATTTTTTATATTAATATTTTTTATTTAAAAATCTAGATCTAGTTTAAATTTTATATTTAATATATTTTATTTTAAAACCCGAATTCGATTTAAATTCTTTTAAATCCTAGTTTTCTCGATAAATTTAAATATTTATTTATTAGTTTTAATTCGCTCGAATCGAGTTTATAATATTAATATTATATTTTTTAATTCTTTTTTTAAATTTATCTTTCTTTTTTCCCCCGTTATTTAAATTTTTTATAAATATAATTTATATTTTAACCCCGGTTTTATATCCCTAGACTTTTTTCTTTTATATTATTCTTTTTCTAATTTTTATTTCTTAATTTTTTATTTATTTATTAATTTCCTTCGATTAATTTAATTTTTAAAAGTTATAGAGATCTCTTTTATTAATTACTTTTTACTTTACTCGTTTTTTCTCTTTAGCGCGGAATAAATAAATTAGATTATAGGAAATATAATTATTTTTATTATATACTACGTAAACCTTCTTCGCTATTAAGGTTATTATATTATAATTATATATATTATATATTTACCCGTACTTTATATACTATATTTTTCTTTTATATATAGTAATTATATATCCGTACCCCTAGTATTTATAGTATTAAATCGACGAGGCCGATTAATTATATTTCTCGACTATTTTTATTTTTTAATATATATTTATTATTTCTTTTTTAATTATTTTATTTATTATTTTAAATATAACGGCGTTTATTATTAATAATAAATATTATTTTTTTATTTTATCCGCCGCCGATTTTAACGCGTTAAATATTTATTTTACTTTTATAATTTTTAATTTTAAATAAAGAATTTAATTATCCTTTTCGATTTTTTTTCATATAATTATTAAATTATTTATATTAATTAACGAGATTTTAATTTTATATATTATAACTAGGAATAATTTTTATAGGACTTAACTTTACGAATATATAAGTTTATATATAAACTTAATAATCTATATAAATTAATTAATTAAATTAATATTAACTAAATAGTTTTTATAATTAAATTTATAAAATTTTTGTAACTAAATTTATAAGTTTAAAACTCGACTACGATTATATATAATAAGAAGGTTTTACTTTATAATTTATAAAACTTAATAAATATATTCGATATATATTTTAATTAAGGTTTTTAGATAAGTATTACTATCTATATATAGTAAAATACTTTATATAATTAGATTTAATAATTTTAATAAAAGTTACTACGGTATCTAGGTTTAATAATATTATTAAATTTAAAGTTCCTAAATTTAGGTATTATAAATAGTCGTTATAAATAAATTTACTTCACACGCTTTAGTATTATAAATAATACGTTTTATTAACTATTTATATACTCTATAATTATACGTAGTATTTATAAACTTTATATTAATAATTACTTCCCTCTCCTATACTCTAATAGTTAAGACTATATAGAAATATTATCTTTAAATTTACTCTATAAACTATATCGTTATAAGTAGTAATCGTAAATACTAGTTATTACTAAATTCGGTCTTATAACTCTTAGATTACCCGTAGTAATTATTAATATTAATTATAATTAGATCCCCTCCGCCGGCCTTTATACTATATATAGGCCTAACTCGGTTATTCTATCGCTATTTTCTTTCACTAACTCTAGGACTATATATATTATTTATAGATACTCGTCGTAATCGAGTTTACTTCGTATACTCTAGGACTATATATATTATTTATAAATACTCGTCGTAATCGAGTTTACTTCGCACGCTCTAGGACTATATATATTAGTTATAAATACTCATTATAATTAAATTTACTTCGTAAACTCTAAGACTATATATATTATTTATAAATACTCCTAGTAATTAAATTTACTTCGTATATTTTAAGACTATATATAGGTACTCTTTAAATTCTTTTATTTTATAATAAAATAAACTACTTCTTTATCGAGTTTTTTACTATTTTAATTATTATCCCTATACTGTATTCTTCTATATATACTACTTATAAGTACTCGTTATAATTAAATTTACTTCGTAAACTCTAGGACTATATATATTATTTATAAATACTTATTATAATTAAATTTACTTCGTAAACTCTAGGACTATATATATTATTTATAGGTACTCGTCGTAATTAAATTTAATTCATATACTCTAAAACTATATACTATAGTTATTAATATTCGTTATAATTAAATTTACTTTATATACTCTAGGACTATATATAAATACTCTTTAAATCCTTTTATTTTATAATAAAATAAATTATTTCCTTATTAAGTCTTTTACCGCTTTAATTATTATCTCTATACTATATTCTTTTATATATACTATTTATAAATACTCGTTATAATTAAATCCTTTTCATAAACTCTAGACTATATATTATAGTTATAAATACTAATTATAATTAAGATTAATTCGTATACTTTAATACTATATATAGGTACTTTTTAAATTCTTTTATTTTATAGTATTATTTATCGTTACCTTCGTAAATTCTTTAATAATAATATTATAATATTTCCTATCAATAGAAAGTACGAATTATTATATTTACCGGCGTAGAATATTTCGTTTAAAATCTAGTAACTTCTTTACTATAAATATAAAATCAAAGTCTTTTAATATTTTATTAAAGATCGACTTCGCGGTTTTAAATATTAACCGTTACTCGTTAAAACTTTATTCGATAGATTCTTTAATACTTAAATAAATTTTAAATTAAAATTCTTCTTTTTTTATTACTTCTTTAATAATTTACTTCCGTCGCTTAATTATACTTCCGCCGATCGATTATATATTCCGTTAATAACTATCTAGGAGTATATATAATAATTATTAATACTAACTTTACGAATATACAGGTTTATATATAAACTTAATAATCTATATAGATTAATTAATTAGATCGGTACTAAGTACCTAGTTTTTATAACTAAACCTACACAATTTTTATAACTAAACCCACAACCTTAGTACAGGCTTATTTATAAACCGAATTTCATTAAATTTTCAGCGATTATAGAATAGACCCCGGCGATTTCAACTATATAAAAATTACCTAATTTAGAATAGTATTTATAAAGTTATTAATAATTACTAAGGGTCGAAATTTGCCCTAGGTTATTTAAGGTTTAGCGCTCCCGCCCGAGGAACTTTAGAATATAAAGTTAGGAATATGAATTCACTTTATATATATAAAATATGCGCATTTTAACGCTGATTTCAAAAATATAAAAATTATCCAAATCGGGCTAGCGCCGGTAAAGTTATTGATAAATTTAATTAGGGAATTTAGATAATCTACTTCTTATCCCTTATATCTAGTACTATATATCTATAAATTATAGTACTAGTTTACTATATTTAGAATTTAAATAAATTAACTTATTCGGGCTAGTCGTTAAAAGTATATATATTAAACTAATATAAAATAAAGAAAAAAAATCGTAATATATTAATATTCTCTTAAATAAAATCTTATCATATTAAATATTATAATAAAATATTATAATTATATAAGTCCGCTAAATTTTATTATATTTTTATATAATATATTTTATTTATTATATATTATAAAGAGATTTTTATTATATATTATAAAGAGATTACTATATTATAATTTGAATATAATTAATAACTATATTAAATAGAGGTTAAATAATATTAAAAGTTCGAATTTAATTTATAAAATAATTATATAAAAGAGAGAAAAAATAATAAAGAGAACTTTAATTAAATATATTAAATAAATATATATTAGAGAGGAGAAGGAATAATAATAATTCGAATTTAATTTATAAAATAATTATAGGATATACAGAAGAAATTATAATAAGAGTTTAATTTAAATATAATTAATAATTATAATATATAAAGATAAGATATTAATAGAAATTTAAGTTTAATATATATAATAATTATATTAAAGAGAGAAATAATAATAATAAAAATTTAAGTTAAATATATTAAATAATCGTATTATAGAGAGAATTAATAAGAATAATAATTCGAATTTAATTTATAAAGTACTTATATTATAGAGAAGTAAGTAATTCGAATTTAATATATATAATAATTAAATTATAAAAAGAAAAAATAATAACGAGAATTTAAATTAAATATATTAAATTATTATAATATAAAGAAGTAGTATAAAAATAAAATTAATAATTTAATTTATAAATAATTATATTATAAAATAGAAAAATGATAGTAATTAATTAAATTTAATTTACGAAATAACTATATTATAGAGAGAAAGGATATTATTAATAATCCGAAGTTAATTTATAAAATAGTTATATTAAAGAGCGAAAGAATAATAATAAAAATTCGAATTTAATTTAAAAAATTATTTAATTATAAAGAGAATAAATAATAAATTAAATTCTAAATTAAATTTATAAAATAACTATATCGGGGAGAGAAAGAATAATTTAGAAAATTTAATTAAATTTATAAATTATTTATAATAGAGAGTAGGGAAATAATAATATAAATTTAAATTAAATATATTTAATAATTATATTATATAGAGGTTGAATAATAATAAAATTATTTAATTAAATATATTAAATAACCGTATTATAGAGGCGGAATAATAACGAGAATTTAAATTAAATATATTAAATAACGATATTATAAAGAG
>JAABUW010000107.1_pt1 | contig 172172 bp, 317 predicted proteins | sample 5560081 | NCBI WGS metagenome assembly JAABUW01 (sample SAMN10711882, study PRJNA513363) | rock metagenome | isolation source: Antarctica rocks | place: Antarctica: Victoria Land, Knobhead sud
AAGCAATGGCGACAGCAAACGCCATGCAGTGGCATCAGGGTGCTGAAGTGCGTTCTCACACACCAGGATTGCGTGCACTAGGTCCTCTGGCTCCCCGTCGGAGGGCGCTGCCGTGGACGTGGCGCGGCCTGATGAGGCGATGCTGGATCCCCGCCTCCTGACGGATGCTGCTGCCCGCTCCGCCGTGCCACTGTCCATTCCGATCTGCAGCAAGCGAGCGTGGGATGAAGGGCAGAGTCTGCAGGGTCTCAGAAGACCACTGGAGTGCAACGAGTCAATGGCAAGAGTACATGCCAGCTGTAAGAGATGCGTGAGGCATAGGCTTGCCAGTGAAATCTCCTCACCAGCGTTTTCTGCGCGTCCAGCTTGATGGGCATCAGCTGGGCGCCCTATGCCACCTTGCCATCCGCCATGAGCTTGTTGATCGCCTCATCAAGCTGCGCGACTGTCCGCATCAGAGCCTGACGCTGTGAACGACAATCGTCTGGCAGCGGCTGAGGCCCGGCTGGCGGCGTGCTGGCCGCAGTAGGCGCTGGTGCGGCCGCGCTGGGCCCGGCTGGTCAGCGAGCTCTGCCTCCAGGGCATCCTCGACTGGCGTGGCCGTGTTGCAGGCCGGCTCGTCATGCTCTTCAAGACTCTGCTGCTCGGGGCGTCGGCCGGGTTACGAGGGCCGCGCGCGCGCCGCTGCTGTGGCTGACCCTCCGGCTCGCCATCTGCAGGCCGGCCTGTGGCCCCCCCTGAGGTGCCATGCGCTCCAAGAGTGCACATGCGGGCTGCTGCTGTGATTGAGAGCGCTATGCTGCTAGTCTACTTAAAGTCAGGCCGCGCAGTGCCGCCTGTCATGCACCAGCTGCGCAGGAGGTTCGAAATCCACGGAATCCCGGGAGATCTAGTTGGCAGTCCTCTGACGTGGCGACGAACTCGGCAAGGCTGGCGAGCTTTGCAACCGACTTCAGAAGCACTGAATGTTCCCGTTTAGTACTGGTTGTGAGTGTTCGATGCATCGAGACGTCATACTGGGTCAGCAACAGCAAGTCTGTTGAAGATCAAAATACTCATTCTACTCCCGTATTCGGTTCTGGCTACACGTCCGCAAGCGTGCAGTCTCTGCAAATCAATCAGCGCGCAGCTGCCGCACTTCTGCAGGGCCTGCAAGCATGCTGGCGCGATTGAGCCACAACTCACTTGCCGGAATTCCACCGTAAACTGCTGGAACACGCTGGAATACATCGTGAGCTGGAAAAGCAGTCGTCGTTCTGGAATTCCAGCGTACTGGAACGTGGTGGATTCCAACAATGGGCATGCTGGAACAGACAAGCTGGAATTCCAACGGTTCCACCGGCTGCGGTGGAATGTGCTGGAATCTGCTGGAATTCCATCACCTGCTGGAATCCATCGCATATGCCGGAATTCCACTGCGCTGGACTGTGCTGGATTCCATCAATGGAAGTCCTGGAACATGCTGGAACAGCTGTACGCTGGAATTCCCAAGCTGGAATCCAGCATGACCAATTTTCCGACGTCTGGCCCGATAGCTTCTTCGATGTCATCTGCACCGGTGAGCTCTAACTGCTGATGCATCGTCAAGGCCGTGCTCTGCACTTCCACCGCCCTGATGCACACGCTGCAATCACACACCGCAGCCGCGACGTGCCTCTGTTGCGCCACACACTGCAGCATCCGCTATGAGAATGTCCCTAAAAGATCGAACTGCCGTTCCCTCTGAAAGGCCGTGGCTACGACTGGCTACGACAATAGCCAGGCCGGACGGCCAGTGCCGGCCGCGCTGACAGTGCTATTGTCAGCGCGGTATGAATCTTCTAAAGCTTTCTCTGTGTGTCATCTGCAGACTCTTTTGTGCCGGAATTCTGGGTGACCAAATACCCGCCAACGACAGACGACCCGGAGCTGCTCAGCCTACACCAGATGACCGGCTTCATGGCGGTGGGTCCTGCCCGGTTTGACAGTATCTGGGGGTTTCAAAACAGTGCTGCTTGTGACCGTTGGAGCGCCACACAAGAAGTCGTATCTGAGACAGTGGTTTGAAACGTGTGCCACACTGCCGTCTGCCTCTGGATGCCAGCCGTTGGGCAGGAGATCATGCTGCTCACGTCACGGCAGACACGCCTTTCTGCATTATGCAGCTGCGAGCGCCTCGCCGGCGGCATGCGGTCATCTAGAGTTTTGTCACAACCGTGCAGGGCGCGGAGGCGGATGTAGCGAGCAAGATGACAGAGCAGGAGGTCGTGAACCAGACGCTTGCGCAGCTGAACCAAATGTTTGGTGCGTTCCTGTGACCGTGGTGCCGTGCTGACTCATCGTAATGAACATGGAGTATGTGCAGCGCACATACACCAACAGAGATTCAGCACTCAATCAACTTGTATGCTGAAGTCTGACCTCTGAGGGCAGGGACGGAGGAGATGCCGACACCGGCTTCCGATGTATTTGTCAAGGCCAAGGTAGTGGACTGGAGCCAGCGCAAGTACGCGCGCGGCTGCTACAGCCACCCATCCCTGGGTGCGCCTGCAGCCCATGCACATCAACCATTGCAGCTTCCCGCCAATGCTGCTTTCGCCAGTTCCTCCAAATCTGGTTTGCTGCAACAATAAACTGCAAGCGCAATGACCTAAAGCGTCATTGCTGCCAAGCTGCTTCTGGAGGCGCTTCCGCAAAACCGCTTTCCTGCGCCATCATTCCTAGCTGGGTTCGAACTCTATTTGTTTTCTTCAGGCGCGCTGGTGGGCGACCGAGAGGCGCTGGCGGCGCCGGTGAACGGCACCATATTCTTCGCGGGCGAGGCGACACACCCTGCCGTCAACCCCTGTATGCAATTCGCATTACAGACGGGCGAGCATGCCGCCGCCCAGATCGTGGATGCGGCCTACCCGTCCAGGCACACCAGGATCTGAGGGCGATCTGCACATTCAAGTTGCTTGCAGACTACTACAATCGAAGTATTATGGTTGCGACAAAGAGTGTGCCGCATGCACTGTGGCAAAGGCTGCTGCTGCACTCATCCGCGCAACCTCTGGAAGAACATCTGCCTAGTGCACTTGAGGTGGTCGGAAAATACCGAGCGCACGTGAGGTCGGTGGAGGCAGCAGTGCATTGCGATGCTTTAGAAAGCGCAGAGGCCGTGCAGGCTAGTTCATCAGCAATCTAAGGATATATTTATCTTGGTGAAGGCGCACTTCTGACCGTGCACTCGATTGAGAAACATGCGCCGTTTATTGTATGTCGTGATGCATTTCTGCGAAACAATTGTTGGTTCTCATGCATCATTCGACGGCTGACTGCCCGAAACATATCAGTGCCTGCAATCGCATTGATAGGAAAACAACACGGTGGCTACAAAATACGTGACAATGAAGTGTCGCATTCATTGCCGCATGTACACAGTAGCTCCTGCACACAGAAGCGTGTGGAATGAGCTGCGAGCGTCCAAGGGCAGCAGGCTACTTTGATACAATCCGATACCGAATGCTAGGTACTTGTCACCAACTGTGCTGCCGCCAGCAGATAGGCTATGGCCAGCAGAGCCCCAGGCTGCGGGCGGTGCCTCGTGGCAGTGCGCGCTTGTTGATTGTGTAGGTGTTTTTGCCAATTTTCCAAGCATCTTCTCAACCTGACCGCCATCCAAACGTATGAGCGTTTCAGCCGGCTTCAACCCGCGACCGCCACCTCATCGAGCACCCGAAGCAGCTCCGTCACGTGCTCGACGACGTAGGTGGGCTGTGGCGCGGCGGGCGGCAGCGGCAGCCCCAGCGGGTTCAGCCACACCGTGGCGGCCAGCCCCGCGTTGATGCCGCCCCTGATGTCCGCCCCCAGGCTGTCCCCTATGTGCATCGCCTGCGGCGACGGAGCAGGCATGCATTTCAGCATTGCGCGTTGATTGCGTCCTTAAACAACGACCGATATGCGATTTGCATATCTGTTATGACGATAGTTCGAAAGGGCAGCGGCAGCAGGCACGCCGTCCTGCCGCAGCGTCTCGTGCAGGTCAGCGGTTTGCGAGTTTGCAGGTGCTGCAGAATGTGCTGCCGCAGATTGTCGTTGCTAGTGAGACCGTCATCGCAAATGACTGAAGCTGAGCACAACTTCTGCCAATCACCTCGTCGGGCCGGCAGTTTGCGAGCCTGCAGGCGCTGTGGAAGATGCTGGCCGCGGGCTTCTCGGCGCGCCCGGCGGCAATCTCCTCGCCGCCGATCAGGATGTGCGTTCCCAGGAAGGAGGCCTCCGCGCCGCAGGCCGCGATCTTGGAGCGCTGCACCTCCGGGTGCCCGTTGGTGATGATCACCGCTTGCAGACCCCGCGCCCGCACCTCCTTGACGAGGTCCTGCGGCGAGACATGACGAGCCTGAAGTGTCTGCAGACAAGGTGCAGCATATGCGTTGGGGTGCCCGTTGGTGATGATCACCGCTTGCAGACCCCGCGCCCGCACCTCCTTGACTAGGTCCTGTGACGAGAAATGACGCGCTTTGAAGTGTTTGCGGACAATAGCAGCCGCGAGCGTGTTTCGTAGTGCCCGTTAGTGATGATCAGCGCCTGCAGTCTCCGCACCCACAGAACCTCCTTCACGAGGTTCTGCCACCAGCAGTACCAAGTGCAGGTACCGACAGCGTTCCGTCTGTCTCAGTGTGCTTATTGGTGATGAGCCTCGCCTATCTTCGGCCCCGCGCCCGCACCTCCCTGACCAGCTTTTGCAGAAGGCAGGACTCCTCAGAAAAATCTCTTTTCATCAACAGCGTTGCGGCCACACAAACGCTGCTAAGCAGTCACATGCAATCAGAATGCGCGGATGTAACATCGAGCGTGGATGCAGGCAGGCGGCGCAGCCAAATGCGCTGTAAAGCACGTGACTGAACTCACCAATATGACACAGACACAACCTGCAGGAGCTCTGGTGCTCACCACTACGCATGGCTCGAAAGTGAAGTCGGCGGTGCGGCGCTGTATCAGTTCTGACCTGTAGTAATGGAGACAATCAAAGAAGATAAGAACAGCTGCTGCAAATGTGTCGCTCTCACCACGACGCGCGGCTCGAAGGTGAAGCCGGCGATGTGGCGCTGTGTGATCTGAACTTTGACTGTAGCATCATTCCAGGTCCGAACAACTGAACGTCCTGCACTCACCACGACGTGCGGCTCGAAGTGGAAGCCGGCGGTGCGGCGCTGCGTGAAGTGCGCCTGCAGCCGCGCCCCCAGCTCCTCGTCCTCATCCGGCACGCCCGCTTCGCGCAGCGCGTCCTGCCACAGCGCCGCCCGCCACTCCTCCACCGGCACCTGCGCCCGGCGGCGCCGCGCAGGCTTTGTCATTCGTTTTGCGAGATGTGCTACAGGCCTCTGTCACCAGCCAGGCTCTCCGGGCTGGCGCCTGCCTTACTAAAACGCGACAGAGATCGGCAGCAGGTGTGCTTCCCTGTCGGATGGTGCACAAGGGCAAGCCAGCGGCTTATGCAAGCATTGACTCTTCTCAACTTGAGAAGAGTTGTCAAGGCATGACAGGATGTGCGGCCCGTAATACTTCTTCCTGCAGCGGTCTTGGCGCAGGGAAACCTGTGCGGGCTCGTGCGTCATGTGCGGAGCGCATGGCGGGCGGCGCGCCCAAACCCTCAAGGTTTGTGACGCGCCGCGCCGGACAAGATCTGTCGGGCGGCGCGCGTGTGAGACACGCCGCCCGCCCTGCCGGCGCAGCCGCACGCTCCGGGAAACTACGCATCGTCGTGATGGCCATGCTGGTGTGGACTCGAGAGGGCCACGTCACAGCATGAGCTGCTGGTGCTCGAGTTCTAGGTGACGCGCAATACTGCAAAGTAGCGGAAGCGGTGTTCAAGAATGGAATGCGCAACGATGACGGCGGATCACCTTGTGGGTTTTGTCCCAGGGCGCCTTGGAGAAGGCGGCCTTCCAGGCGGCGTGCACCCGGTCCCACGACACGTCGGGGCGGCTCTCCGCTAGTAGCGCCGCCACGTCCTGAAGTGCCGCGGAATCTGACGCCGTCGTTGGCAGCAGTGTGTCGTCCAGATCTGCGTAGGATCAAGGCGCCGGCATGTCATGATCCAGCCAAATTCCATCCATGCAGAGGTCTGAGGCAGCTTCTGTGATTGCGGAGCGCCCGGAGGGCAAGGAGTGATTGCTGCAATCAGGCGGCGCACGCGCACCAAAGAAGACCGCCTTGATCTTGCCGTTGGGAGGCATGCGCGGTACAAGTCACGTCCGTGGTGAGACTGTCGCCCGCTTGCGAGAAGCGCGGTGAAAAGTGGGAAGTGAGGCAGCCGCGACAACTCGCAGAAGGGTTTGACTGAAGCTGGTGCTGAGTCACGATGGGCATTGCTGTCTTCCATACCAAGTGCGGCCCAGCAGAAAGACGTTTACATTTCTGCAGTCTTGTTACACGTCTCTGCTAAAAAGGAACCTTGTGACGCATCGGGCACTCTCCGAGTCGCTACCGTTTGAGATTTACGATCCCAGATCAAAGTTGCTGACGATGTTGCTCTCTGCAGACGTCTCGCAGACAGCCAAAGTCTGCCAGGTCATTCGACCCGCACGCCGCTTGCGATCCGTCAGCTGCCAGGCTGCCAGGGCCGACGGCTCAGGCAGTGCGGGCGAAACCCTGCCCGACGAACCGCCACACAGCAGGCAGCTGGCAAACGGCCAGGGGTTCATGCTGGACGAGGCAGCCGCAGCGCATGACGTTGTGTACGGTCAGAACTTCGGCTTCGTGATGACGCGGCCGCGGCGCAGCACCAGGGGCCTGGTCCGCTGTCCAGGTCCTGTGCCCGTTGACCGCCACAGCGCCCAGACCCCCCCTGGCCTCGCGCTGCCTGCCAGTCCATTAGATACCCGCATCATCTGAACATCTGAGGACCATATGACTGACTGCCGCGCAGGCGCCCACATGCAGCCGTTCAGAGGGAAGGAGCAGCGCAGCAACCTCAGCCTGGCGCTGCGGGCGATGCAGGCGCAGACCGGAATGGTGCCCTTTGGCTTTGCCGGCGTCGCGGACGGCTCCATCGTGATCGACACCTGGGCCGAGGACGTGACAGCCAGCAGCGGCAGCGGCAGCGACACCGCGGCCGGCGCCTGCCTGGGCATCTTGCCCTATATTGCGCCCGGCCAGACAGACGCAGACGCGTCGTCAGACGAGGTGCGACAGCTTACTTTTCTTCTCAGGAAGAGCGTTTCTCCATTTGGCAATGGCTCAAGAGCAGCACCATGACCTGTCAGGGCAGCTGACAATATTGCGCAGTTCGTTCCCACTCTCACATACAGCTGCCTGCTTGCACATTGGTGCTGAACTTGAAATCCACATGCTTCTTCACAGCAAAGCAGTGCAAATGCAGGACGTGTGGGTGGTGGAGACCAGCAGCAGCAGCAACCCGCGGCGCACGCACAGAGTCAAGTTCACCTGCAACCTGTGCGGCTGCACGACGATCGCGCCCGTCAACCCGCACGCCATGGCCAACGGCAGCGTCTTTGCCCGCTGCGGCGGCTGCGACGTCATCCACAAGGCAAGCTTTAATGCACCTGAAAACAGTCTGTTATCAATCTACGCATGAGGGAGCTGACGCCGTCACGATGTCAGACTCTGCTGGGCTCCACAATCCATGTACATGCAGGCAGTCCAGTTTGCGGGTCTCTCGCGGCAGATGCTGACCTCTGCCTTTGCGCCGCGCAGCTGAAAGACAACCTAAATCTCTTCCTGGAGGTCAAGGGCCCAATATTCAGCCCGCGCCCACGAGTGGCCATCCCCAAGAGCCTGCCGCAAATCCCCGGGCGCGGCCTGCATGGCGCGCGCATCGGCGGCGTGCCGATCCTGGACATGCCACCGGGCGGCGCCGGCGACGTGCAGCGTTGAGAAAGCTTTGCTGGGGGAGGGCCTTGCGGCGCCAAAGTCTCTGACGGCAACTGCTGATTGCCAATCGCGGCGCCGGCGCAGCCTTGGGCGGGCGGCATTGCGGCGCTCCGAGGTGCTGAGGTTGGCGGCAAATGTGGATGGCTGGTCGGGGCGTCGGCAGCAGTCTGTGTGTATCTATAAAGGCCTAGTTAATGTCCCATAGATGATGTACCACTGATGGGCAATCCACCAGGACTTTGCTATTGTTTGTGCAGTAGGTCCGCGGGCAAATGTGCGATTAGTTGTGTTGGTGTGCGTTTAAAAAGGGGCAACATTTGGTGCTGTCATCGTCGTTGAACACAAGATTCATTTCGAATTGCAGTACCAATGTGTCAATCTGAGTTGAAGCCAGCGGGTATCTGGATCCAGCTTTGTAAAGTCTGCCGTCTTCTGCGTTTCGACCGCATTGAAATGCGATATTGAATCATACATCACCCCGAGTTGCAGTCTTTAGAAAGTTGATAGTCTGCAATTGACAATCCTGCCACCCATCGCCAAGCTGCCCTTCAGTTCAAGTCCCCGCTCTTCGTGACAGAATGTGCCCGTGCCACACAGCCGGAATGGAGGCCAGCGAGTCCGGATTCTTCCAGTACAGGATCTCCCAGCTGTCGCAGTGGTCTTTGAGCACCTGCAGAGCAGAACACGATGCCTGCACGATCTCAAGTCCACGAAAACAGAACGACGCCAGCATGCACACGTCGGCGGGAAGTCCTGTCACAATTATAGCACATGCTGGTCACATGGTCCCCACCTGTGCAAGCTCGACTTCTGACAGCGGCCGCGTGCACCACACATTGTGGTGCTTGACGCCCGCCTCCAGATTGTACGGAAAATCCTGCGGGATAAGGCAGGGTTGTTTGCAAGCTTTGGCGAAGTAGACAACACGGTGCATGTGAGAGCATGTGGTCGCATTGCCCTTGGATGACATCGCATGGGCGGCGCACGTTCTCTTTGAAGGTGATATGCGGTCGGTCATTCACTTCTGCTGGCGGCTCCCCTGCCCTCGTCTTCCTGTCTGCAGATGGGGCATGTTCCATCAGCATGTTGTCCTGCGCAATACCAGCAGCGTGACGCCGAGGCAATCGACTTGCAATCACCTGCCCCTGTGATGGCGCCAAAATCCAGCTTTGTGATCTTGACGTAGTCCTCCATGCTCGCGTATGTGTCAAGTGTCTGCAGCTCAGCAGCACTTGTGTCGACGCACGGTGCTGACGTCAATTTCAATGCAACGCGTCGCCACATCGGACAGTTTCGTATTTCCTCACCTCTCTCCTGAATTTCCAGTAGATTGCGATATCTGCCGGATGCCGGCCCAGGCAGCCCAGAGACTCCACTGTGCCCAGCTGCAGGGCGTGAAGACCATTGCCAGGTCAGCGGGATGGCAGGTGATATTGGCGGCGCAGTGAACTCGCAGACGAACATTGCTCAGGGCTGACCCCGACAAGAAGGCATTACTCAGCTCGCCTGTATAAGCTCTGTCAGCCGCAGCCATGACAATGTGTCCAAGCAGAAGCCAGGCGTCCACCGCAACCGCTCATATTCGTCCGTCAGCTCGTTGTTGATAATGCGTTCGACCTCTGGCCTGTTCAGAGGCTTCCCTTCAGACTCCGAACCCATTTAAACCTCACAGTGGTATGATCACAGAGAGACAAGCCCGAGTGCTGAGCCAGATCTATCTCCCGCGACGCCGATCATACACAAATTGTCTATTGGCGTGCTCGAGGTGCGCGGCCCTGTCACGCGAGACAAGCTGTATACACAAAGCTGATCAGACTGCAAAGGTGACTTCTGTGAGCTCCAAACAACATAGCTATTGCATAGATGAACAAGATCCATCAGTCATGTTTAGCAAATCATGCGGCTGCGTGCGCCGAGTCGCAAGCCGCTCTCGGAGATTGTGCGGCTCTGTGTGCGTCTGGCCTCAGCAGCAGCTCTGCCGTATCGCAGGGTGGCCACCGACGCTCGTGTCCGTACAACTTGCACTGCCACTGGTTCATAGGAAATTGCACGTCTTGCAGCGCCGTTGTCCTGCTGAAATCGCATCTGTGATTGGTTCCAGCCTCTCTCACTTGCTGACCATGGCGTCCGTGCCCCACTCACTGCTGCCGGACGGCGCCAAAGGGCTGGTGCTCGACTGCGACGGCACGCTTATGGACACCATGTCGCTGCACTGGCAGGCCTGGAAGCTGGCCTGCGCTGAATTTGGGCTCGACATCACCGTCGATGATTTCATCGGCTATGCTGGCAAGCCGGGTGATGAGATCGCGAGAATCTTGGCAGGGCAGCAGGTACGCGGCGCCCTTGCCGCACTCGATTGTTGCACAGCATGAATGTAGACCTGTGACCATGGAATTACTGTGCAGGGGAAGGCACTAGACGTGGACGCATTTATCAAGTGGAAGCGGGACTGGTACACTGAGCGACTACACACGGTGGGTGACAGGCACACGGCTGTTGCCGACGGCGCATGCAGCATAAGGCTGCCAACGCGGTGGATGGGGACCATTCTTGTGTTTGCACATTGGGTGAGCAATCGGCTGCTGATCACCATACGCAGGTGAAGCCCATCGAGCCTGTGCTGGCAATCGCCCAGGAGGCGCAGCGGCGAGGGATTCCCATGGCCATTGCATCCGGCGGCGGCAGGGTGCACGTGCTCGGCGCCATAGAAGCCAACAGCCTCGAGCGCATGTTCGAGGCTTTCATCTGTGCTGAGGTGCTGCCCATGCGGTTTTATCCGCCAAACCGTTTGCAGGCATGCATGCTTCCAGGTCCTGTAGGTAGATTTGCATCACCTGCATGAACCGTGACTGGATGTGTGTCACGTAAAACCCGTATCAAACCCACATGTTGACTGAACTGCAGGACTATGTCAACAGCAAGCCGGCGCCAGACTGCTTTCTTCTGGCGGCGGAGAAACTTGGCATCGCGCCAGAGCACTGCGTTGGTGACGGCCGTGAATGTCTTGTTGTGCGGGCTCTGCAAGCAGGTTGAAATCAGTCACTACGCTCCCGTGTGCTCGTTGTGCAACATGAAACAGTTTGGTGCACTGCGGCAGCTGACGTTGGGAGCTGACGGTTCCCATCCTCCGCTGCATTCAGGGTATGAAGACGCCGTGCTGGGAATGCAGGCAGTCAGGTGTGCGCTCGCTCATGTCTGCACCACGAGGTGCAGTGCACACTCCACATCGACTGCGTGCATGTCACTTGACGAGTGCAACACTTGAGCTGCTCTTCGCATTATTCTGGCAATGTGTGGCCTTGCAGGGCAGCTGGTTTTCTGGACGCCATTGACGTGACCAAAATTCCTGGTTATCCCGAGCTGCGGGATCCATGACCCTACATATTGCTAGTGTCCATGCGAATTCCTCTTGGCTCATGATATGGACGGGCACCAGCGCATGGCGGCCCGTCATCACGGACAGCATTGAACCCAAGAACCGGACTCACTGTTGGCTCCCGGCAACCAGCCGGTCAGAATGGATCAACACGCAAATATATCAGTGAAGTCGGCACATTGACGATAGAAAGTCCATCATTTGTGGATGTAGCAGCCGCTTCAGACTTCTAGGTAGTGATTCGGACATCAGCAGGCCGTCAGGCGGGTCAGTGACCGCCGGATTTGTGTGAAATGCGATTTTTTGCAAGTCGTGCACTGATCGGATACGGGTGGATCGAATTCGTTCGTGCCAGCAGATCGATCGAATGCAATGCATGGGGCCAAACGGCGTCATGTGATGCAGAGCTGATACGGCGCGGATTCTTCGGCGGCCGACTACTGCGCGATGGCACGAATCATCCATTTCGAGTACCTCAGCAATTTGGCGTGCATGTAGGTGCCAAAGGGCGTGTGGAAACGCTGCTTTAACGCGAGACTTCCGCAAGCCTGATGCCTGAACTAAGACGCTCCAAGCAACACCGCGCTGCCGACGGTGGAAGAGCCTCAGGCGGAAATCTTAAATTCAAACTGTGTCGACGCTGCATCGACGCCCGAGTTTGTGTCAACGCGAGTTCAGCTCTCCACAAACAAATTTTTCGTGCATTTTGGCCAGCGCGCCGGGCTCGCGGGCGTCCAATTGAGGCCACCGGCGAGGCTTTGACCGGCGATTCCGTTGTGATGCCGTGCAGCACTGGCGTCCAGTTTGGCTCGATGACTTTTAGAAAGGTCTGACAAAGCTTAGACAGCCTCTGGTGGCCCAAGAGGTGTGATCGTGCGCCGCTTTGCCTGTGACCTCTCCCAGAGACGTCGGACGACGAGGTGTGAGTCAGCCGGCGTTGTCCCGACACAAGCATCTCGCTGATCACTTTGTGCGCTTCACTGCCCGGCTCTGCTATCAACATCACATGATTTAATCTTTCAACTTTCAAGTCACACGGCACTCGCACCTGCGCGGCGGAGCCGTGTGAATAACAAGCTACCTAGGTTTGTCAACTGGCGTCGCACTCACACGCTTCACGATGTTTGCAGCCTGGTTCAGCTGTTTTAGGACGGGTAGCAATGAAAGACGCAAGCAGTCCCGCCGTAGCAGAGGTGCGCTTTGCAGCGTCAACGCTTTGAATCTGTGGACTCAGCCTGGGGGCTCCACGCTGAGTCACAGTCCTGAGAAGGCTCGCCGTGCTGCTCAGGTGGGCACCAGCAGCCCTGCTAAGGCCCGGGGCAGCGCCAGGCTGCGCCTGTCATTCGAGGAGATCAAGGAGACTTGGGACTCTGCGGCGTCGCAGAAACAGGAGCGGCGCCGTCACACGCAGGTGCGACGAGCTCCGACATCAAAAGGCACAGGGAACAGCGTCGCATACCTTGCAGGAATGGCTGCCTGGGTTCGTTCTGTCATTCGCAGATGTCGTCAACAGCAACTATTTCACGGGCCGCCCCAACAATTTCAAATCATCACCGCCAATGCGCAGGGCGAGCGCAGCGGTCCCGGTAAGGCCGACAGCCCGTTTCGGGGAGCCACCATATCGCCGCAACGCCCCGGCAGCGGCAGCAGCGACCGGCTGACCCGCCGCACGCTCAGCCTCGGCGGCCCGGGCGACAGCAAGGTCGTGCAGACCTCGCAGTGGCTGGACGATTTGCGGCAGCGCTTTGGCAGGCCGCGGGCCTCCGGGGAGCTAGAGAACCAGCCACCGGCCACGGCCGGCAGTGGCGCAGCGGCTGCACAAACCCCTGCTGCTGAGCCCAGCCCGCCGAGGTCCGCGCCGGACGCGGCGGTGCTCGCTGCAGCGCTTGCGGTGCGGCTACAGGCTTCGCCCTCCGAGCGCCTGCTGAGGTGCGGCTACAGGCCTCCTCGACACTCGTCCTGTGCTCCATGCCTGCATGTCCACAGCATGTCCAAGCACTCAGGCATCTGCCTACAGCATGATCAACAACCTTCGTCAGCTGTCAGCAACAATCCTCCATCCTGTCTGATCTCCATCCTTTATAAAAGACTCTTTATTGTTGGGATCTGGAGGCGTTGCTCGGCAGACAGCCCGGCCGCCGGACCACGCGGCTCCCCGCAGCGCAGCGGCCGCGCCACTGCCGACGCGACGCACCCAGCCGGCTGGTGCAGCCTGCAGCACGACGGCAGCCGCACAGCAACCGACTCTGCGTCACCTGCCCGCCGCCACGGGCAGTCAGCGCCGCTGTCGGACGTCTCGCTCACGCCGCCGCGGCGCGGGACGCTCTTGACAGCCGGCGGCAGCCGCGTGCGCCATCACACCAGCGGCAGCGCTGCCACGCCCATAACTGGGTCAGGGCTTCAGCACAGCAGCGCCAGCAGGAGCGGCACCGGCGGTAGGAGTGGTGGCACCGCCAGCAAAACCCTAATGGCGCCAGGCTCCGGCGGCAGCGAGCTCAGCCTCATAGAGAAGGCGGTGGTGGTGTCGGTGGGCATACTCGCATACCCATTCATGCGCGCGCCGCCGTTGTCCGACGGCGGCAGCACGGTCGCTGTGGAACGCCGCGAAAGCGAGGCGGGCGCTGGACAGCAGGAGGCAGGATCCGCGCAGCAGCAGGAAGTGGGCCAAGACCGGTCTGAAGGCTCGGCGCAAGACGCGCTGATGCCCATCTCGAATCTGGCGGCGCGCCTGACGGACGCCGCCGGGCCGCCCGGCGGCGGAGCTAGCGGCGGCGGCAGCAGTGCTGAGACCGCTGGGATGGCAGAAGCTGCGGCGGACGTGTTCTCAGCGACCGCGACGTTCAGCACCGCAGCGGCCCGGTCCGCGGGCGGCGCCGCGGCCGTCGGCAGCGAGAGTGGCGGGAGCATGGCCACTGGCGCGGGCGGCATCGCGGCGGAAAGCTCCGGAGCGTCCCCGATCCCGCGGCAGCCGCTTGCCGAAACCCAGTTGGGTGGCTACGGCAAACAGGAGCTGTCGGGCTGCGATGGCCGCACCACGCCGCCGCCGGCGTCGCCGCTGCTGGGCGGCCCGGCCGTTGCCGATGTGGCGGCAGCCACCGAGGCGGCGGCGCCAGCCGCCGTGGACACGCCCTACGGCCGCACGCTGCGCGCGACCTACGGCAGCATCCCGGCGGCAGCGGCGGAAGACGCATTCGACGCCGCTGTCGCCGCCGCCATGTCGGAGGTGGCCGGCGACTCTCCCGGCAGCTCCGCCGCTGCCACAATATCCGACAGCGCGGCTGCCGGATGCGAGGTATCCGAGGCCAAGCCTGCGGCCAGCGCCGAGCAGGACGCCCAAGCCGCGCCGGCAGCGGCAGATAGGGCGGCCACGGCGGTGGCGGCGGCCACGCTGGGCCGGTCGCTCAGCGGCCGCCGCGGCACCCTGGCCAGCATGCCCTCCATCCCAGAGGCCGCCGCCGATACCCACGCGATCAAGGGTGAGCGCCGTGTTAAATTTCCTCAACGGCTTTTGTGGCTTCATATTCTGGCGTGCGCAATCGATTTCTTGAGCGAGACGACTAGCGTGGCATCTGATTGTTGTCCAGCGGCGGATGAAATGAAGTAGCTCTTGTGCTGTAACGCTCTGGCTGTTCTGTTATTTGTGTGTATCCTGTTTGTTCAGTTCTTGCAGCAGCGGGCGAGCTGCCTGCTGCAGCGCCGGCAGCCTCAGAGACAGCCGACAAGCCGCGGCCTCCCGCCACCCACCTCCAGGCCGCCTCGCCAGCCAAGGCGCCGAAGCAGGCGACGCACCCCGCTGCAGCGGCGATGCGGCCCGCCGCCGCGCGGCGCCGCATCCTTGGCGTCTCTCCCGGCGCACTGCTTGCCCTGCTGGCGCTGCTGGCCGTGCTGGCCGCCGGCCTCCTGGCGTCATATGACCCGGCCTCAGGACGGCTGTCAGCGGGCACCATGGCGGCACGGGCGTGCCACGCCTCCGGAATCGTCCAGCAGCAGGGGGCCGTGGCCGGCGCGGCTGCGCGGCACAGCGCGCATGCCGCGGCGCCGTGGGCTGCGGATTTCGGCAGCAGGGCGCCGGCGTATGCGAGGCAAGTCGGGGAAGACACCTGGCGGAGCCTCGGAGCTGCGGCCGCCGCTGCAAAGCAGGGTATCAATGCGGTGCCGGCGGCGGCAGGGGACCTGTGGCAGATCGGTGTCGCCGGTGCTCGGGCTGACGTCCAGCTGGTGGCTGCCGCCGGACGGCGGGTCGTCAGCGGCCTTGCCGACTCGGCGGCGGCGGTCGCTGCAGCCACGGCGCGGGAGGCGCGAGCGGCTGTTGCTGGGCCTTCATCCTGGGCCGTGAACCACGGCAGGTGCGGCAGTTGCTGCCACGTTGCGCTTGCGTGTTGCTTGCTGTGCAGTTGCATCTTCCACCACTGTCATGCGTCTACCGCCATTGTCATGCAGGTTTTGAGAGTATCCTGCAAGAGTTAAGCGGTCCTCCATATGGATAATCGATGTTCGACAGGAGAGATCAAATCAGCCGTCATACATGGATTAGTTTGTGCCAACCTGACGCATATTCTATTGCCTATCTTTTGCAGTGCGGCATGGACGCGGTGCAGCGATGTGGCGCACGCCACAACCTCAAAGCTAGTGGTGGAAGGCCGCGGTATGGCAGATGCCGCTGTCACCGCGCTGCAGCGGGACTGGCGGATCATGACCGCCGCTGCCGCCCGTCTGCAAAGGCGAGCCGGCTGCTATGTGTCGCCTGCCCAACTGAAGCTTGGTGCAAGCCACACTGCGGACAGTAAAGTGTTGTAATCCTTGTTCATGGTCAATGGCGCTGTGGTGTATGAAAGCAGTGCACAAGAACTTTCAGCTAGCAGCATGCTTGTCCGTTTCAACCTAAAACTGATACCCCACCCTCAAATCAAGACGAGATGGCATATGCTGCAGGCATGTGCCACGCTCGAGGCAGGACCTGGAGGTAGCCGTCAAGGGTGCCGGCAGCGGCCTGCGCTCCGCCGCCATCACCGCCGCCGCGGGCGCCGCCGCCGGCAGCCAGGCCGTCAAGGAGCGCGTGCGGCGGCATGTGCAGCCGGCGCAGCCACCGCCGCCACCGCCAAAATCGGCGGCCGCACGGGTCTGGGCCAGCATCAGCAGCCGCGGGCTGCCGCCTGCCGGTGGCTCCGCCGCGGCGGCGGCGACGCACAAGGCTGCGGGCCCTGCGGCGCAGCTGCCAAAGGTGTCGCTGGCGCCTGCCGCCACCAAACCCGCCGCCACCAGGCCTGCAGACTTAATTCCAGCGGCTGTGGCTGCCGAGGGCGGCGCTGCTGCCAGAGCGTCTCCTCGCAGTGCTGCATCGCCAGCAGCAGCAGCCGAGCCCACCCAAACGGAAGCGCCAGGTGCAAAGGCTGCCAAGCCTGCGGTCGCCACAGCGACCGCCGCCGTCAGCAGGACGGCCGCTGCGGCGCCGGCACCGCCGAGCCCAGCGCCATTTAGCAAGCCCGCTGCCCCGGCGGTGCACCGCACCGCCTCGCCCGCAATGGAACGCCTGGCGGCAGGCGCCGCCGCCCCAGCCGCGCCCATGGCCAGGCTGCCAACTCTCGCCGCCGCCGGGCTGCCTGGAGCACGCGGCGCTGTACCTGGCCAGCCCTCAGGCTTCCCTGCCGCGGGATTGAGCCCCGGCATGAACCTGGGCGCGGTCGGCTGCCTGGTGGCGCTAACTGTGTGCGGCGTTGCCGCGGCCCTGCACCGGCTGGGGTGGTTGCCGGGCGTCACATCCGCGGCGCATGAGCAGCTGGACAGCTCAGGTGCGCCCCACCTCAGTGCCTGTTGGCACTCGAGTATGCATTCCTTCACAAACCGAGCTCCATACCAAGGGAACACCGTGCCAGCTGCTTCTTCTTCTGCTTCCTCACGAAATGGGAACGCTTCCAGTTCAGGTGCAATGTCCAAGACTGCACCCTGATGCAAGTTGTCATACAGCTCCTCACAACCTGCTGCCTCGCTGCCCCGCAGGCGGGGCGCAGGACCTGTATGAGGGACCGGACGCGGACGCATTCGAAACAACCGGCCTGCTGGACGGCCCTGCCTTTAATGCGGCGCTGGCTGGCGGCCGCCCGGCCAACGCCCGGCGGCACACCATTGCCACCACCCAGCCGAAGGTGCTGCCCGAGCGACAGGATCAACATGTGCAAATCATCGTGCCGTGCCACGGCGGAGGAAGTGCAGAATGAGCAGCATGATGAGAGCATGGGAGGGGACCTTCTTGCCCTGCGTTCCCAGCCGTGTCAAATCCTTCAATCAATTATCTTCGGGCTTCTCACGAATCTTGACATTGCCATGTTGTGCGACGCAGGGGCGCGAGTTCACGTGGCTGCGGCCTAATGAGGTGGTGACGCGGGCCGCGGCGGCGGGAGGGTCCTCGGGGCTGGACTACTTGTGGTTGAGGTCGCGCACCATCGTCAAGATTTCTCCCGAGGCAGAGCGTTGCATCGCCCGGTGTGCCTTCGTCAAATGTTGCATTCATTAAATGAAAGATCGGTTCGACATCTAAATAGGTCGAGATATCGTTTTAATTCATTGATGCAGTCAAAATCCACGTACTGGTGAGCTTGCTGGCCACCACCTGCAGCACGCTTTTGTCACATGCAGCACCCAAAGCCTCGTTCTTGCCAGCCTGGAGGCATGCCATTATACTGCAGGTCGGCGGACCTGCACGCACTGGGGCGGAACACCTCCTTCCGCACTCCACGGGTTCCGGGCTTCCAGCCGATGAGCCTTGACGTATTTTCTCATATTGTTTGCAGGTCGGCGGACCTGCACGCGCTGGGGCGGGACACCTCCTTCCGCAGCCCCATGGCGGCGCTGCGAGCCATCCACTGGGAGGACAATGGCCATTGCCGCGGCGGCCGCCGCCGCAGCCCGTCCGGCAGGAGCGGGGCCAGCGGCAGCGGTGCGGAGCCACAGGAAGCACCAGCGACGCCGGTGTCGGGCGGCAGCGCCGCCGCGCGCCGCGCCCCAAGGCGGCAGACGCTGGGCTGAAACACCATATAACATTGGATACACATGTGATCAACAATCGTGACACAACAATCATATGGCGGCGTGGCAGCTGCGGCTGCAGCATAGCGGCTGCGGCGCCGGCCCCGCGTCGCATTGATTGTCGCTGCGCGGCATGCTGGCTGCGGCATCGGCGCTGGGCTGCAAAACCCTCCGTCAGGGTCTCCGTGCTCGTTGTTATGTACTGCCATCTGATATGTTGCATGGCTGCAGGGGCGGCTGTCGAACCCGCGTCCAGGCCAACGTCATGTGCATCGCATTGCATGTCACGCATTTGCACCAACAAACGTCAGGGAGGAAGTGCAAAACGGGTTCAGCTAGGGCGTGGCGCCCACCAGCTGCTGAGCCATTTGGTGTTTGTTTCCCATTCTTCTCAGCAAGCTCTGAACAAAAGCAGCTTTGGGTTGCACATATTGTCTACAGAAGAAAACTCAGTGCACGCATTTGCAGCATTTTCACGGCAAGCAGGTCACAACTCGAAGGAGCGCCTGCACGTGAGGTTCAGATGCGGGTGTACATTGAGGTCTCAGAGTGAAAACAAGGTTGCAAAATGACTGAATCAAATACCCACGACCTCTTAACCCCTAGCTGGGCCTAGAATTTCGACCAATCTCGACACAGATGTACACATGTACAATCAGTGGTCACCCTGACCTGCGACCTGGGTTGCAGCACCTGACCGAGCTTCAGACCTCGTTCTTCTTCCACACCACAGCGCCATCGCCGGCAGTGTCGCGGGTAGCAGTGACGATGATGGCGTCCCCTGCAGGTCAATGTACTTGTGTCACCATCAAACCTCGAGCTGCTGTGAACATCAGCAATCCGAATGCAGGGAACTGAAAAGACTTTCACAGGAGGAGGCCCCACCTGCTGTGACGGTGCCGCTCGACTGCCGAGTGACCAGGTTCTCGCCGAAGAAGACTGCACATCACAAAGCATTGCGTCAAAGCACTTGTGTAGTTCCATTTTCAAGTGATCAGTGGCTGAGACAGGAGGTGCAGGTCGGACGATTGAAAAGGAATTCGGCGATGGGCAGGGCAGCTGGCTGACACACGGCCTCACCCGCATGTCTCCACGACTTGATGCCTGCAGGCCACATTCCAGACACTCAGCAGCGGCCATGTGTTTGTGGCTGAGCATACGTGTGAACATCGTGCACACAAACATCTGAAGGCGGGCCTGGAAGCAACGCAGCAGTGCAGACATCTGCCGACTCTTCCCGCAGATGACTCCAAGAAGGAGTCACCGAATGACGCTGAACAAGACCTCTAATGGTTATCAGGAGATTACCTGCCGACTCGGCCCAGCCGAGCGTGCTGCCGGAGCGGAAGCTGTGCAGCGCCTCCAGTGGCTCCTTGCCAAACACCGCCTTCGCCTGGTCCACCGTCGTCAGCTGCGTGGAAGACGGTTGAAGGGGGGAAATCACCTCCATTGTCGCTACTGTCAGTGGCAGAGGTTCTGCTCGACGCACTGCACCATTTTGAGTCTGCATCATCACGCCAGCGGGCAGCTGCCTGCACGCCGGGAGGCGACAGCCGGACTTCCCATAGATACACATACCGCCAAGCACGCATGATCAGTCAAATCAGATGCCCGATGTGAATTCAGACAGCTAAATGTAAAACACTTGCCTTACACCTGCTGCAAGGCTTGACGGTGTCGAATTCGACTTGATTGATGCTGAAGGAGCGCCAGCCATCCTCGGCGAATGGCGGCGTGCCTGAGACCACGATGTTGGGCCGGAAGCGGTTCATTGGCAGCTGCTGCGGCATGTGCTTGTTCAGCTCCTCCAGCGAGCCCTGATCAAAATGGATTCGCGAATCAGTTTCGAGTCAGTTTGGCTTTGCAGTGGGCACCCGCTGAGGCGTGCAGAGGATGCTGCCCGCGTCGGCCTCGGCGTCAGCTCAGGTGCAGGCAAACAGCAATGCGCGGCTGTCGTGCACACATTCACAGTCTGCTTCGAAAGATTGGTTCTCCATTGACATGCGTTCTTCGTTGACAGGGTCTGGCAGTCAGGGTCACATGTCCTTTGGCACCACACTCCGCGCACCTCAGAGATGAGCAGGTAGGGGAACCCGTCCGCAAATGCTGTTTCATATGCGGGCGCGAACTCAGCATCCGTCTCCCGCCGCTTGGGGTCGGCGCCGGCGTCGCCCGCGCCTGGCTGCCCTGCGTTGGCAACAGCAGGCGCCTCTGCTTGCAGCGTTCGTCCCAACGAGATGCCTCGAGCCGCAAGGTTCAGGCGCTACAAGTGTGATACATCAGGCCCTCGTGCGAATGACTCAATTTGATTCACGCTCAGCTCAACAGCTGTGCAGCAGCTGAGACGATCAAGCATCATGCAATGATATCGGCATCGCATGTGGCAGGACGCCATGAAAATAAAGGCGCACCTGCGTAGCGCACCAGGCGTACAGGCTTGCCCAGGTATGCGCTGAACCAGGCTGCTGCACCATCGCCCATGTCGGCGGCGGGGCCTTTCCACTCCCACACGTTGCACTGCCGCTGGTCCGCTGAGTCTGGCGGCGGGTCCAGTGGCACCTATACAATCAGGTTCGGCACTGTAATTGGCGAGCGCAGGGGCTTCCTGGATTGGTGAGAGGGGATGCTTCCGCAATCACCCTGAACAGAGCCACGCCCAAGGCAAAGAACCACGCCTGGTGAGCTGAGGTTGACGATCTGGGATTGGAATTGCCTTGTTTCCATCCAGGATTTGTATATGCCTTGGCTCGATGGCACCGGCAAGAGATGCCGCCCTCGACTTCCTGGTAACCTCATCGGGCGCCCGCATGGAATCAGAGGATCACCTCTAAGATGTCACTACTTTTGGCGGTGGAGACGCGCATGGCCAGGCCGCGCGGCAGCGGGTCGCCGAACGCCGCGTCCAGCGCCTGCTGCGGCAGCTCCACCTTCACCAGTGCCAGCTTGGGCTCCTGCTCGAGTTGGGGACTAAATAGGACGGCAGTTGAAATGCAAACACGACCACAGATTTGCAACGCTGTGAGGCATGCCACAGGCGTTGTACCCTGGCATAGGTGCAGGGTGGATGCAGGCATACACGCAGGCTTGACACGCAGCTGCATCGCCGCTCGTGACATGAAAGGCCACGGCGTCGGAGGCCACACCTGGCGCTGCGTGATGAACTTGCCGGTGTCTTCGTGCACGACCATCCACTGGCGGTCAAAGGCGAAGCCTGTGTGTAGCCGTTGTCGACTTTGATTCGGCAGTCAAAGCAGATCCACAAACTTTCACAAGCAAATTATAGTTTATTCTGGTTTACAGCAAGCAATCGTCGTCCTGCGCACGCCCATGTGATACCATGCATCTCAGGTCATGCGTCTGGTAGGTACGGGCTGCGCAGTTTCGATGACACAACCAACCTGTCGGCGTGACATGTGCCCTGTCAAGAGAGATACCGGCGCAGCTCTTGATTGGGTAGATGCGGATCCCAGTCACTGTGACGCTGTCCGCCATGGCGTCACCAGTGTCGGAGCTGCGGCCATGCTGGTGCGACTCAGCCTCTTCGGCGCCGATGCGGCGTGCGGTACCAGTCCGAACAGAGCTTTCGGCTCTGCGAGCAAGCGTAATGGCAGCCCAGGCCACCAACGTTGCTGCGCAGATGGAAATGACTACCCAAACCTCACCCAGGCTGGCGACGGAGAAACCAAACGCGGACATGATCGCTGCCTCTAAGACGTGTTTTCAACGGTTTTGCAGATCATCCGTGCCCCACGATGGCGCAGGGGCCATGTTTTGCTCCATAATTTCCTTTTTTGGGCAATGATTGCTCTCCTTCCGACAGTCCTTCGATAGAATTACAGTCCCATGGAGCTTCCTGTTGCCGAGAATACCAACGAGGCGGCTGACCTGCGGAGGAGCGGTGCGCGACTCGCCCTTTCCGTCGTAGCAACCTTGCACACGCCTCACCAGCAGTGGCATCCAACAGCTGAACATCATGGCCGAGCAGCTCAGCCTCCGCGTACGTGTGCTATGCACTTTGACATGGGATGTTTGCCCCATGGCGCTCTTTTGGGGGTGCTCTGCACTATCGGAACGTGATTGTATTCAATGCTTACATTCAGCGATAGCTCAGAGTGCGCACTCTGCAGCGTCTGGGAGGGTTTTGGTCCTGAGCTGACGGTCGATTTCGATGCACGCAGGGTACTCTGGAGGGCCACACCGGCTGGGTCACCAGGTATTTGATACAGCCATCGACTTGCGATGGTGCTGGAGACACAGGCGCACCCGGAACGATCGTGCCTGACTGCATGCGCTGACAAAGCATTCTCCTCAAATGCGCGCAGCATCGCGACGCCGCTGGATCCCAACAGCGACATCATCCTGTCCTCCTCTCGGTGAGTTGTGCTGCGATTACCTGTTGCCGCACACTCTCTTGACTGCCGCATGTGCGATGCACCTGCGGGTTTGAGATGCTGCGTCATTCGCCAGCTGACGGTGGCTCGGACCGGAACCACAGGGACAAGACAGTGATCGTGTGGCAGCTGACGCGCGAGGAGACCACCTACGGCTTTGCGCGGCGCGCCCTGCGCGGCCACTCCCACTTCGTGCAGGTGTGTGATGTCAGACGGAGCGTTCACAGGCATGATCCTGGCGTTTGCTTGCCCCGGCGCTTGGCCTAGCAGCCTTCTGCTGCAATGCTGGGAATGGCGTTACGGAGACACTGCGGCACAGCGGCAGGCTGCAGTAGGATGGCGCATCGATCCAGCTACATGATGTGTCCAGAAATATCCAGCTGCAGTATGATCGTCATGCCAACGACCTTTTTCATTCCCTTCCGCAGGACGTGGTCATCTCCTCAGATGGTCAGTTTGCGCTGTCGGGCTCGTGGGACGCGACGCTGCGGCTGTGGGACCTGAACACCGGCAACACCACCCGCCGCTTCATCGGCCACGCCAAGGACGTCCTGTCCGTCGCCTTCTCCGTGGACAATCGCCAGGTCCGTGCAGATGTCGTGTTTGTTGCATCTTGTCACGAGAAAAAACCACTACTGCAATCCATGTGCCTGCTTCAGTTAACAGTAGCAGCCCTTGGCGTGCCTGCCCCTGCTGGGCGGTGCTTGCTGGGTGCCAATCACAAACAGCCCTTCACTGCAGCACTACAGCGCGCTTCAGGCACTGGCAGATGCATGTTTACCGACGCTTGTTCCTCTGCGCGCAGATTGTGTCGGGCAGCCGCGACAAGACGATCAAGCTGTGGAACACGCTGGGCGAGTGCAAGTACACCATCGGGGAGCCGGAGGGCCACACCGAGTGGGTGTCCTGCGTCCGCTTCTCCCCTGTCACCACCAACCCCATCATCGTCTCCGCCGGCTGGGACAAGCTCGTCAAGGCGCGTGCCTTGCTGCCTCCTGCCTACTTGCTGTTCTGCTCGCAGCTCCTGCAGGAAACACGTCTTTCTGCCGTAGCGAGGCATCAGACAATCTTCTGCATCAGGGTATGCTTTGCTAGTGCCAGGCGCTGGGACGACTGGGAGCACTGCCCTGCAGTGCCTGGAGTGACAATGTTGACATGACCTGCTGCAGGTTTGGAACCTGACGAACTGCAAGCTGCGCGCGGACCTGCGGGGCCACACTGGCTACATCAACACCGTCACTGTCTCCCCCGACGGCTCCCTGTGCGCCTCCGGCGGCAAGGTGCCCTTCTCTTCTCTGGCCCCTGCCTCCGGACGTTTGCGTGCATTCCACGCAGCAGCCAACAGGGCATGCAATGCTTCAAATCTTTGCCTCTGCACACATACATGCTGTCAGTGCGTCTACTGCATCGTGGTACCGGCAGAATCCGTCCCGATGTCGTTTTCGGCTGTCAGCAGCACATGCCGGCAGAGGTGTGGCCGGGAAGAGATGCGACAAACCTTCAAACACGTCTAATGCCGAATATGATGTGCGTATGCACACGTGCGCAGGACGGCGTGGCGATGCTGTGGGACCTGGCGGAGGGCAAGCGCCTGTACAGCCTGGACGCCGGCGACATCATCCACGCCCTCACCTTCTCCCCCAACCGCTACTGGCTGTGCGCCGCCACCCAGGTGCGCCGCCGCCGCTGCTGCTGTATATGCTGCTGCCGGCTGGGGCAATGACGGTATCGCTGAATTCGTTGAGGAGAAATGCTTCCATCAGAGGTCGGCAGTCCGAATGGGACGACGTGCGGCGATGCCGCGGAATTTCACATAAGTGCTGTGTCGCGTTGCAGTATCCGTGTGGTCTCCTGCACCTTCCGCCATCATTCCCTGCCTTACAGATGCTTGACGCAAGGTGTCCGCTACTTCCTGCAGTCGTGCATCAAGATCTGGGACCTGGAGAGCAAGTCCATCGTCGAAGAGCTCAGGTACGGCTTGCATATTGCACAAACGCGTCAGTCACACACCATCATGTGGTCTAGTTTTTACCAGTTTTTACTCGTATGTCATATAACCTATACTATCTCTCTGTGTTCAGGCCGGAATTCCCGCCCGTCTCAAAGAAGGCCACGGTAGGAAGATGATATTTTTGGCGTATCTTTGTGGATGTTTGTGGCGGACCTGGTGCCATGATGCTGCTGTTCACAGTTGTTTTGAGTTCCCGTTGGTACGATGTTCGTGCAGCTGCCGTACTGCACTTCGGTTGCCTGGGCGGCGGACGGCGCTACGTTGTACACCGGCTACACCGACGGCCAGGTATGCTTTAGCAACAGGAATGACAAGCAATTGCTGCTCGGGCTCAGTCGTCCTGCTCCGTGTCGCTCACAGCTCATGAAGCAATCTGTCGTTAGCCTGCTTTGGGGAATACACTTATTGCTGAAGCTTCTCTGATGGATCCAGTCACCGTCTGCAGATCCGCGTCTGGAGCGTGGGGCGCACCGTCTAGACGGCTGCTCACTGCGAAGCGGTTTGGCCGCTGGGCAGGAGGAGGGTGCTTTGCTGTTTGGGCCTGGGTCGCTGCATGAACTTGGCGCCCGCTGCGGCACTGGTGTTGCGCTTGCTGGACACAGTCTGCTGTATCGGCTAAGTCCACGAGTGTGAAGCTGTAACGCGGTGCTGGGTTCAGATCCCATTCACGAGCTGCACAAACGCCCTGGGCACAAATATGCTAGAGTTCCGGAGCAGTGTGCTTTGAAAATCCACTGTCGAGTTGCTCCACGCTTCCCCCAAATTTTCGCAGCGATCATTTTGCAATTACAGCGCCATTGTTGGTTTCCTCATACGCCATGAAAGCCTCGTGGAACAGTGTCGCGGCATTGCTGTTCGCGTTCTGCTTCTGCACCTCCAATCAGTATGCACGTGCAGGTGCAATCGAAGTGATCTGTGCGGGGTTGTGACGCAGCTGCCTCCATCGCATTGCGTCTGTGACTGAACACGCAGGATCTGGTTTCAAGTCAGATGCTACGGAAGTACAATAGCGCCATGCAATGTCCTGCTGGCATGCAGATGACGCTGCGCAAGTGGAGGTGAAGCTGTATGGAGAGAGCCTGTGCCCCTACTGCATTCGCTTCACGACGCAGAACGTTGCGCCGCTCTTCAAGCAGGGCCTTGGCAGCATCTTCAACTTCACATGTGCGCGCCTGGGCCTGAGCCGCCCTCCCCGCCTGACCCCGCATGCATGGCGCCAAAGATGCACTGCTTGCCTGCTGCGCAGAAGGCTGTTGTGGTACATACTGCTCATCAAACTGTATTGGAGATGACGCAGACGTCGCATACGGCAATGCCATCAACACGACCGAGGTGAGCGGCCGCTGGCGGAATGCCGCTGTATGGTTTCAACCTCATCATTCAACTTCGCGATGGCTGCAGTCTCAGCCCTTCAGGAATGCTGAAACATATGCCTGTACGTTACCTCACATCATGTCACGATTGTGGGTACTGCATGCAGGGTCCGGTCTGCCAGCACGGGGCGGAGGAGTGCCTGTTCAACCGCGTGATCAACTGCGCAGAGGAACTCAACCCGGGGCAGGACAAGTGGTTCCCCTTCGTGGGCTGCCTGGAGGGCAGCCTGCAGGGCAACTTTCAGAAGGACGAAGCGGCCACCAGGAAGTGTGCAGAGGATGCTGGTGTGAGCTACGACACCATCAAGAAGTGCGCCAATGGTGCGCATCTATCATCAGGAGTTTCAACTGTCTTGCAGAGTGACAGGTGTCAGAAATCAGTGTTGATTGACATTTGTGCCATCAGTGCGCATCGTCCTTTCTGCCTATGCCGACAATGAAGCTAAAACATGAACCAAGCTGATGACGCGGTGGGCGTCCATCGCAGGCAAGCAAGGAGATGAGCTGGATGCACAGGCAAAAGCAGCGACAGACGCCCTGCAGCCTGCCCACACGTACGTGCCCTGGGTCGTGGTCAACGGAGTGCCGCTGGGCGCAGATTACGGCGCGCTGAAGTCCGTCATTTGCGCCGCGTATGCCGGGGACAGGTGCATCTCGCTTTCCGCATGCGTTTGAGGGTTTGCATGTCAAAAGCTATTCGGGGCGATTGAGGCTGTTCAACCACATCCACATCTTCAAGCGACTGATGCGAGGCCATCGGCAATCAGACCATGTCGTTTGTGACTGAACATGTGGCGTGCGGCTCTCACAGGCCGGAGGCGTGTTTTGCAGTTCCGCCAATCACGTTGGCGGCGGGCAGCTCTCGCAGCAAGAAGATGGGGCAGGGTCGCAGCAAGGTGGTGCTGTCACGTCGTAGGAAAGCTGCGCTCGCCTAGAGTTCCAGCAGCTCATGAAAGGCAGAGTGCTTGTTCAGGAGAGTGTGGTGTCAAGGATACAACCTGTCGTGCAAACTTCGCAAGCTCGAGAGACTTTGTTATGCAAGTGCAGCGTACTAGTTTATTATTAGCAAATGTGTTACTAACATTGCTGCCAAAGCACTGCTTTGAAAGCAGACCCATTGTGCCTTGTTGGTGACGCAGATGAGACACATCACTGTGACACGAAAAAGTGACGAAGTGCACCACACCTCAGGCTGCACGTTGAACCTAGGCTGCGAGCCCAAGCTCTCGCTGACGCTGAGCGCTGCACACACACCGAGCTAGACCGATGCATCGTCGCCAGCGCAAGGCGGAGGCGGAGAGGCGTGCTGGGCCGCCACCTCATCGGCGCCCGCAGCTGCTGCTGCTGATCCGCCGTTGGCTGATTCCGCAGCTGCTGCCGCTATTGCTGCTCCTCCGTTAGCTGGCCTTGCAGCTGCTGCCGCCGCTGCCGGTTCCTCAGGCGGCAGAGACCGCCGCTGCCAGGGGGGCTGGCAAGTCAGCCGGCATCACTGGCGCTCCGCCGCCAGGCGGCACAGCTGCCTGTGCTGCCTCTGCCCACACCAGCGACGAGCGAAATGTAAACTTGCCCTCGTCCCGTCAGCGCGCCATGTGCATTGCCTCCACCCGCCTGAAGATTTTTGGTCGGCACTCCAGGTAGGGGCCGCTGTTGGCGTGCAAGCCCGCGCGGTAGTTTATTGGTGATTTGATGCCTTATCAGCCTGAATGAGGCTGGGGGTGTAATCTATCTATCTGCTGTTGTTCCGTTGTGCCGGTGAAGTGCTGCCCTCGGTGCAAGAGAGAGAAAAGGGTTGGTGACGAGGAAAAATCTGGTAACTAGCCAGAGTACACCCGCCAGCCTCAATCATGTCGCAAACTGTTGATGACACTCACTGAGCAGATGAGCCGAGAGAGAGAGAGAGAGAGATATTACACTGTCCCAGCCTCACTCAGGCTGATTAGTGTCGATGAGACCCACCTCCCCCAAGCATGCCAACACGAATCCGGCAACCATCATTCTGTTCCCTCCCCACGCCAGCCGACGCATGCACGGCGCACCGCCAGGTCAAACAGGCAAGAAAAGCGCTGCCGGACAACGTCTGTCGCGGGACATTCCATCAGCAAATGCTTCTTGTCCCCGACCGCGCCACTATCACAAAATGTGCAGCAGCGGTCCTGCCTGTCTATCTTTGCAAACCTGCCGGTCTCCACCGGCAACGAGTGCGATCTCAAGCGGAGCCTCTGAACAGCGCGCTGCTGCGGCGCCGACAACTCCATCTGCCAGAATTCGCCTCCCTGAGCCCAGCCAGGGCGCGAGAACCATGCTGCCTATGTCGTCCGCTTCACGCCGTCTGACAGCGCTGTCCTCGGGTTCATGTCCACAAACTCCTGCTGCTCCAGCGCGGCCGCGGCAGCCGCCGCGGCTGTCATGGCACTCTCTTCCGCCGCTGCCATCATGCTGCCATCAGCGCCTGTCAGCGCCATGCCATGCTGCTTCGCACATGCCAACAGTCCAGCTGCCCAGTTTTGCATATTAAACTGTTGCGCCGCCGCAAGATCGTCCATGGCCGCCTGCTTCAAGATGGAGACTTGGAAGTAACCAAGCCTTAGAACCACTGTCAGAGCCGCGGGCCTCATTCAGGCGCATAAGAACGCACGATCTACACTGCAGGCCCTATTCGACCGCCAAATTCAAACGGCTGCTCTATCGTACCCTGGGTAGTTGTTTTTTAGTCAACATGAGGCTCCGCATCGCTTGGAGCACCACCAGTGCATGTCCTGTCTGCTGCCTCCTTCGCACGCAGCTCCGTCGAGCTGAGCTTTGCAGCTGCGCTGCCACCGGCGCCCACCAGATCAACCGTCACCACCTGCACAGCGGCAACACATTGTCAGGGGACGCAGCTGCACCGACCAATGGCGGAGCCGTGACATTGGGACCCAGAAATGCATGGCGAGCAATTCAAGATCATCTGCACAATCATGGTCGGAACGAGACCCTACGTGTTCAGAGAGAAACCACGAGACGCTACTTGTTGTCAAATATCGGAAAGTGGGCACACAAAAGCGACGAGCACCTCGAGGGGTGGGAAGCCGCGGGTGCCGCGGTCCTCGTTGATGGCGTCACCCCCCTTGGCCGTCTCCTGCGACACCACCAGCGCCTGAATGGCCTCCACCTCCGCCGCCAGCCCCTGCACGCGGCAGCATGACTCATTTTCTTAAACCCTTCTGAGGTGCGCCCCTGGGGTCATGCCGTCCTTGCAGCGCCTCTTGACAGCTTATAGATGGCAGATGCATGGGCGAGTGCTCCAGCTGGAAGGCCCAGAAAGTCACAGGCGACAGTTTCCGAACACTGGCGCCAGTTGTGAGACTGCCTCTGCACTCTGCAGATCGTGCAAATGGAGGCGCAAGGCGCGCCTTGGGGTCTCGCAGCTCGCCGGTGTGCACTGCCAGGCCGGGGCGCACAGCCTTGATGTACGCAACCGCTGCCGCCTCCCGCGTGTCATACGCCTCCAGCAACTCCGCATGCTTCTGCGGCAGCGAACCCACATTGCCTTTGACTGCGTGTTCTAAAGAGTGCAGAGATAACGGTATTCGCGTCTTGAAAGGAGCTGCGGCACCTTTGTCAGGCGAAGTGCCAGTATCAGCGGCCGGAATGGAAGTGGACAGTGCTCATGTCATCAGCAGCAGCCCGCCAGGTGATTCAGAATCCATATGTGCATGGGTCTAGCAGCATTGGGCGCTGCTGCCACTGTCTCCAAGCAGCAACTGGGCTCCACGTACCATGCCAGTCTGCCGGCGCAGCAGGCCCACTTCCTGGCACTCAGTAAACACCTGTACATTCCCTGACCTTGTTCCTCAGCAGCTCGGCGCCGGTGACGCCGATGTACACCGCCTCGGTGGCGGCCAGCGCCGCCGCAGCGAGCAGGATGCGGTGCCCGGCGTGCAGCCGATCAAAGGTGCCGCCCACCGCCACATGGCCCCACTGCTGCACCGCGCTGCTGCCCAGCTCCAGCTGTGCCTCTGAGCCGCCTGTGGCATTGCAACACATGCTGCTGTAGGGCGCTGCTGTCGGAAAAATGCCGCGATGATTCCAGGCGGTGTTGATCATTGGAAGCGCGCACTGGTATAGCGGTATGCGTGTCTGGTGTTCTGTAATTGGTGCCACCGCCGCCACCTCAGCTGATCGTATGCGTGCGCGAGAGCACACGCTCACCTCTGGGAGGCACAAGTTCGAGGTTGCCGATGGCAACAGGAGGCGCCCCTGGCCGATGTCCTCGCGACAGCGCCTCTGCGATCTGCACTGCTGTCATGATGTCACTGACATGTACATTGCCTGCGCCGCCGCCGCTTTGTGTGGCGCTGGTGCTGCCGCGACCACCGCTGCCAACTTGCGACTGCCCGCCGCCTCCTGCGCCTGCGCCTGCGCCGCGCCCGCTGCCGGGCTGCACTGCTGATGCATTGGAATGAGTCGCCGTGCCCGCGGCTGCTTTGCTGCCTGCCGGCCGGCTGCGCAGCCCTTTGCAGGTTGTAGATGGCCTGCTGGGCGACTGGCTGCCGGGCTGCGATGGGCTGGGAGACCTGGCAGCAGCTGGCGCGGCTGCAAAGACGACCTGCACGCCGCTGAGCGCTTGTGCCTGCTGGCGCCCAGGGGACTTGCCTGCGTGCAAGAATGATGGTTTGCACGTATGGCACCCTCTCCTCAGCATGCTCGGTAGATCCTGAACAGCTCTGGTGTGTGGTCCAGATTAACATCAAATTAAAAATGCTTGCAACGCTTTGAGAGGCTACGAGCACGTGAAGGTCCGTCTATGGTGCATCGTCAAGAACCAGCTTACCGGCGGCCAGGTCGCCCCAGCCGGCGGTGGGAAACAGCGGCACCAGGTCCAGCCGCGGCCGCCCCACTGTGGCGGGCACCTCCAGCGCCGCCGCCGCCAGCCGTAGCAGCGCCTCGCACGGCAACTGCGACGCCGTGCTGCCTGCACCGTGCATGCTCATGGCACAGGACGGCAAAAGCCTCGCAGTATTGCTGCAACACTGCATCTGCGCGGCGCCGACGCAGCAGGAGAACCCCGCAGCAGGTGTTGGCGGAGGTGTAGTGAAGCGAGTGTCACGGCGAGTTACAGCTTATACCAAGGGTACCTTTGAACAGGATGAACAGCTGCTTGCGGGTTCGCCGCACCGCCGCGCGCACCAGCGGCAGCCATGCAGCAGGATCAGCGTCGCTGCTGATGGGCAAGAGTGCCACGTCCACTGCTTCGGGCAGCCTAGGAACGAGCATGACGTCATCGGCGTCAGACATCACTGCTGCACTCGATTGGCGTGCAACTGCTGCTGGAGGGATGCTGCGGACTTGCAACCCTGGTGGTGAAATTGCTGCGTGAGATGCTCTTGGCGTGTTCACTTTGAGCTGTGCTCCTGGCTACTAAACAGCGCTGTAGACTGTGAATGCACTTTTGCAAGCCGGCAAGGAGGAAGGAGGCCAAGCGGTGTTTTGTCTTCCGGCACGTGCCTGTATTTTGATGCTGCTCCATGGCTTCACGGCGCAGTGCTGTGATTCGAGTCTACGCGGCCCTTCACAGGCATGATGCTGTCGTTCCGTGCTGCTTGCTGAGGCACCACCGGTAATCAATGACGATATGGAAATCAAGATGGCGACGCGCCACCATGTCGAGGTGCAGCCCATTTAATTCGCCGCCCGACGCTGCTATAACGGTTCTCATGGCCGACACGAATCACAGCAATCCAGTCGTTGCCAGCGCTTGCTCAAATTACCAGATTTAGATCGCAGACGTTCGTTACCCGCTGCCGGCATGCAGGTCAGGCAACCGGCTCTGACTCTCACGCTTCTAGTGCCCACAGCCATGGCTCAGGCTCCAGCACCGGCCAGGGCGTGTTCAGCGGGGTCCCAGCGGCGGCGCCCAGCGTCGCGCGGCGCGGCCAGCGGCGCAGGCGCCGGCCCGGCAGCCCCTTCAGCTCGTACGTGCAGCATGGCAGTGGCGTCTTATAGTCCTCGCCGCGCGCTTCTTTCTGCGAGACGTTTCAGATAATCAGACTCGTTGAAGCACTTCGGATGTGTGGCACTGTACGGACCCTCCATTCCCGCCACCGCGCACAGACCGCGAAATGCGGGGATGATGCGAAAGGCCGACATCACCTTGTTTCTGGATCTCCCTGCACTCACTCTTCCTGCACTTGGACCTCTCTTCACCAAGCCCGCAAACCTTTCACGTGCCATGTTTTGATGAAGCCTCAATTTCACCAGTAGATAGTTGGGCGCATTGAGCACGCGCAGCCGTGGGAGCGCCGCCACCAGGCGGCACACGGCACGGGGATCACGCATGCCGTTGGTGCCGTAGACGTTCAGCACCGCCAGGTTGCACAGCGCCGCCAGGGACATCCAGGCCTCTTCGTTCATCGACTGCGCGGAAAGACCAGCTTTGCATTCGGCAAGAGCCAGCTATCGACGCTCACGTGACGGCAGTCTGGGCAGTGCAAGACCATCAGGAGATAGAGGTTTGAGGCAGCAGGGCGGCAGGCAGGGCGTGCAGGGGTCGACCAGCCGCAAGAGTCTCCAAAGAACACACCTGAGTCTCAGAGAGAAAATGGAGCTGCAGCGTGGTGAGGCCGGTGCATTGGGTGATGACCTGCAGGCGCAGGTGCCATACATGCGGAAACATCTTGTAAAATACTTATGCAAACGAGTCTGCAGAAAGCGCATCCTGGAAGTGTTCCTCGTGAGCAGTGACCTGAGCCGCCCTGACTGCACCTTCAAAGCAATGTTTACGCAAGGTCGCCCATTGGCGCCCATCTGCAGACTGAGGGCCTGCAAGTTTGGTAGAGCTGGCAACCCTGCGAGGCAGAAGCCACGATGCTGGCCACCTGAGCTCAGGCACTATGGCACGCAGTTCACAGGCTGTGTCGCGCAGCTCGCAATGACCATCATGGCCCAAGCGGAGGCCCAGTCAGCGATGCTACACGCCTCTCAGAGCACCATGCCTCACGAGTGCATGCCAGTCAGGAACGCTGACTGTACATGACGTGATGGCAGTCGCACCCGCTGCGGTGCTGCCGAGCCACCAGCGCCAAGCGCTGTTGGCAGGACTGTCAATTTGAATACGGCGCAGCAACGTCATGCTGCCCAGCAGGCGGCGCGGCAGCTGCAAAGGAACCGGCGAATCTTCAATCGCACATGCCGCATCGAAACGTGTGTTCACATCTTTCCCTCACGATGCAGCCACACAGCATGCACACAGTCCCATTCGGAAACGCAACACGCTTTCTCACACGCCATTTGCGCACCAGCGAGTGAGCTGGCGAGCCCATATCACTTTTCAAATATGTGCTCCGGGACGCCAGGTGGAGCTGGCTGCAGCGTGACAGTGGTGGACCCTGCAGCATCACACAAGCAGGCACGCTTTGCAGCCGGTCTTTTGCCACAGCGTCACAAAGCTATCACCTCCACAGGCATTTCTCCACTCACTCCACTGAAATGGACTGGGCACCCCACGAGCAAGCTTTGGTGCACTGTTGCAACCCGGCAAAACGCACGAGAGCACACGCAGCCCAAGGACGCCATGGGCACCTGGCCAAAGACAGGCGGCTGCACCGCAGCACTACACCTGTTGCAGGGCTGTGCCGCGGTCAACGTCTTCGCCGTGGTGGCGGTCCAGTTCCTCGATGGCCAGGGCTTCCAGTCGGGTGCAGTGGCGCGCGACGGCGCCGCAGATTCCGCGGCCACCCTCCTGGCCCGGGCGCTGCCCGTCGTGCAGCTGCAGCCGCCGTAGCCCGCCGCCCAGCACCTCTAGCAGCGCCGCGACACTCCTGCGCACGGGAATCAGGTGCATTGAAGCGAGATTCCCGGATTCCAGGATGCGCTGCCCTTCGTGCAGCCGCAGCCGCCGCAGCCCGCCGCCCAGCGCCTCGAGCAGCGCCGCAACACTCCTGTGCATGTGGAGTCGATACGTGAGCAGCCTCGTGTCACATGCCAGCGGGGATTGCTGAGGCAACGGCCTGTCCTGACAGGCCGCTCTCTCAGCAGCTAAAACCGACCCAGTGAGGCAAAGTGACAGGACAACAACAAAAAAGCAGTCAAAACAAGAAATGAGCTGCTGGCAGAACAAGACCTGGTGTCGCCTCCGATCGCCGGCACGCCGGCCAGTGCCAACATCGTCAGCGATGTCAGCGGCGCCAGGCCAGACATGCAGTACTGGGTGGCAAAATTGCAGCGCGACAGGTTCAGCGCTTTCAGCGCCGCCAGCGGCTGCAGCGCCAGCTGTAGCCCGTAGTGCGTCGCGCCCTCAAAGGCCTCGGCCAGACTGAGGTGGCGCAGCTGTGTGAGCGCAGAGAGGTGCGCGATTCCTGCAGGCGCAGCGCAAGCGAGCATGCAGTGGTAGGGGGGCGTGATTTGGGTCGCATCAGACGACTGTAGCGCTTGCAGCCCTGAAGTGACGCGCCCACAGGACACCGGAGATCCCGTGCAGCACTCACGTATGCCCACGTAGGCTACAACACTGCTTGTGTAGGCCTCTCCACACTCATGCCTGCAACACTGGGTCAAGGACCTGATTTGAGCTCGCTGCAGGCGGGCGGCTGCAAAACTCGCACCCACCTAGGTCGGTGGCAAACTGCGCACATCCCTCAAGGTCCAGCGCCTGCAAGTGAGGGGCAGCCGCAGCCAGGGCGGCCACATCCGCATCGCTAGCGTCGCCCCATGCAAAGCGCAGGCTCAGCATCGTCAGGCGCCTGCACAAAGGTGCGCATGTGGCCCTGTCCGTCCTGGGACACTGGCCTGTTTTGACAGAGCAGTACATTGCGAGAGGACACTGCACATGATGAACGGCTCATGGCTCCGCAATCAATCACACACATGCCTTGGCTGCTGTCGCTTGCTGCACAGGAGACAGAAGAACTGAAGCGGCAGAATACAAGCCCCAGGCATGAATGGACGAAAGACACGCACCCAAGGGCGCTGAAGGCGGTCAGCTGCGGAACCTGCGTTAGTCCCGGCGTCCACAGCTGCTGCAGCCCGGTGATGTGCGTCAGGGCGGCCAGCAGCGGCGGCGCAGCGGTCCAGTTCCCATTTAATCTCAGGCTCGTTACGCCTTCCAGGTGCGCCAACGCCTGCAGAACAGATGGTGACAAGTCAGCGGATTGTGTCCTTGCTGAGCGAGGTCAGTGCGCCCGACAGCAACGAGACATAGCAGCACTGCATGCAGCCGGCACAACGCATGTCACAGGTTGTGCCAGCTTCAGTGGACAGAGCGATCGGCACGCAGGAGCTCCGCCATGCCTCTGCGACAAAGGAGTGTTTGGTGTCTAAGAACACACAACTATGCTCACCTGCCAGTCTTGGATGTTCTGGCTGCTGAAGTCCAGAGTCAGCTCACCCAGCCGGCTATGCTGCGGGCCCAGAAAGCTCAGCGTTTCGGCCGTGGCCGGGCAGGCCAGCCTCCGCAGATTCGTCATGCCGCCAAGCGCGCTTGCGAAAGACATTTCGTTCATCTGGCTGACGAAGCGATCGGGCGTCCTCATCTCCAGAGCGGTCAGCGACGCCGGCGACTGCAGACGGGAGGCAGTAGGTAGAGCAGTTCGAGCAGGTCTCATGACCTCCTGGATCCCTTTCTGCCAGCTGCAATGTTGGGGTGCGGCTCGTGTTGGAGACTCGACACACTGCCGTACACATGCGGTCCGGGATGAGCTTCATGCTTCAGGTTTGACTAGTAAGCTCACGTATATTGCCAAGATGTCCAGCGCCTGTGTGGCAACGAGCTCTCCGGTGCTGAGGTGCCGCAGGCGGTAGCAATGCGCAGCGGCCACCGTCGCGAACCCCACATGCTGTGGCTCCGCCACCGACAGTACTGCACGAGCCTCCTCTGCCCAACTGTATTCGAAAGCCGAGGATCAAGCCTGTGAGACGCAGCAATAGCATGCGCGACACTGTAGCTGGGCACATAACCATCCTGGAGGCACCTGCTGCAGGTGAGGTGGGCACTGGCCAGGTCTGCAGGGTCGTCGAGACAAGCCAGGATGCTCCGCACAACGTCGCCTGGCAGATCATGTGCCATCTGCACGACAGCTGGAATGAGGTCGCTTGGCTGAGGTCGCTCGGCCTCGGAACTCATCTCGAAGCACCTGAACTGCAATACGCACCAGTTGTGAGGAAGTTTGGCTGCTCTGGAGCCGGCTGCTGTAATTGCACTTCAGATCTTCAGTGCTGCCGCACGTGACTCCGAACCCTTTCCGACACCGAGGCCTCCGAGACGACTCGACGATTCCATGTTCGGTCCGTGCAAAGTCAGCCCTCTACCTGAACACTTGATCCCTTCAATCCTCACATTTCCACTCCCTCTCTTCGGTTGCCTCAACCGCCACTTGGTGAGATACAATCTGCCTTTACTTCGAGGAGCAATCCCTCTGACACGGAAGGACATGCGGATCGCGACAGCAGGAAAACTGCTTTTCCTGGCTGTGGCACTAGCTGGAGGTCAGCTGCAGCCGGCTCATGCCGCGAGGAATCTGCCGAGGTCGTCCCTGACGAAGAGCCACGCCTCCTCGTCAGCAGGTGCGCAGGTCATGCAGTGGTGCATACGGCAATGGACATCGCCAATGCAATCCTGCGCTCATCGGCTCCATTTTCCCCTGATACGCCTGTATTTGAATGCAACGCGCTCACATGCGCATGCAGTTTTCATCGCTTTCCTGCCTGGGTCAGCGCCTGCTCCTCAGTATGAAGGTGATCGATGTTCCTGCGACTGCAAGTCCGCAGATCACCAGCAAGCGCCGTATTTCTGACGAATAATCTGTGTGGCCTTGCAGTGGGAGCCGGTGTCGACCTGCTGCCGCCTGCCGCGCCGCGCCGGCAGCTGCTGGACGACCGCATTTGGACGGGCGATCTGATATCACAGGAATGCGTGGCACAGCAGAGAGCGCAGAAGCGCCTTCACGACGCGAAAGCAAGCCGAAAATTAAAACGAGGTGTGCTGGTGGCTGCACATCCTGCACAGGACTGCGCCTCAGCGCGCAGGCACGCTTTACGTTGATCAGCGCACATGCCCATGTGGCACTGCCCTGGGTGTGTTCTGATGCTGTGCCGCCTGCCGCCAGCGTCGAGAAAGGGCATCCCCCAACACTCTGGCATTTGGTGCTGAAAGACGACAAATGATGTCGTGTTCTCCAGGCTGGAGGATCTTTGGAATATACGTGGTGCCCAGTTTCGTCGGGACTTTCCTCCTGTGCTGCTGCTGCGCCGCGTGCGGCGCAGCACAGGCACCAACTCAGCGTCCTGCAGCCACACGGGCAACAGCTCCTCCAGCGGCAGCAGCCGCGCCGTCCGCGGCTCCTGCAACCGCGGCGACTGGGACGGCAGCCGCCAAGGCGGCCAGCGCAATCGCGAAGAAGGCAAAAGCAGCACCAACCGCACCAAAGGTGTGTCGGCAGCAGCAGATCTTCCTATCACGGCATGACGCTAATGGATCGCTCGGCTGCTTCCATTTTGTTGTGCCCTTGCTGCGTCTCTGCTCCGATGCAACGATGGCTGGACGTGGAAGCATCATCAGCGCACCAAAAGTGACGCAGGTAAGCACATGTCGGGTTGAGTAAGACCAAGACCCAGGGTATCCCTGACACGCAGGTGTCCGGCAACTGCCTGCCACCGCTCATCGCCACCTCACATCTCGGCGGCGGGTACCCCATGCCTCCCAGCAACTCCAAAACGCTGGCCAGAGCTGCCAATGCCCGCTCGGCCACCGCCCTGTCAGGCACGCTGCCGCAGTTCTTGGTGCCTGCTGGCTGCAAACAGTCATTCAGCTCTCGGAAAGGGTCCTGCTGTAGCAATGGACCTCGCGACTGCTGGGCTGCCATAGCAGGACACGCGCACACGTGCTTCCAGCTGAGATTCGATTCTTTTCGCATCTTGCCCTGTTGAACTGCTGCGATCTTAGGTGCGAAAGGCAAGGAAATGCGCAATCGTGTTCCAGCGCAAAGTGCGTGGCGGGGAGACGGCAGGCCTCACGCTACCATCGCCAACATATTCCCCTGAACACCCTCTGAGATCCTCCTTTCAGGTTCTGCTTGTTGAAGTGTGCTCTCTACTCCACACAGAGGCGGTGGCCTCCGCAGCCATGCAGCAGCGTATGGTGCGCGGCGAGGAGGGGGCGGGCCTCGCTGCACCTTCTAGTAATTATGTCCTGCATATGGGTTTTGTCCATTGACGCATGCTTCCTATTTTGCACAGAGGCGGTGGCCTCGGCGGCGATGCTGCAGCGTATCGTGCGCGGCGAAGAGGGGGCGGGCTCCTACCAAAAAATCATCCCGCCGCCGCCCGGCTGGCTGCCCGCGCCCGTGCTGGCGGGCGCGGTGACGGCCGGCCTGGTCGCCAAGCAGTCGACGAAGCTGGTGCAGTTCGCCATGCTGCCGTGGGCGGACCCGCAGGCGCTGCACGAGATGATGCGCCAGGGCGTCTCCAGGTGCGCGCTTCGATTACTAGTGAGTGGTACATCATCTCCTGTCACTCTGGCTCTCCTGTCACTTGTGCTCAGACAGACAGATGGTGCCATCAATGATGCCTACCGGAAAAGCGCCAATGCGTGGTACTTTTCCTGAGACAAGGCACCGGCTGGAAACAGTCCTGCGGCGGGTGATGCTCAGCAGCCAAGCAGATTCGACTTGAATGAGCTGTATGTGTGAAGCGGGCTATTGATCAGGCTCAAACGAATCCTCGTTGGCTGCAGGGAGGTTGCGACCTTCGCGCTGCTGCACCACAGCCAGGACGGTGATGCGGCAATGGCGTGGTGTGCCTCGCTGCTCGCCAACGTCCAGTCTCCTGCCAGGTAAGATTGATCCCGGTTTGATCATGACTGTCGAAAGGCAAAGCTGATACTGCCAGTCGAAATGCTCAGAGAATGGAATGCTTTTTGCTGGACAACGTGGCATGTCTTCAGTTTTTTCTCTGATATCTACCTTGCATGACTGGAGTCGCAGGTCACAACCACCAATAAAGCAGCGCTGTGACCTCTCCAATCGCGACATTCCTACTGTGGAACTGTAAATGGACCTCCGTGCTCCCAGGGCGAAAGCGGCGGTGGCAGCGGCCATGGCTGCTGCCGGACCAACCGGTCTGGCGTGCGAATGCAACCGGCAGGACCTTGAACGGGTGCTACGGCGAGCGTGCGGCCGCAAAGGCGGCCTGCAGCGCCACCAGGTGAGCATCGGCACAGCAACTGCATGGCAAGTCAATGGGGTTCCCGATGTAGTGACTTGGGTTTGCGGTGCAAGCGCAGGCTTGCACTATGTACATACGCTCATGCTTTTGGTGCACACCTATAACTTACCACCTTGCATACCTGCTCGGCTGGGGTTTAGCTTTTGTTGCTTTTCGTGATCTGCCCTTGGCGGCAGGTGGGAGGTAACCACACGATGACAGGCTTCACATTTGGACTTCCTGCAGATCCGGGCGATCTTCAGGGTGACGAATCCCCGGCAGTGGCGCGCGTACGCGATGCGGTGCCAGGAGATAGCTGAGGACGTGGACGCAGGTGAGACAAACCCTTGCACTGTGTCAGCTCTTTATTCAGTAGTGCTGTGTGCTAGTACTGGATGTTCTGCCGCACTTCATGGCATTCAGGGTCCCCCCAATTGGAAGGGAAGCAGTATGTCAGCAGGCATTGTTCCTGCCCTCAGTGCAGCAAAATGCAAGATCAGTGCAGCAAAATGCATGACTACATGACGCGCTGTTGCTTCCTGTCAACCCGCAGACCCAGCCAGCGCGGAGCTGCCGCACCAGATCAACGAGCAGCTGCTGTTTCACGCGGCATCCGAGTCAGCCCTCGCCGCCATCTGTGCACATGGCTTCGACCCCCGGGTCTGCGCCGCCAGCAGCCGCTTCGGACAGGTGGGCTGATGTAGACGACTCTCACCATTGTTGCTGTTCACTGTGTCTTCGTCATTCTAGGTGCAGAACCCTGTGCCAAACAGGCGAACCTGAGCAGCGGGCGCAAAGCATGAGGCGTGGCGTGCGGGCAGCCTGCCACAAGGTTGTGCTTCTTCAGCCGATCTCAGGGCTCGCGTTGTGACGAACCTGGCACATTGCATGCTGGTCTGACCTGTCGCCCAAACGCCTCGCAGGGGCTGTACTTCGGGCTGTCGGCGCAGACGAGCACCGGCTACACCAGCCGCGCCGTGGCGGAGGACGTCCAGGCGCACGTAAATGCCGCTGGCGACCGCCTGCCGCAGGTCGGTCGCCTTATTCATTTTACCTGTAGCCTTGTGGCTCTAGGGTTTTCGCCCCAGTTGGGACCATGGCGGAGCGATGGAACGTGTGCAGCACACGATGTAGCGGATCGGAGCTTTTCAGGCCGAGGCCTTGACACATGGGCAGCCCACCGCTGCTCAGTCAGATGAACGGCGCCAGTCCTGTGACGTCAGGCTGCCTCCGCAAGCTGCAGTAGCTGTGCAACCACAGCTTAGTCAGCAGTTCCGCCTGGCGCTTCTATGTTGTGCCTCCTGTACCATCCAGCCCCTCAATGTTGATTCCGAACCTGGCGCAGGTCGGAGCGTCTTTCGCCAAGCGGGGAAAGCACGCCATGCTGCTGTGCCGCGTCGCCCTTGGCAAGGTGCGCCTGACCTTGCCATTCGTTTGCCGTGCAATGGCGCCAGCAAGCACCCGCTACGCAACAACTCCAGCAGTAGCAGTGACATGCATGCAGCAACGCAGCGCAATCAGCAGAGGCGCATCATGGAGCTGCAAAACAGTACATATTTTCATGGCATGAAGGTGTCAGGATAAACGAGATGAGGATGATATACATCGTATGTGTGTGGACATATCACACCACACTGATTTGCGGTTGCGCTTCCACAGGTGGGCACCGGCTCGTCAGGGCTGCGGCGCCCAAACCACGGGTTTCACTCGGCATGCAGCAACGTCGTGGTGTTCGGCAAGCGCACCGGTGGCGCTGGCGGCAAGAAGGGGGCACAGTACACCGAGAGCGTTATTTTTGACGGGGCGCAGGCGCTGCCTGTTTACCTAATCATGTTTGATTCGTGATTCGTAGCTGCACTACATCTGCAGTTTTGTGCACTGCGGTTTTACGCACTGCAAAAGCGTAACATGCGCATTGCACATTTTCAAGTAATAAGTATAGTCGGTCGCGGTGTGCTTTAGGCACATTCGGCCGCTGCCCACGGCAGCGTTTGCATATGTTAGGCAAAGCACTGAGTCAGCCGGACCTGTCAATTTTGTGGGAGCCGACGGGGCAGCACGCAACATTTTGATGTTTGCGGTTGCTGTCCTTGTATACATGTGTACAGGGCTCATTGGGTTGACATATTGGCAAACGTGTGATTACGTGCTTGTACTGCAATCCAGACGCTCCATGTGAGGGGTTGATCCTATCGATCGAACATGTATTTGTGGCGCCGCCCGCGAGTTCCACCTTCTCGATATCTGTTCATCCGCAGCACTTTACTCAGGGTGTCAATATGTCTCTGACGCATTCCCAGCATGAGTTTATCTAAGAGACCGGGGGGGAACTTTTGCACGAGCACCGGAATATAATGCTGATGGGAAGGATGGAGGTGCAATAACCTGCGACACGGCGGCGGCAGCGGCAAGATTTACTCATCAATGTGCCACGTAGTTGCGGCATGCTGCGGCGCAGGATCAAGCTTGAATAGTGTGGTGGGGCAGTGGAAATAAAAAGGTCTTGTCATTTATTTGGAAGCAGAAATGATACCGCAGCTCCAGTTCCAGTGCAAGGGTCGACTAGGAAAGAAACAGAATGAGTCGGTTGTTGCCCCTCCGAGACAGGCAACAAAGTTGAGTCGTGCCTCGGCTCGATCCTCCGGCCAAAATGCTGTTGACCACCACAGAGTTCTGCTCCCTAGAATCTGACTACCCCTTACATTGATATCGGTTGTCCCTCGCAGACTACCTTTGCTCCTCAGAGTTCAACTGCCTCTGCTCTGTGACGATCGAACATGCACACCTCGCCAAAGTGGCTGCGGCTTCTGGCGTTGTTGGCAACAATGCTCTGCAGTTCAGTACGCAGATCCGATGCTGCGAGGCCACTGCCGCGATCATCAGTGGCCAGGAGTCGTCACGTCGCCATCCCAGCAGCAGCGGCAATGCGTCTGCTGGCGATTCCGAAGTCCTGTGCGTGCTGGCTGCTCGTTGTCGTGTTCTGACGTTCAGTTTTGCGCGCTCTCTGATCCTCATCAGGCTAGCGCTCTATGCATGTTCGTCTTGTCATGCAGACAGCAACCACATTCGTCCACCACATTTGTCCTACCTCTGTGGAATGGAGGAGTCAGAAGGAGCATGCCCAACCACGAAGCTTCGTCTTAAGACGCCGATCCCGTGACGATTGATCATCATCGCAGCACCGAGCCAGGAATCTGGCAATGTGGCTGTGGCGCTTCCTCTTGGAGCAGTCGCGGCGGGCGGCAGTGCCAATGCTGTTGCGACCTTCGCGCTCATGCCGCCGCATCGGCAGCTCCTGAAGTCGGACCACGGCATCTGGAAGGGCAACGCGGTGTCGCAGACGTGCAGCAGGAAGCGCAAAAACGCGCTGACGCCAAGAAGAAGAAGAAAATAGGTGATCTTCTCTGCTCTTGTGCCTGCACGGTTGACCATTGACGCCGTTGCCGCAAAGTATCGCTGGCGGGGTCTGGCTTCCTGCCGTTGCTGCCGCCGCCGCATCCGCATTGTGCATGCGCTTCCGCGCAGATCCGTCGTCATCACCATCGTGAAAGATTGACAATGCAGTCAGTGCGGCGACGGCTGTTGATGACCGTTGACATGTGTCATGCTATACACTGTAGTGCAACGAGATGGGCAATGTCATGCAGACATTGAGGCACCTGCTTGCCAAGTCGACTCGTGCTATGAGCAACGGCAATTGATGAGGGATCTCCATGTCGTACACTGCAGGAGCAGACACAGCGTTTGGATGGTTTGTGTTCACCTTCGTGGGCATCATACACATGACGCTGTGCATCCGCTGCAGCACCGTTGGGCGCTGCTGCGGCAGCTTTGCCACTCAGCAGCAGCCAGCGCCGACTCAGCTGCCGGTTACGTCCCGTGCACGACCGGCAGCAGCGGCGCCCTTGCCAAAGGTGCGACACGGGAATATTCTGCGATTAGTTGCCAGGTCCCTTTTGAGCACGAGGCATATTTATTGCTGCTTAAAGGATCTGGGACGGAATATACGGAGTTGGTGTACACACGCGTACCTGTGTGGCTCAAGAGCCGCCGGTCAAATCATATGATGCAGGCCAGACAGCGCATAGTCTGCACCATATTTGAACGCTTTAGCCCTGCATCCGCCAGAGGAAGCCAGCGCCATGATTAACAGCAACAATGAGCACCAATCGACAGCTTTGGACTTGCCGCTTTGTGCCCGCAGGTGTTTGGCAAGTGCAACTGTCTGCCGCCGCTGGTGGCCACCTCGTTTGTCGGCGGCAGGTTTGCTGTGCGACCGCCCGACTCAAAGGCGCTGGTGAAGGCCGCAAAGTCTCGCGAGAATACCGTCCTTACAGGCATGCTGCATCTCGTACCACTGACTGCTTCTGCTGTATGAGATAATTTGTCCCGCCAGTGTCTTAGTGGGGAATTTCGAGCACAAGATGACCAGCTGGCTTTCAGGCTCTTCGACTGACGGTTACTGGCTGCTCGCACAGAAGCGGTGATAGCAGCGGCAACCCACCAGCGAGCAGTCTGCTGCCAGGCGGCTGGAAGTGCTTCTCCTGCTACTGATACCTCTCCTGCCGCTGCCGCCCCGTCGCTGCCAGTTCCGCCACCCGGGGCTGCAGGACTGACAGCTGGGCTGGGCAACGAATCGCGCAGGCTCGTGCAGTTCTCCATGCTGCCGTGGGCAGACCCGCAGGCGCTGCACGAGATGATGCGGCAGGGCGTCTCCAGGTGCGTCGCCGACATCGCCGCCGCTGTGGCACCAGAACCACCCGAAGCCCTCGACTCGGGACTGGTTGCGATGTGACAGTGTATGCTTGTTGACTCGAGTGACCTCACAGGTGTTTCGACACATCCCCTGCATTGGCACATGTTGGTGATAGTGCCTGCCTGTCGTGTGTCTGCTCACGAGTCCACCTCGTCAATGAAGCGTAGTTACTAAACGAGAACACACAATGGTGGATGCAGGGAGGACGCCGCAGTCGCGCTGCTGCACCACCGCCAGGACGCTGAAAAGGCCATGGTCTGGGCCGCCGCTCTCCTCGCGCAGGACCAATTGCCGGCCAGGTGAGCAACGGCTGCGGCCACATCTTGCCAATCGTAGTCGTTATTGGACAGTCCGGCATTATGGTTCTGTATGCACACATACTGCCGCAGAGCTGTTGCGGACCAGGATGGACCAAAAGCAACAGGTCCAGCCATAGTGCCCGGACGTCTTGGACACTGAATGAGGCCTGCACGACATTCTTCAATGCGGTCATTCAACCTGCACGCGCATGCTGTGCAGGGCTCCGGAGGCGGCGCAGGCGGCCACGCTCGCATGTCAGCAGGGGAGACAGGAGACAGAGCTGGTGCTGCGGCGAGCCTGCAGCCGCACCGGCGGCCTGCAGCGCCACCAGGTACACTTTCATATGCGAGGATCATATGTTTCTGGTCATGTCTAGTGTTAGTTTTGTCTGCAAGAGAAACTTGCCGAGGGCAGCGGCGAGCGGATCTGGACTCTGCTGAAGACAGAGCGCCCCCTTCCGGAAATCTGCATCTGTGATAGATGCATTTGTCACTACCTGCAGATCCAGGCAGTCCTCAAACTGACAAATCCCCGACAGTGGCGCGCGTATGCAGCGAGATGCCAGGAGATTGCTGAGGACATGGACGCAGGTGCGAGTCTATGGGAAAAGCCTGAAAGAAACAGTACATCAGCAATCCTGTGCTTATACACCGATGCCTTATAGGCTCCCAAAAAATCTGATACGTACACTGGAGGTTAGAATTTGAGATTCAAAGTCATCGGCAGCTTTCACTCGAGCCATGGCATTATTGCCTGAAGCAAAAGGCAACATGATGTATATGGATGCCGTCTTATCGAACTTCAGCAAAACTGCTTGGTGCACAATGCAGACCTGGGCAGCTCAGAGCTGCCAGCGCTCATCAACGAGCAGCTGCTGTTTCACGGCACCTCAAAGCAGGCGCTGGCGGCCATCTGCACACGCGGCTTTGACGCGACGTGCATACAGCCGATGAACTCTCATGGTCAGGTGGGGCTTGTTAGGTCACGGCTGCATTCGTGGATGCATATAATCATGTCAGTATTTGGTGCACGGCGGACGCTGATCTTCGACCATTATCAAATGCCACAATGCCTGCACCCAGCATATCCCAACCCAATTGCACAATGTACATCCACCACACGCAGCCAATCCGTTACACCCTTCTACTGTGCTCCTGTCCGGCGGCGCAAGACTCCTGCCATACAAGTACACTCTGCAATCAATAAGCGCTGCTGCATGTGCTATCTGCAGGGCCTCTACTTTGCCACGTGGGCCCAAACTAGTTCCGGGTACACCGGCAGTTCCATGACTGCTGATGCGGCGGCGCACGCAGCGGCAACAGGCGACTCCCTGCCCCAGGTAGATAGGTGGTGCAGCATCTGTGGTGTCACCTCCGCTATGTGTGTACAGCGCGAATGCTGACCGAAACGGCGCATGCTGGCCGAGCAGCCGAACTGTTCTGTGGCACCTGATCGGGTCGACAAGCGCCCAAGCAGCGCCTTTCCTCACCGTTTGAGGGCGACAGCTCGGCTGGGCTGTCTCCTGCACTGAAGTCAACTTTGTTTTCTGTGCTGTTGCTCTTGACTCCCACAGTGAATTACACGCAGATTGGGGCGCCTGGCTCCGACCGAGGAAATCATGCCATGCTGCTATGCCGTGTGGCTCTGGGCAAGGTGCGGCTGTACTTATTCTGCCAAGCTTAGTGTCCCAGATTTGCGGTATCGCTGCTCTTTTGCGATCTGCTTCATGAACAGTGTGCAGCATCCCCTTCCTGATCAGTGTGGTCCCCCTCCAACAGGCCACTGACCTCGCGGTGACGCTGCAGGTGGGTACCGGCGTCGCCGGTCTACGGCGCCCTAATTACGGCTTCCAGTCGGCATGCAGCAACATGGTGGTGAAACCGGAACGGCCTGGCAGCGACGGCGTCAGCAAGGCCGCCGGGTACAGCGAAGCTGTTGTGTTTGACGCTCACCAGGCGCTGCCGCAGTGGCTGATCTACTTCAATTGACATTGCCGTTTTGTTCCGAATTTCAGACGGCTGGAATGAACAATAATTGCCAATGCTATATAATGATTGTCGGCACCCGTACTTGTCGGATTTTGACAAGGGTTTCACCACAGCGCTCGCAATTGCGCATGCAACGCGAGCGTTGTCATGGAAATTATAATTTCCAGTGTAGCCAGGTGTAGCCCTTAATTAAGGGCTACACCTGCCTGCTGGCGGAGCAAGGATACCAGTCGGTCTTTTGTGATCCATTCAGGGTTGAAGAACCAATCAGTCCAATAAGACTTCGTCTGTCACCGTCCTCCGAAACGACTCCGAAACGACACTTCTTTCCCTTTCACCGATAAAGGTGAAAAGGCTGCACCCTTTCATGAAAGGTGATCACCTGCCCTTCCTTGGTATTGCTGCTGCGAACATCACCGGCTTGGTGCCTGCCCCCTCACGAGACGACCAGGCCAAAGCGGACTAGATGCGTGCTTTGGCAAGGTGGTGGCTGCTGACGGCAGCGGCAATGCTGCTGTTCGCGTTTGCAGCACACATGTCAGGTCCTGCCGGCTCGATCATCGACCTCGGCGAGGGGCCACATTATATTCAAGGTGTGCCAGTGGTGTACCCAACTGTGTGCACTCCGGCCGCCCCATTTGCAAGATTCATGAGAAACTAGGTATAACTGTGACTACAGTCACAGTTATATAGACATATATGAGAAATCTGCATAAAGTCAGCATCGCTCAATGTTGACTTTCTACAGTCGCTACAGCCGCTGGATTTTGGGTCTGCGGTAATAAACGGTATATAACTTGCCATATGCGACAGGTGGGCACCCCCCGGTTGCAGCGACGCCAGGTGGGCCAAAGCGATTTTCCAAATGTGTGAATGTATGTATGTATATATATATGAGAACTAGATCGATGCTGACTTTATACAGAGTTCTCATATATATCTATATGACTGTGACTAGTTTCTCATAAATCTTGGAAATTGGGCGGCCGGAGTGCACACCCAGCATTCCCTCCCGTGATCCGCGTTCGCCGTCCCCAGCACGTTCCTCGTCCGCCAAGCACAGCTCGTCCGCCAATATTGGCGCTTGCAAGCACAGCGCGACTTCTCGAAGTTCGCCAACTATCGCCATGCGATACAGCGAGCTGCCTGCCACACCGTTGGCTGTTGGAGCGCTACTCCGGCTGACATGGTTCCCATGCAACAGTGGAAGTGCTCATACATTTGGCGGCATGGAGGGAACTGAAATTACACAACATGCCCGCAGCAGCGCGCCGCAGGCCTGTTGGCAGCACTGCAGCACACCCTCGTCCCTTATTCGGCTGTCGCTGCCAGCCTGGCAGAGGAGACAGTACCGAGGTCCTGCCACGGGGTTTGGCGCGCCGGCAGCTGCAGGGTGATGATCACGACGTGTGGGCGGTGGCCGGCATGTCCCAGACATGTGTGGAGCAGCAGAAAGTGGCAAAGCGAATCCACGATGCAAAGAAGAAGCGAAAGGCGATCAGAGGTGAGGTGCCAGCGCACATGCCTATCATCGCGGCTTGCCACGGTCGAGGCCCAGATTATGGTTCATGTCAGGCAGCCGGGCGCATATTGCTGTTTGCCGCTGTTCTCGTGCCTAGCAGCTGGGCAGCCGGGAGTCTGAGCTTCAAGCTGCGTCGGTGCTGACAGCATAGTGTATGCAAAAGTCATAGTGTATGTAAAATCCAGCGGTTTGGCCACTTTGTTGCTTGCCCTTGCCCTTGCAGTGCCCTTGCCCTTGCCCTTGCAGTTGTTGTCGTGGCATCTGCTGCTGGGCACCAACAAGCCAAGATTCACGCCCACGACGCATCATCTTGCACAACCTGCTGTGCAGGGAGGAGGCGACGGTGGTGCTGCTGCAGCACACCAGGATCGTGATGCAGCGAAGCGCTGCCAGCGCTGGGGCCCAGTGGGCAGTGGGCCTGCTCGCAAGCGGCCAGAGTCCTGCCAGGTGCAGCATCCGCTTGGCGTCCATCTGCTTTCGCATGCAGTCTGTCGATGCAGTGGGTGTTGTTGCTGACGGGTTGAACGTAAGCTGATGACAGACTAACAGTCGCAGTCTGACCAGTGACGACAAAGTCTGAGCAGCGGGGACAGGCGCACGAGCAGTGGGTACTCCTCCATAGCAAGTGGTCCATCTGATCATCGTGGTTCATGATGGATGCACGGGCTCCAGAGGCGACGCGAATGGCAGCCATCGTGGCGTCCGCTGCGCAGCAGCAGGAGGCAGAACGGGTTCTGCGGCGGGTGTGCGGCCGCAAGGGCGCCCTTCAGCGGCACCAGATTAGCGTGCATCAGTGTAGCCGGCAATCATGGTCGGCAGGAACAATGGCGTGCCAGAAGTGGATTGCTTGCATTCTGACGTGCATAATGCACCCCCTTACACTTCACATCCCCGAAGTTTGCAGAATGCCGATTTTGCATACAGGGCCCTCCACTTGATTTTGCGTTCAATCCTGGCTCACGCAGATCCAGGCGGTTTTGAGGGTGACAAACCCCGAGCAGTGGCGCGCGTATGCGGTAAGATGCCAAGAACTTGCAAAGGACATGAAAGCAGGTGCGGTAAACTCGATTCGACATGCAGCTTCCCTTGAAAGCTTATGCAGTGCTGCCTGGAAATGCTTGGACGTTCTGGAAGAAGTCGCGACTCAACGCACATATAGTCTTTGCAGCAGCCAAGGTCGCGCCAGCTCAACAGGCTAGCTCAACAGGTTGGGTGTCGTTGCAGAACGACCATCAGAGGTCGTTGATGCAGGACTATGACGAGTAAACCACAATTTCCGGTTTCGCAGACCGAGCCAGCGCAAACGACCTGCGGGCTCATACCAACGAGCAATGGCTGTTCCACAGCTCATCAAAAAGGACGTTGGCAGCCATTTGCGCGCGGGTTTTGACACCAGAGTCTCGCGCCTCCGGCAGCCGATATGGGCAGGTGAGGAGATGGAACACGTGTCTTGCGACAGCCGAGTGACGTTGGTTCTGTGCAGCGGAATTGAAGCATTGCTGTACTGAACAAATTTGAAACAAACGCTCACAATCTGCGCGCTGCAAGCCGTCATGTTGGCATTGTATGATGAGGAGCAAACAGCATTCCTTGTGCTGTTTGCTTTGCGGAGCCCGTTGGAATGAATCCGTTTTGTATGGCGGCATCATCACTGCAGGGCACATGACGTCTCTTTTGTGTGCAGGCCTGTACTTTGCAGCGGCTGCCCAGACAAGCACGCCAATAAAAAGTAGAGGCGGATGTGGCGGCTCATATGGCAGCAGCAAGCGATGCCCTGCCGGTACTTGCACCTTTGCCCTTGTCTGATTTCCCTCTTCCTTTCAATTTGTTGCAGTAAACATTAAGATTTGCACGTGTGAGTTGTCCTTTTCTTGCTGCACGGCAATGCGCACACTGCGCATTTGTGTCATTGTGGTAAGTCGACAAGCATGAGCACATGATGAGCCCGGGTTGTTCAAGAACCCCGGAGCTCGGCAGTCTGTCTCCAGCATGCAGTGTGGCGTCATCAGCCTGGACCCTCAAATGACTCAAATATTAGACAATACAGACGAACAGAACGTATCTGTGCAGGTCGGGATGCATGGTCCTGAGAAGGGTCAGCATGCCATCCTGTTGTGCCGCGTCGCCCTTGGAGTGGTGGACCCCATTCCAATTTGTTGCATGCTCTGCTGGAAGTGGAAGTACTCATAGTACTTCCACTGCACATATATCACGGCAGCCGTTTGATGATTGGATCCGAATTTCACACACACTCCATGCAGAAGCGGCATGCATGTCACATCCGGATGCCGTTTCAGAATCGGTTGGAACTGACTCTCGCTGAACGAATCGTTGCAGGTGTGCATTGGCGAGAAGGGACTGCGGCGACCAGTTCACGGCTGCCATTCAGCCTGCAGCAACGCAGTGGTGTACAAAAAGACCAATGGTGGTGCGGGCTGCAGAACACAGTACAGCGAGAGCTTCGTCCTCGGCGGCACGCAGGCTGTGCCAAGATATCTCATTTACGTTCGCCAGAGCTAGAGCGAGTGAATTGATCGAGATCGGCTGATCGGCTGACGGCGATTCTTATCATGGGGCGGCGGCGGCAGCGGCAGGAATGGCGGCAGGAAGGAGATCAATTGGACGCAGTGAAGCGGTGGGCATCTTGGATGCAGTCGTCAGCGATTTGATTGATGTGGCATTTCCCCTGGCGGAGGATGCTGTCGAAACGTAGAACGATCGCTGTGAAGCCATCCTGAAGCTGGAAGGACTGATCTCCGTGATAGGTGCGGTAGCAGGTGCAGTGCAGCATTTGGGCTCATTCCGCCACAAAGACGTACACTGTTCCAATATTAATACTGAGAGCTTAATCGCACAACAGCAGCGAAGGATCTCGCCAGCTAGCAGCCAAGTACACTCGTGTGTGCCATCTTCAATCTCCACCTCCTGGACGCCAAAGCGCCGCCAGCCGACACGGTAGGACTGCATACGATATGGATCCGTTGCGTTTATGAATGCATCAGCGTGACGGCACATCTCGGCGGGGCCAATTGGCCTGCGGCACGACCCTGTGAGACGACCCTGTGAGACGACCGCAGCATGCAAAATTTCCATGAGCCTCTAAGCGAGCCTTCGACGTACTTGCAGAGCGTTGTCCTTCAGACCACGCAGCTTTGGGGGTCCGCTGATACTGCCCGTCCACGAACCGACGATGGGCAACAGGTACTCGATCCGCCCTGGCACAGCCAGCTGCACATGTCATGGGTTGCTCATGGCTTGCTATTGCTCTGCAACCTTGATTTGCGTACACATCTTTGGTGTCCGTCTGGACGGCCACCTTGCACAGCAATCTGCACTCTGCATGTACCTCACGACTGGATCACAGCGCGGCTGCTTCCTATTCCTGCCGTCTCGGGTTACGTGATGTCTTAGAGCTGCGTACGCCTCCTTGTTTTGATTGCTCCTGTACACGCTCGCAGCACGAGCCGCCCGCCAAAGGGGAAGTACATCGGAGGCTCGTCCAGTGTGGGCCAAGGCGCAAACCCCAAGCTGTGCACCGGATGGCCGACGGAGGGCGGCGGCGCGCAGCCTACAGGGTACAATGCAGCGCAGTACCCAGCCAAGTACCCAGGCTCACCGCCTGACGCCGTGCGCGGCAGCGGCTGCTGCGGCGGCGGTGGCGGGAGCAGCGCCGGGCGACGCCCTCATGGGCACTGGAACCCCGCCGTGTATGCGGCAGCCGTGCCCTACTCCGGCGGAGGCGGGCACTACGGAGGCGGCGGCTGCGGAGGCGGTGGCGGAGGAAGCTGCGGCGGCGGCGGAGGAGGCGGCGGCGGCGGTGGCGGCTGCTGAACGCGCCAGCGTGTACCAACATATGACCTGTCCTCGATGCCGATGGCTTCCTTAAACATCAGTCTTTCCAGCCGGCGGTCATCATTCTCGACGAGGCACTTCCGTCCATCTGTCGGTGATGGTCCGACATCACACGTTCGGCATGCCTGTAATGCACTTTTATTTGGCGCAAATGATGCGGTTGGATGCTGCTGCATCCGGCATCATCTGGGCTACCTCCAGATGTCGCTGTATTGCGTCGCACGTACATATGCGATACACGTGTCAGATCACCTTGTACTCTCAGCAATGAATAGGACTGTATCCAATGGATTGGACTGCCTCGATTGCGCGAGTGGTGTAGAAACCGCTGCCGCTAGAATCAATGCCTACGACAGCATGTCCCAAGCAGATTTAAACTATTCAGCCTGTTAATACCGTCTCTTTTGCGATATCGATCATGCGGAACATGCAGCATGTGCTGCTGCGAGTCCCAAAGCGAATGGGCAGAGCCCCAATCTCCGCCTGGCATATTAGTGACGGCAAGGGGAGTGCTCAACTGCCCAACGAGGTCACCAATCAGGTTGGTCTCGGCTGTTGTGGCCGCTTGCAATTGTTCAGAAAGCCAAATACAACTGACGCAGCATCTGAGTGCGCAGCAGATTGCCGATCCTGCCCGTCTGTAGCTTGGTCGCTCACCCCGATCGATTGCAGCACTGCAAGTGTGTGAGCGTGCAGACAGCGATCGTTTTGCGCATTGTGCATGCGAGTACACGTAGCATCCAATAGAGGATACAGATGTTCCAATTCAGGCTGACTTGAGACCCGCAAGAATCGGCGAAACATCATGCTGCATTCGCACGGCCGCTGCGGCTTCATCCAATCTGCCACGCTTGTCAGCAGCAGATGTGGGCCGACGAATCTGAACTCCTGCAGACCAGCGACGTGCCTGATGGCACATCATCCGGATCTGGCGCCGATCACAGCCAGTGTGCCGCAGTTGCATCTGGCCGTGGCGACACCGTCGGCAGGCCGCCTCATCTCAGCACCTGCAGTCAGGCACAGGGGCGCCCAAGCAGGCCCTCCTGCACTGGAGCCCGTGCTCGCGTCAGTGACGCCGCAGCAGGGCGGCCCAGCGGCTGCGGCGCCAGTGGGTGACGCCAAGCAGCAGGTCAGGTAGCGATCCCGCACGGCATTCCGCTGCTGCATACGGCACGGTGCATTGCCCCCAAGCACAGATCCACAGGATGCACCCTTCTGTCGGGTTTGGATGCGGCCTACTGCATCAAGCAGGTGTTGGTTGATGTGGCCTGATGCCTCGATCAGGTGTTGGATCTGCTGGTGGAAGGGCACACCAATCTGGCGCCGCTTTCCGGAATGGCAGCAGCAGTTGACGCATTGATCAGCAGCGGCACAACAGCAGATCCGGGGCCCGCGTCGTTCCGGCTGGGCCAGGGCGTCTGGGAGGTCCGTTTCTTCGCCAACCTCGTCTCTTCGGCGCTGCAATGTGACGAGCCGCTGCACTTACCGTCCGGCAGATCCGCTTGCCTGAGACTCTCTTGCCTGAGAAAATGCCACATTGAGTTGCGTGCCGTCGTGCGCAGGTCTATTATGCACCCCATATCCGTACGCTGAGCAAGCTCGTGGGAATCGAGTTCAGCCCAGTCCGTTACACCCTGGTCGGTAGCAGCCTGCACAGGTGCTTCAGCACGGCATGCCATGCAGACAGACAGCGCTGCAAACCACACCCTCAGCGCTCCCCAAACTGCGACAATGGCAGCTGCCGCCCCTGCCCAGTGAACGTCACATGATCGCCAGGTTATATCGTCTGATGTCATGTCAAACTTGACCATTTTCTCGGAATCCTGAGACCGCAGCAACGTAGGCTACAAGCTGCCGCTGGGGCTGGGCAGTGGCTGGCTGTCCGCCTCGGGGTCGCTGGCGGCGAAGTCGGCGGACGCGCTGGAGCTGCACTTTGATCGCTTCTGGGTGGACCGCGGCGGCGCGCTGCTGCGCGACACCATCTCCGCCGAGGAAGGTGCACTGCAAAACTATACTCATGTCAGCTGGCTCACGCCCAGTTGCTGTGGCGCAGTGCGGCAGGCCTGCTTCTGGCGTGCCATTGCCGGCGCATTGTATCCTCTGTGTGCTGTTGCTGAGGAAGCAGCAGGGTAGTGGCCTTCGAGGAAGGATCAGCGCAAAAGCTTCTCAGGATCGCAAACATGATTGCAATCATGTATCCTTGAGGTTGCATGATGTGTCCTGTAAGGTCACCTGACCATTTTGTCACCTGGCTGCACACTAAGGCAGATGCCTTTGCTGGCGCCTCATAGCTTGCCGCCGCGGCCACTTGACACCTCGTTTCCCCATCATCTGCTGCGCAGCATCCAGCGGCTGGGACGGCTTCGTGACGCGGCTGGGGCGGGCCACCTTCTTCGACAACCTGGCCACCTTCCCGGTGTCGTACGTGGACGAGCACCTAACCGTGTTCAGGTTTGCTGCCTCTCGCGTGTTCCCCCCCCTGCCGCTGCTGGATCATCCTGCAAATGCCTTTTCAATACCAGCGTCATGACTGGGGCAGGAGTCGCGGCGCTTCCTGGGCGGGTATCTTGCAAATGTATTGTTTTGCAATCGCACTGTGCCGAGCTACGACATCGGAGCCCCTACATTGATGTTGCTGCGCTCGGCTTGCCGGACGAGAGTTGGCCTGTCGACACTGTTGCCTGTGGTGCAGGTTTCCCCCTCTGGGCGTAAACATCGCGGCGCAGAGGGTGCGGTAGACATGACAGCTGGTGGAGTGCCGGTTGATTGGACGCATTTCTGGTCAAGCCGCTGACGTCTGGGCAGCGTGATTGCAAAAGCGGGCCACAAGTCAGAATCGCAGATCGAGGAGGATTGCGCAATCATTCTGGTCACAAGATACAACAACAGCAAGGTCACAGCATTCAGCTGGGTCATATTGTCGTCCTGCTGCATGGAATGCTGTCGTCTGCCATTCTCAAATGGCGACACCCGATCCGGACCTCTTAATTCGCATGCAAGTGTCGCTGCACGATGTGGCCAGAATCAGCCGCCAGGCAATTCCAATGGTCACCGACATGACTGTCAACGCGCTGTGGCACGGGGGACCATCTGATTTGCGGAGAAGCGACTAGAACATGTGTCCAGACAGGAAACCTAGACAGCCCTGAACCAACAATCGCCTACAAGATGTGCACTCTCTCGTGCCGGTTGCTGCGGCGGCGCGAGGACTCTCTGCCCTGCTGCAGGTCATCTGGTGGAGCGGCCTCGCCATGAAGACCCTCCTCGGCGGCGCTGGGCCATCCACCTTTACTCGCAGCCCGCCTGCCGCCAACCACGGCTGCTTCTGGCGTCGAGGCGGGTTTCAACTTTTGCCTGCCAGCCGACGGCGGCTTTGCTTCGTCAGCCTCCTGCTGCTCGTCCGGATCAGCCGCGGCTGCCTGCCTGCCCCGGCCGCTGCCGCGCCGGGGCGGAGACGGCGCCTTTGCCGCCGTTCTTGCTGCGGCCTCCTCTGCCGCTTCGGCAGCAGGAGCGGCGTCGCCGCCACTGCCCCTGCGGCCGCGGCCGCCGCCCCGCCGCGGGGAGGGCGCCTCTGGCGCCCCCTCGGCCGGGCTAGCCAGCGCGCCATCAGCGGGCTCCCGGCTGCGGCGCCGCTTGATGCGCAGTCCCAGCGCCGCGGCTCTCGCCACGCCAGCGCCATCAGCGTCAGCTGCCCGGCTGGCGGGCTGTAGATTTGCGGCCACCTCAGCATCTGCCGCTGCCGCCAGCGAGGAGCGGCCCCTGCGGCCCGCCGCCCTCGGCGACCGCGGCGCCTCTGGCGGCTCTAGAGCCTCTGTGGGATCTGGCGCCGGCGCGCGGCCGCGGCCGCGCTGCCGCGGGGCTGCGGGCAGGCCATCTGCAGCCTCTGCGCCGCCTGCTTCCGCACCATCACCACCTGCGTTATGCACCAAACTGATGCTCACAAACCCAAAAGCGGTATGACACAGACAGGCACATTGATGCAGCCAATGCTGGGCAACGATTTTACCGCAACGCTGTGCGCGATCGGTTCAGGGTTCAAGGGTGCATCGGGAGGCAACCACCGTCCCCACACATGCGGAAACGCAACCACCGTGCAGGCTGGGCGAGATGCACTCAGGTAGGCTTGATTGGAAGGCAACCGCAAAACAGAAGGGAAGGCGCACCAGCACCGGGCCGCGGCAGGCGGGCCTTGGACCAGCGGCGCGTCAGCGAGGCGCGCGCCTGTTGTCCCACCTCGTCCAGCGGCGACCCCTCCCCGTTGTACTGTCGGCAATTGGCCCACACCAGCTCCGCATCCGCCCATACCTCGCCTAGCAGAAAGGTATCCAGGCTGTCAGTCAAGTAACCAAACTGGGAACAACACGGGACTCCATGTACCCAGACAACCAGATGTACCCGGACAACCAGGGTGTGAGGATGTGACCTGATGGACCCCTCCAGCCACTGCCACTCCGGACCTGCTGAAAACTCATGCGAGAGGGGATACCATGACCGCTGCGGCGCAGCACGCGAAGAAGCCTGAGCTCGAAGGAATGCGCACCCGGCGTCTTGTAGGCGCCCTGCTGCAGCCGCTGCGAGATGGTGCCCAGGTCCATGGGCCGCTTGATCTCGCGCCGGTAGCCTGGCGCCTCCTTGCCCACCGGTGCCGCAAAGACCGCGCCCGCCGGCTGCGCCACGACCGCCAGTACCGCCTTGCAGGCTGCGGCCGCCTGCTTCCCCGACAACGGCTCGTTGGCGGTGGCGGCCGCCGGCTGGCCGGCAGCGTAGTGCGCAGCGGTGGCTGCCGCCGCGGCAGCTGTGGCCGCCGCCGCCGTCGTGGGCACGACCGCGGCATCGCCGGCCGCCTGCCGCTGGCGCTTTGTGCCGCCGCCGTCGTCCGACGTCAGCCCCTCGTCTGCGGCCTCTTCCCGCCGCCTCTTTCGCTGCCTGGGCGCCGTCACTTCTGCTTCCTGCTGCCGCGGACTGCCGAGCGCCGCCAGCATATCCGCCGCTGCGTGGTCCTCCGCCGTGTCATGATGCTGCGGCTGCTGGTGTTCGCCGCGCGACGGCTTCTTGCTGCTGTGGCCGCCCCTGCCGCCGCCGCCGCCGCCGGCGGTGGCGGCTGAAAGCGCGTCTGCCGGCGTCGGCAACCCAGCGGCAACGAAGAGGCCCGACAGCTCCGCCTCGCCGGCGGCACCCGCCTCGAACATGCTGGAGCCGTCCTCGTTGAAGGCGGCACAGTTGGCCCACACCTGTTGGATGTCGGCGGCCGCCTCGGCTGCACGTACATTTACAACAAATCCGATCAACATTTGAGGGGAAGCCCGTCGACGCCGTTACTTACATGCTGCCGTTTTTTGAAAGAGAGCTTGTGAACTTCTGTCATCACCTCGGTTTGCAGTCTAAGCGAGTCTGCATTCTGCTTCACGGGATTGATGAGTCCAGGACGGAAAAGGCATGCAGCAGCACTTGGGCTGTCCTGCGCACCCAGAGAGGAGTAGGAGCCGTCGTGCAGGTTGGCGGCGACGGTGCCCAGGTCCATGGGGTGCTCGATGACGTCGTGGTAGCCTGGTACGTCGCCGGGCACCGGCTCCGAGAAGGGGCCTGCCGCCGGCCGCCGCAGGAACTTCTTGACCACCTGCGGCAAAAGAGGTGAAACACATCAACAAATCGGAATACAATCTGTATGTTTGTCCTTGGCGGAGAGCGGAGCTAAGGTGGGGTGATGCAGCATCCGGCTGTCTGTTGATAGCCGTCATCAGCGACATGTGCTCTGAAGTGTCCGCAAGGCGGGTCATGCTGAGCCAAAACCGCAAGGACGCCAATGCAGCGCATTCCCACCTTGGTCGCGGTCGCCAGACGCTGGGTCTCTGCCTCCGACACCTTCCCGCTTCCACGGCCGCCGAGGTGCAGGTTGACCTTCAGGCTGCCGCCGCCCGCCAGCTTGATAGCACCGCTGGCCGGCAACTTGATCTTGATTCGCGGTGGCGGTGGCGGCGGCGGCGGCTGCAGCGCCGCGGGCAGCTCGGCGGGCGCGCTGAAGTCGGTGGGCAGCCCGGCCTTCGCCCACAGGCGCGCGAACTTGGCCTCGCACTTCTCGCCCGCCTTCCAGAACTCGTCGCCCTTGTTGTTGAAGGTGCGGCAGTTCTCCCAGATCTGCGGTGCCAGATAATATGTATCAGCTGGTCCGTGTTGTCCGATTGATTCACCCGGCGAATCATTGGACATGAGGTGTGGAAAACCAGTGAGTAGTTGCTGAGCTGCAGGAACAACCATTTCCCACCAAAATCTGGAGCACTGCCGCAACATAGTCAGCAAACAAACATGCGCCTGGCGGATGTTGCACAGCAGGCGCCGCGACGCCGCGCAGCCGCCCGCCGCCAGGGCGGCCTTGGTGGTGGCCATCATATAATTGCCGGGTGGCAAGTACAAGACATCGGGCGCGCTTACCTGGCGGATGTCGCGGAGCAGGCGCTGCGGCGACGCATAGCCGCCAGCCGCCAGGTAGGCAGCAGCGGTGCCCAGGTCCATGGGGCGAGCGATGACATCGTAGTACTCCGTGATGCTCGGGTCGACGGGCTCCGCAAAGGCCGCAGCGACCGGCAGGCCCAGCATCGCCTGCAGCACCGTGGCGGCGGCCTCGCGCCAGTCCGCCGCGCCGTGCTTGCGCGCCTCTGCGATGCATTGAAGCAGCGAAGGTATTAGTTTTGTTCAGGAAAAGGGAATTCTGATTGTGGCCCAGTCTGCTGGGGCTTGTGCGGCCTTGCACCAGTCCGCGCCATGCTTGCGCAGCTCTGCATTGGATCAGAAGAAGAATGGGGTCGATATCTCAAAACGAACCGACATCCGCGACAGGACCAACAGGTGCAAAGAAGGCCTCTTGCCGCTGTTTTTAACACGGCGCCGTGCTGAGCGCTGTTTGCTCATGTCACACAGAGCAGAACTCAGCATCGGGTGGAACGGCTGCCTTGCGCCAGCGATGCAATTTTTGTGGCCCGCCACGAGAGGCATTGACCCGCTGCCATTCTTAGCAATGTCGTCTTTCAGTCTTTATATCAGCAAGAAGTTGCCGTCCTGAAGATGCAATACAGTGGTACCGCACAACCGACGATGCGTCTGCAGCCGTGTCGGACATGTGTGCACTACATCATGCATTACACAGGACGGCAAATCGCAGAATGACCAAACATGGATCTCGTCTCCGCCTGCGGAAAGCGGCAGCCGTCACGGCGGTACACCTTGCGGCGCACAGGCTGCTGATTCATGAGTATGTTGTGAACACTCCAGCAGATCGTCGCTTCGACTCTCCTCGGTGCACTAACGCAACCTCATCCTCCCTTGAGCAATCAATCACAAGCGCACCCGCGTCCGAAAATGCAGCGTCCTCCCGCGCGGCGTGCCGCGCCTCGCGCGCCGCTGCCTTGTCAAACCCTTTGTACATCGCCTTATTACATGCGACAAACATTCGACATGCCTGCATCCGCAAAGGCGGCGTCCTCCCGCTCGGCGCGGCGCGCCTCGCGCGCTGCCGCCTCGGCGACCTTGCGCTCCTCCGCTGCAGCGGCCGCCATCTCCGCCTCGATGGCCGCGGCGTTGCGCTCCTCGGCTTGCGCGGCGCGTCGCCTGGCCTTGCGCGTGCAGGTGGGGCAGGCGAATGGCGTGTCCTCGTCCAGCACCTGCGATCGGAAACATTCCCCCGTGAGATGGATGTGCAGGGAGGATGTGTGTGTCATTCAGCAGTCTGCGGCCCCAGCTGCAGGGCGCTCTGGATGCACTTGGTGTGACCTCGCCAATGACCAGCCTGCTGCTTCATGCTAAACACAGGGACACAACAAAGAGGGGGGACGCGTGCCACTGAGGCGCATGCCCCGAGCTCCCGGCGTTCCGGCAGCACAAAGCAAGCGCTGGCAGGAAGGTTGATCGCACCTCGGGCCCGGCGCCGACGCAGTCGGGGTGGAACCAGGCCTGGCAGGCGTCGCAGGCGACCAGGGGCCGCGCCCCGTCGTGCGGCTCCCGGCACACGCAGTGCAGCTCCACCTCCCCCTCCTGCCAGAATGCGGCAGCAGGTGCGCTTCAGGAATTGCGCAGCAGAACAAAACTGTCTCGCTCAGGTTTCCTGAGCATGAGGCGGCCAAGGGGGGCCACCCCTCGCGCAGTTGCTGGCACACGCAGTGCAGCTCCACCATCCTCTCCTGTGGTGCAGAGGCAAGGCTCTCTGTGGGACCCTTTCAAATCGACTCTGGCAGCATCTGTTCGGGCATTGCGTCCTCGGAACTAAGTAGCACCGAGGTGCCGGTCAGGGTGTGTGCTGGATTGCTGAGAGACACCCTTGTCAAACCTGCATATCCATATGTGCCAGAAGCAATCACGTGCAGGTTTCGAGCAGCAGAATGGGGAGCTGCGCGCCTTGGACTGCTTCCGCTTGGGCTTCTTGCGCTGCTTCCCGCCGCCGCCATCTTCGCGGCCGCGCTTGCCCGAATACTCGGCGGCCACCGCCGCGCCGCCGCCGTGGCCGCCGCGCCCGCCGCGACCGCCGCGTCGGTCCATGGCGGCGCGCCGCTTCTCGGCCCTGCAGGGCATCGCAACAGCCGAGTCAGGACCGCACCAAATGTAATCTCCGTCTGTACACAAACGGGCATGGGGTCTGGTTTCAGCTGGTAGAAGGCCACCAGGTGCAAGCGGATACTCCATGATTGTAGCACAGATACCAGCCTCCCTGCTTTTGTGCCTCGCAAATTGTACTGCAAGTACACTTCACCAAGTCTTTTGAATAGGCATGACTGGGCAGCTGCAGCGGAAGCGCGAATCAAAGCAACCAACAATGCAGAATTCCCAAACACCGCTTGGCCCAGAGAAAGCAGATACACCTAGAGAGAAAAGTTTGTCTGATTGACTTGAAGCTCCAACCGATTTACGCACCGCTTGCCGGCGCAGGCCTTGCACTCGTACTTGCGGTCTCCCAGCGCGTCCATGGAGTCCTCCGTCTCGCCGACGCAGTCGACGTGGAACCAGCGGTTGCACGTGTCGCAGCCCACCCACAGGTGGTCCTGCAGGGTTTGCAGCAAGCTCATCATGCGGGAATTTCGGTGTCTGACCAGCTGCTGGCTTGTGATCCAATGGTGCAGTAAGGTGCCCATGTGGGTTGCATACTGCCGGCCACCACCCCAGGTGCTGTGAGGCTGTCCACAAGGCATGGGCTTCAGAGACAGGTGTCCGTTGTCACTGTCAGCAACAGCCTCTGCCACTTGCCTACCTTGGACTCGTCGGTGCCATATTCGACGCCGCACTCGGCGCACGAGTCGGCTGCCGCCTTGGCGGCGGCCTCTGCGGCCTCTCGCGCCGCCTGCCGCGCCGTCTGCCGCGCCTGCAGCACCGCCTCTGCAGAGGCATGCAGCGGTGAACGAGGGTCAGACGCGCATGTCTCTCCGGTTGTGTTGGAGGCCGCAGGATATACAGGGAGGCCGAGCCTCTCCTCGGGTTGAATGCTTCAAAAACACCACCTAACGGGAAGCTTGATGGGCGGCACATCTGTGCACATTTTGCAGTAGTCGAGTGTCTTGCAACAGTCGAGCAAGCTCACGTTGTTCAGCCATCTCCGCCTGACGAGCCGCCTCGCGCGCCGCCGCGGCCCTCGCCTGCGCCGCACGTCCGACCTGCAGGAGGACACCTTGCTGCTTGACACAACAGGGTGAAGGCCTTGCCTGAACATCCTAAAACGAGACAGGACGCATCAGGATGAGTGAAGGCTCGGCCGCATCATTGACATGCACAACTTGTGCTTCTGGCGCGACAGATGCTATAGTCAACCCGTGTGCAGGCAATCAAAGAGGGTGGCAAGCACGCCTGCATGGCGGCCTCGCGGCGCAGGCGCTCCTCGAAGTTGCGCACCAGCCACAGCGGCAGGTGCTGCTCGTGCACCCAGAACCCCAATGGCGCCGGCTGCAGACCAAAAGGAAATCGTGGGGTCTATCCGGGGCACAAGTCTTAGGGGTCAAGTCTTGACCATCAGGTGTGAATTGTGATGCGGCGCAATGGCTGTCAAGTGCGGCTGAAGCCGATGAGAGTTTGCAAGTCAACATCTCCATCACGATTTGTGGCATGATGACGATAGACAGCCAGCACAGTGCAGAAACTCCTGCCAACCTGCGGCTTGTATGCCATGTGGCCATACGGGGTGCCATATGGCGTGCCAGGCGGCATCGCCGCCGCCATCTGCCCCGCCGCCGCCGCCGCTGTGGGGGTGCCCGGCGCCGGTGCGCCATGCAGCAGCGGCGCCATGATGTGCTGCGGCAGGCCCAGCTGTGCCGTCATGCTCTGCATGAAGGCGGCGTGCGCTGCATTCGGCTGCGCGCCCGGGGTGTTTGCTGCCGCTGTGGCCGCCGCTGCCGCTGCCGAGGCCGCCGCCGCCGGCGAGACAGTGCTGCCCGGTGCGCCGGCGGCGGCCGAGCCCGCCACCGTCGCCACAGGCAACGTCGGCTTGCAGAACGAGGACGTGCCGGCGACATTGGACAGCAGCGGCATGCGCAGGCCGCCGAGGCGGCTGGGGCCCGCCGTGCGGCCGAGCCTGCCGAGCGGCGCCTGGGCTGCCGGCGCCGGCGTCGCAGATGGCGAAACCCCGTCCGCCATGGCCGCTGCTGGGGAAGTTGCGCGCGTGGGCTTCTGCTCTGCCGCGGGCGTGGCAGCAGTGACGCCGCCTGCCGCCGCTGATTCTGTGACGACTACCGCAGGCTTTGCATCAGCAGCAGCGGCGGCAGCTGGGGCGGTGGCGGCGGCGTCGGGGGCAGGCACATCTGCAGCCTGCTCGCCATCCGACGCCGCCTCTCCGCCCTGCGCTGCAGCAGGCGCTGGCGCCTTAGCGGGCACATCGTCTACCGCGGCAGCACCCGCCTCTGCCGCCCTGTCCTCCGGCTCAGCAGCGGCTGCTGGCTGATCGCCGGCAGCAGAGGCACCTGGCGCAGCCTGAGCCTCGTCGGCTGGTGATGGGGCCAGCCCATCAGCCTGCTGTTCTGGCGACTGCCTCTGCTCCTCAGGCGAGCCTGCGCCTGTCTGAGCGCCAGCTGCTGCTGCTGCGGCAGGTGACTCGCTGGCTGGCGTCTCCGCGGCAACCGCCCCGCTGCCGGCAGCAGCTGCTTCGGCAGGGCTGGCCGGTCGCTCCGGGCTGGCTGCCGCTGTGCCTGCAGCGGCAGCTACTGCCGGGCTGGCTGTCGCCATGGCTGGTGCCGCATCCGAAGCTGGCTCTGCACCAGCTGCACGCTGCGCCTCGTTGGCGGCTGCCGCTCCTGCCTCGTTTGGCTCGGCTGCATCAGCTGGTGTAGGGGACGATGTCAACGCCGACTTGGCTGGTGTCGTTGGCGACGGGAACACGGGCGGCAGCCGCGCCTGTGCGGCTTCGCCCAGCAGCGCCTTCCAATCCTGCTCGCTTGCCGCCGCCCCCGCTGCGCCGCTGCTGGCCGGCGACGCCGACTGCCCGGCAGACGCGGCCTGGCCAGAGACGGGTGCACCGCGCTCCGCGCTCGGGCTTCTGGATGCGGCTGCTGCGCGTGCTGCAGGGGCTGCGGCATCTGCCGCCGCGCTGTCCTGCCGCACCACCGCAGCGGCGGGCTCCTGCTGAGGTGCTGCATCGATGTCCATGGGTGCTGGCCAGTCAGCGGCTGCTGGGCCGGTCCCCGCCGCCTCTCCGCCCAACGGCTCAGCTGCTGCCGCCACCGCCTCCTTCATCGCCGCCAGGAAGCCGCCGGCAGGCAGCTCTGCTTCTGCGACAGCAGCAGCCGGCGCGCCGCCTGCCGCTGCGGGGGCTCCATCAGTGCAAGGCTTCACATCTGCAGACGCAGCTGCAGGGGCAGCGCCTGGCGCTGCTGCCGCCCCAGCGCCGCTCACGGCGGGGCTGGGTGCACCCGCAGCCGTGGCGGCTGGCGCATCCCACAGCCTGCCGCCCAGCGCCACCTTGAGCTTGCCGATATCCACCGCGGCCGTGGGGCTGGGTAGCGGCAGCATTGGCGACGGCTGCTCGCCAGGCGTGCCAGGCGTGCCGGCGGGCCAGCCGGGCGGGAAGCCCGGCCGCGGGATGGCAGCACCCGGCCAGCTGGCGGGCAGCGAGCTCGGCGTCGTCAGCTGACCCTGCAGAACAGCAGCAGGGACGCAGTGAATGGAGTCTGGTATTACCAAATGCAGGAGTCTTCGGTGCCGGCAGCTGCAAGGTCAAGCATGCAACCTTATGCTGCAGGCAGTTCTGGCAGGTTAACCGCAAAGAATGCCCAACACGGCATCAGCGTGTTTGCAGAGGCAGAATGTGTCAACACGTTCAGGCTGTACCTGCTGCGAGTGCTGGCGCGTAAAGACCAGGTACTCGAAGCCGCCGGCGGGGTGCTGCGACACGCGGCGCTGCCGCAGCTCGCAGCCGCGCCACTGCGACTCCATCGACGCGCCGCCCGGCGCCCGCAGCTGGTCCCACTGCAAGCTTGCAAATTGGAGGATCAGCCATACAAAAGTCCACGTCACTTCCACTTGGCGACAGCAGCCTGCTTCTGAATATGTAATTCCGATCCATGAACGATCTTGTTGACTTTCGATCCACGAATGACCTTGTTGGTTCCACAATTGGTGCATAGGAGGTGGTGCCAAGCTGTATGCGTGGACCGCATCGCTGCTGCTTGTGTGCGTGCAGACATGCACCTGAATCGCGGCATCCAACGCGCGCAGGCAGCGTGCGAGCTGCGGCGCCGTGGCGGCGGACTCGGCGCCGGCCACCCATTGCATAGCCGGCGTCATGACTAGGTCCTTGGCGGCGTACCTCACGCCTGGGATGCGCTGCTTGCCGCCCCTGCAGTCCACAGCACTGTATATATCAAGAACACAGAGCTTGGCTCGTACTGTATGTCGTTGCCGGACACCGATACTGAAGCAACTTTCACACGGCATTCTTCACCATCTTGCAGGTCAGCCAGCCTAGAGGTAATATGTATGAGCAGTCGCCAGGAAAAGCAAGATGCGCACTGGCGGGCGGCCTTGCGGCTGGCGGCGCGCGGCAGGCGGTAGAAGCCCTGTGCCTGCTGCCACGGGGTGCGCCGCCGCACGATCGGGATCGCCTGGACAGAGGCAAAGCCATTCGCGTCATGCGAGAATGGCATCTGGCTGGAAGTAGCATCGTTCCGAATGAAGCCAGAAACATCCTACTGTCGACAACACAACCTGCACTTGCTCACCGTATAATCGTCCAGGATGATGGCACTGTCGTCCCAGGCGTCCTTGGCGGCCACAGCGGCGGCAGACCCAGCACGGGACATGGCGCCCTTCTGGGAGCCGCCGCCCTCCTCGTCTGACTCCGAAGCCTCCAGGTCGGCGTAGTTGACCGACTTGGCCGCCGACGCCCCTGCAGGCGCAAAGTATTGTGGTCAATGACATGGTCTCATCATGTAAGGGCACCTCCGCGCGCAGCAGCAGCTGCCTGGATGTGCAAGGGAGCTGCAGTGGATGAGCAGCATGGCGCGATTCCCAATCCTGACAGAGGCCGATCAGAATTGCAGAATTGCATAATTGAAGCTATGCACAGCAGGCGCAGCACGCAGCCTCATGTGAAGATGATGGGCAACTCACTGGTGGTGCGGGACTCCTTCGACAGCGGGATGCGCCGTGTGGACGACAGCTGCTTCGCCGCCGTCGTCTTTGCGTCGCCGCCACCGCTGCTGGCGGGCGTCGCCGCGCCACTGGCCGGCGCGCTGCCACCAGAGCTGCCCCGCGCCGCCGCCGCCGCCGCCGGCGTCTCCGGCCCCCGGGGCGCCGGATGCTTCCGCGGCCGGCCTGGCTTCCGCGGCTGCGATGCCGGCGTCCCAGCCAATGCCAGAGCTGCTGCCGCCGGCCTGACGGCGGCGACGGGCGCCGTCTGCAGGGAGGGGCTGCGTAGGGAGCCTGCGGCCACGCCCGCCGGCGTCAGCGGCGTGCCGAACAGGCCAGGCGGCACGGGAGGCGGCTGCGGCGCTGGCTGCGACGGCAGCAGCTCCCAGTTGGCGGGCAGAGGGGTGCGCCGAAGCGCCGCATGCAGCTGCACCGCCGCGACCGCCAGCTGCCGCGCGTCCTGCGCCCGCCGAACCTGCAGCAGTGGCATTCTTAACTGTGAAACATAGAGAAGGCTGACACTGACGCATGGTCTGTTCGGTATGGGAGTGCATGCTCAGGCACTGCTCGCCGTACACCTGTGCAACTGAAGCAGCGCATACTTGCGGGGCTGCAGTGCTACAGGGTTGCGACATCGCAGTGCCTGCACCAGCTTGGAATTCGTATGCTGACTGCAAGATGCACGCACCGAGGTGGTCCAGGTGCGGCGGTGCGCGGTGTTGTCGGCGGCGCCCCAGGGGCCGTCCAGCAGCCCGAACAGGTCCCGCTCCAGCTTTAGCAGCTGGTTGCACATCGGCGACAGCCTGCACAGTGGTGCACAGGTTGCTCTGTGCACGCTCATCCTGAGGCAGGTTAACATTCTGAAGCAAGTGTCATGGCGAGACATGCCCATCGGCTTGCTGTGCAGGAGGCCCGAGCGCCTGTACCCCAATAGTTCAGCTGCAATCAAACTGTGTTGTTCTCAGGAGCTGCGGGCAGTGTGTCGAGTTCAAGAACGGCACCTTGGGCGCCGCCGACCCACGACTCGTCTGACGCTTGCCAGCAGCTATGCACGATGCCGACCTGATGCGAGCAGATCCTGATGTCTGGGGTCGTTGAAACGGGCTGAGATATTGAAGTTTTCAGCTATGTTGCAGCCATCATTAAGGCAACAGATGCCGCACCAGGAGTTGGGATTGTCGGAGGCCCAGGCGGAGCCGGAGGGCTGCGCTGCCACAGGTTTGAGGCACGCCTTGTGCATGCTGGGCCGCAGGCACGGCTGGCAGCGCCCGCACCGCAGCGCCGTCCGCCCGCCTCCCCGCCCCTATTGAGAAAGTGGTCAAGCTGTATTCAACGCCTATGTTGCGGCAATAAATATTCGAATGAACTCGCATCCCAAACGAACCTCGTGTTGAGCGTTCAGAACGCAGCAGAAGCATGCCAGCAGCTCCACATTTGACGCCAGCTCAGAGATCCCCAACACAGCACGCACCGGGGTGACGGGCCAGGCAAAGCGCGACAGTGGCAGCGGCGCGGCCATCTGGCTAGCGGGCGTCACGGCGTGGCGCTTGTTGCGCCGCGCCTCCTCCACAGCGGCGCGCACCGCCGCGACGGACGCGCCCCACCCGTTCCTGTACCGGTTGGCATACCCCTCCGCGCCCGCCGCCGCCATTGCCTCTGTACATGCGCAGGGGAGTTGCTGTGATGTGCGAGCATCTAGGAGCGCGCTGTCTTTAGTGCAAGCTACTACGGCGCAGCGTGAAGCAGTTGGCTCCTGCAGCAGCACGTGCAAAAGGGTGGTGATAGCAGTGGCGCCGGCAGTGCTCGGAGTCGCACCCGGCAGCGGCAGCGGCTCGACGGTGGGGTGGGAGGAGACGGGCGGACGCTCTGCGCGCCACCGGGTGGAGCGCCGCAGCCCCCGCAGCTCCGCCACCGCCTCGCTGCCGGCTGCGCATCGCACTGGCACCTGTGCCAGAGATAGATGTTGTGGGAAGCAGGTAGTGTGGTGTTCATGAGACAGCTAGATGGCATGCAGCGAAACGATACAGCTGCATCTGAGCTGGCAAGACAGCCTCGGGAAGCCCCGATTGCCAATGGATTTCTTCTAAAAGCCAGCTGGGGCTCCAGCAAGGCAGCTAGACTGACAGCCGCAGCGCAATCAGGGCCCCTGATCCCGATTCACAGCATCTCGCAAGCACCATCCCTATGGCCGATCGTGCATTGGGCGCTCACCACCTCGTGAACTGATGCACGATTGTGCTCGAGCATCCATCAAGCCTGCGGTTCAATTTCGGTGGCGATCCATCACCTTGCTTGGCAGCTCCTTGGTGCTGGCATGCTCGCCGTCAAAGGCGGGCAGTGCGGAGTGGAACAGCAGGTTGTAGGCGGCCCAGTGCGGCTGCTGCGCCTGATTGCGCCCCAGCTGCGGCACCCGCAGCCCCGCCGCCTCCGCTGCGAGAGCCAGATGCAGACGTTTGTGTTTCTGATGAAGGCGGACTATGTGGCCGCCTAACATGACTCATGCGCTCAACAGCAGCTCACCGATGAACAACCAGGCAAGATTACAGACAAACGGTGTTGACAGACAAGAGGTGTTGACAGGTTCAAAGGTGGTTTTAGCGCAGAGCCGGTGGCTGCTGGGAAGCACATCACAGCAGCCACATAACAAAACAGCAACGAAGGAGGCGTGCCAAGGGCACACCGCGGCCGCCAAGGGAGCACTCGGCGCACAGCCATTCGCCGTCGGGGATGGACTTGGCGCCCTCGCCGATGCAGCGCATGTGGTACGCCGCGGGGCAGCCGTCGCAGCACAGCAGGTTGCCGCCCAGGCCGCACAGAGCGCAGGCGTCCAGGTTGCCATCATCCGCCTCCTCGTCCGCCGCCTGTGGAATTTGAACAACGAGAAATATGATAAATTGCTCGGCACGCGTCCAAGTTGCCATCGTCCGCCTCCTCATCCGCCGCCGGAGGTTGAAAATTATACATGTGACACAAAGAGATGAATCCGCTGTGACTGGGTTCGGGTTGCGACGTCCGCCTACTCGTGTGCTACCTGGCAACTGCGTGGCCAAAGAAAGCATTGTGTCGTTTCCTGTTTCGGCCTGCGCCTGCAGCTGAGGTTTCCCACGCTGTCCGGTGTGCTGTCCGGCGCCTCCTTGCCCGTGTGACATGGATTTGAGGCTGCTGAAGGACCCTCGACTGACTCTTTGGCATTTCGGAAAAGACGATGCATGAAAACAAGTGCATTGCTATACGAGGCGGTCAGGCGGTGCCGTACTGGACCCCAACCGCTGCCCAAGGCAGCGTGGGGCAGCAGCCGACAGCGAACAAGCCAACTTTGCGTCGCCACCAGTACTATCTAATTGTGCTAGTCCGCATCTGCCGGCCGGGTAACCAGCGCAGGGAAGGGCTGCAGTCATCAGCCTCGCACTAGCTGCTTCGGCGGACTTCATTTCAGAAATCGTCCGCAGTTTGGCGTTGGTAGGGAAGGCAAAATTCCGATTGACTCACGATAAGGCTGGAGCGCTTGGCGCGCTCCTCCAGGGTGCGCATGGGGTTTGCGCCGCCGGCGCCGCCGCGGCCCGCCACGAACTGGCCCGCCGCCTCCCGCCGGTCGATCTCCGCCCGCACCGAGCGCACCTGCCGGCCCACAGACATTGCGCCTTGAGTCACAAACATCTTCAAATTAGTATGTTGCTGGGCCCAACATCAGAAGTGCAAGTCTGGTGGGGTTGAAGGGGCTGAACCCGTCCATCATTGACGGCGTAATTGTCGCGAGTGCCGAATGGTGTGCACAGCGTGTGACGGGCACGCAGACGCACAGCTGTCAGCACAAAAGGCAGATCACCTCCAGCATGTCGGCGGTGAGGCGCGCGGCAATAGCGGCCTTGACTGCCACGGGCAGCTGGCAGTACTCCGCTGCGGCCAGGAGCCGCTGGTGCCGCGGAAAGTGGTCCCGCAGCAGCGCCTGCCGCTGCTGATCCTCCTGCGGCAGTCCGTCCCGACTTCATGCTGGCATGGCCATTGTGCTACACGTCCTCAAATTGGGTTGTGTTACCTCCCAAAGTAGCTCTTGAAGCAGCGTCTGGAAGCGAAGTGGACCTGCTTGAGAGGACATGTTGAGAGGACATATGGCTCGTACCCAGTGCTAGACTTCACAGATCGTGGCGCCTTAGCATGGGGTACAGCCTCTTTCGCTCGCAGCACAGGAATGAGGCAACTGTGTCAGCTGGCGCAGGAGGCAAGGCTTTGCCAGGCACGCTAATCACCTCGGAGGCGCCCGCTAGCTCGTCCTGCTGCTGCGGCTGGCTGCTGGCCGTGGCGGCGCTGCCGGTCAGGAACGCCGCGGCTGCCTGGCCGTTTACAATACCGAGCACCGCTGTGCTGCCCGGCACCTTGCTGGCAAACTGCTGCTTGGCCAGCGGGTCGCCTGCAAGAGGGCGCTCGACACCATGAATATGGTGCATAGCCACCAGCCTCACTGCTCCGCACAACAGGCAGGCTCCCACACGCTAAGGAATCGCACACATCGCAGCCTCTCAGCACCCAGGCCACAGCAGAGCAGGCTCCCCCTCCTTCACGGTTGACATCGCGTAGGGTCGTAACCCAAGAGAGTTCAGGGTGCTTATTGCATTCACAGCAGGCCGGCGGTAGGGGCCGCACCCATGTAACGCAGCCACTCCCAGACATAGTCGGGCCATGTCACCGTGTCCAGTAGCTCCAGATCTAGCTCCCTCTCCGCCCGGTGCGCCTGTCAGAACACATCCTGGTTGACGATGCTTGAAGCTGTGTCTTGGTGCTTTCACGAAGAGATCAAGTCAAAGGCCTCCAGCAATTCCAGGTTCAGCTCCCGCCCTGCCCGTGCGCCTGTTGCAGATTTTTGCTTATCTGTTCAGCCGTGCATCGGCAGGGACGCGGCGTGCAGGAGATCCAGGTCTGGCTCCCACAAAGGTGGTCTGTGGTTCGAATCACTCAGCAGGGAGATCTGTGGCTCAAAAGCGGCTCAAAAGCGGCTCAAGAGCGGCTCAAGGGGATGGGCGACCGCTGCTCAGCCATGACACAATGAAAGCATCGGGGATCACCGACTGCAAACGCCCACCTTGCTCTCGTCCTGGGCCAGCAGACGCAGCAGGGCGAGGTGCGCCTCGTCGGCCAGCGGCGTGGGGTGTGGCGCCGCGAGCGCCGCGCACCAGTCTGCCAGCGGGAAGGGGCTCAGGCGCAGCTGCCACGAGAAGGCGCGCAGCACATTGTACGCCGCCACCGCATCGCCTGTGAAGGAGAAAAGTGGACTTTAGCGACGCACGCCAACGCAGTCTGCTGCAGGATCGACTTCCCACGATTGCGGCGCGCATTTAACCTTACCTCTCAACAGTAATCCTCCTGTCAGAAAATCCGGGTGAGCTTGCACTCGCGACAAGCCAAGAGGTCTTTGCTTTCAAAGTGGCGCATGAGCGAAGTAAAGACTCACCTAAGGCCTCTGTGCTGATGCTGGTGGGCGCGTAGTTGCCGGCGCGCTCCAGCACCGCCTCCGTCGACGGCAGCAGCGTCGGCGGCAGCTCGGGCTGCGGCGTGCCCTCAGCGCCCTCAGCGTCGCCCGCCGCTGCACCGTTGACGCCCGCCGAGCCGTTGGCTGCTGTTTCTGCCGCTGCCGACGTGCCGTTGGCTGCTGGGGCGGCGCCGTCTGCTGGTGCCGAATCATCTGCCGCCACGGTCGCCGCACCGCTTGCAGCGGGCCCGTCCACGGCCTCACCAGCATCACCAGCGTCCTCCTCGACTGGCTCTGCGGCGGCCAAGCAGGACACGCCATTTCAGGGGAACAAATTTGTAGTGGATTGTGCTGTGCACATCGACATCAGCCGTGTATCAAGCTCAGGCATATTCACCAGCAGAACCTATACTTCGTAACTGCTCAAGTGTGTCGCGTCTGGGGAAACTGTGGCTGCAGAGTGGCAAACGCCACCAGGTCATCAGGACACGCATCGCAACCCAGCATACCTGACTCGGAGGGCGCGTCGAGGTCGTCTGTGCGGAGTACACGCTGGCGGCGGCCGCGACCGCGCCGCGGGTCCGGCTTCCGCACCCGCTTGGGCTTTGCCACATACTCCTCCTCCTCCTCAGACTCCTCCTCTTCCTCATCTTCTTCGTCCCGCTCTTCCAGCACATCGTCATCGCCCTCCGCAGCGGCGCCATTTGCGGCGCCGCCCGCTGCATTGGCATCCGCATCGTCGCTGCCGCCGGTGCCGCCGCCGCCGTCCGAGTCCTCGTCTGCCGCCTGCAGCCGCTCGAGGAACTCTGAGTCGTCGTCGGAGTCGTCGTCGCCGGGCGCGCCGCCCGAGCCGCCGTCGCTGTCGCTCATGTGCGGCAGCTCGTCCGCGTCCGCATCAGAGTCCGAGTCCCTGCCGCTGCCCGACCGTCGGCGCTTGCGGCTGCTGCCCGGCGGCCGCCCGCGCTGCTTGCTGGCGCTGGCTGAGCCTGGGGAAGCCAGGCGACATGCGTCAGCGTCGCTGCAGGCTGCGATGGCGCCGCAATCCGCCGCGGGCCCTTGCATTTGATTCTGCAGAGCTTTGTGCAGTGTTGTGGGTTCCAGGCCTGTCCTTGTGGTGAAACGCATTGCCGTGCAGGTTGTGCGTCAGCATGCGTCAGCATCAGCAGATGCACACCGACTCTGGGTGGGCGACCCCGGCGTTTCTTCGAAGCATTTGCCTCGGCTGGGCTGACAACTCCGTTTTCGCCAGCACCTCTCGGCCGGCCAGCGGTTCGCCGCCTGGGCGCCACGCCAGGCTCTTCATCGTCCCGCTGCAGGCCATTCACGATCCGCGCTGCCGCAGCGGAGGCGGCCTTGCGGCTCGGCCTTCCGGAAGACATCCAAGATGGCGATCACTTTACGTGCAAGGCTGCTCCCGGAGCCTGGCAGCGCGGTCCAGCTCAGACTAAGCCGTTATTATTCACCGTTCCAAGCTCTCTGACTTGCCCTGCTCCATCAATCTACACAGCAGCCAGGAAGACACAAGCACGTCAACTCGAAAGCGCCAGCCCTTGCTCAGTTTCCTCGTGCTCGACGGTGGCGGTGCCTCGGATAATACAGGCGGAAGCCACATCCTTTCTCAAACTTATGCAATGTGCTGACAGCCGCTGCGTGCGAGACCCACCTGCCACTTGCGTGTGACTTGAAATCCTGCACTTTCGGAGCCAGTCGCAAATGCGCATCGGAGGCACAGACTGGCGGCTCGACACAGTCTTGCGCTGCGATCGAGCTGCAGAACTGCTTGCTGTGTGCTAGAGGTACGCCCCTGATACCCCCGGCTGGAGAGGAGGCGGTTTACGTTGTATGTTTACCGTGCATGACTAAAGTACCAGCCGAGTGCCAAATTTCCAGCGGAACCGGGTGCTTTCTCTTGGTCGAGCCCACAGCGCAGCGCACAAATCCCGCTTGGATCTGCAAATGCACGGTGTACTGCCAGTCCACCACAGAGCCACGCTGAAGATTGGCGCTGAATATGACGTTCAAGGTACCACTGCCTGACAGCGCTGCCCTTCCAAAAACACTCGAGTTGGACTGAACCAACTCATTGGACTCAACCAAATCAACCGCATGCGCCAAGCAGATGTGCAGCCAAACAATCACACCTGCGTGACATCTACATCTGACAACTGTCTGTTTCTTCTTGCCCTCAACGCAGCGTCAAAGGCCGCACATGGTGGTGCGGCTGCCATGGGGCGGCCGCCATAGCAAATGTCCAGCGCGGGGGTCACACGCCTGCCTCCATCCCAGCGCCAGGCCTGTCAGGAGGATCCAGGTACATGAAACTTCTCAACCAACATGCTTCTGCCACGGGACATGCGCCGCGACCCATTCCCATTACTGGAATCCGTCCGGCGCCGCATTGCCCCAGGCGTCTGCAGCTGCGCCGCTGAATGCCGGCGGCACCTGCTGTGCTGCTTGTACCACATTGTCTGCACACAGCCAGACAGTCGCATCAGCTTGCTGCAGCTCACAGCCAGTGCACACAACATGGCAATCACAGGGAGTGAGAGGACCGTAACAGCTCTGCAGCTCAAGGTTTGTGGCTCACCCAGCAGCCTGGTCCACCGATTCACTGTGTACACCATGGCTGCCACCTGCGGCAGGCAAGAAAATAATTATTTGAGGTGCACAAGTGAATACAACCACTGATGCAAACCTTGCAACGGGGAACTGCAAATGCTTTACTCACATAGGGCAGCGTGGTGAAGCCCACGAGGCCGGCAGCAGCAATCGCCAGCTTCGGCCGTTTGTACGCCAGGTAGCCAAAGCCCGCGCCTGCAGCAGGACGCAGCAGCTTGAACCATCCCAGTCGCTTCTGCTGCTTTGTTGACGCGGTGTCGCGAAAAGATGAGGCTGATGCAGCGCCAGTATCATCGTGGCCGTGGCTTGATGAAGCAGGGCGCGGTGCTGCACAATCTGACAAAACACTTCTCCTGGCTTCGGCCACTTCAGCATCGCACCGACGACGCCGGTGGTGATGAGGCTGCCGGTGGTGGCGGAATCCCGCGGAGGCGAGTATTGTGATATTGAGAAAAAACGTTTACTGAATTCCGAACATGTGAAGGAGGCATACCGACGACGCCGGTGGTGATGAGGCTGCCGGTGGTGGCGGGATCCCGCGGCGCGGTGCACAGCTCCTGCACAGAGCGCGCCGCCTCCGGCGAGCCCGCCCATTGCCACTTCCGGCAGATGCCCTGTCCGCAAAACAAATGCTCTGTTGCACACTGCCACTAGTCCCGGGCCATACTACCCTGCTTCCATGGGAGGCGTCATGCCCCACCATGCATGCTGCGCGTGGCGTCCGACGGCCGGGATGACCTTGGTGAAATCTTTTCATTTCGCCGTACCGCTTTGCCGGCAGCAAGCAGCGTGCATGGCACTGGCACGGCAGCAGCTGGACACAGCGCACACAGCGCGACGCTCACCCTGAGGGCGGCAGCAGGCGCTGACACAAGTTCCAATTTTCCCGATATTCTTGGTTATTGTCTCCACAAACACACCTGCACGTGGCCGGCGCCGACGATGCCCACGATCGGCCGGCCCGCGGCCTTTTCGCCTGCCTCCCACAGCCGGCGTGCCAGGACCAGGTCCCGCTCCCGCAAAATGACCTGCATGATAACAGGCTGCGCCTCTCGAGCACTCCCTCACTGCAAAACCGACGATAGAACCCTGTTGAATACCTCAGGACCCCGCAATAAACGCCGATTGCTCCATGAAGGGAGGCGCAACACAGACGGACAAACGGGTCCAGCGGCTAGTACAGCCTTTGCCTCGGGGCACGTTCAGTGGACTCGCCCACCTCCTTACATGGATCGGGGGCGAAATATTGACGGAAAAACAAACCCACCTCAGTGACGGCGGCGCCGACACCCAGCAGGCCGGTGGACTCGCCCACCTCTTTGAGCGCCTCCACCTCCATGTCGTCCAGCACCGTGCTGCCCTCCTGCAGGCGTGCCCAACAGTGAAGTGTCAAACGACGCACTCCCTTGGTTCTTTGAATATTTTCATGTGTTGTGTATTTTCATGTTTTGTGTGTCTTTCAATGCCTCCATCTCCATGTCGTCCGGAAGCTGCTGCCCTCCTGCAGCCACGAATGCAGGAATCGATCAGCAATCACAAGGAGATGATCTCACTCAATTGTGTCGTGCCATATTGCCGTGACCTCAGGCCATGACAGATACAGTCTCATCAGGCTCTGTGAAACAACTCTAAAGGCGCCCGTGATGCATATGCTTCTGCTCTCCGCTGCACTCGCTCTAGCAGCACAACAGGGCAGCAATACAGTCTCGCACCTTCATGGCCTTTTCGCGGTAAGTCTCGACGACCTTCTGCCCACACTCGCGCACCGTCAGTACATCCTCCGGAGCCACCGCCCCCTTCTTGCTGCTGCCTGCAAATAGCCAGAGGCAAAGCTTTCGAGACACTGTCGAAACGACATTTGTAATAGAGCCGGCAGTTGAGGGACAGCCTGCTGTGAACTGCCGAAGAGTACTGCTGTTGTGTGCGGCTGCAAATCTTGCTGGTATCTCACGGGGTGAAGCGCAAGACACATCAGCCGGATGCATCTCCCAGACGAATTGGGGTGCTGACCTGTGACCATGACGCGCTGGAAGGCTTTCAGCACGGCCTCCGGGTCGCCACAACCCGCCTCCTTCAGCATCTCCTGCCACCTGCAGTCGACACGCCAAGTATCAACAAGCATTGTGCACTGCAGACGCATGATGCTCAGCATTGGCTCTTTCACCTGCCTGCAGGGACCCTTGAACTTCGCTGCATGCCAGCAGCAGGGTTGACGCCATGAGCCCCATCAAGCAAGACGATTTGCGTTTTTCGGGGTACTTTGCCAGGCGCCTGACCTGTCGGTGATGCGGCTCATCACGTCGCCGCTGCTGGCGGGCCCGAGCGGCGCAGCTGGCCGCCCTGGAGATGCCGGCGCGCCTGCTGGCCCGCGCCCTTCAGACTCTGCAAGGTAAACAAAACGTCATCAGCTTCGCACAGCGTCCGTCATCGTCACACCAGGCATTGCAACCGGTGCACGTCTTGTGTCACATAGTGTGCGTCGGGGTGGCCCTTTCCATCGTGGGGCATGTGGCTCAACATGCCACACCTGAAAGCGCATAGTCTGGCCGCTGGTTGTAGAGCAGCGCCGCGCGGGACAGGCGCTTGAGGGTGGTCTCCTGCAAAAGTGCAAGCACGGCACTTGTCGAGCTGCTGACTTTTGCCGGCATGTTGCCGTTGTCGAGGGAGGCTTTGCTGGGTGGTTAGTCATGAGCAGCAGCTTGCTGTTGCATCGACGTCTTGAGTGCATGTGCTGTGTTCTGAGCATGAATGGATGTAGATTGGCATCGAAAAGTCAGACCTGGTCGCGGTCCGCCAGCACGATCTCGGCACCGACGCGCTCCGCGGCGCGGACGGCCGCGCGGAACTCCTCACCGGGCGGTACGCCCAGCATCGCGCCCGACACGGCATAAGCGACGTTCATGCCAAACTCCACCAGGTGCCCGCCGAAGATGGTCTTCATCGGCTGCGGTATTAGGGGTCAAATACGGCTAGTTGCAATTCCGAAAAACCTCGATTTGTCAAGTGCGAGAAGCTGGTGTGGCCTTTGGTAAGGAAGGATGCCCACCATGCCCTAATTCTTGACAAATGAAACATGAGCCGACCTGCAAGACGCCGCCATGCACAGCGTGCAGCACTCCACACGGGTCGTTTTGGTCCAGGTTCTTCATCAACCGCTGGAATCGTTTCTGCACGCAAATCCATCAACGCGCCATTCAGAGCTTTCCGCTCGCAGATAATCAGTCGCAACTTGATCATCGTCTGTGCATGGCTGCCATTCACGGCAGAAATCCGCAACGGATTCATCATGTGTTTCAGTGCACCTCATCCAGCTCCAGCAGCACAACGGCGGGCTGCACCACCATGATGCATTCCTCTGCATCCTCGGCTGCCTGCATGTACATGAAGCACTTGGGGGAAGGCGCTGATGAGCATGCTTCTGCGCTGCATGCAGCGACGCGTGTTTCGAATGTGTGCATGCAGTGTCTGGTCGCCACTAGTAGACGATTCGGCCGGGAAAAGCATGACATTCGACTATAGTTCCACCTTTGCGGACACGTGAGCCACGCCCACGAGGTACACCTTGCTGCCAGAGGGATGCGTCAGCACAGCTGCGGCGCCCGGAGGCACCTGGGAGTTTGGGGAGTCTGACGCCAGGTCTCCCATCGTGCGAGCGGGTAGATCAGAAGGATCAACACAGTCTACTACGATACAGGTATCTTGTATTCATCGTGCAGGGACAGCCAGTGATGATCCAGCTCGTTCCGGAAGATGCGAAGAGTGAGCCAGGCGGGAATGAAGGCTGATGCGGAGTGACAATGAGTAATGAACGTTCAAATGTGGCAATCGATGTACGTTGAGAATCTACTGAGCAGCAGCGGCCCAAAGGCGTTCCGGAACAGTCAAAATGCTGGAGCCGTGATGACGTCGCAATCCGCATTGCCTCCAAATATCGAGCTGCTGTGCATTCCGAGAATCCTCTTACTATCTGATTTCGTATTGAAGCTGCGTCTGCCGGTCAAGCCGGCTGCCGAACAGCTGTCAATCAGGCTTGATCTGAACTGCAGCGGAGCAACACGCATCGCTGAGGCTCTGCTACCTCAGATACTTCGATTGCAGAGTATCTTCAGGATAGTTTGGACCCATAGCATACGTAAACGGTGGTTGAGATGACCCTACATGGTCCAGATCACATGTAGTGCCAGTTGACCAACACGATGACAGTGTCAGGCAGGGGCAGCTGAACAGCAAAGCTAGAGGATCAGGCATCAGGCAGAACGCCGCTATGGACTGGCAGCACGTGACTGCTGCGGAAGTGCTTTCAGCGTTGAGAGAGGTGCGGCATTTTCCGCATTGGCGCTGCCGATAGGCTCCAGCTGCGGAATGCACATTGCCTGCGTTGCACCCTCGTACCCCTTTCCTGCAGGTGGAATATCACTGACCCGCAGGTGGAATGGAGGCAGGCGCCCCGGCCGCTCACAGAGTTCCTACAGCCATCGCGGTTTTCGCTGCCGCGGTCGCAGAAGAAGTGGTCAGCGCGCGTGAAGAACTCGCTGTACTACTACAGGTGGGTTGTCGTATTGGCCCATGCAAAGCGTGGCTTGTCAGAACCTCTGGCTAATTGCGGAGCAGTCTTTCAGACAATGCCGCGGCCAACTAGCAGGCAGCGGGAAGCATGCACTGCCGGATGCTATATGCAATTGCTGGATGCTACTTGGACTGCAGGGTCAATTATTCGCTCATCGTCCTCCTCGCCGCTGTGTGCTCGCTGCTGCGGCGACCGCACGCGCTGTTGGCTATCATGGACTGCACGCTGGCAGTGCTGTGTCTCAATGACACCTTTGCAACCTCGCTCAGGTGAGAAGCAGTGTTGACATGCCTGCTCTGCATTGATGCCGCTGAACAGAGGGACCAGAGGGGGTCCATCGCATAGCGGAGGGTTGTGCTGATGTCACTTGCGTCAATCAAGTCGATCACCGGCATGAAGCGTGACGACCCACCTGGTCATGTGTGCAGTGACTCGCTGATGCGCTGCCTGCGAAAGGTGAACGTGCGGCTAGCGCAGAAGATTAAGGCGTCAGCCGGCGGGCACAGCGGCGTGGGGTGAGCCGCTGACCCTGCACGCAGCGGCACATACTTTCTTGTTTCGTGCAATTGCTCTGTCCCTACCGGACTTTGCGCCTTCATCAGTTGTTCCGGCAAAAGCCGACTTGTCTGAAGTTGGGTGCGGCAGGCACCCAGAACACTTGCCGGGCAGCAGGACCAGCGGCGTGAAGGTCTGCGGGCTGCCACGCATGTGGATGGTGGCGGCGCTGGGCGTGTCTGGTCTCCTGCTGCTGCGGCACAGCCGGGCGCTGCTCACACTGGCCTGGGCGCTGCTCATAGGTAAGCCCTACTCCTGTGGCTGCAGTGGCTCGTACATCGGCATTATAGGCCAGATCAGTTCAAACCGTTATCGTTGCACTCTGATCCAGCCTTGACACATCTGCGCTCCTTTCATGTTGCACAGGCGCCTCGCTGGTGGCTGTGCATGCCACGTTCCGCAGCCCAAACCTGAAGGCTCGGCTGGGCAGCGCGCGGGAGGAGTTCCGGGCCCTCTGGTGCGCTGCTTCTGTCACAGTGCCGGTTCGCCATGGTTCGGACAAGTTGCTGATGTTGACATAGCTCGCTGGAGCGATCTGTGCAAGCTCTGGTTTTAAGTCTTCGCTGTTCGTGTGAGGCGAAAGTTGGCCTGTGCGCAGGCGAGGCTACCAGCAGAATGACGCCATCATCGACTACACTTTGTAACACCGGGCAAGCCGTGGAAGCAGATGGGAGCATCTGCATTGGGGGGAGTAGATGAAGGGGATTGACATAGTACGCAGGCGCACTGAGGGGCGGCCTTCGACTAGGTACATAAGAGCGGACTGGCTGGATCGTGCTCGTTCCATCCTTTGACAGCGGTCCTAGAGTCTAGAAGGAACCCGGGCGCTGGAAGCAGCGCCCACTAAAGAGTCAGACTGGGGATGTTATCGTCAGCCGGCCAATTGAGTATTTACCCGAATGCGCGCGCCAAACCAATACACGGTTCCCTTCAGGTTTTGCACCCGTGTGCTGTCAGATGTTGCCCTGCAGGCCCAGGAACTGCTTGCACGAGTCGTACAGCGTGAAGCCGATCGCGGTGCTGGGCACCACCTTCATGTAGTTGATGCTCAGCCCGTTGAACAGGCCGCGCCAGCCCTGGCTGCGCGCGATGCTGTGCAGCGCCTGCCATGTGTTGGACAGCTGCGGCGCCGCCGAACCTGCGGTCTGCAGCGCCTGCACCTGCATCCGCCGACGCACGACATCCAGCGGATACGTCGCCGTCTGTGCCACCAACCCCGACGCCGCGCCGAATGTGAGCATCAGCAGCACCGGCAGCCGCACGCTGTCCTCCTGCCCTAGCGCTGTCCGGTACTGCTGCTTGAGCGACTGGTACACATAGAACTTGAGCCCCGCATACGGCAGGATGCCCACAATCGTCGGCCCGATGCCGCGGTACAGGCCCGTCACCCCCTCCTGCCGCAGCGTCGTCCGCAGCACGTCTCGTATGGTCAGCCGGTGATGGTGCGCCGCCGCAGCGCCGCCCCTGCCGCCGACGGCGTCGCCGACGCCGCCACCGCATTTATTGGCGGGGCCTGCCTGCCCCGACGGCCCGCCACGCAGCGCCTCGCCGGACGCTGCGCCGCCCGGGTGCGGCGCCGCTGGTGAGACGGCAGCCCCTGCTGACGCCAATGCCATACCCCCCGACCGCCCCGCCGCCGCCATCGCCGCGGCCTGCGCCGCGCCGCTCCGCACTGTGTCTGGCCGCGCGGAGTCTGAGCCGTACGCCAACCGCGTGCGTACCAGGTCCAGCGGGTAGGTCAGCAGCACCGCGGTCGCGCCGGCGGCGGAGCCCGCCACCAGGTCCAGCAGCGGCGACACCCGGTGGTGGGGCTCGCTGGGGTCGTCGCCCAGCGCGTCCAGCAGCAGCTGCCGGAAGTGCTCGTAGGCGGTGAAGTGCACGGCGGCGTAGGGCACGATGCGCAGCACGCTCGCGCCGTTGCCCCTGCGATGCGGGAGAACGACTTGTCAGCCTCATGTTTGCCAGTTTCGCAAGTGCAGCAGGCTTTCTAGGGGCGTCTTGACATAGTCGCCACTGGTGTTACCATGAGCAAAAGCAGACCTGAAGAAGCCCCGGCTGCCTTCTGTGCGGTAGATCTCTCGCAGGGTGTCGCCCACACCGTTGCCGGTCATGCGGCCAGTCTGCGTGTCCATCGACTGAATCAGCGCCAGTCTGGACAGACATGTCGCTCTGGTTACTGCAGAAACGTGAGCAGAACAGCCATGTGGAATGCAGCACCTGAAAGAGGATCTTGCAGCGTTCCAGCGGGGCCACGCTGGTCTTTCCCAGGCCACCAGCCACGCCACCAGCTATGAGCTCCTGTAACAAACAATGCACAGGTTTCGCATATATGGTTTAGTGTCACTGCATGATGACGCCACAGCAGGAGTGCCGCGCCCTATGGACGCCACATGGCAGCACGCCCTCACCACGCTGCTGCAGTGCATGCATAGCTCTGCCTTGACACATAAAAGAGAATTCCAGACGGATAACGGGCTCAGAAACTCACTTTGACGAAGAGCGGCAGCTGCTGCAGGTGGTGCTGCGCCGTCTGCAATTCCGGCACCACCGCCGGGTGGTCTGGATCCGGGTGCGCCACCATGGCACGACGGGTGCTGACTGACTCTTTCAGATCACGATACACCGTTGCATGTCACAGCGTGCGTGGGCACGTTATGTGAGCTTTGCTGCTGTACTCATTCTGCGAAGATGCCAGCCTGGGTCTTGATGCAAAACCAAGTGGTGGAAAATCGCTTCAGCAGCTGTGCGGACTTCAGAAACTGAAAAACAATTTCTGTTGCAGCTCCAAACAATGCTGCTGGCGTGGATCGCACTCTCCTTCAAGCCGGCGCAGTCACCCTACTGCTGCGAATGATAAAACCTCTGAAGGTGCTTGGATGCAGAGTTCGCTTGCTGCAGCGGTGCGCCTGTTCCAAGGATGCTGATTGACTTTGTGGCGATGCAGAAGCACGATAGCTGTATGTGCATTTTTAGAGAGCACAGCGGGATGTAGGAAGCGATTTCTGGAAGCAACAATGCCCACATCATTTCCCTTGAGTTGCAAGTGGTCTTTCAGCGGGCTTCAGCAGGCGGCTCATTCAACCTTTTCACGTCCCAAACTTTCTTCAGCTGATCTCGAACTGGGCTCGGCCTAGTACGGCCGCCAGACCGGCGCCATGTGAGACGCACATGTGCTGGGCTTCGATGCCCGGCGGCTGCCTGAATTGCCAAACGGGCATGTTTTTTGCTACCTACGCGTGCCCATCGGATCCGGTCCTTGGAGCATGAAAGCATCGATGGACAGCGGCACTCCGCACGACCAAGGCTGACCCACAGAAGGTGAACAGCCTCCTATGCATTGGCTGCCATTTGCTTCCCTCGTGATCTGCGCCCCGTAGATGCCGATGACGAAACATACGTGCAACTCTAGATACACTGAAGAGGCGGCAAGACCGTCTGCGAATGCGGATGCACTTTTCACTTGGCTGTGGTACTGAGGCAATCCTAGCGGGCGCACTGCCTTTGAGAGCGGCCTCAAACTGCATGCATGCGACCGTCAGCCGGACGATGACATCTGGAAATCCAACGCTCAATCTCAACATGTGGATAAACTCCTGTACGAGCAAAAACAACACTGACGGCTGGTGCAACTTCACCTTGCATGTTTTTGCGTGATGCTTGCTGTGGACGATGATGATGAATACAACCTCCTACTCATACTTAGTGACTCGCTGAAGACAATCGTTGTACTGAGTCCACAGAGCGACGCCCTGTCCTGATTACAAGCTGCTGCTGATGATGTGCTGCTTGACCTGCGCCGGCGGTGATGCTTGCGCGAAGCGCTGGTAATTTGCGACGGTATACACTTACCGACAACGTTTTATACTGAGCCGAGCCAAGGTCGTCCTCCCTCTGACTGTGCCGTCACTTACAACGACTTTGCCTTCAAGTCGGATGTTTCCTGGTTGCAGTTCTTCCACAGCGTACTGGCGATCGCTGCGATGTACCCGCTGCTGGTGCTGGGACGGTGATGCGCCGTGCCGGAGGCGCGGCATGGTCGGCCCATCGTGACTTAAGGGGCACATGGCGGCGGCTGCTCTGCGTGGCCGGCTCGGCTGTCACTCAGGACGTCTATGTTGCCAGACGCTAGGTACAGTCTTGGCCTGCTGAGGATATAGCAGTTGAACGGAAGCTCCGCAGAGACAGTGGGTTCGTGGTAGACTGGGCAGATCCCTTGATATCAGTTTTGACTGTGTATGTTACCTATATAGGTCGGTCATTGTGATCTGCTCGGTAGTGCCTGAGTGTAAACATGCATACAAGCTCAACTGTCTAGGGTACCTATCCGCAAACACAACGCAAGAGGCGCTCAATTGTCTGGCTTCGCGTCAGCGACTGGCTTCGCTTGATTGATCTGCAGCCTGCGGCATGCGACAGTCCTCACTGCCTAACATTCATCTAAGAAACACTGCGAGTGCTGGTGGGACGTCGTTGCCTGAAAACAGGCACTTTAGTCATTGCCGGTAGCTGCTGCGCGGCTGGTTCGGGGGCACCAGAGTCGCACCCTCGTCCTCCCTCTCGTCCGGCGCCTCCGCCAGCAGCTCATCCTGCCCCACGTCCTCCTGGTGCACGCCGTTCCGCTCGCGTGTGTAATCTGTCAGCCTGATCGGCGCCGTGGCCCAGAAGTTGGGCTTCGGCTGCTGCTTTGGCGGTGCCTCGAAGTGCTGCTGATGCTGCCGCGCCTGGCCGCCGGTGGCTGCATGCTGGCTGCCGCCTGCGGGGGCTGCCGACTGCTGCTGCTCCGCGGCCTTGGCGCCGGCGCCGGCGCCGATCTGGAATGTCACGTGACAGCCGGCCGCCGTGTGTGGCGACTCGTCGTCGTCCCCTTGCGACGCCATCTGTTGATCACGAGCCACCAGCATCATCTTCGATTTGTGATCCAAGAGCAGATGGCAAGTGAAACGTAAACACGATGGCAACTCCTTGCAGCCGCATGTTTAATTAGATCACTGTGTGTTTTCTCACTGTATCTGTGAGAAGAGACTCAATGACGCAGGTTGCAAAGGCTCACATCCGACATCTCCAGCTCCCTGGCCTTTTTGGAGCCGCCCAGGAAGAATTTGGACAGGTAGCGCTCGTCCAGGTGCTCTAGCCGCGCCAGCATGCCCCCCCTGTTGGCCTCCCGCACCCGCGCTATCACCCGCGCTGCGCGCAACAAGTCGCCATAGGATCAGGCATCCAATCTGCCCACCTTATGGAACTTGTGAGTTCTGGCAGTCCAACCCCTGGGTAGCACTTCATCCACCGGCGAGATCAATTTGTCACACACAGCAGCTTCCCCTGGTGAGAGTGGAGACAATGCAACACGTGGATTGTCCACATCGCCAGGCCTCGCTCGCCTGGGTGCATGCTGCTGAAGCTGCGGCGGCGGCGCGCGCCGCCGGGCGTGCTGCCGCCCTCGCCGCCGCCAAAGGCGCTGCCGCTGAATGCCGAGGCGGAGCTGTAGCCGCTGGTGTAGCTGCTGGCCTCGCTGTGCGCGATGCTGGAGCCCGACAGCGCCGACCGCTCCACGCCCTGCCGCACAACAGCCAGGCGCACACACTCGATCACAACGCGAGATGTGCTCTCTGTGCAGCACTTGGCTGTACAGGGTGGCGGCTTCAGCCGTGAATCTTACATGCTAGATCGCGACACACAAGCGTTGCTACTGGCTCAGAAGTGCAAAGGCCCACACCTCGGCGGCGTGCAGCTCCAGGCTCTCCAGGGCGCCGGGGCCTGCGTCGCCCAGGCTGATGTGCACGTGCCGCCCCGCGGCACCGGGCGCATGTCGCAGCGCCGCGTCTGTCGTCCTGTGCATGGTGTACGGAAACGACTCAGGCTTCTGCTTTGATGCTCGTCATGATTCTTGAAATTGTCAAGTAGGCTGTTCGCGAACACAGTCTGTAATCATAGCGACCTGGCTGCTTCCACAAATGGAATGAACTCTGACGCAATACCTTCACATTGGGCAGTCTCACCTGACGTCGTCCTCGGCACGCAGCTTCAGCTTGCGCATGACGGCGGCGGAGGTGCCGCCGTTGAACAGCACCGTGATGAGGATGAGGAAGAAGGTGACCACCAGCAGCACGTGCGCCACCGGGGCTGCGCAGCCACATTGCATTTTGAATGCTGAGGACATACGAAACCTGCTAAGACGTGCCATCCTGTAGCCCACCCTGTGCAACTTGGCACTGACAAGCAGGCATTTGGCTGCAATACAGGCGCATGAGAGAGGTGATGCCGAAGGTGAGACAGGCCATCTCACCTGGCAGGTCCTCGAGAGCGCGCAGCACCATCGCAAAGGCCATGGCGCCGCGCATGCCGGAGAACCAGATCATGAACTGCTGCGCCTGCGGGATGCGCAGGTCTGGGGGCCGCACATAGTTGACGAGCGCCGCGTTGGGCCACACGTTGGCCGCGCGCGACACCGCCAGCGCGATGATGGCCACACCCTGCGAGGGGTGCAACCAGCTGAGGCCGTGGCGTCTCATCGTGTGGAATGGTGCTCATGGCATACACTCGGCGGTGCTGTTGTTGCACAGCCTTGCGTGAGCAGCGTTTGTATGAGCAGCAATGTCGTCGTGACTGAATTATCACGTATCCTCCTTTCAAAGCGGAGGGCTTGCTTCAGACAGTTTCCGCCTCACCAGTGTAGCCCAGGTGACGCCGTGCCGCCATGCATCGGTGTTGATGGAGATGGATGTGCCGATGTAGCAGAACACGAAGATCTCCGCCAGCACTGAGAGCACCTGCAGCATGGAAGAATCTGCATGGTCGAAACGTAAATTTCATATGTGTTGGCAGCCACCTCTTCACACGGCTCATGTCCAAAACCGCACCTTGAAGAAGGCGGCTGTGCGGTCACGTGCATTGCGCGATATGTTTGGCCGCACATAGTGCGCTGAAACCTGCCGCAGGCACAAGCAATCTTGGTGCTGCACGCAATATTGTGGCATTATTATTGACATGCTGCTGACGCCAGATAACACACAGGTCAAAGACAGTGTTCTGTCCTGCGTTTGAAGGCCAGCGCAGGAGGGCAGCGCACCAGGCCGCAGAACAGGATGGACACGATGCCCGACAGGCCAAAGCTGTCGGCCAGCATGTATGACGAAAACGCGAAGATGATGACCTGCAGGGGCAGATTGTTGAGAAAGGCATGTGCACGCACTGACGCGGGCTCATGTTCTGCATGTGCATTCACTTCATAGTGATGCGGCACTTTCGTTCTCTATCTTTCGTTTGAAAGCTAGATGCAGAATCCTGGCAGCAGGATCGGTGATCGACCAGTTTGAGCAGAAAGGCAGACATCCGAACCCACCATGCACGACTCCAGCGGCGCATGGTGATGCCTCAGGAATTTCGTTTTGAAGATGAGCGATGCCAGGAAAGCAATGCCAACACCTGCAGCGCATTCACAGTACTGAAATTGACAGCAGGATGGGGCAGTTGCTCAGCGTATGTATATCTGCTGGACCCTGCAGTACTGAGGCAGGAGCCGGCTCCGCCACCAGGCCAGGGCAGCACGAATTTGCCGTGTACATCAATCCCGCGCGTCAGCACAGTCATCCCTTCTTCTCCAAGCATCGAATGTTGGTGCAGGAGAATGTGTTGAGCATCGGGCGGCTTTGTCAAGTGAGACACATGCACGCACCTATGAGCACAGACCCGAGGAAAACCCCCACAAAGGAGCCGAGGCCGATGAAAATGGAGCCTGCGGTCACGCGGCGGTGCAGGAGCATGGACAGCGTGCGGTACAGCACGATGCCAACGGCGTCGTTGAGGCACGACTCGCCGAACACGAGCGCAAACAGGTCCTCGTTGGCGCCCAGCCGCTGCAGCACCGCCACAATGGTGACCTGCGCGCGCACCGCAGAGCAGGAATGTTCTGTGTGACTCACACGGAACGCAAAAGGAACACGTCCTTGTTGGCGCCCGGCCGCTGCAGCACCGCCACGATGGTGACCCGCACGTGGCACCACAGCCTGTTGAGTTTCTACTCCAAGCACATGAAAGCGTAAACAGAAACAGTCCCCTCTTGGCGCCCAGCCGCTGCAGCACCGCCACGGTGGCGACACGTGCGGCAGCATAGATGCACGTCGGACTGCCCGTGGGTCTCTGTTTAGTGCTGTCGCCATCTACATCTGGCTCTGCGCACAAGTACGACTCAGCTCTACAGCTTGTATCCCCTCTATGCAGTCGAGCTGCTAGACACACTGCAGTTGATGCGTGTTCAACGTGTCTTGCTGCCTTACCGTGTCCGTGGTGCTGATGATGGATCCGAACACCAGGGCCTGGATGAACGTCAGGCCGTAGGATAGCCCCATCTCGCCGGCGGCCCACATGATCAGCCCCACCGCAGCAGTGGACACGACTGTGCCGCCAAACGCAAAGGCGCAAATGGCGCCGATGTTTCGCAAGAACCTACGGAAACAATGCAAGGTTGCTGTGCTGCTGGTGAAGCAGGTAGCAAACACGAATCACAACGCAGCGGCATGTAGGCGGCCAGATGCCGCGTGTCATTTGCGCAGTAGACAAGTAAACTTACGGTTTCACTTGCAGGGAGAAGCCCGCCTCGAACATGATTGGCGGCAGCAGCGCCAGGAAGAAGAACTCTGACTGCAGCGGCATGCATATCGAACGTCAGTTAGAACATGCAGAACAAACTCGTGTGATATCTGCCGTGCATATGGTATCGTGAGCTGCTGCGCCGGCGCCTGGCTGGCCGCCGATTCCAGCGCCGACACATGCGCCACGCTTGTGACGTGCAAGTTGGAGCGATGCGGGAGTCCAATTCACCTGGAAGCCCATCCAGGCGACGTAGGTCTTGCTGAACGTGAAGACCCGGGACAGGATGCCCATGGCGATGCCCAGCAACAGCGCCACGCCCGCCTCGCCCAGCCAGTCGATCTTCTTCTTCTCCAGCCACTGCCCCAGCCCCAGCGCCACGCCGAGCAGTATCATCTGCATGTTGCAGTGTCGGATGAGTCGTGCAACTAGCATCCAAGGCATGCACGGCTTTGACTTGCAGTGCACAATAAGCAGTCTCTGCACACCTGTGTGAGGACTGCTCTGCTGGCGCCCATCGCGTCCATCGTGTCCTCGACTTCTCCTGCAAGCAATAATAGATGATTGCTACAGCACAACAGCCTTAGCTTGCACTCAAGCCCGTGTGACGGCCATTTCACGATTGAACACACAACGCACCAGCCGTGTCTGCGAGCAGCGAGCGCGTTGCCACATCACTTGAGTTATAGGCTGCCATCAGCAGCCCCTCCATTTTAGCTTTCGTCAATGAGGCCTTCAATCTGCGACTTGCGTCACCGCCAGGTCAAACGCTCCGACGAGCTGACGAACGCATGGAAACGCACTCGGGCGTTGGGCCTGGCTTCGCAGAGGGTGTGCACGGATCCTCGGATGGATCCGGACAGGGTGCTGGCGTTTGCGCATGTACAGAAGTCATCTGCACCTCGCGCGACTGCTCAGCATTCTTGGAGGGTCCCACAAACTGCTTCCTGCATTCCTTGTTCCTACGACCTGACCACCCACACTTCAATTCACCATAGCTGTTGTGCAAACCTACATAGCTAGTTGTGACGCCGCCGTCAGTGCGACTTGCTCGGGCTGGCGGGCCCTCTGCCGCTCATGCTGCCTCCCCGCTGCATCATCTGCAGCGGCCGGGCCGCCGCCGCCGCCACGCCGCTGGCCGCCGCCGCCGCCGCGCCGCCGACCCCGGACCCGCCGCCGGGCGACGGCGTCCGCAGGCTGCTGCTGGCGCGCGCCAGCGGCGGCGGCGTCCCTGCGGCCGGTTCCCGCTCGGTCGGCGACAGCAACGCCGGGATGCCGTCTCCCGCCGCAGACGCTGACCGCCGCCGAGTCTGCACCAGTCGCTTGTAAACTCAACTATGCAGTGTAGTCAAGCCACGATGCATCCTATCGATTTGTCACTACAGGAATCGGTGAAATCAATGGACGAATCCTGAACAGTCCCCGCTGCAGCCACATGTGCTGCGGTGATCGTGCATTACCGAAGCCATCTCCACACTGCCGCCGCTGCCGCCGCCGCCGCCGCCGCCGCTGCTTTCCTGAGCCTCTGCGGCCGCATTGCCCACGAAGAACGGCTGCACCGCAGTAAGTGAAAACTTTCAGGTGAATTCCGTCGGGTTCACGATCACCCTACTGTTTCAGTTTTGAACATCAGGTACACCAATTATGCAGTCAACCAGTTACACGACGCAATAACCTGAAGACCGCAACCTGACGGAAACAAGAAAAGAAATCAGTTATACTTCAGGTGAGACACAGACCTGGAGGTAGCGCTCGTCGATCTCCGACAGCATGCTGTTCATGCCCGTGCGATTGAGCTCCCGCACCCGCTCCAGCCCCTGGTGCAGAATTGCGTCCGCGCCCACGACGCCCAGCAGCTTGTCTGCGCCGGAAAAGGTTTTCAGAAGTACGAGAAGGTACTGCAAAAGCAGCGGGCAGTTCGTGGGGCAATGTCCCGTTCTGGCGCATCTTTGGCAGCAGGAACATCCCAAAGGCGCAAGGCTTGCGCCTTGGTTCACGCATGCGCATGCGCTGCAGATGCGCCGCTGAACATGCAAAGTATGCCGGTTGGGGACGCTGAGGCAGATGCTCATGACACTCCAGGCTCCAATGGCATCCGCCTGTACGCACCTACAGGCCCTGGCGTATCCTCTGCCTCCGGTTGGCCCCTCTCCTGCTGCGGTGTCGCGTGGCCATTGTGCCGGTCGCCGAAAGCGCCGCCACCGCCGCTGCCGCCGCCACCGCCGTCAAGTGTGAACACAGAGTGCTCCAGCGGCAGGCCGCCGTCCTCGCTGAAGCCACCGTCCATGTTTGCCACCGACTGATACCTGCAGATTGGTCCAGCAAGCCTGCTGGCAAACGCCGTCGGCGCACAGCTCGTGTTCTGGAGCGCCCTGGTCGTGCAATTCGTTCAGACGCTGCCAATGCCAGACCAAAGAAGCGAGGCATGGCAGTGACCTGCACCAAGCACCCAGCGCCTTGCGCAGTGGAAGAGTTGTGAACAAGTCAACACATTCCTACCGGGAGGGGGCGTCTTCTGCGCGCAGGCGCAGGCGAACGATGAGGTGCGCGCAGCCGCCGCCGTTGACCAGCACCGTGATGAGGATGATGAAGAAGGTGCACGTCAGCATCACCTCCCCCTTGCCATCTGGTGCAAATACAAATGATCAAGAGACCTTCACACGTGAGGCGTGGCAGCCGCCAACCAGATGCGTCTGTGCACCGGTGCTGCCCGGTCGGACTAGGCAGGTCAAAAATGCTCCATGTAGTGATGGTGTGCACACATCAGAAGCTCAGACGAATCTTGGACGGCGCAACTCACCAGGCAGATCCTGCACCGCCTGCAGCGACAGCGCGAACGCGATGGCGCCCCGCAGCCCCGACCACCACAGCATCGCCTGCACAAGAAACCGCCGCTGGTGAGACTCTATGAGGTTCTACAAAGGTGTTACGAGGCTCAACACCTCGTTCTTTTGAGTGCCGCGCGATGGCCTGGAGGCCGAGTGCGGTACGTCTCGAATGAAAGGTGCATTCATATCTCAACGAAAACCTAATTGGCTTGCCTGGTGCGACTCTGGGACACCCATGTCGGGCGGCCGCAGCAGGTTTACCGCGCGGCTGCACAGGTAGATGTTGGCGGCGCGTGAGTGTGCCATTGCGAACAGCGCTATCACCTGCGGGAAGACCACAGCAGCTCCTGAGCTCAGCAACATGAGTGGCTCCATGGTCCGATGTGCACAACGGTCTGACATGCACAGCCCATGATGCGTAGAATACTACTAAACTTTTGACTTGGATCAAGCTTCCAGGTGGATGCTGTGCTCACCAGGAAGGTCCACGTCAATCCCTTGTTCCATGCGGCAGTCTCCAGGAACAACGACGCGCCAATGTAGATGAACACAAACGTCTCCGCCTGCGGTGAAGCACAAACGCATGCATAAGCCTACTACCGCCGCTGCCGAGTCTGCTGCCGGGCTGCGCAGCGAGTGTGCAAGCATGCTGAAGGGCGCGGCTTGTGCAAACAAGGCCTTCTGCGAGTCGTATACTGACCATGGTGGCCCACGTCTTGAAGAAGGCCATGGACGTCTCCTGAGCATACTGCGTCAGGTTGCGGCGCGTGTAGTTCGCCATCGTCTGCATCGCCCAGAGAACAGAACAGCAATCGGGTCTGGTGTGGAGAATTTGCAGTGTGAATAGGCAGCAAGTGGTGACTCCACCATTGAGCATACACGCCAGCCAACAACCTGTGACTGGAGGAGCGAGCGCACCATGCCGCAGAAGAGGACGGACACAATGCCCGACTGGTTCTGCCCATCTGCAATGAAGTAGCTGGCAAACGCAAACAGGATGACCTGCAGCAGACGAGGAACTAGTTGACTGCAGGCAATGTCCATCGTGCACACATAACGCATGATCTACTTCTCAAACAATGCTCCTGCCATCGGTTAGCCATGTCCGACTCCTGCTTTGAGACCACCACGCTGCTTGGCTGCAAGTCCGCAGCACCCGTACGCTGAGCAAATTGACGAAGAAACTGGACAAACCATGTTGGCTTCCAGCGGCGAGTGCTTGCTGTCGGACCGCAGCAGCTTGGTCTTGAACACCAGCGACGATATGAAGCCCACGCCCATGCCTGCCAGTACAACATGAACCTCAGAAGCTCACGCTCCGGTGCAGTTCCAACCTGCATCGTTGTTTTGTCCCGCACGTTCGTGATCAGTGTTTTGTGCTTTATCAGTAAAAGTGCAAAAGTGACTGGGGAACGGAGCCAGCAGTCCTGTGCACGGGTGTTTGCGGCATCGTCAGAGGAATGAAACCCTCACCAATCATCATGGAGCCAATGAACGTCCAGCAGAAGGTCTTGAAGCCGACATACAGGGCCCCCAGCGTCACCGGCTTGTCCTGCAAGCGCGCATAAGCTCATCAGCAGCGAGTGGGATCGTTTGCACCACAGCCCCTGAGCAAATACCTGCGCAACGCCTCGACAGGCCACCATTACCACCACCACCACAGAGAGATGAACGTGGGAAATGCAGCAGGCGAGAGGAACATGCTGCACATCCCACATATATGATACGATCTTTTCCTTACAGTATAATATCACACGCACCAGGAAGGAGAGGAAGGTGCGGTAGAGGGTGATGGCCACCGCATCGTTTAGCACCGACTCGCCGAAGACGAGCGCGTACAGGTCCTGGTCGGCGTTGAGCCGCTGGAACACCGACAGCACCGTCACCTGCGGCGGCGCTTGCCATGTCTTCGTTCTGGGGTCTTTGAAAGATGACAACGGTGCAGCTCATGCCATGCAGGTGCCGCCCCGGAAGGCAACCGAGTGGCACAGCAACGAACAATGGCACGCACATGTGAAGGCGGTCTGCAAGCCAAGGATATGCAATGCAGCATGAGCGCTCTGCCGCTGCGGAGCAGGCCTTGTCCTCACCGGGTCTGTGGCGCTGACGATTGAGCCATAGCACATGGCCTGCAACATGGAAGGGGAGAGCTCTGAGAACAGTCTTTAAAGTTTAAGTTTGGCGACTCGGATGCAACAGATCCATAGTGCCTCAAAGGGTAGAAGCAGCACCTCGATGAATGTCAAGCGAAAGCACAACCGCAGCAGACCGCTCAGCCACCTGCAGGAAGTGAGCCGAGCAGAAATCGAGGACGCAACTCTCAAGGGACATGAGGCAATGTCATTGCTCAGCGAACACCAGCCAAACAACGACGAGCAGTGCACTGTGCTCAGGCTCACATTGTGGTGCCGATCAGGACGGTGGAAATGAAGGTTCCTCCAAATGCATAGGCGCAAATGGCGCCAACATTCCGAACGAATCTGCATACGCGGGAACACAGAGGCTCTCTTGGTCTGATATTCACTCAGACCGGTACAGAGACTTCAACATCATGTACAGCGCACAGCAAGCAAGCAATCTTGAGCCTGCATGCTCACGGTTTGGTCTCCAGTGAGTACCCGGCCTCAAAAATGCTGCGGAAGCGCATCCAATAGTGTCAATTCGTCAGCCTCGTGTCAGCAGGCTGGAAAGGAACGCAGTGCAGGGCAGGACTGACAGCGACCTGTGGCATTGCGATCACTTGCGGCTTTTCTGCACAGATGACTCACATGGGTGGCAGCAGCGCGATGAAGAAAAACTCCTTCGAGAAGCCGATCCACGCCAGATACGTTGCTGAGAGGTCCTGCATCATAGGCATAGAAGTGAAGTCGCCTTTGAGTTGAACCTCAGTTTGGCGCATGTCGGTTTGGAGGCACATGCCATCGGATCGATCTGTGCCCTTTTTCCATCTGCATACGTGGTTTCGAAGGCCGAATTTGGCTGCAGATGCAACTCCGTAGTCTGTCTGCATGTCGCTCACCAGGTAGAAAAAGAATATGCCGGCAAACAGCCCCAGCAGCAGCGCCACAGCGGAATCGCCCACAATGCTGACCTTGCGCCGCGCCAGCACCTGACCAATGAATAGCGCCGAAGCGAGCAGCGTAATCTGCGAGCACAGAAGGCACCTCAGCATGCGGTTTCGTGGGAACAGTGTTGCATGTACATGTATGGCGCATGGCCAGTGCTTGCAGGTTGCGCCGCAGTGCTCGCATATGAAGCAGTCTCATTTGCAATGCCAGAGTTCTCGGGAATTCATTCTGGAACAGATCAGACTGTTCAGCTCGCCTGTGTCAGCACCGCTAGACTGGCTTTTGCCTGCGCATCCGGCTCGGGTGCGGGTACCGCGCTGGCAGGCGCCAGTGCAGGCGCCGGCGCATTCGCCGGATCAGTGGCATTGAGCAGCTGCTCTGCAAGCGGACCATAAGCCGACAGCCCTAATGGCGGTGGCGCTGCTCCGGGTGCTGCTCCTGGGGCGTTTTGTTGCAGGAGCCTTGTCAATGCCAGCGCCATGATTCACCTGAACAAACTCGCTACATGGCTGGAAATCGTCACCCGGTATGCGACGGGATGCCTGCTGTTCTTTCAGTAGCTGCAGGGCTAGATTATACGGGCCAAATGTGTGCTCTTAGGTGTTTTGATCTCGATCCGTAGGTTCCGTGATTTCGCAAAGTGCAGCAACCACGTGGACCCAGCCGTGTGAAACTTCAGTTAGCTCACATATGACTTCACAACCGTATGTGCAAGGGCGAGAGTGCAGATTGAGGGGGGGCACACATGACGCGAAAGGTAACACCCTTGAAAGGGCTTTCTCGAGTCGCCCTTCTCCCCAAAGCACCCCGCCTTTCGAGAGCAGGGTCTGATCGAGCTTAAACGAGGGCGCTGTCGATGTGCGTCCAGTGCCTTGCGACGATGCAGAAATGTTGCTTGTTACCATGTGACCGACTGCCGCAAACAAATGCTGAGCCTGCCGCGCTGAAACCTAGAGAATAGCATTGTTCCGCGCGCCCGGTCCGCCGCAGAAGGCGCCTTCAATGTTACACCACACAATCAAGTCTTGCTGATCGTGACACGCTCTGTCAAGTTGGGCGCCTGCACGCTGCGAGCCTAAGGCTGGTACCACAGCCTCTCCTGACCCAAGAGCGCCCTATATAAGTCTCACACGCTCCTGCTCAGTAGGGGCTGTAGTATCCCCGCCCGCGACCCCTGCCTCGTGGCGCATACCTGCAGAGCAGTGGGAACGTATCTCAAGACCGATCACATCAAGAAGCGCGCGATCCGTCACTTGCAGATACGCCAAGAGTATGCAGCGTCCTTCTTACAGCTGCCCACACCCACATGCCGAAAAGAAGACTGCAGCAGGCTTGCAGCAAACACAGCAGGCAGGCAAGGCGGGACATACCCGCCATAGTAGCCGCCGCCGCGCCCCCCGCGGCCAGCGCGGCCCCTCCCGCGGCCGCCGCCGAAGCGCCCACCGCCGCCCCGGAACGCCTTCAGCCCGGGCACATTTGTGCGCTTGGGGCTGACCTGCAGACGGTTGATATACTAGTCTGAGTCATCTCAATCAGCAAGCACGGATGGCCTCTCTTGCCGCTGCGCTCTGACGAGTCAGAAGGCATGTCAGGCAGGGCGTCAAGCAAGTGACGCAGGTATGGGGCTTTATGTATGTGGGTTCACCGCGCGTAGCGACTGACCTTGATTTCGCGGGCTCTCAACTCCGAACCGTCCAGCAATGTGGCGCTGTTGACTGCGTCCGCCTCCAGGAACTCCACATACGCAAAGCCCTGGACACGCACAGCATGTCAGTCCCGGACGGAGCTGGCGTCTGCCTGCCCGCAGACCAGCAAGCTGACATCCGATACACACGAGCAGCAAGCGGCTGCTCTGGAGGATGCCGGGCGTGCTGCGTGCCACTGAAGACGGACACCCTTGCAGAATGAACCAGAACGACATACATGCATCTGCATCAAACACGTAGGTCAGCCTGAACTGATATCACATGTCATGAAAATGGCAAACATGCACACCTTGGCGTTGCCGAACTTGTCGGTGAGGATGGTCACGCGGTTCACAGTGCCGCAGCCCTGGAAGTGCAGCTGCAGCTCCTCCGGCGTGCACGAGTAGTCCACGTTGCCCACGTATATTGAGCGGCTGTCCACCTCCTCCCGATCGGCCGCCTCTGCTGCTGGATCCAGTGCCGCCTCCTTGCCGTCTTCCTTGCCCTGTCGGCATATGAAACAACTCAGTCATGTGGCACTTGGTCACTTTGAACAGCAGAGGCAGCAGTCCCGGCCACATGCAGTGTGCTACGTCACCCCTTGTGCGCGCATACTGCGTGTCCGTCACAGAGAGGTATAAGAGGTGGTGCTACAAACGACCCACCTCGAGAGCTTTGGCGTTCTTCTGGTTCTCCTCCTCCATGGCCTTCAAGCGCGCCTTCATCGCCTCCAGCTCCTGTTAACAGTTTCGGCGAGACGGCGGTTTCGACATTGAAGGTTGTAATTGGAGCTGATAACGCGCAGCATCCCGGCTAAGGCATATATATCGTAGCCATGCGGCATTCTGGAGCCAACTCACAGCTTGCTGGCTGGACAGGTCCTCAGGGGTGGCCCCTGTCGCGCCATCCTGCTGCTGGTCAAGCTGCGCGTCCAGGTCCTCCTCGCCCGCCACCTCTGCGTACTCCTCCGTCATTCTCAAAGGACGGCGATGCAAGTAAGCAGAGCTGTAGAGTTCGCCGGACTGGAAGCAGCAACGGCAACTCCAGGTCGGTGAATCAGAGGTTCGAAGCACGACGGCACGTATCAGAAGCGGCTTGAAGGGAGCGAATTCCAGGACGCACTGACACAGAGCATGAGGCGTGCAAACGGCCGAATGGGCCGTTTGCGCGCAGCACGAGGAAGTTCGTGCAAATGCAGCAGGTGCTTCCTGCTTCATGAGCTGCACAGCCCGGCCACAGGGCCGCAACGCGCTTGCGAATAAAGTTGGGACTGTAAGAGGGTCCTGACATGCAGGCGTCGATCGAGCCACTGCGCGCGGGCTTCCAAAGTCGTGAACAGTCCATCACCTGCGTGCGCAGACCGGCTCTGGTAGCATGGGTCATCAAGCCCAGCAGCTGACCCATGACCCATGACCCACTGCCTATTTCCAGGCGTACTTGACTGGTTGCGTTATTTGGGTTCCCACGCGTTGGCCATGCAGCGCCCTGTCGACAAGTGAACGCAAAGCTCGCGGCGCGGAGCGGCGTTGCGATTTGAAATTGAGCGCCGCGCCATGGCGTGCGCCTTCTGCGGCGGCGCCCCGGTGCCAGATGACGACAGCTTGGGCGAGATGCTGGGCCCCATGGGCCACAGCAGCTCCGGCGAGCCCATCTTTGTGCACCGGCAATGCGTGCTGTGGAGCCCTGAGGTGACGCGGCAGCTTTACATGACTTGCGTGATTGTCCTGCTGAAGTGTGTTGCTTCTGCATCCCGCGACAGCGCTGCATGTCTGTCGTCTCGGTCAAGCGGAGATCTTGGCAGACAGTCATGACTTTTGGTGCCTTATGTTGGGTACAGGTCTACCAAGGAGACGGGGTGCTGCTGAATGTTGACGCGGCGGTGCGGCGCGGCCGCACAATGCGGTGAGCTACCGACACACGATACGCTCACCTGACATTATCCCGGCGAATTCATACCAGCTGCTTCGTTCCACTTGCAGCCTGCCCGGCAGTCCAATGCCGTACAGGAGCACCAGCACAGCAACTGGCATGCGGTAGTTCCCAGCATTTAAGACATTTTCTGTCGTCGCAGGTGCTCGCACTGCGGCGTGCGGGGCGCGACGCTGGGCTGCCGCGTGGAGCGGTGCGCGGACTCCTTCCACCTGGCGTGCGCGGGTCGCGCCGGCTGCACCTTCTACCCCGCCAAGTTTCTGCTGGCCTGCAAGCATCATGCGAGTGCCTTCGCCTTGGAGCCCGGCGCCGAGCGGTGCGGATGGTTCAAATGCTGTTCCAACCGTAGCCAGTCAAATGCTGCTGTCAGAGGGAGAGGCTCCACTCTAAAGGAGACAGAGGGCATTTGTTGGCGGACAATGGCTGGCAGGCAGCCTACTGCTTGGCGGTCAATCGACATAGCGTTTGGCGCGCCAGTATGGAAAGTTGTGGAGTGCAGATGTGTACTCGTACGCTGGAATGCAGAGTCGTGCTGACGTGTGTCGCAGGGCTGACCCAATGTCGCCTTCCACGCCGTGGCGGCGCAGCACGCGGGGGTCCGGCCGCGCCCGGCACGGCGACGGCGGGCGCAGCAGCCTTGCGGGCCGCAAGCGCTCGCGCGGCGACGTCCAGGCGCAGGCGACGCAGGCGGTGGTGGCCAAGCTCTTCGGCCGCCGCGTCCGCCAGGCCGCCAGGTGGGCAGGAGTTTTCAAATCTTTCGTCCCGCCGCTGAAACCCTGATGGTCTATGATTGTGCAGCAGTGCAGGGCCTCGTGTGAGAAGCTGGAAAGCTGGGCTGCGCTCAGTCGGTTCCGCTCTAGGAATAGAATCATAAGGTCTGCAGCTGGACACTCAACCTCCCAGTTGGGCCCGCAGGGCGCAAGCGGAGCTGTCATCGGACGACGAGCAGCACTTCCAAAACAAGGAGACCCGCCGCCTGCAGTCGGACCGCGCGGCGTTGCGCCCTGTCATGCTTGGCGGTGTGCATTATTCTACTACATCTGCTGCTTCTGCTGCCCGCAAAGTGGCGTGCCAAGACCCATTTGCAGCACATGTGCCTAAACTGCTGAGGGCACACCCGCTGATGTCAGCTGATGCCGACGCGTACGCATTGCAGGCAAGCCGGCAGAGGCGATGCAGCAGGCGCGGGGCGGCGGCGGCGGAGCGGCAGCGGGCGGCGCTGAGGTTGCGGCACAGCCATTTCGGGGCCTGGGCTGGGATGCCGTTGGCGGCAATGCGACGGCGATGCGACAGCTGCGGGAGATGGTGCTGCTGCCGCTGATGTACCCCGAGGTGTTTTCGCACCTAGGCATTCACGCCCCCAGGTGAGCCCAGCTCATGTCGGTGGAAAGGGGCCGATATTCAGGTCCTGAGCTGGTCTGATAGGCATGTCAGGAACCGCAGCCATGATATCAAACGAGTCTTCAAAGCGTGCGCAACAATCAGCCATATGTTCTGGTATGAAGCATGCCGTCGAGCAGTAGTCACATCAGCTCTGCCGATGCCGCAGGGGCATCCTGCTGCACGGCGCGCCGGGCTGCGGCAAGACGCTGGCGGTGCGGGCGTTGGCGGGCGCCTGCCGCGCGCGTGACGGCGGCCAGCCCGTGGCCCTGTTTGCGCGCAAGGCCGCCGACTGCCTCGGCAGCTTCTACGGCGATGCGGAGCGCACCCTGCGCCTGCTGTTCGAGGAGGTGCGCAGCTGCGTTCCTCAATCCTTGACAAATCTCAACACCCTTGACAGGCAGGTGCTTTTGGGCGCCTAGAAAGAGTGGCTGCCTCTATTTCTTCCCTGACATCGTGCTCCTCTTATGTCACCATCACTCACCATTGGAACCACAGACATCGATCAACATCCAGGCCGCCCTTTTTGCAGGCGAGCAAGGCGGCGCCGGCCATCATATTCCTGGACGAGCTGGACGCGCTGGCGCCGGTGCGCAGCACCAGCGAGGGCGGCGCCGACCAGGTGTGATCCCCAAAACCCTGGATCCCTTTGTTGGCGGCCTGTAGCCTGTCCTACCCTCAAAACTCCATACTGCAAGCTGTGGGCGGGGCTGCCTGCGTGTGCTGTCGCCTGTCGGCGCATGGACCCTGTATGCTGAAAGCGGTGTCCTGCTCAATGGTGCTCTGGCCCCTGCGCTCGGGTTCTTGACTCTCTGGCTGCGTTGCAGATCTACGCATCGGTGGTATCAACACTGCTGGCGCTCATGGACGGCCTGGCAGACCGGGGCAATGTCCTTGTCATCGCCGCCACCAATCGGTGGGCAGAGGGATCCTCTAGGAACTCAGGATGTTCACGAAGAGCGGCAGCGCAAATCTGCTGGGTCCAAATGCAAATGGCGTCGATTCTGACAGCGTGCAGGGGCAACTTGAAGACTATGTGTGTGCAAAGCAAACAGAGTCCCAAATGTTGCGCTGTGCAGGCCGGACGCCATCGACCCGGCGCTGCGGCGGCCAGGGCGCTTTGACCGGGAATGCTACTTTGGGCTGCCCTCGCAGACGGACCGCGCCGCCATCCTGCGTGTGCACACCGCCCGGTGCGCAACCTCAAGCACGTCAGTGCATGCATATCAGCAACATCAGCCAATGCTCGCCTTCAGGACATGCCCATCCTGGTGGCCTCATGGCCTGCTCCTGACATCATTACTAAACGCAGGATGCGCTGTGCACATCTGCCACAGAGTTTGACTGCTTATCTTGGCACAGAAGCGGATCCGGATGTGTCACACGGCTGTTCCATGAAACTCTGCCTGTCCAATGCTGAACGTTGGATGATCTCCCCAGGTGGCCAGCGCCCCCCGGCGAGGAGGCGGTGCGGCAGCTGGCGGCGGCGACACGCGGCTGCGCCGGCGCCGACATTGCCGCCATCTGCACAGGTGTTGATGGTATCCGCGCCTGTCCTGTCGTCGTTCCAGTTTGGTGGCGTCAGTGGATCAGATGCGATACAGTCAGGAGCACACTTTGTATATGCTGGATGCTGCAGGCCGTTGACCACTCAGCTTGGTCGAATGCTTGACGAGGCCCAATTTGCAAAGTGCTGCACTGCACTCCAGCTGTGAGCATTCTACCAATTGCAATTATCAACATTTTACAATGCGGCGGACAGGCGCGGTGATGGCGGCGGCCCGCCGCGTCGTGCCCGCGCTGTCGCAGCAGCTCGGCCGGCCGGCGGAAGGGCTGCCTGCAGACCCCGGATGGGTCGATGGCCTTGAGGTGAGCCTTTTCCCAGCACTTGCCTGACAAATGCTGATAGGACCAGGCAATGACATCGCAGCTTTGCACGTATCCATCTTGGTATTAGAGCAAGACCATGCTCTTCTGATCCCTTGACATGTGATGGAGACTTTCTCTCTCGTTACACGACAGGTCACAGCGGCAGACTGGCAGGCAGCGCTTGCGGCGGCGGCCAAGCCAAGCTCGCAGCGCGGCGGCGGTGCTGCTCTGGGGGCGGCCGCGGCGGCGCGGCCGCTGCCGGCGCACTTTGTTCCTGCGCTGCTGCCGGCACTGTCCGGCGCGCTGCTGTCCCTCCGGGAGGCGCATGTTCCAATGCCAGCGGCAGCTGCAGCGGCGGCCAAGGCGGCGGCAGAAGGACAGCAGCAGCTGGCAGAGTGTCTGGTGCGGCTGGGTGTTGCATTGGCGCTGCCAGGTGAGCTTTCTGCGGAACTGATTTCATGGCTGCGCAGATGTTGCCATGCGCAATTTGCATCGAAATGCAGGCCAGGAATGTGACGATAAAATCTTGCCATGTGTGCTGCATGGCAACCGTTTCAGCTTTTCTGTGCCGCAAAGCACATGGCCTCATGTCATCAAGGCTTTGACAATCGCACCCACAATGATGTGCAGGCTTTTCTGGCAGTCCCGGCGAGCAGGACCCCAGCCAGGCACCGGCAGCGCCGGCGGAGGAGCCCAGTTCCAGCAGTGACAGCTACGCAGCGGCCTGCAGGCTGCTGGTGGCCGGCGAAGGGGAGGCGGGGCAGCAGGCGGCGGCGGGCGCGCTGCTGCGCCTGTTCGAGGACAGCCAGCTGCACATGCTCAGCCTGCCCTCCATGCTTGTGGCAGGTGTGATACATTTCGTTTTCACTTTCCATGTCCAGCTGTCCCTCTCCAGGTGCCGGTCTCGTGGCTGTGCACTACGGGGGAGCTCGGCTTGTGTCACAAAAACTGTTCTTCAATGTAGCGGGTCATCGTGTCGAGGAGTATCCTTTTGGCAACATAAAACACCGTTCGGCTGGGTGCAGGTGACGGCGACCCGCTGGAGGGCTGCATGGCGGTGCTGCGAGAGGCGCGGCGCCGCGCATCGCCCGGCGCGCTGACCGTTGTCTACGCGCCGCGCCTGGAGGCCTGGGCCGCCTCCCGCCGCCAGCCCGCCGACCCTGACTCAGAGTCGGCAGACGGTGAAGGGACGGTGCTAGTTGCTGGGACGCAGCAGCGGCCGGGCGGTGCCTCGCCGCTGCGCGGCATGCAGGACATCGAGCTGCAGCTGCCGCGCAGCCCACGGCGCGGCGCGGGGCGGCCGCCGCGACAGCGGCAGGCATTCGTGGATGCGCCGCACGTCGCTGAGGAGGCGCCGGCGTCGCCGCCGCGGCTTGCGCCATGGAGGCCCGACCCGCTGCGGCAGGGGCTGGCCGTGGTGGCACTGCCGGCGCTCAATGTGGCGGCGGCAATGCCCGCAAACGGCACAGCAGAGGCGGCGGCGTATGGCACGGCGACGGAGGCGACGGATGCGTGGGCGGTGGCGGAGCAGGTGCTGCGGGGCTGGCCGCGGGATGCGCCGCTGCTGCTGCTAGCGACGTGTCATGCGCCGCTGCGGCTGCTGCCGCGCCAGCTGCTGGCGCTGTTCGGTGGCGGCGGCGGCGGTTGTGCTTCAGGGCTGGTGCGCTGCGGCTCTTTGCTTGATTCCGGCACAGCTGGTCAGCGGATAGAAACTGGGCCTGCAAACACAACTGTGCGCTATTTGACGATTCTGTTTGATGAAGCACCATGGCTGCACACCAGCAACGGCGCCCATCCTAGGCCTGTGCGGAGATTGGCATGTCCAATTGTCCTTTGGCGGCACTATGCGCAGGCGTCGATTGGCAGCGCCACGACCATTCGATTGAGCAGGCAGCTGAGCGAGCCGGTCTGGCGCGAGGCGGTGGATGCAGCCGCCGCCGGCGCCGCGTCAGCCTCTGCCGGCGCAGCAGCACATGCCGCCTGGCGGCGCCTCAGGACGGCAGCCAAAGCGGCGGTCGCCGAGACGGCAGCAGCAGCGGAGCCGATGTCGGCTGGTGCTGAGGCAGCAGCAGGAACGGCAGATGGTGCAGACGCGGGTCCTGCCGTTCGAGCACCAGAAGCGGAGGCAGCCGGCGCAGGGGCGGGGCGCGTTGCCACGGCCAGCGCCACGAATGCGCCTGCTGCAAGCGCCGCGGCCAAGTGGGCTGGGGAGGCGCGGCAGCGGCTTGGCGCCGCCGGCGCAGCAGCCAGAAAAGACGCCGGCAGCAATGCTAGCCCAACAGCCTGCAACGCCCAGCAGCTGGACTGCGCACTGCATATCTATGCACAGGTATGCTTGGGGTTTACAAATTCACCTCGCGTGGAGCGATTCCGCTGGTTCTAGTCTTAAGTGCTGAATCTACCTGCCAGCCTTCAAGGCGCTGCTTGTTTGCTGCAGGATGCTATCGACATAGCAGACGACTGCAAAACAGTCGTCTATAGATCCTCAAGTCAATGTTCCTGACGCCGCACGAAATGAATGTTCCTGCACTGCGATCGAGCAGGCGCGGGCGGCGACGCAACGGTGTGGTGCGGCACTGCTGCGCGACGGGCGCACCCGCCTGGCGCGCGCCCACGTGCGGTCAAGTGCTCGCGGCAGGGGCAGCAGCCAGGTGGGTCAATGGCCTGCCGCTCTGCCGTCTGGCAAGGCGTGCTGATGCATATCGTCACCTTGTTGTGTTTGTTGCACCCACCAATCGCGATCTGACTTGGAAGTCTCTCCTGGTGCCGAACTGTCATCCCGATGTACGAGGAACAGCGTGACATACGTGCGCAACGCTTTCGTCCACCAATGCTACAGGCGGACCAAGAAGGGCAGCGGGTGGCGCTTGCCGACGTGGCGCGGCGTGCCGCATCGGGCGAGTTCGACGGCCCGGCGGCGCTGGAGGCGGCGGTGCACAGCGCGGCGCGGCAGATTGCCGCGGCCTTGGGCGCGCAGGCCGCCGCGGTGCCGGCGGGCCTCGCAGGGTGTGTGTCCATACCAGCAAGAAGGAAGCAATGACATATAGCGCATGTTCATCTATTGCATCTGCACTGGCACGTGGCTCTGTCCCGGCGCAAGACGATGCGGAGACGCTCTCGTCATTGTCCCTCGGCTGCAGATGTTAACGCGACTGACAATCTGCACTGAGCAACACTTGCATGATCTGGTTGTGGTCTCCTTCAGCGGTCTGCGATGGGGTTCGGCTGCCTTGCCGCAGGTACAGTCCCGCAATGGCAGCGACTCACGCTGTCGATGACCGCGTGTCGGCATGGCGCTACGGGGTGGAATTGCAGCTGGGTCTGGCCGCACCGGCGGCGCAGCGGCTGCTGCGCATCGCAACAGCGCACCTGCAGCGCGAGCGGCAGCTCAGTGCAGACGCCGCCGCAGCAGCTGCGCCGGCGGCGGCGCCGGCGCCTGCGTTGCCAGCGCCTGCGGCAGCTGCGTCTGCGGCGGTGGCGGCGGATTCCGGGGTAGAAGCAGCGGCATTGGCGCTGGCGAATGTCGATGCAGCCCAGGACAGTGAGGTGGCGACAGGGCAAGCGGCTTGCGAGGAACTGCCAGAGGGACAGCCCGTCGATGCGATGACCGGCAGCTGCCCCGAGTGGCAGCCGGAAATGATCATGACGCCCTCCGATCCGCCGCCGGCGAATGCTGCTGATGACGAGCTGCAGCTGAACGCCAGTGCACCAGATGGGTCAGCGCACCCGTCGCAGCCTGCGCCGCCGTCGCCTGTGACGCCCGCCCGGCAGGCACTGGCGCCGGCGGAGGCGCTGCCAGATGCGCTGCCGGCGTCGGCCGATCAGCCGCTGGGCCACGAGGGGCTGGCGCAGCCGGAGCAGCAGCAGCAGCTGGACCAGCAGCAGCAGCAGCGGGAGCGTGACTCGCAGGCAGTAGCAACGTCCGCCTTTGCATCCAGACTGACGGATGCGCTGCAGGTGCGCCTCCAATTTCACCTCCACGGACTGTCCAGGGACTGTTTCTGGTGGACCGTTCTGAAAGACTGGCCGGCGTGTCAGAGGCCGGTGCGAAGGGTCTTGAATTTTGCGTAAGAAGCTTGCCTGCTTCCTCCTCAGCGCACGGACGATTTGGGGACCATTGCGGCGTCGATGCCCAAGTGGTGAAGTGTAGCTTCGATAGATCGGGACTGCATGGTGCCAAGCCTTAGTGCCTGGCATGCAGGCAGTCGTCAGCAGCCACATGGTGGAGGCTGCTGGCAGGCGCGGTGGCGTCCGCACGCTGAGTGCGCTCGACAGCTTCGCCGCTGCGGCGGAGTCGGCTGCCGTCATAGCGGCCGGCGAAGCGGTTCAGGGCTTGTCAGTACTGCGGATGCTCGCGAGCGAGCAGGCTGATGGTGAAGTCTGCGAAGCGACCGCTGCAGGCGTCTGCAAGCGCATAGGGACGGCTCTGGCAGCCTTGTTGTGATGACCTGTGGTCATGGCCTCGCAGAGCCATCACTGTTTTAGGACATGTGGACATGTCCCGCAAAAGCTCCTCGGTGACCACGTGTATTCAATGTCCGTTTGAAAGATGAGGCTCACTGTTACCTAATGACAGTAGCGTGACGTAATTGCAATAGCTTTTCATATGCAGTGGCTTGCGCTGAGCGCCTCTTTCGCGTCACACTGCGTCCACTACTGCGCCACCATCCTCGCTTTCGCAAGTTTGTGATCCACGCTCGCTGTCTTAGCCCACCAACTGAGGTCAGGCGCGCTGTGCGACGCAACCTTCGTTCCGGTAGTTCAGACTGGTTATCGCAATCGCTCAGCTCGAGACCCCAGCACTGGCAGCGCGTCGTCGTGTCGATCGTGCGTGGCCGTTTGCTGCTGATGGCGGTCTCGCACGCGTCGAAACAGTCGGCAGCCAGGTGTTAGCTTTACATGGCTCAAGTAGTGGCTGTTCAGATCGTCGAGGACGTCTGGGCATGCTGCGACAACCCAAAATGCGAAAAATGGCGCCGGCTGCCCCCAGGGACTGAGCTCGATGAGACGAAGGAGTGGTGAGTTGCAATTCTGGCATAGCTGATGCGCCGAGCGCCAAGCCATCTGCCTCTCTGAACCCCGCCGTGCATGTCGCTGCTTGTTTGCGCAATAGTGATGCATGAAATGTCAAGGCGTCACGAAGCGAGTTTTCTGCACAACTCTTGTGCAACTCCGTTCAACTCTGTAATGCCACTGCCTCCTGCCGCCGCAGGTTTTGCCGACTAAATCCTGATCCCCTACGCAACTCCTGCGATGCGCCGGAAGAGGTGGGTCGGTGATCATATCAGGGATAACGATGCTTTCTGCGACAACGGAGTCGGCGGCGCGCGGTGTAGCAGAAAAGGGGAAAGTCACGCACCAAAATCCAGATCATGCTGCTCACATATTCAAGCGCTGCAACGCGGTTGCATTCGCAGGCTTATGATAAGGAGGCAGAGACCAGCGTGTATTTCGAGGCCGGCGAGGCAGTCGCGGTCGTCAACCCAATTGCCAACAGGCAAGGTTTTCCTGAATCCGCCGTGAATGACAACAAACCCACGCTGAAGATGATGCAGACCGTCCCAGGATCGCACATGCACATCATACATCCACAGCGATGCTCCAAAAAGTTTGGATTAAATAATCAATAATCACTCTGTGAGCGCAGTTGCCGTCTCTGCTTGATCATGCAGGTCGCCGTCAGACAGCCAACACCATGCAAAGGCGCTTGCCAATCTCGCTGACATTCCGCGTTCCCAGTCGCCCGCGGTCTCGGGGCGGCGTGGCAGCGGCGGCGGCGGTGCATCCGGCGGCGGTAAGAAGCGGCGATCGGGCGGCCATGCTCAGGAAATGTGGCAGCACGCAGACATGGCAGGTGAGTGACAGCTCACCTGGCTTAGTGGCGAAAGGCAGCCATGCAAGGGTCTGGACTGAACTTCCGCTGTGTCAGGGGAGCTGTCATCCACATACGAGGAACTTCAACCGACAGGCATCGGCGGCACATATGGGGTTCCCACATTCCGACAGCCTAGTAGCTGTCGCTCGGGCCAGGGCTGCAGCATTGACGTGATGTGCAGGCGGCGTGCCTGCGCGGGCGGCGGGCAAGGTTCGCAAGGAGCATTCGGGCTTCCAGAAGGTCATGCAGAAGGGCGGCGTGTGGGAGATCGTGAAGGGGCGGGGCCGCGCCGTCACGCAGCCGCCGCAGTGGCTCTGGGATGGCCTCGCCGCCTTCGCGCCCGAGGTGGAAATCAGAGTTCAGATTGATCGTTCGCAGCTCGTCTATTGTGCAGCTGCAGCAAGTGGTGTAGTGTTTGGTTGTTGGTCCACACTGCATGTGGGTGGCTGTGCTGGACCCTACCGAGTTCTGTGTCATGATCCATTCGGCGTGCGCAGGCGGCGCAGCTGGCAGCCGAGGGCGTGGATATTGCCACCGCTGCCGCCTACTTCAGGGTGCGTGCTGATGCCAGATCATTGCTGCCTGTGTCTGGTGGCGTCTTCCGGCATGGATGTCTGCAGCTGAAGCGAGCTGCGGTGACATTGAGGCAACAGAGACTGAAGAGACGCAGGTCCTTCTCGCACTGCCACGCTGATCGAAACGGACAGTAGATCTGGACAGTAGACCTGGACGGTAGGTTCATATCCCATCACATTCCTTTACTGCTGGACGGCAGGGCACGCAGCCGCACGGCGCGGCGTGTGCGGACGCGGCGCTGGACGCCTCGCGGCTGGCCATGACCGCAGCCGCAGCCGCCGCGGCCGCCGCCAGCTCACGGGCGCTGGACTCTGAGGCACCGAGCCCGCGGAATGCAGGCGGGGCAGCAGCGCACCACTCAGGTACTGGATTCGCCGTGCTGTCAGAGTGCCTGCCGTATACAAGGAGCCCTGTTGATTGCACAACGGCGGTGTGACAACGTCCGGTGAAGGATGCCCCATTAGTGTGAGCCACAAATGCCTGCAGGAGCGCTGGAGCATCAGTGGCAGCAGCAGCAGCAGCAGCAGCCGGCAGCAGTGGCGCAGCATCGAGGCGGCGACCTCGGCGCATCAGGTCAGCTGCCGTTCGCCGCGCAGCCGGGTCTGGCGCCGCAGGCCTGGCTCCCAGCATCTCTGGCGCCGCCGTGGCAGCAGCCTCCGGCGCAGCAGCAGCAGCAGCAGCAGCAGCAGTAGCAGCAGCAGCAGACGCAGCAGTCGCTGCAACCGGGGCTGCCGCAGTGGCTGCCGCAGCACAGCTTGGCCGCCGTGGCACATGCGGCCGCCGTGTCAGCGGGCATACCCGGGCTGCCGCCGCTGGGTCACCAGTTCTATGGCCACCAGCCCATGGCGCAGCCCTTTGCCAACGGCCTGTCGCTTGGCGGCGGCCTGCCGCCCGGCGCCCTGGCGGTGCAGCAGCCCATACACTCCGCAGCCGCCGCAGCAATGGCCACGGGAGTGTCAGGCGCACCATTGACAGCACCGCTGGCAGCCGTGAGCATCGGCGCGCCCCGGCAGCAGTTTGCCGGCGCAGGCGGCGCGGCGGCGCCGGCGCCGGCAGTGGCAGCATTTCCAGCATCAGCCGCGCTCGCGCCGCCCGCTCAGCAGAGCAGCCCTGGCAAGCAGCCAAGCAGCGGCGGGCGGCCAAATGGGTGGGCATCTCTCGGCGCGCCGCCGATATCAGGCCACCAGCCCCACTAGCAGAGGAGTTCGGAGCCCCATGCTTGGGGACACTCCTTCAATGCAGCGACTGTCTACCCAAGCACTTCTGCAGGCCTACCAAGGAATAGAAGGCGAGTTGTGAAAGGCGAATCAATGTCTGAAGGTCCCGCCTTCCCATCTTTCCTTTGCATTTGTCCCTTTCCCTAATGGAAACTCGAAGAGCAGCTGGCGAGCCCTGAAAGCCCCCAAAATCCGACTTTCCTTCCTCCGCAAGCCCTGCATCGACATCTGTTCGTGCAATCCTGCGGTTTGCCGTCACAGAGTCCAGGAGAAGTTTCTCGTAAGAGCGGCTCTCACGGCATCAAAAACGATTACTCAAGTGACATGGTGCAGGCCATGCCGTGACGCGAGCCCCCACGTTACGTTGATATCGAGAGCGAAACGATCAGAGAGGCCCAACGATTGACTCGCGCCGAGACCCGTGCTGTCGTGACTTCCACTGGGGCTCCCGGCCAACACTGCCTGTTCAGAAAAGCGACCGCAGCCAAGAGCACCGCACCAACTCCGCAACGCGTGAGCGGCAGCTGGGTCTGCCGCCAGCTGGGTCACAAGTTGAGGCAGCAGGGCAGGCGCGCGCCGTTTCCATGCGGCAAAACGTGCGCTTTATGAAGCCCTAGCGGCAGCCGCCCCATGGCAGACGTGGTCCCGGATGGCGGACCGCACTCGAACGGCCCAACGCTCGCCAACGGTGGCGGTGCCACCAGCAGCGGCAACGCAGTCGGGCCCGGCGCCAGCCAACCGGGCATGTCCCCACCGGTGAGCTGCCCAGCCGGCAAGCCGCCCAGCAGAACAAGGTTCGACAGCTCAGCCGGCAGGCCATGCGACTCCAGTCCCGACAGCGTCCAGCTACCCGACAGCAGCCCTGGCGGCGGCAGCTTTCCCGGCAGCTTCCCCGGCAGAAGCTATGACGCCGCACAGACCCCCGGCAGCACGCCCGGCGACAGCACAGTGGGCAACAGCACAGCCAGCAGCACCGTCGGCGACGGTCCAGCCGATGGCGGCACAGCCGACGGCCTGGGCGCGGTCGCAATGGGCGTGCCAGTCGCAAATGGCGAGCCTGGGCCATCAGCGCCGCTGGCGACGCACACAGTGGCAGCCAGCTCCCCACCGGCGGCGCCGCACGGCGAGAGCATGCTGCCGGCGGTAATCCGGGATGCGCTGCGGCGGGCGTCCAACCGTCGCACGCTGTCCCTTGAGCACAATGTGCACAAGGAGTTCAACAATGGCGACACCTACCAGGGTGCGGCGCCCGCTTCAAGTATATGCATTCTGCACTTGCGCTTGCGTATCCTCACCTGCATTATCAGTGGTTTGCCTTGGGAGGAGGCACTGCGCACAAGAGTTTGATAATCATGATGCAATAAATCTCGCATCACTGCAGGCGGGTGGCAGGCAGGGCTGCCACAGCAGGACGGCGTCTACACCTGGGCGGACGGCTCACAGTATGACGGCACATGGATGGTGCGCGCTCCATCCTTCCACCTGCTCAGCAGTCAGACCGACATCACTTTGGTCGTTCCACAACAGTGTCTGTCTCATGGTCAAAGACATGCACAATAGAGGCGTGCCAGAGCTGAGTGACACACTTTGCCACGCCACCCACCAGTGATGGTCACACCCCATCCCGCATCCGTCCTTCAAGCCTCTCACTAGCAACCCCACCATGCAGGGTGGCGTGAAGGAGGCTGTGTGCAAGTACACCCGGAATCGACCTTGAAACTACTGCCGTAGGCATTGCCATATCCCAAGATATGCTGTACGCAGGGCGGCGTGAAGGAGGGGGTGGGCAAGTACACCTGGCCCAGCGGCGCGGTGTACCGCGGCGACTGGTCCGGCGGTTGCATGCAGGGCCACGGCACGCTGCAGGGCCCCGAAGGATCCACCTACACCGGTGCGCATGGGGGCCGCAGCCCCGCAACCAGCAGCGCGTTGCATCTGGAAGGATGTTGTGATTTGGACAGTGCTTCTCGCACATGGTGGTGTGGACATCAGGAAGGTCTGCACATTTGCCCTCCAGGTGCAGGCAGACCTGGGAGTTGTCCGAGTGTGATGCACACAATGCGCAGGCGGCTGGCAGAAGGACCTGAAGCATGGTTTGGGGCGCAAGATGTATGCCACCGGCGACGTGTATGAGGTGAGGCATGGTGCAGAGTCAATCTTCCGAGACCTCCCGCCGTGCCATGCAGGATGCTGCTGTCCCCCTCATCTGCTCAGCTGCAACAATGAAACCGCTGTACGCAGCGGCCACCATGGTCACCCGCCCTCCAGCTGCGATGTGCGTTTGTGCTCGGCTGCAGGGGCTGTGGAAGGCTGGCAAGCCGGAGGGGCCGGGGCGGTACCGCTGGGTCAACGGCAACGAGTACGACGGCGAGTGGCGCGCTGGCCGCATGCACGGGCAGGGCACCCTCAAGTGGGCCTCCGGTGCGTGGGTGTTCAGATGGTTCCCTTTTGCACCGGTTTGCAAGCGCAAACCGGTGGGGCCGTTTGGGGCCGTTGCCCCTGGTGGCGCAGTGGCCCCAGGCATGTGGCGCCATCGCAGATGCCGTTCCACAGCAGAAAAGTGCAGTTCTGCATCAAAAGGATAGCTGCATGTTCAGGTGACCGGTACGACGGCAAGTGGGAGGACGGGGAGCAGAGCGGCGTCGGCGTGTTCACCTGGGCCGACGGCTCCAGCTACAATGGCTTCTGGCGCGACGGCCGCAAACACGGCGTCGGGGTGCGTAGTTACTGATGCCTGAGTCCCTGCAGTAACTTCCAGGTCGCCTGACTGCCTAGTCCGCATTGAATGTTCCGCTGTCGATGTGCCGGTCAGTTCAGGTATCAAACTCGCAAGCAGCCGTACAGCACACGTAAGGTACGTGTTTTGAAGTGCATGCTGTATCTTGTCGGTTCTTGCTCGCGCAGGTGTTCAAGCCGTCGGGGGAGCCGCGGCTGGGCTCCGGGCTGGGCGAGCGGCAGGGGTCCTTGGCGGCGCGGCTGGCGCCGGGGCAGAGCGCCCGTCTGTCGGATGACTTTGACAGGGAGGCCGCGCCCAGCGGCGAGAGCGCCGCCCGCCCGGACAACTCCTTCCACGGCATATTCCTTTGACACCCTGTCCAGAACCTGAGAGTCCTTCTTGCTGTTGACGTTGACCGTTTCAGACTGCCGCTGTTGGGGGCCAACGGCATCAAAGTCAGATGTGGCATCACAACGGGCATCACACACAGTCACTGGTCGTCACTTGCAGACTGCGAGGAACGAAGCATTGCAGAATTGTTTCACCCTTTGCCTCTGCAGGTGCACACCCGGCGCTGGGCGCCACCAGGGTCACGGAGCCCAGCAGCCGGCGGGATGACAGCGGGCGGTCATCAGCTGTGCAGGTGCGTGCTTGCCACGTCACATCTGCTGTGCATGATCGACTCCTACTAATGTTTGGGTCGGCTTCTGCAAGCGAACAGCTCTGGGAGCAATGAGGGTGTCTTGTCATGAGCCTGCGTGCCTTTAAAAACAGTGAACGGATATGTATTCGACAATGAAGCAGCACCACCATGCTGGTCGGCATTACGCAGATGATGCAGTGGTGCCAGAAGACGCTATCCTGAAGGACCAACTGGAATGGAATCGCAAGGGCAACGTAAAATGAACATATTCAAATGCCTGTCTGCAGCTGCGGGAGTATGAGGAGGGGGCGCTGGTGCGGGAGGAGGCCATTCAGGAGGAGCAGCTGGAGGCGGTGCTCGGCAAAAAGTCCGCGCCCGTCAAGCGCCGCCAACGCCGCGCCCGCGCCTCCAAGGTAGTGTTTCACTTCGCAGCAACCTTGATGTCGATGCGGCCCTGACTTTGACGAATCCTTAGGAACAGTTCTGCGCCCGTCAAGCACCGTCAGCGCCGCGCCCATGCCTTTACGGTTAGCATCCTTGTCCCAAATCACACATATGTTGCACATATATTGTGCTGTTCAAGGCGGTACCTGTGTGCTGCGCCCCTGCATCTGCTGGCAGGTCTGCTCTGTCGTAGCTCATGGATGGCTGTGGCTCTCCCCGCACCCCAGCAGGACGCTGCAGAATGCTGCTCGCGGGTGAGTGCTCGTTGGTAGCTATGCTGAGCAGGCACAGTCACAGTGCCTGTGCAGCGAGACTTTGCACATGCAGTCCCAACCTGAAGCGGTCCTGGGAAGCCGCCATGGCGCTGCATCAGGTGTCCCGCTTCCTGCAGGGACCCAAGCGGCCGGGGGAGCGCATCTACAAGGGCCACCGCAGCTACGACCTCATGCTAAACCTGCAGCTGGGCATCCGCTACAGCGTCGGCGGCGAGCATGCCCGCCCCTCCGCCCCCATGCTGCTGCCCACCGACTTCCAGTTTGCGGTGTGCGTTTTATCTCCTTCAGGCTTTACTGCAAAGTCGGATGAGATTTTCCAGCAGGCCTCTCCCACGAACTTCATCCACGCTATGCTTGTCGCACCTCGACACTCTCCGTGTGGCGAGGTGCAAGCCACTGACCCCAGGCAGTAGACGTAGACGTCTGTACACGTCACCTTTTGGAGCAGCCACGTCCCAAGACACTCTCGTGTGGCATTAGAGTTGCGACGGCGACCGTGCTGAATGTCTTTCGCATGCCGTTCATGAAACAAGCAGCAACAGCTGCCGGCCTGCGCACAGAGACCCACCTGCGCAGCGCCGGTGGCACCTCCTTGCTACAAGGAGCTTCTCCGACCCTGAAGGCCTCTGCTGGCGCAAAGGCCCCCGCCTGCAGTGACGTTTACAGGGCCAACACATCTCACACCCCCAAACGCGAACACACTTTGCTGTCTGGGCGCTCAGCCGAGCAGGAATCGCGTCCACGCCGGCAATGACTTGGCATGGACAGGGACCAATGCGCAACTGTCAACCCTGTAAACCCTGGAAACCCTTGCGTCCTGCGCAGGCGAAGCAGTACTTTCCGCGGGACGGCAGCCGGGCAACGCCGCCGCACCCGACGGGCAACTTTAAGTGGAAGGACTACTGCCCCGCTGCCTTCAGCAAGCTGCGCTCCACCTTCCACATCGACCCCGCCGACTACATGCTCTCCATCTGCGGTTCGCCACTGCAACGCCTGTGAAGTTTGAGGACTCCAGAATCATTGGTATGTGCACTGCGCCGCCGGCCGCGCCGCACCCGACTGGTATATCACGACCAGTATACGAGGCTGTGTTCCGGTCACCCCCGCATCCGCCAGAGCTGACGCCTGCGGGTGGAGACACGAACGTCCTTGCCGAGACTGCCATAGGGGTCTCACCCTTCTTCACAACACCAAGAAATCGTGCAAAGGTGTGTGTGGCTGGCGCGCAGGGGACAAGGCGCTGCGGGAGCTGCCCAGCCCGGGCAAGAGCGGCAGCGTCTTCTTCATCAGCCACGACGAGCGCTTCTTCATCAAAACCATGCGCAAGGGTGCGGCCGGCAGACTCCTACATCTGAGGCTCTGTGCTGGCGAGCTCGACCCCCTCCAGACGGGCAGTGCGTGAACATGTACGACGCCGCATGAGCCATCTCACTCCATGCCGATCTTCACCCTGATCGAGCCGTGCCTGGGGAATGTGCAGGCGAGATGGAGCTGCTCCTGAAGCTGCTGCCGCGGTACTCGGCGCACATAGCGCAGTACCCCGACACGCTGCTCATCAAGTACCTGGGCCTGCACCGCGTCAAGCCCGCAAACGGCGGCAAGGTGTGAAACCTTTTCCGATCGTGGTTTCCCTACGAAACGTGTAAGCACCGCGTCAAGCCCGCCAACGGCGGCAAGGTGCGTGCAAGCCGATGATGAACCATCTGAAAAGCAAGTACGCCCAATCGCCACATCGCATCCTTCTCTGTGCCTCCACCCGTCTGCGCCGCGTGCGTGTCACACGAGGCGCGCCCACCTGCGGAAAGCAGTCTGCCTGCTGTGCTGCAGACGCCCATTGGCTGCGCCTGTCACAGGCCCGCCACCGCTGGCAAGGTGCCAAGTGGCTGCCGCCTCTCCTGGCGCAGCCTGCGTGAGTGGCGTTGCACCTGTGTTTTTCACTGCGCTACGGGGCATCCACTGCTGCCAGACAATCCTCGTGCCAGTCAGCTGTCCCTCCCAACTACTCCCACGCTGCACACCACTTGACCACTTGCCAGGCATAAATGGTCCTGCAACGTACGATGCCGCTGCCCCCACACATGCCTCAGCCCCGCCGCTAAACCCTGAACCATATGCGCAGGTGCGCTTCGTGGTGATGAACAACCTGCTGCGCACGGACGTGCCGCTGCACCGCAAGTTCGACCTTAAGGGGTCCACCTACGGGCGCTCCAGCGGGCCCGACACGCCGCCGTCAGCGGTGCACAAGGACCTGGACGTGGACATGCAGCTCCACCTGGCGCCCGACTGGCACCGCCGGTATGTACAACACTCTGGAGTTGTAACAACAACAACAAGATCATCCGTCGCTGTGACTGCGCTGTCCGGCTTTGCATATCGACATGCTGCTCCACCTGGCGCCCGACTGGCACCACCGGTGCTTGAATTTGCTGGCAGTTCCTCAACAACTGCATGCCAGTTCGTTCGTAGACTTGCATGTGAGTCCTTAGGATATTCCATCTGCTCACTGCTGCACTCACTTGCCACAATGCCCGCAGGTTCGAGGAGCAGCTGCGGGCGGACTGCGCGCTGCTGGAGGCGCTGCGGGTGATGGACTACAGCCTGCTGCTGGGCATCCACTCCCGCTCTGGCGGCGGCCTCTCCTCCTCCACGCCCCCCATCACCGACCAGGTCCGCCCAAGCAAACGCATATCACTGGGCTGTAAAGCACGCGCAGCGACCTGGCCAATGCAACAGCTGACAAGGTTTGGGCCTGGCCAGCACACAGCTGCGTTGGCCTTCGGTATTCTGCGAGCTCATGGAAGCTGTTGAGAGCAAGGCACTCCTTGCCAATTCACCATTGAATCCACTTCATCGTGTCAATCTGCTTCATCTTAGGTGTATCCAAATTGGAAACCCTGAGGCATGAGGATATTGAGGTGGAGGTGGAGGAGCTGGACTCACCGTCAGAACCGAACTGCAATGTGACTTCACATTTGGACACTTTCAAAACCCCCGTCTGCAGGAGGACACGGAGGTGGAGCTAGAGGAGCCGGACTCTCCGGCGCCCCGCTCGCCCAGTAGCCGCTGGCCCTCGATGGTGGCCAACCGCTGGCCGTCGACGCTGCTGCGCGCGAGCAGCGCGGGCCCCGGCCCCTCCCGCCAGGCCTCCCTGGAGCTGCCGCCCTTCACCTCCGCAGGTGCTGCTCACAACAACCACAGATACTCTACAGCATCAAAGATAGTTTGCACAAACCTTCACGAGACGACAGAGTCCTGCCAGGGGTGCCTGCAGCTGCCGCCCTTGACGCCCTCCGGTGCGCGGTGTCCGCCACCTGGCCGACGAGGCGGCAGCCTGCTAGGGATGCACTGTGTGACTGCGACATGGGCACAGCGCAGAACTTCATGTCTGCCAACACGGGCACGGGTATCGAGCAGCCAAGCCAGGTGTGCCGGGCGAGCTGACACTGTTATTGCCTGCGCAGGGGGCGGGCTGCCCAACGGGGGCCTGTCTGAGGAGGAGCCCTACAGCAGCGGCGGCGAGGGCGGCGGCGTCGGCCCCGAGCACAGCAGCCCCTCGAAGCGGTTGCGCACCCCCGGCGGCGGCGGCGGCAGCGGCGCCGCGGCGTCAGAGCGCGACCTGCATCGCACGCAGCAGGCCATCGTGCGCCGCTTCGGCGATCAGGTCGGTTCCAGCTGTTGCACATACATGCCTGTGCATAGCATCGGCTGCTGGATCCTTGCAGAGCGCTGCTGCGTCGTGACCTGGCAGCTGAATGACAGTGGAAGAGGACCATGAATGCTGGACCCGCACCGAGCCGACGGTACACTGGGGGGCGGGAGGCGCACTGCAAGCAGGCGCGTATGAGCAGCTTGGCTGCCGATAGTGACGAGCATGAATTAAATATCGCCACTGCACCCGACTCTGCAGGTGAGCGAGCAGCGGGTGGAGGATCTGCTGACGCTGGCGCGCTACCGCATGATGGGCCGCGCCCAGAAGGCCGCCCGCCCCCCCGCCAGCTTCACTCTGGAGCTGCCCCGGTGCGCGTGCTCTTTGATGTGTTCCGACTCTTGAGAAGAACCTTGGCAGCCGTAGCGCAGCTCGGCCAGAGGTGCCTCGAAAATGAAGGAACAATCCCAAGATGCGTGCCACACGCTGCAGTTGCTGGGTGCAAGGCGCCGCCAAAGCGCTGCTGGCGCCGCCCCTGTCGCTGCAGGCCGTCGTCCCTGCTGGTCAACCTGACATCCTGCTGTTCGTGCGGCAGGATGTCCGGGGAGCAGCCGGCGTGGCCTCAGCAGGAGAACAGCATGGACGTGCTGCTTTCCAGCGGCAGTCAAACGCCGGTATTCGTTGCTGAGTGCCCGTGCTGCCTTTCTGTGGCAACAGGACTTCAGGAGATCAGCTGCCGGCAGCAGCGCCGGGTCAGCCAGCGGGGCCGCCGGCGGCGCAGCAGGAGAGCCGCGTGGAGGCAGCGGTGGAGCGGGCGGACACTGCGGCCAAAGCGGTGGCGGCAGGGCACAAGCACCGGCTGCCGCTGGGGGTGCGCAACCCAGGGCTGATGCTGCCCAACGCCGGCGGCGGGCCCGAGGACGTGCTCCTCTACTTTGGCATCATCGACATCCTGCAGGTGGGGCCCCACTGCGCCCCCCAGCAGGAGCAAGGCATCCAAAAGTACTGCCGCAGTCGTGTGGGGCGCAATAGGATGTGCTTGCCTGGTGCCGTCGGCTGCAGCTGAGCACTACACCATCTGTGACACCCCGCATGACGACACAATGTCAGCAAGCTCCACATTAGCTCAAAGATCTCAGCCCCAAAACCCCAATGTGAATGCCGCAGGAGTACAACGTCAGCAAGCGGGTGGAGCACGGCTTCAAGTCGCTGGTGCACGATGGGCGCACCATCTCCGCCGTCAGCCCCGCCGCCTACTCCCGCCGCTTCCAGGCCTTCCTGCTCAACATCTTCCGGCCAGCCGCCGCTGCGGCGGCGGCGGCGGTGGGCGCGCGGGACCGGGGCGATGCCTTGCCGGTGCAGGACGGGTATAAGGAAGGCTTCAGCAGGTCCGCTGACAGGCCGCTGCGTGCGGAGGCATCGGCGCGGAGCCACACGCAGCAGCTGCAGCTGTCCAAGCTGGCGACCTGAAGCGTTTGGGAGGTTTTGATGGTCAAATTGTTTTCAGAGGTTTTCTCGACTGCACGGCCGGAACAAGCAGAGTCGCCTGCGAGCCACACAGGCGCGTCAAGCAGAAGTACACCCTCGGGAGCACGGGCTCGTTGAACAGCAGCTTGCACACATTTGACGGTGTATGTGTTGGGCATTTGTCTCTGTGCGTAGATATTGGTTTGTGAACCATGTTACTGGAACCATATTTACACCGACCAGTACTTCGACTTTGCTCCTGGATTTTGTCTGCTGAACCGCCACAGCGTCTACAATTCCCATGTACACATCCTCTACAATGGCAGTACAGCAATAAATTCAAGTACTTTTTGCCAGTCAGCACTCCCGCTTATTTCGCAAAAACAAACGAGTCCACAGTCAGTCGTGTCTGCAACTCGATGCCAGTCATGCTGATGACAAGTCAAATTTCTGCGCTGCAGCTGGTGCCAGGCCGACCGCGCTCGCACATCAGCAGTGTCACAATCAGGCCCGCCCTGCCGCTTGCGTGCCGCCACCGGCGCTTCAGCGCCGCTCCTGCGCCGCGGACGCCAGCCCCGGGTTGGCCGTGATGCCTGACAGGAAGCCGTCCTGCTGCGCATCCAGGAAGTGGAACACGCTGCGGAGGTGCAGCAAGCCGAATTGAGATATCGCATGTCAATTTCGTCCTCATGCCCCGAATGTATCGTCAGAGGACACCTGAGCTCGACTGTTTCACTGCTGCGTTTCCTGTCTACGTCATGACAGGGGCCGCGTCATGGCGTGCGGGCGCACCCCATGACGGTGTGGGGGTGCCACTGGCCCTCCACCTCCCGCTGCTCGGGCGACTTGATGATGAAGCGCAGCGAGAAGGCGGTGCTCAGGTCCTCGCCTGCAGGCAGGCACTATATATATGTATCACATTGGCAATCGAAATCAGGGCTGCGACATAGGGCTTTGTTTAGCAGTTGCTGCAGAGCAGGTCCTCGCCTGCGGACAGATGAAGTGTGTTTGGTTGGCAGTCGAGCATCGGGACAGCAACAGCTGCTGCTGCTGAGAGTGGAGCAGCCGCAGCGTTCACTTCAGCGCCTGCGAGGGAGCGCCAAAACACACAGGTGTGCATGTTCTTTAAGCAGCCGGCCTCTGGTCTCGACTCTCCCCGTGAGCCTACCTGCCATGCTGGCTGTGGACTCCTCGCCGTGGCGCCAGAAGTCCTGCAGGGTGGACAGCCGGTTCTGGGGCGCGCGACCCTGCATCCACACCCGCTTCGTCTCCATCTCCTGCGCACCGGCAAATGACATTCCGGCTGACCACTGGTGTTATTTCCGACAAGGACTTGCTGGCTGGAGGGTATGCAGCAGGACCATCCCGCCGTGCAGCGTGGCAGCCAAAGTGTGGTTCAAAACTGCAGATGAGCCATTTCAAATGCTGCTGCCTACAATCAGGGGGATGCCACCCACCAGAGTCGCCTCGTCGCCGCCCTCGCCCCACTGGCCGCAGATTTCCAGCGTTGTGACGCTGCGCCGCAGGTTCTTCAGTAGCTGCGGGAGCAGACAAGTTCCGTGTCATCATGTCGGTCAGTCGTCAAAGCACCGGCGCGCCCAGGCCAGCACTGCTGTGGCCATGCATTCAAGCGCACAGTATTGACAGCGCATGCCGCATGAGCCAGCGGCTGCAAGTGGAGAGGCTCCAGCAGAGCGTGCACCACCTGTGGCCCCATGTTCTCGACAAGCTTTGGCTGTCTGTGCGAGGCTAATTGCCAAGGCCAAGGACTTTGATTGCCAACGCCAAGTAGATGTGTACCTGAATGAAGTCTGTAAACTCCTTCCGGGTGAGCCCGATGCTCCAGGTGTCGCTGCCCATGACGGCCGAGTAGGTGTCCTGCGACTCGGCAGCCTCGTCGAAGCCGATCTTCCAGCCCTGGCCCTCGTGGTAGGAAAAGTTGGCGGGGCCGACCGGCGCTGCCGCGGGCTGCACTGGGCTGGACAGCCCTGCGATGCATGCACGGCGGCGGTGCAGCACGTTGTTTACAGCATGAAGAGAAGCCCCGCCAGCCTGTATCAGTTGCTTCTGCAGGCGCGCATCCCGATGGTGCAGGATGCGGCCTGCGCGACACGGCGATGCGTGTTCAATTTCGTCCGCATATGAATGCAGACAGGTCCCTCAGAGTCACCTTGCGGGCCGGGATTGGCGGCGCGGTCCTGTGCGACGGGCGTAATGATGCAGCCGTTGACGTCACACTTCACCTCCAAGCGGTAGCCCGTGCCCTGTTGCATGGGACCCTGCCATTTACTTTTGAACAGAGTTGATGTATTGAGTTTCTCCTCAGGGCCATGCTTCCACTGGTGCTACTCGCACGGCATGCTCACCTCATCATCTGACATGTAGCCTGACGGCGGCGGCGGCGGGGCGCCCTTGCCGAGGCCTTTCAAGAGCGCCTCCGTCTCAGCCAGCAGATCCGCCGCGGTGTCTCCGTCCGCACCCTGAGGAACGACAGTCACCAGTGTCACTGAGTTGCTCACGTGCAGAGCGAAACCGTGGCGTTTATGGGACAGTAGCGGGCAGGAGAGGCCAAGCAGCGGCAGAGAGCCACCGCATGCCGCACCACAATAGGGCATGACTCACCGAGGACAATTGGCTGCGAACGACGAGGTGCGTCTGTCTCTGCCGCCTGCACACGGTGCCTGTACATCCTGTGGGGCCGGCGGGCTGGAGCTGCGGTCTCAGCTGGCTGTGGTAGCCCGGCAGCATGCATGAGGCTGCTGTGAGGGCCATAGCTGATCGGCCGCAGCACCAGCAAGTGGATCGACGCTCTCACTCCTCTTTCAACGTAGTGTTTGATGACTCCTGGGAACGCCTGCACAGTTTGGGGACTAGCAGCTGCAATCCAGATGTGGCCAGTGGCACTCTATGTGAGGTGATCTGGCGCGTCTGCGACTGCTTGCAGCCGCAGTGGCAGTGCCGTACGGCTCAGGGATGCTCCTACGAGTCTGCTATGTGAGGATCGACGCGACAGCGATGTACTGGACGAAGAAAGGCCTGGCCATGCTGGCAGCCACCGTGAGCGGTCGAGGACGAGCTCAGGAGGAGGCCTGAAAATCTCATTTCTCGGAACAGCAAAACTGATCGCCAGCCAATTGCACTTTCACAAGTTGATTGTCAACGTGCAAGAACACTCCTGCAGGTGCTCCATTTGCTACTGAGAGCTCCACCGCCCCGGCACACTTTCAGCGTGCGAAGTGGGAGTGCATCCTTTCAAGCACAGACAAAAAGCTGCAGCAGGCATGCCTCCGCCCTCGTTCGCCGGCTGCTGCGCGCACGACCACGATTGCGAAGCAGAAAGCTGCGGCCCAGCCTGGTCGCTGCACAAGCACATCGACCTGCCACACGTGCGGGGCACCTTCCAGTACAACATGCATGTTGCAAACATTGGCCCTATGTCGAGACTGCTTGCATGACTTGCTCAAGCACCACACCGTGTCCGGCTGCCCAGGCCCGCACTCGTGTGCCGCCACAGGTGCGGTGCCTGAACGAGGCCGTGGAAGGCTCAGCGGCGGGCGTGTTTCGGGCATGGGACCAGCGGCTGGACGACGCGACGCCGCCGCTGGAAAGCAACGAGGACGACCCGGAGCTGCTGCTGCACGTGCCCTTTGATGGCTCCGTTAAGATCAAGGCGCTGTGCGTCATCGGTGCGGCGCCGCACACGCAGCGTCATGCCTGGTGGTTGGCTGAAACTATGGCAGAACGGCACACCAGCGAGCACTTCATGCTCCCCGTCCGTCTGTGGTGTACACACGCTCGGGATTGTAGCAACGCTGTTTACGTGTTGCAATGCAAAAGCTGACGGCACTGGATGTTGCTGCAGGTGAGGCTGGCGGCTACAGTCCCATTGAGCTGCGGGTTTTCACGAACCGGGATGATCTTGACTTCGGAACGGCCGCAGACCTGCCGCCCGTACAGCGCTGGGACCTCGCAGAGAACCTGCGCGGCGAGATAGAGCTGCCCTGCAATGTGCGGCATTAGTGTACTCAGCCTGCTGCCTTGCTTGGCTCTGGTGCTTGCTCATGCACTGGATGCAGCAAGTGGCACCGGGCATGCTGCCTGGCTTGCGGGCTCAAAGCTGCTTATACCGGCTCCCGCGAATCCTGCTCCACAGGTGGCAAAATTCAACGGGGTGCACAGCCTATACCTGCACTTCCCGTCCAACGCTGGTGCCAACACCGCCCGCATCCGCTTCATCGGCATCAAGGTGCTGCCAGCTGGCCGTGGCGTCGGTCCGCTGCCGCTGGCTGGACGCCAGTAGTTGTGGTTTCAATTGCCGCACTGTGCTCGCTCTGATCATGCACTGAAGTAAAGCATCTGCGAGCATTTTCTGGACTCCAGCTGCGGACCCTTGTGGGTGCCGCTTCCTCGAGCTGCGTATCTCAATCTGTGCTAACCCACGTTATCAGCCCCAGCAGTAATGCAACGGCGCCCAGAGTTATGTCCATGCTCGCAGGGAGAGTTCTCGGAACGGAAGCGGGAAGCGGTGCAGGCGGTGTATGAGGTGCGACCGGTGCCGGGCCCCAACAACAAGCTGCCCGGCCTGGAAGAGCGTGCCGATTGGGGTGCCTCCACATGACATGGGCCTCAGGCGCCATGGCGGACAACGTTGTGACCCGAGACGCAGTGAGCAACGTGGGGTGGCTGCCTAGAATTAGAAGCCGGCAGACTGGCGCTTGCGACCAAGATAACTGCAGGCAACCGGGTTTGTGGCAGACGAATGTTTTGTCAGGGGTTAGATCAGTGTGGCTGTGGCCAATGTTGGCGCTTCAGATTGCCAGTGGCACACGCGGAGTCTGTGGCGGAGTGAAGCTCGGATCTGGTGCATGCACCTTTGTCACTAGAGCTTACTGTAACCGTTTGCACGTGCACCCTCTGGTTTCATTCACTTCTTGCAAGCACTGCATGCGCGCCATCTTGTCCCCTCACCAAGACTCTCTCAAAGATTCTGCATTCCGACTGTGCAACACCGACTGTGACTGCCATTGCTTCACGAACAGAGAAATAATCTGCCGCCTACTCAAGGCTTGGACAAACTTGCATGCTATGATGCACTCCGACTGTCTGGACCAAGATCTTGGCCTTGGCCCCGCTTCTCACTGCAAAAAAAGGGGCGCGGCTCTTGCCAGCCCATGCTACCTGATCATGCATCCGACTAGCCTCGTAAATTCTACGAACCTTCCCAACCATTGCCGGCGAGCCTGTACTCGAGGCCGCACTACTATGCCTGCTCAACGTGCCACCCACGGCCCAAGGCCCACCTGACGCCGCCCCGCCGCCGCCATGCCGACATGCAGGCGCAGCCGGGGTCACCTCCCGCCGCCGCGCGGCATCGCCAGCACAGCGGCGCACGTGCCAATGGCCACTCCCGCCACAGCATACGGCAGCGCGGTGCTGTGCAGCGGGCGGGGGAGCACGGTGGTGGGCTGCGCCCCAGCGGGGCCGGCCGCTGCCGCCGCCGCATTCGCAGCCTCGCGCGTCAGCAGCTGCTGTAGTGTCGCCTGTGGCACGCGAGCAACTCCAGAATCACGTGCCATTCGTCATTGGGACCGCCAAACTGCTGCACAGACAAGGACAACGATCGCTGCCAGCCCGACGATGCGCCTCACGTGACACCTGAAGCTGTGAAGGAATGAAGCATGCCCGAGGCAGTAGGAGCCGCATTACTGTCTTCGTTGAAATTTGCACCTGGAGGGCACGCTGCTCGGTGGCAAGGGCGGTCAGCTGCTGCTCGACGCGCGCCGAGTACACCTCCGGCTGCAGCGCCAGCTCATCCACGCGGCTGGATATGTGCGCCACCGCCTTCTCCATCTGCAGGGGCGCAGGAGTGGCGCTCAGGATATGGACAAATGCATCCCAGAGCAGGCGAGACGGCGGGCTCGGCTGGTGGCAACAGCTGCATACGGATGCGCCTTTTGAGCAAGTCCCTTCAGGCTGGCACGAATCAACGCAGAGTCTGGTATATCGTCTGCTTGTCATGTCCGTCTGTGCACTGCAGATGCGGCCAGCACCTCGCATGCCCTCAGCGGAGTGGCAGAGACCGATTGACCTTGTACACATAGCATGCCAATACTCGTAAGCCAGGAGCTTGCCTTGGAGAAGCTGAGCGGGTCCACGCCGCGGTGGCCCTGCTGGTGCTGTGCCGGCTGCGGCGGGTGGTGCCCGTTGGCGCCGTTGCCGGCGCTGCCGTGGCTGCCGCCGCTGCCAGGAACCTCCACGGTGAGGTCGTGGCGGCTGAGCTCCCGCGTGAGCGTGCTCTCCGTCGAGGAGCTATTGCTGACCGGGCGCGACGGCGGCAGCGTGATCGCCTTTGGCGCTGCAGCATGGCAAGGGAGCCCATCAATAAACAGCTCACCCCGTCTTGAATGTGCCTCCTTCGACTTGACCATGTCACGGCTGCTGGCGAGGCAAGACCAACAGCAATTCTACTGCAGCCATTGTCAGCACCTCAGGAGCAAGCATGCGGGACCGCGGCGTCCTGCTGACCCCGAGGAGGCCGTGACGAGCCTGCAGTGAAGCCATCGATGGCACAAGCAGCAGGGCCGTTGACTGCCTCGAGTGTGCAGTCTAGACCGTCTCACCTTGGTCACCTGAGGCCGCAAAGCCAATCAAGTTAAATCCCCAGCGTTGTGGCAGCGGCAGCATGACGAACGCCAGAAACTCTAGACTAGAAAGTTCTCACCTGAGGCCGCAAAGCCGGCGAAGCCACTGGTAGCAGGCGCCGAGAAGCCAGCCTGGCGGAAGAAGCCGACGGAGGAGGCGCGCAGCGGGGAGGCCGCCATCGCTAGCGGCGAGGACGCCGACACGTGGCCCGCGTTGACCATCGGCTCGCCGTCGACGGCGAAGCGCCGCCGCATGTCCTCCGTGACAGTCTGGAAGTTCTCCGTCAGCTTCTCCAGTTGCACCTGCACGGACAACGTGGACAACAAGCTTCTGCTTTTCGTTCTCAGAACTTGAAAAATGACGTCGCGCCGACCGACCCTTCATTCATTCTCAAGAGCTGCAGGGAATGCAGACGCGACATGTTCGCACCACACGTGCAGTGTCTCGCAGGCAGCGCAGCCGGGCTTTTCGCCATCGTAGATGCTCCCTTGCCATGCGATCAGGGTGTGAGTCGCAAGACCTAGGGCAGGTTGGTGGCGAATCCACCTGCTCGATGTAGGAGAAGGGGATGTAGGTGCCGTCCAGGCCGAGCGCCTTGCCCGCCTCCGCCACCTGCTTCCTCACCTTCCCCTGCACCTGCTCACATATGCAACACAGGCAGCTGGGTGTCTGCTGATGCTCCACTTTGGAAGCTGGCTCAAAGCCTGCCGGAACTCAAGTCATGCATGGCTGCACAGCATGGGCCACTGCTTGACGGCAAGCGGGAGGAGCCAGCATGGCGTTATAGCGCTGCATAAGCATCCAGGGGCGGTTCTGAGACCCAGAGAGAATACCGAAAACCTACCTGAATGAACTGGCGGTCCATGCCCTCGATGTCGTCTAGCTTGACGGTGAGGGCGTCGTCAGAGTACACCGTGGAGGTGCGCTTCATGATGGTCCCTATCTCGTAGCCCAGCGCCATCAGGCCCCCCAGTATGCGCACGCTGACCTGCGTTTAGACAATTGCTGCGTCCGGCGTTTTGCCTTCAAACATCCGAATCCGAAAGGCCAATTTCGTAGCCCAGCGCCATCAGGCCGCCCAGGACGCACGCACCGCCCTGCGCTCGGCCTGCGCTCAAGATATGTGGACCATGGCGGACCCGCTTCCGAACGAGTTTGCACTCCCTTGTGCAAACGAAAGTGGCATTGACTCACAAGAAACGCGGTGCAAGAGCAGGTCAGGCGATCTCTTTGAGCTCTCCTTGCCGTGCGGCAGCGCACGCACCTCGAAGGTGATGCGGGGGGAGATGATGAAGGGGCCGTCGGTGACCCACTCCTCGAACATGAGATTGTAGCGGCCGTCGCGGTTGCGCATGCGGATCCAGGACTGGCAGGTCTCCGAGTCCTCGCCCGGCGGCACCAGGTAGATGTCGTACGTCTCTGTCTCCGTCTTGCTTGTGTGGTCTGACTGCAAAGCAAGATGATAGGTATTGGTGATCGACAGTCGTATGTCACACAGTCTCCGTCTTGCTCTCGTGGCCGATTGCAGGACGAACCCTGGAGTGTTTTTCGTGTTTGGGAAGCGTTCAGAGAGCTCCTGTGCTGCTCCTGTGCATTTGGTTTGATCTGCACAGCTGTGCCCACAGTATGTGGGAACTTTCTTAAATTCGAAATGAAAAACTGTTTGAAAAGAAAACTCGTGGCGGTACCAGCTGATGCAGCTGCCAGTCTGCCGAGGGCAGCTGTAGGCGAGCTTGCGCGTCTCTCACACAGAAGGTCACCTTGAGCACGGCCTTGATCTGCTGCTTGGTGACGCGCTGCGCGGACTTGAGGATGTAGAGTGGGTTCATGAGGCCGCTGAAGGGGTTGAAGAAGTTGTGGATCTGCAGGTGCGCCGTCTTCAGGTCCGGCTCAATAAACGTCTGCGGTGATTTGAGGGGCCTTCAGCATAATGTCTGTATTTCTAGGATGGTCTGCAGATGCATCACCGCGTGTGCAGCCGACAGACGGCGGTGGTTTTGATGCTTCACATCCATGCGTCAGGCTGAGGCTGCTCCGGTGTGCTCCCGAAACAGCATCATCAGCACACGAGAAGGAACGCCACAGAGGGAAGCTACAAATCTCACTTTGTACATAGGGTACACGGTGGCGGAGATCTGCTCGATGATCTCCTCGGGCGCCTGCCCGGAGCGGCTGATGTCGCGTAGCACGCGCTTCACCAGGTCGAAGTGCACGCCCCCTTGTATCGACACCCGCAGGTCCAGCAGCGGCCTGCGCGCAGCCGCAGCAGGTTTCAGAACCGGACTTCATGCCTAGGTTGCTTTGCATGAAGGTGACTGGGCGGCTCTGGCTGCAGGAGTCTGAACGGCAGATGGCAGTTCACAAACAGGCAAACTGAAGTCACAGCCGCATGACAACGTCAGACCATGTAGTTACGGAGTTTGCCAAGGAGTTGCCAAGAACTTCGGACGGGCATTACCACTGGGATTCGAGGAAGTCCTTCTCAATGAAACCCCTGAAAAGCCCAAAAGCCCACCGGATCTTGGTGGACAGGGCATAGATGCCCTCCACGATGACGACGCGGGAGGAGGGCACCGGGACGCGGGTGTACCCAGTGCGCTTGGACTGCTTGAAGTCGTAGATGGGCACCTCCACCACCTTGCCCGCCCGCAGGTCCCGAATGTTCTCCAGCAGCAGCTCGTAGTCCGTCAGCCGCGGGTCTGCAGGCGCATTTGACCAATATAAACATCAAGGGATGACATCCACATCCTTTGCCAGCTATTCTCCAATGCCAGCAGCGGCTCGCAGTCCGTCAGCCGCAGCTCTGCGGGGCAGAGCCGACGGGGGCATTGTTTTAAGTCCCTTCGCTACAACATGGTCGTCAAGCCAGGCATTGTCAGCCAGCGCCCCGAGATGCGCCCGGTGACGTGGACAGGCGTATGTACCTACGGTCGCTGCTTCAGGTCACTTCAGTGCATATCGTGGATCTCATGAGTGATTTGCATACAACACACAATTTCATACTCGGAATGCTCCACGCACGCACTCACCGTCAAAGTTGCCATCGATGAGCCGACTGGCGTCATTGTAGTTGTCCATCGACAGCACCGTGCACCCCGGGATGAAGGAGCGGACCTTCTCCGAGAAAGCTGTCTTTCCCGATCCCGAGGGCCCCGCCAGACCCACCTGCAGCAAGATTGGTGGACCACAGTCTGGGCACAGGAATGATGCATGGCGAGCGAGGTGGTTGGTGCGCATGCATGAGTGCGCAGGCAGGAGTCCCGCCAGCTTCCATCAACTCTTCAAGGAGTCGACAAGAGGTTCAGCTGCTCACCATGACGACGCCATCGATGCGCTGCTGCAGGAGCTGGATGGCGCGCACAAACATGTAGAACCCCTGCGCATGACGCGCAGAAGTTGGTTGGGGCCACTGTTGCTTCTGCTCACGGCAAAGCAGCCACAGTGGGTGCGCCAGGCCACCGCACGACTGGCACACCATGCGTACGAGGCGTACGATGCATTTCCAGCACCCACCTTGTCGAAAGTGAGCTGGCCGTCCACCGGGCGGATTGTGTACCGCGCAGCGCCCGTGTCCGCATCGCGATACTTGACCACATTCAGCTGCTCCTTCAGCAGACCACTCTGCATGCGCATGTATCCGATTGAGGGACTCCGCTGTGCAGGCCGCCTCACGGTGCAGACAGGCATGCATGTTCGGTAGGACAGAGCGCACCGCAGATCCCCGAGACGGCTGCGTCTTCAGCATCATGCCGGCCTGCATTGAACGTCATAATGGTCACGGTCAACATTGTCAAACGAGAGCATTCATGATGGGGCCAGGACTGGGCATCGAGAAACATGAGCCCGACTGAAAGTCAATTCCTGCATCTCGGTGATGCTCACCTCTTTCGGATTCCGCTGAGGCGCCAGCATCTGGCTCGATCCCGTGCAGCTAAGAGCAGGATGTCGCCACGACGATCGCGCGCCTGTCGCCGATCATCGTGAGCGTTTCGTCCGCGCAGTCGGGTAGTTGCGATGCTGTCACAGGTTGGGTTTCCAGACGCCGCCGCGGTCTCGGCAAACGATGCCTGCTGAAGCTACTGGATCGAATGACGGCTGCGCCTGACCGTGGGCGCGGTGCGTCACATTGTGGTTTGAAACGAAAGCCGCGGTCCTTTTCGAACCAAAACGAAAGGGCGTCGCAAAACCCTTTTGCAAGGGACAGCTCTTCCAAAGGGCTGGACACGGGGCACATTCATCCATTTGTCACAGCGCCGCACACATTGATCGGCAGGCTGATCAGCACAGTAACAAACTCTGGCTGCTACCTTTCGTTTCGCCGCAATTTGGCGTGTTTCCAGCAAGTGCTGTTCTGTTCAGTGTTGCCAATCTTCCCAATCCGTTTTGTCAACTCAGAGGGCACGCAGCCAGCCGGTTGCATAGCCGAATAGTGCGTAGTTGGCTTTCAGTGGCCTGAAGTGCGCGTGGAAGCCCGCTGACTGGCCTCCAAAGGTGTGCAAACCGGCGGCACTTTGCTGCGGCTGACGCGCCGCCGCATGGCGTGATGCGCCATGGATGCTAACTACCCGGCATGTGCAGCGCGCCGTGCAGCAGCTGCGCCTGCCGCGGGTTCACCCCGATTAGGCAGCGGCAGCTGCAAGCAGTGGTAACAGCAGCTGCACCACACAGCGCGCCGGTGTCGCTGGCGACGTTGCAGCTGCAGCTGCGACGATGGCGCGGCTGCAGGCAGGGCACCGTGTGTGTGAAAGCCAGGAATGGCAACGGCGCAGACGGATCACGGGGCGGCGGCGGCGAGTTGGGTGACGGTCGCCGGAATAAGAACCGCAAATCCGGCGGCAAGGGACAGAATGGCAGCGGGCGCACGGGCGGCGGACCGAACGGCAGCGGGCAGAACGGCAGTGGCAACCCGTGGCGGCCGCCAGGGCGCTATGACGGCACAGGCGCCTGGCGGGACCTCGCGAATGAGGACGAATGGGAGAAGGTGTCTTCATCTCTCGGTTGCGGCGGGGAGATGCTGTCTCACAAGACGGCATATACAGCTAGCATACGCAGCATGCTCCCGCATTAACTCCTACAGTGGGCATCAGCATGTCTTTCTATGAGCTCAATAGTCGTCTGCGCCGCATCAGACATGTAGCTTGGCAGCGGCGCTGGAGCACTGCTGCCATCCTGACCCTCTTCACGTGTCATTTTATTCAGTGGGAGCGCTCCTGGTCGGAAGATCCGTTAGACGATTCGTGGGCGGACACGACCCGCGACAACAGGCCGCGCAACGTGCCGGGGCGCCGCGTCGACCCGATCCGCGGGCCGCGGGACGCCTACCTGCGCCCCATGATCGACTCCATTGGCATCCGGCAGCGCTTCGCCTTCAAGTCGCAGGTGCTGGTGGATTTGTGCTGGCGGTGCTGCGTCTTAGTAAAGACGATTCCTGGGCTTGGGCTGACGGGTGATTGGCTACAACCAGTGCTGCAGCTGGAGCTCAGCCTGATATCGCCGCTGTTGACAAGTGCATTGCTGGGGTCTCAGCTCTTGGAACACTGCGTACCTACACTGACAACGCTGTAGCCATGTGGAGGTCAAACCTGCCAAATGCTTGCGTGGTTTTGGCTGTGACAGGTGGGAGAGGAGGAGCTGACCTCGGAGTTCGAGGTCAACATGGCGGAGTCGCGGCAGGCGGTCAGCTTTGCAGGTAGGGCTTGGCATGTTCTGGCGGCTTGCTCGGAAATTCAGGAAGAAAATTCACTCGGTTGGGCATGAACTTGGCTGCATTCTCTGCGCACCCTGTCATGAGCAGCGGCGTCCGATGCAGCACAAGGGCTCTACGCTGCCCCTTGATCCCACGACCATGTAGCGCATGCTGACGCTCTCTGCCAAATTTTCCCTCACTGTGTGCCGCAGCCTTCATGTTCCTGGTGCCACTGGTGGCGGGCTTTTGCGTGAGCCGCCTCATTGCGGAGCCCATCTTCCACGTCGTGCAGCAGCAGTCGCCTTCGGCCTTCTCGCCCAGCGAGACCCAAAAGGTGGGCCTGTGTCCCTGGATGCTGACTGGAATGTACTTTCTTACGGCTGTGGGTTTCGGAGCTGGGCGCGTAGCGATGCACGACAACATGCGAGCAAATCTATCGCTAGCAATGAACCTGTAGATGCAAGATCGGTCATTTCGTGCATTCAGGTGGAGGGCGTGGAGCTGGTGCACTGATGATTTGTGTGATTTACTCGAGCATCACAACTGATGTTTGATACTTGTATCAGGTGGAGGGCGCGGCGCTGGTGCACAAGGAGGAGATGCGGCTACAGATGGATGTGGCCATCGGCAAGGCGCCGCCGCTCAACGACGCCCAGACGCAGGAGAAGCTCCGCGAGGAGGCGCATGTGAGTGTCCCCCTGCCCAGCTCGCATGACATCGGGACGGGGTGCGGCGACGGCAAGACAAGTGCTGCTGCACGCCGTGCGTACTGCTGGCAGGCATGCCACCTGTGCAAGTTGGGCATGCTTAGGTACCGCACATTCTGCATCAGAGCCTTGGGCCTTGGGCAAGAATCCTTTGGGGCCTTGGGCAAGTTCTTCCCTTTGAATGTTACACGCATGACTGGGATGTCAGCCGGCATGCTGACTCAAGCCCCGCTCCCATTGGCAGCGCCAGCTGGCAGAGGTTCGGGAGCACAGCTGTGCACTGAACCAATACCCGGGAATGCACACCCGATTTGAACTACAAATGTGTGTACACCTGCGCGCAGCACCTGCTGGCGGAGTTTCGGGAGGAGAACAAGCAGGCGCTGCTAAACGTGATCAGCGACTCCATCACCGGCGTGCTGCTCTTCACCATCCTGGCGCTCAACAATGACGGCCGCAAGGTGCTCTACTGGTGCTTCAAAGTGCACTCCACTCTGACCGTCCTTGGGACCTGCAATCCTTCTGCCCAAGGGTCAGCTGCCTGAATTTGCAGCGTCTTGACTGAGCATCGGCCTGCATTTCGTATATATATCGCAACATGGTGTCCATGATCACTTGTCTGAGGCTTCGTCTTGGGCACTAGACTTTGCTGAGAGACTCTCATCCATTGATCCATTGAGCCGTTACCGTTTCTCTCTTGTAGGTGCTGTTCCGCACCATCGGCCGCGTGTTTGGCGGCCTGTCTGACACGGCAAAGGCCTTCCTCATCATCGCCTCCACCGACATCCTGCTGGGGTCAGTGACCTGGTGTCTTATGGTCAATGGGACAGCAGCTCTTGGTGGCAGACCCAGGCATGATGTGGCCTTGCAAAGGCGATTCGCGGCAATCAGCTGGTGCTCGCGCCGAATCCATGCAGGTACCACTCGGAGGAGGGCTGGACGGCGGCCATTCGGCTGATTCTCAGTCACTATGGAACAGAAGTGGAGGTGTGCAGAAGGACGTGCCTCCCTCGTTTGCACGGTGCATTGCCTGCCAACCCTCAGAATGTATAGAATTTAATCGGGACCTCAAGCCTCCGCACGGCGTGTGCCCAACACGCCAACTTCACGACTGTGCCCTTGTTCCGTGCAGGAGGACGCCTCACACATCTTTGTGGCCATCGTGCCCGTCGTCCTCGATTCAATATTCAAGTACTGGTGAGTGTTGACGTGTAATAAGCAGCCCAGAAGAGTCGACCTAGCTTGCTGATGACGTCACGAGCTCCACCGCTGCGGGCGCTCAGATTTTCCGCTGCCTCACATGCAGGATCTTCGTTGGCCTGAACCGCCGCGACCCAGCAGCGACAGTGACTTTGCGGTCGATGGACAGGTGAGCCTGTTATGCAAACAATGGAGTATGCTTTGCTTGCTGTGCTGTGCTATGCTTGATGTGCTATGCTTTGCTTGCTGTGCTATGCTGTGCTATGCTCCTGCTGTGGCACTATGATGACACTATGATGACACTAATGAAAGTCTGGATTGACTTTCATGGACACACTAATGCAGGCACTAATGGCTCTATGGATCGGGGCTATTGGCCATGTTTGGGACCGGACACCCATTGCCGCTGTTGCTGCGGAGCAAAGCTCGGGCCCAAGAGGCGTACCCCCAAGGTTATGACTGTGCGGTGGCATGCCTGCTGCGCGCACAGGGTTGGCGGCAGCTGCAAAGATTTGCACAGGCGATACGTACCTCTAGTGACGCTTTGCTCGTCTATTGTTTGACCATGCGGCGCGCCTGGTGCACGGCAATGGATCTCCTTGCGGCGAATCTCGCAGCCGCCAAACGTGTGGTGGGAGGGGGGACCACATGCAGTTTAGAATAATATATAGAGTGACATAGTCGCAGTGCTGCTGAGGCCATGCACTGCCGTGACCAGCATGCCCCATAAAGGCACGACCCCGCAGTCCGCCCGATTGGTGTCGGTCGCTTCATTGGCACAAGTCGCCCCGTTGAGACGCGGCTGCCGATACGTTGACACTGCCGGATTGCATGTACGAGCTTCAAGCACGGCCACGGTTGGAGACCTTCAGCAAACGCAAACGACAGCTGGTGGCAGCTGTGACTGTTGGTGTTCACCTAAACACCTGATCCCACCTAATTATGCCGTACGTATTGTCGCAACTGCACCAAAGCAGCATTCACAGCGCTTGCAGCAAATCGACTGTCCTGCAGGGCTGCTCCTGTCACTGCCGCACAGGAAACCTGCCTCGCCACGCTGGCGCAGCCGTAGCAGAGCCTGGCTAGATTACAGTCAGCGGAATCTGCCGCTCTTCAAGTCTACCATGCCAGCCTTGCTATATCACAGCAAGCAGTGAAATGAGCAGCACCATCCGTGTGCGACTGCGCACTCAAGCCGGCGATTTGGGGCCTGTAGAAGTCGCGACGACGGACAGCGTGGGCAATCTAAAGGAGAGGTTACTCACCAGCTGGCCGCAGCTCACCGCGGGTACTGCCGCTGGGTCAGCTGCTCATCGTGTCTAACATGCTGTCCGCAGCGACTTGCAAGCGTTGTGGTGTCGTGCAAGCACTAAAGTGTACAACATATGTACCCCTGACACAGGCAAGAGCGAGCTCGAAGCACCGTCCTCCGTCGCCTGCATTAAGCTGATACTGAATGGCAAATTCCTGGACAACGACGAGGTCCTGGCAGGTGAGCCTGCACCCCAGGGTCTGATTGTCGCGCTGCTCAGCTCGTCTGCTCCTGCGGCGTCATGCTGATGGATACCAATGCACAGACGTAAAATTGTTGGGCCCATTGACATCCAAGTGGTGGGCTCGGCGCTTGCAGACCTGCAGAAGACGCTGACGGACCCGGCGGAGCACTCCATCGTCACGATGCACGCCGTCATCCGTCCGCAGGCAGCGCTCAAGGCGCAAGGTGAGCGCACGCCTGTCGCCTGCTGCAAGTGCACGGCGCTTCAGTGGCCCTGCCAGCTGCAGCAAGCTGGTGTCGCACAAGTGCTACGCAAGCACAGTGCGTCACATGTGATGCCCTGTTTTCTGCAGCCAAGTCCAAAGACAAGGAGGCGGCCAAGGGGTGCAGCTGCGTCATCTGCTGAGGTTCGCGCTGGCGGCGCTGGAGCAGCGGCGGCGCCAGCAGCGGGCAGGCTGGCGCAGTGGGCAACGGAGACGTTTGCGTGGGCGGAGTAGCGTACGCGCAGCAGCAGCAGCGCTGCCGCAGCAGCTGCTGTGCCCAAACACGCCAGCTGCAGCTCTGCTGCAGTCCTGTAAGTCACGCGTCAGGGCTGACGGCGCGCGGTGCGGACCTAAACAGCTGCAGGGTGGTCTCAATTGCTGTTCACGTTCCCAGCAGCGCTCTGTTGCGTTGGGCGCCGATGGACATGGCAGTGGTGCAGGGAATCGGGCGCCACCCACTGACCGCGCAGGCGTGCACGCTCATGCTCGTGACACTTTCTTTCCTTTGATAGGTAGTGCAAACGCAGCTCCTCGACGGTGGCTATACATGTGCGCGCACCGCAAGCGCAGTTCTGAGATGCCTATGCAGAGTGTCGGTGGTTCGAAGTTTGAAGGAACAGGACCTTGTTCTAGCACTGGAGTGGATGATTTAGAGGGCAGAGGCCTGTGAAATTCCTGTATTAAAAAGTGGGCACGTGAATGCCCCCCGTACGCCAGCCTCACCTTCCTGTTCCCATCATGGCACCCTCATTTCGCTGTCCACTGACATATCATAGGTGTTTTAGGAGAAGGAGTCACCGGCGCCATTGCTGAAATCACGGAACAGACAGACGATTGCAGCAAAACTCGCAGCGCTGTTGCAGCAGGTAGTTCGAGGCGGCTCTAAAGACCTGTGCTCTAACACTTCTTCGCCTTTCTTCAACTGTGGTGTTTATACCAGTTGTCTGGATAAGTCACTGGGTGTCGGCGTGTGCGGCATCGTCCTCACGGAACCGCTTCTCGATCACCTGCATCATCGCGTCCTCCATCTTCTGCTTGGCGTTGCCGCCGCCCTCCTGCTCCGGCCGCTCGGGCTGCAGCGCATGCACATATTGTTTCATGGGCGGGCAGTAGGTAAGCATTGGCTGCCGACGTTGTTGTGTAGTGTGCCGAGAGGATAGCAGCCGACCCCTGAAGCACCATCCGACAACAACAGGCAGCCAACATCGCAATTTCACCCTGCTCGGTGGCGCGGAGAATATTTTGAGCACCACCAAAAGCCAGGCGTGTCCACAGAACTCACCTTGGTAGCTCTGAAAATGCGGCCAAGTTCCCGAAGCGCTAGCGCCCGTGCGCGGCACACCTCGCGGCTCGTCTTTGTGTCCTCCACCACCAGCTGGCACACGCGGCCGACCTGCATACGCCCCAGGTGGTAAATCCAGTGACGGTAGGAGCAAATTACACGAGAAATCATACGAAGTTCACACGAGGACCCACACGATGGCCGCTGTGCAGTTTAAAGTGACACGCACTGTGGCGGGCCTTGGCCAAGGCGCTTCAACCTGCCCATCATGATAGGTCCATCACTACAACCAATGTGCACAAAACGTGGCGCATCGTCGTCTCGATGTCCAGAACGTTGGCGGCCCACATGGCGTCCAGCATTAAGGGAAGAGCGCGCTCCTCCAGCGCCGCCCGCCGCTGCAGCAGCGCTGAGGCCTCCGCCGTCTGCGCCGCGCTGTGCACCTGGGGCAGTAGTTTCAGATGTGGTTTCAGATGTGTGAAGCAGCAGCATGGCGTCCAAAAGCCTTATGGCATCAGGTGCGGAGAACATGCCATTGTGGAAGTGCCGGCAGGTAGCAAGGGCGGCGGAAGCAGGTTGATCGTACGGCGGGCGTGCCGCCCGCCGACCCTTCACTCACGATGCAGCTGGCTCCCCAGCGAAGCCGCTGTCGCAGAGCATCCAGGACGCCCCTCAGTTTTCTGACCTATGTTGCCCACCTGCTGCTGGTGCTGCTGCTGTTGCTGCGGCGGCGGGGCTGCGCCGCCGTTCGACCGGTTGGCGCCCGCCTGCGCCGCGCTGGCTGCCTGTGCGCCGCCATTGCTGGCAGTGCTGCTGTTCTCGCTGTTGCAGGACGCTTCAAGGTCGATGGCCTCCCGGCGCTTGGTGTCCCTGCAATTCATGGCATTTGAATACCGCGTCGTGTACAAGCAACCCAGGGCATGCCGCATTGTGGCTGCAGGTCTGCCTGATGCTGTGTGCGGCATGCAGAGCTGCTCCAGCAGGTCATGCGGCAGCACGAGGCTGGCAGGTGCGGCGGCGCCCACCTTTCGAGCTGCTCGATCTGCTGCTGCGCATTGAGCACCCTCAGCGCCGACTTCGCGATGTTGAGCTGCGAGCGGCAGTGACGGTACATGCTTTAGTGAAGCTTCGTATGGTGGTGAGGCTTTCAGGCGAAGGCACATGCCAAGTCACGCATACGCAGAGCGGACGAGATCCCGGTGGGCATCTGACACGGCCGCACTGTTCGGATCTGTAAGAGGAGGCGGAGGCGCCCACCTGGCTCTTCATCATGTGCCCCTTGTGGCGCAGGCTGGCCAGCCCATTCTCAAGGAAGTTGCCCAGGTGGATGTCAGCCTGCAGGCCGGACAACAATCTGATGTCAGAAGCTGACGGGGCAGCAGGGATGGCGGAGCAGTACAGTCATCAGCCTCCAGATGTTTGAAAGACAGCAAGAAGCCGGAGATGCACTGCACAGGGCTGCCTGGAATCTGAATAGGCACGCGCCTGCATCTCGTACGTCCGCCCAAGGGTCGCCAGCTGCACAAAGCAAGAACGACATGTGATGTCGACAGGCGAATGAAAAGGGCACGATGCCTAGAAGGTGCGTCCGTGCAGCAACGGCGATAGATGGCGCGCCAGATGCCAGCACGACTCGTTGCAACCATGCTGCCGCAGCGCACAACCCACCAGCAGGCCGCCATAGGAGGTCTCGACCAGGAGGTGCGCTTCCGCGTGCATCGCCTCCTGCGCCACGGAGTGCAGAGATCAAATTACGCACAGGTACATTGCGCATGTGCATCATGTGTAGCCCATGTGTTGCCCTGTGTAAACTGCGCATGATTTGGATGCGGGAAACACGGACGGGAACTTGGAACATCAGCAGCTGACAGAAGAAACGCAGGATTGCAAAACAAGCAGGAGGCGCGTGCCTTGAAGCCCTCCTCGTCGCCCTCCACCCACCGCCGCAGCAGCGCCGACAGCATGATGACCAGCTCCTTCACCCGCTCCTCCTGCAAACATATTTGGCGCAGCACAGTCGGCGCAGGACAGGTAGTGGTGCAGCCACGAGCCCCGAGACACTGCTGAACCCACCTTGCTGTGACAGAATCCAACCAGCGGCAGAGAGGCCACAAGTTTCGTTTGTGTGGTGCAGCCTTGGGGTTGTTGGGGCGGTTGGAGCGCAGCAGTGAGTGCAGTCCTCACCTGGTGATGCTTCATGGCGGCGATGTTGAGGTCGCCGCCGGACTTCGCCGCCGCAGCGATCATCAGCTCGCCGATGAGGTGCTGGAAGCGGTCGCTGCGTTTGGAAACCACAATGCTGGCGACGAACAGGAACAAGAGCTTGCAGCTTGGTGACACGGGATGGTGAAATGTGCACACACACCAGGTGACACGTGGTGAACACATGCTGAAGTGCACATGGCAAAGAACACCATACAGAAGAACACCGCACGAAAGAACACCGCCTCACAGCGCAGCGCACCTGCCGAAGAGCATGGTGAAGAACAACGCGCCGTCCACGAGGTTGGCGTCAAGGCCCTCTGTGCCGTGCGCATCGTATTTCTGCCGCAGCTCCGGCTTGCACAGCACCTGCGCCAGAAGAAGTATCGTTGAGCAGGCTGTCTCTTCCACGAATGTGGAGCTGCAGCCAGCACCTGTTTCGGCAGGTGAGCGCGGTCAGCATGGTGCCGTGTGAATGGTCGGGTCCCACGACGTGGACGCAGGCTTCCAGAACACAGTCCCAGGCAGGCCTGCACATACATGCACCGGCGCGCCTCATGACATGCTCACCTGGTAGGCTTCGCCGAGGCGCTGGAAGCGCTCCTTGGCCTGCGGGTCGTCCGGGTTCTTGTCCGGGTGCAGCCGCCGCGCCAGTATGTAATACTGCATTGCACCACGTGCAGACACGTAAGGCGTGCACCAGTATGGAACACTGCGTCGGACCACGTGCGCTACACGTCAGAATGACGCGGCATCGTTCATTCTTTCGAGCCACGCCTAGAGGCCCTCCGCCGGCAACAGCCGCCCGATATAGGCCCTATAGGCCCTTCAGCAGCGATGGTGTCGTCACAGCACAGCGTTGCACTTCACCAAGTTCACCCACCTGCTTCTTTGATGTGCTCCGGGGCGGCGCGCGCGTCACGCCCAGCAGCGCGTAGTAGTCGCCCACTTCCCTAGAACCCGGACCACTTCAAAACCCTGACCACTAGTGTATCATTATCGTTCACAGTCACCTGCTTTCTGATGTGCTCCGGGGTGGCGTCGCGCGCGACGCCCAGCAGCGCATAGTAGTCGTCCTCCGGCGCAAGGCGACTGCCGGCGCGCTGCGCCCCCTCCCACTTCATGCGCGCCGCCTGCGACACCTGCAATAGCGAGAGCTCTTCTCATTCATGCGCAGGCAAGACGCCGTAAAAGGAGGGACTGCGCTGCGCGCAGCAGTCATTCTCTGCGCCATTCGCTATTTGGCGCTGTGCGGTTGCTCTGGGCGGCGGAGGGACGGCGGTGCAGCGATCCTGTCGTCGAGGTTCTTGTCAGACCTTCCTGCCGCTCACCTCGTCGTCGATGAGCATGGCGCTGCCGGGGTTGTCAACCCACTCCCGCGAGCGCATGTCCCAGTGCTTGCCCTGGTTCGCCTGCACCATGCGACGGGACTTGAGCCATTCTGCGGCGTGTGCACTGAGGAGCGTTGCCCATGAATCCATGCTGGGCTGGCACTGTAGAATGACCTGCAGGTGTTGTTCTGGGGAGGCAAACTTAGAGAGGAGACATGATGCATGCGCCTTGAGCGGTTGCCGACCCCACCTGGTGGATGGCATTGGGTGTGTTGGCGACGCCGCGCACAATCTGCGCCGCGCCCACTGCCACGCCCGCGACGGGCAGCAGCACCGCGCCCGCCAAGCCTGCACTTTTGTGTAAAAGTGTATCGCAGCATGTTCTGTGTGTGTCTACAGTGCCGCCACCCTATACGAAGCGCTGGCTGCAGTGCCGTGGTGCAATGAAACGAACAAAACGCACCACATACAACATGCGACATGCATCACACAACCCCCACCTGCGCCCAGTCCCTTGGCGAAACCGATGCCGCCCTCCTGCACCGCGCCGATGGCTGGCGCTGCTATGAGGCCGGCAGCGCCGGCCGCGACGCCCTTCAAAATGGACTTGCCGCCTGACGCGAAGCCTGCCTTCGCATCCTTGGGCCTGCGTCAGTGAGAATTCCAACATTTTAGGAAATGGCAGTTGTGATGTGTGCGGCACGGAGAGGGCGCGCTCTCTTCTACAGCGCAGGCACAGGCGCACCTCCGCAAGCTGAACACGTCGTTCACGTCCATGGTCTGCTCATCGCGTACCCGATATTGCGTGGCGGGCTCGCTCCCCGACATCGCACAGCAGCTTCCCTGCACTCAGCTCAACGACTTCGACTGCCTTTTGTGCAAAGGGAGTTGCTGCGCTCAGCGTCGCACTCGACCAGCTCAGTGCTGGTTTCGAAGTAGTAGAACTCAGTGCGGTCGCCGAAGCTGACTTCGCCTTACGAGGAAATCCGGACTCAAAATCCGGACGCAAGTGCTGACGCGTCCAATGCTGGTTTCTGTTCGCGCGCGCCTCTCCACAACGGCTTCAATATGCTACAAGTCACAATTCACGACGATTCACGGCTACCTGAGAAGTGCAGCGTGCAGCTGCAGTTGCTGCACCTCGAGATGGTGCACGTGAAGGGTGCGTGCAAAGTGGCGAGCGAGGCAGCAGGCAATGGTGCGTGCGTGCATGAAGGCAGGAAGGTCATAAGTTCAGTTTCATGGACCTCTGCCGGCATCTTGATTGCAAGCCAGGCATGCTCGCGACAGCCACGCAGCTCACACACAGCAGCTCCAACATTTGGACGCATCCCGCCGCTGACGCAGGCTTCGGCAATCCACAGCGACAACCTCACCGCACCACGAGACAACGTCCAGCCACATCAAACAGCTTTCAAAGGATCTCTCACCCCACAAACTGGGGTCTATGCGCCACGCTGGGTCGCCGACATGTCGTGCCGCCAACGCTGCATGCTGCGGCGCATGCACGCTGGATCGAGGGGAAGGACCTCCCTGGCAAGCCGCAGCAGCAAGGGAATCAGATCTTGTTTTACACCCACACCCTCTGCCCCTACGCGCAGCGAGTGCACTTGACGCTGCTGGAGAAGGTGAGATTTCGCATGCGCATGCGCAGATCCAGCGTTTCAGACAGAACTGCATAGAGGGTATAGACACCCACGTCCTGTAAGGGACAACATGTGTCAAATAACCGCGTTCTGCCTTTTCGATGCAGGAAGTCGACTTCCAGCTGGTGCACATCGATCTGGCGGACAGGCCGCCATGGTTCAGAGCGCTCAGCGACCTGGTCCCCCTGGTCGAATACCCAGAGGGCAGCCTGCACCGTGAGAGCCTGGACATCTGCAGGTACATGGTGTGACTAACTCGAACTAGAGCCAATGATGTGCAGCGTGGCAGGAGCCTCTGCTTCGCAGCAACAGGGTTCAGCCAGCCATGGCTGCGGAATCAGCAAGCGACGTCTGCTCTCTTTCTGCGGCCCACAGGTGGCTCGAGGAGCAGTTTGACGGGCCGGCGCTGCTGCCGACGGACGGCGCGGCGCGGAAGGAGGCGCTGCGGCTCGTAACGCGCGGATCCGCGGCGTTCAGCAGCGCCGGCCTTGCGCTGCTGGCTGGCCGCTCCGGCAGGTGAGCCTCCTGCAGTTCGTCCTCACGTCCCTGAGGTCCCCGGAATGCGCACTGTAGTTCTGTCTATATGCCTGCATGCTTCACTCATCTGGCGGCTTGAAATGGCCGCTGGCACACCCAATGAAGTGCCCCGACGGAAGTGGTGGACCGCGGCAGGTCCTGGTGTCTCTCGCGCGGCCACACGAAGGCGCAGATGGACGCCTTCAAGGCGCAGCTGGCGTCGCTCGCCGACCTGCTCCAACAGCACGGCGGCCCTTACCTGTTGGGTGCAGCAGTCTCCCTGGTGCGCGCCTGGCATTGGCGGTCCAAGCGTTTGGTGTTCTACTAAGCCCGCGCCTTGAAGCAGCGTCGTCACGAGACTGCACATTCATGGCATCTGTCACCTGCAAACCCATCTGCGCTGCAGGTGGTGTTGAGTTCTGCGGCCTCACAGGCCGTGCCACTGCTCAGCAAGCTTTTGTCAACCGAGGGTGTGCGTGCGCGCAGGTGGACCTGGCATACCTGCCATTCGCAGAGCGCTTTGACGTCGGAGCAAAGGAGTTTTGCGACTTTGACATGCGGGCGGCGTTTGGCGGCGCCATTGGAAGATGGCTGGACGCCATGCACCAGCGGCCCTATGCCGCTGACGGCAGCCCGTTGGCGGACAGGGGGCTGCTCCTGTCTGCGCTGGAAAAGTTCCGCAGCCTGGACTTCTTTGGTTACGATTCTTTTGCAGCCGCCGAGCTGCACCCGCATGCCAGGTGAACTCGCCTTGGCAATGCGGTGCGCTGGTAGAACTTTGTTTGTGGACAGCCAGCAGCACGTAGCAGAGTGTCAAGGCACCCTGCGCAATTTTGAACAGAGTGGTGAGCAGTGACGAGTCGGAGTGTGAGAGCGTCTCGCACGATGCAGTTTGTTTCTGAAACACATGGGCAGCTTGACATTGGCATGCCGTTCCGATGTACAGTGACTCGACAGTGTGTTGTAACCTGTCGAAATCCTGGCCAATGGGCACGAAGCTGTGCAGCTGAAGTTGTTGGTGTCAGCAACAACTCGGTGACTCACTCTGTACCCAAAACCATAAGACGCTCTTTTCCAGCGCAAGCTGGCCACGATTTACATCTCCAGAGCCTGACGACATGCTGTCCGCCAAACGACACACATTCCCGTCCGCCCGTGTCACCGCGTCTGCCGCTCGTTGTTCATCATCTCCCGCACATCGCGCATGAAGGAGGCGCTGGTCTGCACGCCCGTGCCGCCCAGTATCACACGCATGCCGGCGGCCCAGCCCTGGCCGCGCTCACCAGCGGCATTGGCCTCCGCCACGCAGCGCGCCTCCTCGTAGGTGGTGCCGCCCACTATGAACGCCACCACCAGCCGCGGCGCCTGCACATGATGGACTGGTGGTCGCGCAATTGGCATGCGCAAGCATGACATCCTGCTGGCGAGCAGCAGCCAGCTCGTCATCAACGTGTGCCCCAGGATTGGGTTCACTGTGTTAGTTGTGTTGCAAACCACAACCAAACGCGCACAAAGAGTCAAGAATGCGGGACTGACCTTGGCAGCAGTGGGCGAGGTCTCGGCGCCGCCAACGTAGGGGTAGTCCATGTGCGGCAGGCGGCCGCGCGCCACAGCCTCCTGTGATATGGACACGTCAACACGCTCAAAACAAACAGCTGATGAACAAGAGACTTGCATCAAAAGCTGTCCCACAATGAGCGGGGTGGTCATTCCCACAACAACCGGCGCAATGCGGAAAACCTTCATTGTGCACACCAGTGTGGTGGCCAGCAGGGGGGTGTGCTGGGTGTACACGTTCTCCACGCCCTTGACGCTCTTGCGCGCCATGCTGACCAGGCGACTGGACACCGTCTTGTCGCTGAATAGGTCGCCCACCCGCCTGCGCAGCAGCACGCGGAGGCACACGGTCAGCTTCTCGATGGGATGGCGGTTTGCTGCTTACAAGCACCAAGCACTACGTGAGCTGGCACTCCGAGGCAGAGTAACAAGCATTTGATGCACCGAAATGGCTTTCCTGCAAGGACCGAGGGTGCCTGCAGACAAATTGTGCTACAAAATGGAGCCTACCAGCTGGACTCGGCTGTTGCCCTGCAAGACCTCCCACCTGGCAGCTCTCATTCTATATTTGCCATGGAAAATTCTCAGAGGAGCGCACTTGTCGGCGCCGTCCTGGAGCAGGATGGCGCATCCCACGATGAGGGGCAATAAACTCATCCAATACCGACATTCTCTGCTGCGTCATATTGTAAGCATGCGTCACATCGTAGCTCACTTGTCGGCGCCGGCCTGGAGGAGGATGGTGCGCACGATGCCCAGCTGGCTGAGGCTCATGCCGAAGTCCTGGCACCGCTGTATGAGGCTGCTGATCTGCGGCCGCCCGTCGCGCTCGTACCGCAGCGCAAACAGCATCACCAGCCGTACCCTGTGCAGCAGCGTGCAGCCACGAAGTTGGGAGGCACGAACAGCAGAAAGGAACGACAGATGCAGGGATGACGCCACCACCCCCATCAACTGTCACTGCGGGGCGGCCAACTTTTCTGAGTCCAGGCAACGCTGCTTGCAGGAAACAGAGACTTGCATTGCCGTGCCCATTCCGGCAGCACAGGAACAAGTCGGAATGCAGCGGCTGTTGGTGGCACTTCGCACCGGTCGTTGTCGGTGAGGCGGGCGTCGTTGATGAGGTCCGCCACCGCCTCGTACGCCGCCTGCAGGCTGTTGGCGCTGCCGCTGCTGCACACCAGGTCCTGCTCCACCTGCCAATAATCACAAACATGTTTCAAATTGGCTCAAAGAGTTGTACAAGATGTCTCTGCTAGCAAGATGTGCTGTGGTATGGAAGGCTCGATCCTTGAGTACTTATAGAGCAGGGTGCGGCAGTGCTGGCAGTTGCCAAGCAGTGCGCACGTGTGCTTGGTGATTAGCTCAGTACAAGGTACCAACGACTCACGCTGGAGACTTGCATGAGGGAGCGGGCCTCGACGGCGGAGGACAGCTCGGACATGAGGGTGACGTGCTTGCCGGCGTTGCGCTGCACGGCGGAGAAGTCCGAAAACCCCTCCATGAAGTTCTGCATGTCCTCGATGGTAGAGAGGTTGCGGCTGCTGTTGGTCGCCTTCTGGTACACGTCCACCAGCTCCTGCAAGGGAAGTCGTAGCAAGACGAAATTGAGCGCGAGGTCCTCCTACGAGGGGAGCTACATTCGTGTGTTTCAGGTGTTGTGGCTGCTGATGGTTGCCTTTCTGGTGTTAGTCCACTGGCACTGCAATGAGTAGAGTTGTTGCCAGATCTACCAGACAACACTCGTATGTAGAGGAACTCTGACGCTCGTGGTGCTCACTGCTCAAACAGCAGCTCTGTGCTTGCGAGACAGGCAGGACATGCGTCACTCCAAATGTCGTTCCCCCGCGTGCTATGTCAGGACGAAATAGTTGATTGAGCCTACGAGTACCTTGACGGCGACGCCGACGTCGCCAAAGTTGGCGTACATGTTCTTGCGGAAGAACTCGTCCTGCCGGGCGCTGAGCACGATCTCCTGGAAGTCCCGCTTGACCTGGAGCAGTGTGTGGCGCAGTGTAGTGTATTTTTCTATGCACTGACGTGTTCTCTCTGCAAGCTTGATGCCAATGAACGACACATCCTACAGCACCAGTAAAGCCATGCAAAAGCATCGTCTCACGGAGACATCATTGCATGCTCCATTGGTTGCGCCACGCAAATTCGTCCGTTTTAATCACCGCAGATGCGTCAATGAGATTCACCCGGTTACTGTTGATGTCCAGCAGCTTGCTTGCCGGTCTCACTTATCGAAGCCCCCAGACCTTTGTGACAAAAGATGACGAGTTATTTCTCACCCCGGGCGCGTTTTTGAGGTCCACACGGTTCGTGTCCATGCCCAGCAATTCCGCGACCATGGCCTGGAAGGTCCACTGCAGCAGCAGCGGCGTGACGGGGTCATCCCGCCGGTCCAGCAGCAGCACCAGCGGCGCCGCCTCCCCGGCGCGCTGCCCGAAATCGAACAGTTCCCGCTCCTCGCTGCCCGTGAGGTGCTCCAGCGAGCGCGCCAGCTTCTCGCACATCTCGCTGCCGCGCTGGTACCTGTTTCGTTGGTGCAACGGAGTGTATTTGGGGTTTCATCAATTTGCGTCAGAGCTCACGAGCAGCTCCCGCTCCTCCGCGTCGGTCAGGTGCTCCAGCGAGCGCGCCAGCTTCTCGCACATCTCGTTGCCTCGCTGGTACCTGTTGCATCGGTGCAGATGTGTGCGTCAGGGCTCTTGCCTACTGCGTGTTTTCAGTGCTGCAGCTGCTGCTTCGATTTCCTCTCCTGGCGACACAGGCAGTACTAGCCTGCCAGACTACAGCAGAATATACGAGCCGCGCCGCCATGGCAGAGATGCGATGTGCACGCGGTTCTCGAATTCCAGAGAACCTGTAGCCCTGCGGATTTCGCGCCGGCTCAGCGGCAGCCCACCTGATCTGGAAGCGGCGCCGCAGCGACAGCGCCAGCGCGGCTAGGCCCTCCGTCATGCGCGACACGGCGTCCGACGATGACGCAAAGTCCCATGAAAAGGGCTGCAGCAGGCACGCCGGCCGCGCGATGGGGATGGCGAAGTGGTGCCCGTCCAGCGCTATGAAGTCCCCGAAGAACTCCTGCAGCGGCGCGGCGGCTTCAGCCAAATCAAGCCTCGCAATGCAAGCCCTGGAATGATTCCAGCAGAGCTGGAATGGGCTTCCAATAAAAGAAAGCTGCACGCCTCTGCAGTGCAGGCCAACACACGATGAACCTGCCAAGAGGTGGCAACTTTGTGCCCTTGCCGAGGTGCACAGCAGCACACCTGCACGCTAGGCACGGCTTCCCGCACGTCCATCTCCGCCAGATCCTGTAGCCGCATGTCCTCCAGCCGGTTTGTGAAGACTGCACGCAAACGCATGAGGCGATGTCAAGTCAAGAGTCGGGGTATGCCACCCGCTTAATTGACGATGTGCTGAGCTGCTGAAGTTTCAACGCCTCTCTGTGGATCTCAAATGGCAATTCTCAAGCTGATGCCATCAACGTAAGTGGTCAGCATGTGCCATGGGAGTGACGAGAGTCTCACATAGGTGGTACTGGCCGTAACGCGGATCCCGCAGCTCTCGCCGTATGCGCGCAATGTTCTCCCGCGTTGGCCGCAGAAAGCACACCGCCTGCGCGACAGCACGCCCCGAATTGTACGAAACATCTGATGAGGGCAGTGCGTCACACCTGTATGCGGCGCATGCCACATGGAATACTATGTGTCTCACCGCACATAATCGCACATAGATTCTTCACAAAGACGCCCTTCTTCAATGTGTAATTCATGTGCGAAATTGCATTCCACGGGAAAGCACCTTCATGTGGAAGAGCTGCTCGCCGCGGTCCGCGTCGAGGCGCTCCACCAGGTACACCTCGTGCTCCAGGATCTCCGACTGGCTGTACACAGCGCTAACTACCTTGGTGGTCTCCGGGTCGAGCAGCAGCACCTTCATGCCGGGCACCTCCTTGAGCATGCGCTCCACGTAGCTGCGTAACACTGCCGTGAGGTCCATGGCGCCGCGCTGCCCGCCGCCAAGCTGCGCGGGTGCGCCGCTGGCGGTGTCAACTGGCTGGCTAGCTGAGGGTGGCGGTCTGGTGAGTCTGCAAGTCGATGCAGCGCGTCAGCGCCAGCGCTAGGCCCGGCGACAACCAAGTCAACCAAAGGCCAGCACAGATCCCGAACGTCTCAGCTTTCAGGCCCCGGTTCCGATTGTCTTGCCAGTATCAAAATCCAATGGACGCATGTTCTTGGAGTAGACTAAACACGCTGATTCCTGCCTGACGAGGTCTGTGCCACGAAGTTGGCGCCTGCGATCTGATGCAGCACAGTCAAGTTTCCAAGTGCAAGTGTCTTGTGCGTCAGAGCTCTTGCAACAACACCAGCGCAAGTGGATTACTTCTCCTATCTCGTTGCAAGACTGCTTTTTGACGCAGAGGCGAGCGTGTGGCTTGAATCAAGTCTTCACGGACTGTGTGAAGACTTGGTGTAAAATAAAGCGCTGGCGCGCGAGCCATTTGTCACATTTTCAGCCTATACAGATTATATTTCGCAAAACTACCTGAGTTTCGAGAGCCTCAGCGATTGACGTTTGCTGCGGTGTTCACTTTGCACACTCGGTGCAGATTCCTGAGTTTTAATAATGGTGTTACAGGCGAGGATATCACTGCTGACGTCCTTGATACCTGACGATGTGATGCTAGTAACGGCAGCAGCCAATGCGCAGCGTCCGGGTTGCTGCAGCAGATGGAGCACGGCAGGTCGCCGCAGCGGTCGCGGCGCCGCACGCTTCGCATGTTGGGCGGCACTCGAACAGCAGCAGAGGCCAGCTGAGATCATCAAGCCCTGCAAAGAGTTCGGGTGCGTGCTTGCTCACTAATGCAGCAGTGCCGGCAACTCGGAAGCTTTCAGCGTGAGACGCATTCAGCGTGAGATGCATTCAGCGCGTAGTTAATGACCGCGGTTTCGGAATGCGCCGCAGGTACAGCAAGGACCTGACAGAACGCTACGAGCTGGGGGAGCAGATGGGAAAAGGTGCGTGCGCTTTTGAGTATGTAGACAAGTTTTCCTCTATGTACAACCCCGCTGACAGCAAGGTGATGACGCAGGGTCCTTCGGCGTGGTGCACGCGGCGACAGACAAGCAGACCGGCGAAAGGCAAGTGCGCCCTGATCTCGAGGCAATGTGAAATGTACGATCGGAGGTCCAGGAGGCCTTTGGCTGATACAAAAATTCCGTGCGTCTGGCGCAGAGTCGCTGTGAAAACGATGGTCAAGCGGTATGGTGGCAACGGTCTCCTCGAGTCAAATTTCATCAGGAGAGTGCAGCATGAGGTGAGCTTGCAAGCAGCGAGATACTGGCTCTACTCGTCTGGTATCTCCGCCGTGCACGTGGACAGCTCTCATTCCGCCATCTAGCCTTAATTCCAGAAAATAAGTAACAAAGCATCTTTTCAACGAGATAAATAACAAAGCTATCAAAGCTGTGACAACAAATGAAGAAGTGGATTGACCGGACAGGTGGACATTCTGCAGCATCTGGGGCCGTCGCTGAACGTGGCCTACTGCTACGGCGCGTTCGAGGAGCACAGGTGCGTCGGCATCGTCATGGAGCTGCTCACCGGCGGCGAGCTTTTTTCCCGCATCCGCACCGGCTGCTACTCAGAAAAAGGCGAGGCGTCTGACCGGCGGCGATCTTCTCGCGCATTCGCACCAGCCACTGTCCAGAAACAGCAGTTCGCCCCAACGGAGCATTTCTGGGGCCAAGATTGCTGTCTTCCCGTGTTTGCACCGGCCGCTGCTCAGAAATGGTTGAGGAGCCTGAACCGCGCTGCCGCGCCCCAACAGGTGCTTCTGGGGTGACGAATCCGGCAGCGGATGCCGCATTCGCTGCATGCAATGTGAACAAGCTTTACGAATGACGCTCGGCAAGTACGAAAATTTGTGCAATGCACCTCGAGCTGAAACTACGAAGCTGTTTGGGGTACTTGCAGAGGCGGCGCGGCTGGTGCGTGAGATTCTGAGGACTGTGGCGCAGTGCCACTCACGCAACGTCATCGTCCGGGACGTGAAGCCCGACAACTTCCTGTTTCTCAACTCCAACGAGCACAGCGGCCTGCGCGCCATCGACTTTGGCCTGGCCGAGTACTGCGAGCCCGGGCAGTACCTCACAGACAAGGTGACCGCAGTATGCGTTGAGACTTTCTTCTGAACCTGACCACTACCTTGGCAGTTCCATGGTGGTGTGCTGCGTATAACACTTGCCCACATCCACTCACGGCATGCTTGCTCCCCTCACCTTCGCACAGGAAGCACATTGCTGAGCCTGGCAATGGCCATTCGATGCCTGCCACCTGCGCACAGACTCTGCCACCGATTGGCTGCCAACCATCGTTGCCTCTACATCCTCCACCGGCAGGCACGGTGATGTATGCGCTGCATTTGACTGGCCCCCTTTCACGTCTTTCACAGGCAGGCACGGTGATATACATCGCGCCGGAGGTGCTGCGGAACAAGTACACGCTGAGCGCTGATCTCTGGTCCGTCGGCATCATCGCGTACCTGCTGCTGACGGGGCGGCTGCCTTTTGCGGGCGAGGAGGGCGAGGAGGTGTCCGACCTGTTCATGCGCAAGCAGATCTTCCAGAACAGGGTGCGGCCATCCTTCATAGGTTTCGTTTCGAGACCCAATTGTGGAGACGCAGTCGTGCAAGGCAAGGGACACTGCAGCACACTCGCCAGTGCATTGCCAGTGCAGTGCTGTGCGGCTGCACCAGGCGGCTGATGCTTTGCTCATCAACGGTATGGGATGCCACCGAAAGCTTGTGAGGAACCTGCACGCATGGCAACCCACTTCGACAATTCATGAGGGGTCTGTCGCGACTGTGCGCAGGCGGTGTTTCGGGCGGTGCTGTACTCGGACCTGGACTTCGAGTCGCCGCCGTGGGACACGCTGTCGGCGGAAGCGAAGCACCTGGTGCAGGCGCTGCTGAATCGGGAGGCCGACAAACGACCTACGGCGTTGGAGGCGCTCCACTTCAAGTGCCTACTCTAGCAAGCTAGTGGACACTCCAATCGAGCCTCCAGATTGAGCTGTGGTGACTGATGAGCTCCACAGGTTGTCACGCTTTTGACGGGGTCAGTCGATGAGCGTCCTGTGAGGCCTGGCGACATTGCTGTGCAGGTGGCTGCAGGACCAGGCCGCGCATAGCGACAAGCCGCTGGCGGCTTCGATCGTGCAGCGACTACAGGTGTGCTGTACACTGTGAGCGGTGCATTGCCACCCATACAGTCACTTGTCGCGTCCTGGTGCTCGCTTTGTTTGGCAGCACTACAATAGCACCGCTGAGACCACGACTCCTGCAACAACGACTCCTGCTACTGCCGTTACTGTCCTGTTGAAGCCATCCAGTCGTCAACTATCCTGACCCCACCAGCCTGGCATCTGTGCAGCGCTTTGGCACATACGGGCGGCTGAAGCAGGTGGCGCTGCGGGCGGTAGCGCACAACTTCGCGGCGGACAGCGAGCTGCTGCGGGAGCTGCGCGATCTGTTCAACTCCATCGACAGCGACGGCAGTGGAACCATCAGCCACGAGGAGATGCTGCAGGTGACCGCTGGCACAGCAGGCCTTGCACATTACTCTGGCTGATGGTTCTCATCATGGTGAAGGGGAGGTCATTGCATGACTCGCCAGGCTTGCGGTTCAGGCGCGTTGGGTAGGGCAGGACGGACGCCGTGAATCAGAGATGGACAAGACGCTTCGTTGCCATGCGTGCAGGCGCTGAAGTCTGGGCAGTGGAGCCTGTCGGATTCGGAGCTCTCGCAGCTGCTGACACAGCTGGAGACGACCTCCCAGGGCGAATTCGATTACGGTGACTGGATCGCAGCACTGATCGACTGGCGTGATGTCCAGGTGCGTTTCTGCAGCTGCAAAACTACAAAACCAGGTATTGCTGTTTTCATCGCCTTTCCCATGGCTGAATATCTGGTCTCAGGATCGCCCACAAACCGGTATTCCCCTTGCCGCGCTATGCGGCTGTGATGTACGGTTCTCATTGCCACCGCAGGAGTCAGAAGAGTGGGACAGCTGGATCCGCGCAGCTTTTGAGGCGTTTGACATTGACGGCAGCGGGCGGCTGTCCACAGACGCCCTCAACCAGCTGCTGTGCGGAGAAACCTGCGCGGTGGGTGCATTTGGTCTCTGCTTTTGCCCCCGCTCAATCCACCCAGGCCTGCCTGCGTCAGCCGAGTCACTCAAGTACAATGATCGGGTCGACACCACTCAACAGTTTCCGCCTTGTTGCTAAACAGCCGCAGGCATGGATACTGGCCTGTTGGCATGTTTGTCCGTTCATGACGGATGTATCCTCATGTCACTCACTGGCTGTGCTGCTCCCTGGCGCAGGTCAGTGACACGGTGGAAGCGGCACTGCGGGAAGCGGACATCGACCACGACGGCTCCATCAGCCTGAAGGACTTTGAGGCGCTCATGCGGCAGGCGTCAGCCGAAGACTTAGAATTGTTCCCCACGGGGTTGAGAGAGTCCACGGATGAGTAGGCAGTGCTTGCAGGTGCAGTACGGATACCAACGAGGTTGAGTGATTTGGCGCACTGAGCGGCAGAGAGGCTCCAATGATTCTATGTGATTGATATTGATTCGAGCAGTGCCATTCTTGGGCGATTTGATTGTTGTGTGAATGAGTCTGGTGCAAGTCCTTTCGTCGATTGCACCCATCTTCGTCGATTGCATCCACGAAACCTCAACGAGCTCTATCTATGACCAAACGCTGCAAGCGCAAGGCAGGAAATTCATGACAGCACACGCTCTCACTCTCGTTCAGCGACGCCACCTGACCTAACCTCCATAGTCCTATCGCTTTAGCGGTGGTGGCGACGTTGCATCTTTCCTTGGCACTGCTGTGGCTGCCGCTGCTGCTGTGCCGCCAGCGGCAAGCAGCCCCACTCCCTTCACGATGCCACTCGCGCCGCCAGCTGACTTGGCCATCATCGCGGCCTTTGATCCGATTGCCACCGTCGCCGCTGCTGCAGCCCTGTGGAGATTGAGGACATGCCATTGAGACAGGAGATGCAGCGATGTAGTGCTGATGCTGCAACCTGACGTGAGCATCAGGTGGCACCGCACCTGCTAGCCTCGTATGCATTGATGCGAGCACAATGCGCAGCCGGTGCGGCCGACAGGTAGCTGCAGGCCGGGGAGCATCTCACCTGAGAGCGATGCCATAGTCTATCCCGCCTTTAGCCATTCCTCAATTCAAGGCTGATGCGACGGTTGCTCGTCGGCTGAATCCTGATGAGCCAGATGTGGTGTCGAAGGATTCAAAGTCAAATCAGAAATGCAGTGCCTCTGCCAAGCTAGCGCGCGCAGATGTATGTGATGGCTTGCCTGCAACAATGTGAATGGCTCGAGGCATGCAAATTGCGTGTGTGAGGCCACTGCACCTGCGTTCCAACCTGAGGAGGGAAGAATGCAGAGCAAGCTGCCCTCGCTGGAGGAATTGCGAGTAGAGGGAAGAGAAGTGCACACTTCATATTCTGGCAAATCCGAAGGCAGTCGTAAGCCAGTCTTTATTGTCCTTGCCGGGCAGCCGGATTGCGTTCAACGCAAATTTCACATTTCTGCCATTCAACACCTTCTGGAGGCCAGGGAGGCCAGCTGCGGATTCGCTCCGCCATTGCACCGCATACACGTCGTTGTCACCTATTTCAGACCTTGAAACAAACTCCACACTCGGTGCCGAGCGCTTCCTCAGCGACTTGCCAGCATGGGGGGCTCGCGGCACAGCAAAAATGCGGGCACCATGGGCAGCGAGTCACAGACGTACCACGAGCGCCAAGCGCTAGGGTACGGCACCGTGCGTGAGCGGCTGGGCAAGGTGAGCTCTGGCAGAGCTTGATGGACGCGATGTGCGGCATGGCAGGCGTCGCATGCGCCTAGGGAGGTGTTCTGAAGTAGCCCTCAATGAGCGCGTTTTCATGCTGGTGCGCAGGACGCCGCTGGCAACTTTGACGACTGCCGGCTGACGCTGCAGCCGTTCACGGTGCGGCACACGCCCTGTGACAGCCCAGTGGTTTGGAATGCTTGCCGTCAATCGACGCGCCATCAATCATGTCAGCAGGACTCGGGGAACATTGCTAGCAAGTGAGAGGGTGGAACTCTTGAAAAGACGGCGCCCTCTACCGATAAACATACGTGAAACATAGATGCATGCGTGCTGACGCGCAGGACCCGATGTGCACGCCGCAAGGCGTGCTGTTCAGCCGGGAGGCCATTCTGGAGAATCTGCTGGCGCAGAAAAAGGCCAACAAGCGCAAGCTTGCGGCCTGGGAGGCGCAGCAGGAAGTGCTCACCCGCGAGGTGGGGCGTTTGTGTTCTTTTGCGTTCTCGGCTACTAAATTTTGATGACCAAAGCCCGATCTCGGCCTGGAAACCATCAGGCTTGCTGGCGTCCTGATAGGTGCAAAGCACAGGCGCAATATTCAAAGGCCTGGCTGGCTGGCCAGATGACCTGCAGCACAGCACATCTCAGTGCAATTGCTGAAAGTTTAGGTGGAGGAGCGAAAATCAGTGGACGCACAGGCAGCGCTCGCAGCATTTGACCGGCAGAACCACGCGGGCGCGAGCGACGCACTGGCAGCCAACCTCCAACAGGGTGATCGGCAGCATGCCTGTTCTCGTGCCTCATCTCGCGTCTCCTGCTTTTGTGTTGCAACAGGCAGCAGGCTGCCAACAGCCAGTCCGCTGAAATGCATGCAGGGGCAGCATTGCTCTCACAGCACAGCGCTCTGAAGGCACAGGTCTTGTTCTCTTGAGTCTGCTGACTGTATCACCTGGATCCTGCAGCCATCAAGGAGGGCGCGGAGGAGCTGTTATCAGACAAGCGGGTGGTCAGCGGCGCCGTCAACATCCGCACCAACCGCGAGAAGATGAAGGTGTGTTGCCTATTCCTTTGATCTCGTTGCCGCAGCGCTCTCTCAGGAGGAGGCAACATGAGAGGCCAGCACACCCCCTGGCACTGAAGGACGGCTAGGCTTGAAAGTCGCCTGTGGCTTTCGCCACTTCCGCTTCTTCTCAGCCCTGCCATCTCATGTGGCCTCAGGGCATTGACGCGTCCTGGGTGCAGTGCCCACATCGCGCTCCATTCCGACCTGTTGCACCGTCATGTCGCACCTTCATACCACCTTGAAACGGCTGCCATCCTGCGCTGCTGCAGGGCGTCAACGCGTTCTGGGTGCCGTCGGCGACGCCCGAGTCGCGGGCCATCCTGGACAAGCCGGACGTCAACACCTACTGCCCGGCAACGGGCAAAAAGCTGCGGCTGAAGGATCTGGTGGCCGCAAAGTTCGCGCCGGCGCGCGATGGCAGCGCGAAAGCGGGCCGCTTCTGCGACCCTGTGACCGGCGACGTCTTCACAAACGCCTCGCGGCTCGTGCTGCTCAAACCTACGGGTGCGCCTTGATTGATGGTCTCTGGTATGATTGGCTATGCTAGATCTGCTTGGCACGAGTCGAATCAGGATCCTGTGTCCATCATCGACTCGGCTGGCTACCGCTTCCACAGCGTCACAAACAAAATGCATCAATTGCATGTGCGAGCCATAGAGTTTGGCATCTTTGGCGCAGGCGAGGTGCTGCTGAAGTCGACGTACGACAAGTGCGTCAAGCCGGACGGCGTGTACGATGGGCGGCCCATCAAGGAGAAGGACGTCACCGAGCTCGTCACCGGAGCGCTTTTGACCCGCCAGTGCTCCTATGTCTTGTGCGCGCCGCACCCTTACGCTGCTGCTTGAGTTGGTGCCCTCGTCTCATCAGCCTAGAGCGCAGCTCGCAGCTCAGGTCCTTTTCACATAGTTTACGTTTGTCACTGGGATACGTTGCCGTCGCAATGCATCAGACCGAGTGTCAGCTGTGCAGCCACATCCTCGTTGTGACCCCCGCAGGCGGCACCGGCTTTGCCGCGCACGACAAGGATCGGACGCAGGCGGAGAAGCACTGGACGCTGGGGCCGGGCTCGGGGCGGCAGGAGCTGCGCGGCCAGCACCGCGGCACGCGGTCCGCCTTCGGCCTGACCTTCAACAATTGACTGCGGCTCGAAAGTTTGATGGCGGCGGACCGGGGCGCTGCGTGCCAGATGGCGGCTGCTGGCGGCAGGTCGGGTATGACCTCATGGTCTAGAACAGCTGATAGCAAGAAAACCAGGGCACGCCCGGCGGCCCATGCGAGCAGCAAGGCGTGACTTTGCGGGCGCCAGCAGGAGTGGACGCCGCCGTGACCGGGGGCCTGCCATTGACACACCGAACAGACAGCGCCCTGCAGCAGTCGCGCGGGCGGACATCTTGTCAACAATCTCTGGAGGAGCCACGTCTGCATGGTGGCGATCCGTTGGAGGCTCAGACTGGAGGCTCAGAGCGGTGTCACAATTCACAATATGCTTCTAGCATAGAGCACGTGAGGACGCCATGCGAGCTGTTGCTGCCGCCAGATTACCGTTACGATGTTGCAAGCAGATGCAGTGTACCAGCAGCCCCGCAGAATTGACTCGAGTCTGCTCGCCACACCGATTGTTCATGCCTACAAAGAATAGGGTCTCATTGCTGCCAATGTCATAGCGCGGGGCAGCAAAGCTGCGCGCCCGCGTCAACGGCAGCCTCACAACGTCAGTGTCTCTCCACTAGCAACGTTGCTAGTTGAAGGGACTGCAGGCCCAGGTGTCCCTAGGTCTAGCATGTCTAGTCAGCCTTCAGTCTGTGATCAAGCTGCTGCCATTGGTCCAAATCGCCGTCATGCGCGGACATGAGGCCCCACATGAGCTTCACCACCGCCTCTGACTGCACGCCGACCGCGACCTTCGCCTTTGGCCGCCCCGTCCACGCGTTGGGCTCGTTCCACTGCTTGAGCCCACGGTCCAGGATGGTGTGCCCCGCCGCGACGCCGCTGGTCACCACCCGCACCTCCCCCTCACACCAGGTGAATAGCTCCGGCGCCAGCACCGCCGCCATCGCCGTCGGGTCATGCACGTAGATCGCGTCTGTGCCGTACGAGTCTCTGCATGGACAAGGAACGGTGCCTCTCGGAAGGGCGAGATGGAAGGAGGCATATGAAGCACGCATATGGCTGCTGCAGCGCACATACGCCGAAAACAGCATATCAGCGCATAACGCACAGCACGCTTCCACGTACGTGTGTGTGAGCTCAGGCAGCGAACTGCTTCTTTTCAGAACGGCGCGCGCGCACCTGTGGTACTGCAGGTAGAACCGGCTGATCTGGTGGAGGAAGTCGCCGAACCGGCCCCGCCCCTTGAGCTCTGTGAGCTGCTGCCCCTGCATGACGACGGAGTGCGTGACGTCCAGGCCCACCTGCCAAACAAAGAGAGTCATGGTTGGGGTGTGGAAAGCAAGACGTTGATTTCAACACACTCGTAGGCCGCTGTATTCCAGAAATAAAAAAAAAATCAAACCTATTGTCGGTATTTCGACGCAGGACCTTGTCGTACTGGAACATGACTCGCAATCACAAGAATGAACAAATAGAGATTCACCACTCGGGTGTTGGCGCTGCCGCCGAGCACGATGTCCGCCGCGTCCGGATCCCCAAAGATGTTGGCCTCTGCCGCCGGATTGACATTGCCATTGATAAAAAACGCACCGCCCAACACCACCAGCTCTGCCTGTGCGCACAAAGGACTTGGAACCATGATTGTGATGACTTTGGGGTCTCGAAGTTGAGCAGTATTTTGATAGATACGTTTGACGTCGCCATCGATGAAGTCGGCACCGTCAGGCTCTGCCTGCATCAGGTTAGCTCCGCAGTCGCCAACAGGGTTTAGCTGCGCACGTGCTGTGCAATCATCGTTGGCATCCTCTCTCAGAACAGGCGTGGACTGTGACTCTGCTGGGTCACCGCTGCAGTAGGGAGCCAGGACTGCTAATAATCTCCTGCGCAGTCACCATCGCGCCTCATCATGTTGTCAGGGAACGCCAGGTCCAGCTGCATGGCTCTCGCCAGGCTGGTGAGCGGCCCCAGGGCAGCCAGGGATCCTGGACACTTGTCTATGATTTTCTCAAATTCTATCGCCCCTCACCATGTTGTCTGTGAATGCCGGGTCCAGCTGCATGGCCATGGCCAGATTGGTGAGCGGCCCCAGCGCCAGCACTGTGACCTGCCCCGGCCGCCTCGCGCACTCCTCCACCAGAAACTGCGCCGCCGTCAGCGAGGCCGCCACCCCCTGCGCGACGACACAAACAGCAGCACAAAGTCGAAATACACCGCAGTGACGAGCAACTGCGGCCGTCAGCGAGGCTGCCACCCCCCGGGGCATGGCGAACATCAGCGACACACTTTAGGCACAGCGGCGCAGGGACGTCACACTCAGACCTGCCCAGAGGGCAGGTCTGACGTATGGCGGTTAACCAGACACATTGTAGCTATCGAATCGTCGCTGCGCCTCAATGTTCCGTACGCATGTCCTCCCCTATGCACCAGCTGTTCTGAACAGCTCACCGTGGGCGTCATGGCTGTTGGCAGGTTGCCAAAGCCGTCAGCGCCGTGCACAAAGTCGGCGACGCGTGTCTTCGCCAGCCCCTGCAGCGTCGTCAGGGCTCCCTGCGCCACCGGCACCTGCGCCCGCCCATAGCATTGCGACTTGGGTGTGCAGCAGACCCAGGCCTGTGGTCATTCAGGTGGGAGGCAGCAACTGGGCGGTCCGGCTCCAGCGAATATGGCGGCGGTCTCGCTATTGCCATGGCTGTATGCACGTGCGTGTGGCAGCATGCCCCCACTTGGCGCAGCTGGCATGTCCAGGCGTATACTGACAGTGCTTGGACCAGCATTGTGGTCGAAGCCATCCGCCACTCACGTCTTCCCGCTCTGCCAGTTCCCGCAGCACCAGCGCATTGGCGGTCGCCTGCGTCGTGCGCACGTTGCCGAAGATAGTCGTCATGCCGATGATCTCCACGGCAGGCGAGTTGAACGCCGCCAGGATCGCCATGGCGTCATCTGCGTGTGGCGCTGCACGCCGTCAGGGTGCACGTCTGACGGGGGCTCGCAGATGGATATGTCACTGTGCCATAGATAGTATTAATGTGCAGTATATGTAGAAGCCAGCAGCGCCCGAGCAGCGTGACAACGCTCAGGTAATGGGTAAATGCTAGGTCTGCCAGGAATCTGCCGCGATCTGTCCAGTGTTGAACCACAATCTCGATGTGGGTCTGGCAGGTGTTATCACCTACTCCTGGGTCAGTGTCGATGATCAGCAGCCGTTTCGTTGCCGCATTCATGGTGTGCCAAGCTGGAATATGACCGTTCACAATTTCCTCCCACCAATTTCAGAGTTCGTGCCGACAGGCCGTCGCGTTGTCACAGTGTTCAGGTCAGAAAGGGCGGGTGGCGAGGGAGATGTGATCGGAACACAGATGCGAAGGCGTGTGCAAAAGCTGAACAGTTGTCTGACGTTGTCTGACTCTCGCCAAGGGTTTATAGCTAGCTTCCACGTCAGCTTTTCGCTGATCTGATCCCATCTGTAATCGCCGATCAAAACCGATCAAAACCGCTTTTGCTGCCAAAATCCTACATAGCAATTAACACTGCACACACTTGAACAGTTTGCAGCGGCGTATCCAGCTGCAGCCATGGGGGGCGCCGTGTCTCTGCCTCTCGGTGCGTGCCCAAAATGTTGCCCTCCCTTCACGATCAAAGAGTGATACCGACGCGCGTACACAACCGTTGCATTTGAGTGCTGTCAATTATCCACCGCCACACGACAAAGCAGCACAATGGAGCATGCGCGCTTCCTAACAGCCGTGCTGACGAGGCCGGACAGCACTCTGTGTTGTACTCAGCTCGGCGTCCGGTTTGCCCAATCCGCACACGGCGTGCGTGTGTGCACAACATGGAAAGATGTTTCGATCGGAATGACGGTCGAGAGTAAAACTGATTGCTAGCGTGGGGTGCTGCACACGCTGTACCTTGTTTAGAACGCAGCTTCTCCTCGGCTCTCATTCCATTCAGCACCGAAAATAGGGGCCCGTTGGTTCAGGATACAGGTCGTTGAAACACGGAGAGCCTTGCTTATTCGGTCGCCGTTGGCAGGACAGACGTTAATCAAGGCTTGTGCTGCAATGCTTGCGCGCTGACCCCTCTTTCAGTCCACAGCCAGCCAGGAGGGAGAATCTGCTCCAAGCTACACAAGATTCCCATCGACTGGCCTTTCTCGACCTCCCATTCGTCTGAAGGCGTTTTCTCCTTCCGCCCGCAGCTACGAGCATCGCCATTCCGGTGGTCGGCGGCATCATCGTTTCCAACATGACGCGGGAGGGCCTCATGGGCTGGTGCGCTCTCTGCCTCGCGATCCAGTGCTCTCTAGGTTTCTGTACAAACAGATACTTCTGCGGAGTCTTTTGAACAGTCTCGCTCAAGATGAGATAACTGAGTCCGCTTGCGACAACACTCGTGCACTCGTCGCCCTGCCAATGCACGAAATGTTGCTGCGAGCGCAGGTATCAGGCGCTGGACAGGCCGGCGTGGAACCCGCCTGGCTTCGTGTTTGGCCCGGTCTGGGCGATCATGTACACCCTCATGGTGAGTAATGCTTGTGTTGCGGCCCGCAGCATCGGTATTGCATTCTCTTCATGTGCCCAACTTTACCGTAGTCTACTGACCTGTGTGACTCGATACGACGCAGGGCATCGCATCCTATCAGGTGCGCACACACAGCGCAATGCACCCCGACACCCGCACAATTGCTCAGTTGCTGCTATGTCACGACCCTTCAGCTCACTTGTAGCTGGCACAGTTTGACGTGATTTCAAGCTCGCCACGTCGGCGAGCGTTCTCGCGCCGACTGCCGTCAGAACGATGTTATAACTCATTGGTGTACCATGTATAGGTGTACCACGTGATAGGCTTTGACCTGGCAGCCCGCCCCCTGAAGCTGTACGCCACACAGCTGGGGCTCAATCTGCTGTGGCCGCTCCTGTTCTTCAAAGCACGCAAGCTGGGCCTGTCGGTCCTGCTCAACCTCGCGTTGCTTGCCACCTCGATCGCCACGACGGGTGCGTCTCGCCTGCCGCCTGCCGGCCACTGCGCTGCGGTCGGAGTGCAGCAGTGCATGCATGCCGTAGAGCAACAGATGCAAGGTAGCCCTGCAGTCTGACGTTCGATGTGCGCATGTGCCTCTCTTCAGGTGCCTTCTACAAGGTCCGCACAGAGGCGGGCCAGCTGATGCTGCCCTACGTCGCCTGGCTGGTCGTCGCCAACCTGTTGAACATTTCAGGTAAGAATTAAATAATGAAATGAAAAGAAGAGTCAAATGAAGGCGTTGTGTGAATCTAGGAAAATACACTTTAACGAGATTTGTTTTCCGGGATATTTATCTAGATATGGATGTCTTGCAGTGTGGCGCCGCAACCCGCACGCCGGCGACATGGTGCCCGCAAAGCAGAAGGAGGAGCTGAAGAACGAGCTGAAGGATGAGCTGAAGAATGAGGACGGCTACGGACCCACTGGACCTACGGGTAAGCCGGCGTCCGCCAGCGCCCTCCCGCAGGCGCGCCGCACGTCCAGCCGCACCGCCAGCCCGCACCTGGCCGCGCGTCGCATGCTGCAGCGCGCCCCGCGTACGCTGCAGTCGCGGCTGCCGGTGCGGCGCACCGCGGCCGCGCCCCGCCTGCCGCAGGCGGCGGCGCCGCCTGCCGCCGCCCGCGCTATGGTGTGCTAGACCGGGTGTTGGGAACGACTCGTGTAGAAGCAGCTTGGTGCGATGCCGCTGCGGCGGGGGAGTGCGGTGAGACAAGAGGGCAAGCGGACCTAAATCAACACAGCTTTCGGGTAAACCATGCAGATGTGCACCATTTTACAGGCAGCATCTTGTGCACTATTCGAATGCAGTTGCATTTAGCTGTACCATGTTGCAGCAAGCCTTCCGTTGGATAGTGCTTTTACAGATAACCTGTTCTGTCGGTCAAGTTATCTGTTTGCAGCCCAGATGGCGCTCAATCCATTGATACATTGGCAGCATGTGGGTCTATTGGCGCAGCGCCTCCTTGGCACCGTCAATTGTAAACACCTCACCTCCGCCAAGTGGGTGCAATGTAATATTAATTAGAAGTGGCTTCCCTAGCCGGAAAGATGCGCGGTTGGGCTTCGCGCATCGACATCGAATTGTTCAAGCGGGATATTCGTAGCAGTACGATACTCTACATATTGTATTTGCACGGCTTACTCGCCCAGCGCAGCGTGGGACATGAGCAAGGGTGGGCGACATTGCGGGCGCACTGCGCCGCAGCGGCAAGCGGCAACAATGCTGCGGCAGGTTAAGCGTGATGCAGGTGGGGTACAAGCTGGGCCGCTGTGTGTTCAAGGGCTCGTGCATCAAAGACAGGCAGCTTAGGGTTTAGGTCTGAGCACACAGGAGCGTGCTGTGCTGTGCATGCTGTGCTAAGCTGCAGTTGCATTATGAGCCCAGCAGCTGCTGCATGCTGGGTCTCCTGACTTGTTTGCACAGCAGAGTTGGAGCCCGTAAAATGGCGCAACAGGTCCGCCAGTGCAGTGCTTTCGAGCTGGCACTCCACGAGGTGTGCAGCAGAATCCCGAGCGGGAAGGTTTCGACGTACGGCGCCGTCGCCAAGGTTCTCAGGAGCTCACCGCGTGCAGTCGGACAGGTGAGCTGCCTGATGGCCTGCCGCATCGGCTGCTGTGCTGAAATGCGTGCACACACGCAGTAGCCACCATGCTGGGCGCGCTGCGCTTCCATCGCAGTCACCTACCATTCGTCTTGAAGCTGAGCGACGAGGGTGAATCTGACGGACCTGCAGGCCCTTCGCCGCAACCCGTACGCCCCTGAGGTGCCGTGCCACCGCGTTGTCGCGGCGTCGCTCCAGCTCGGCGGCTATTATGGTGTCACGGTGCGCTTTCGCTGCGATCCAGTCGCTTGTCTTACAGAGTACGCACGCCTGACATGCTGCCCTGATCAATCCAAAAGCTGTGGCGCTGGTGTGCAACTGCGTGGCGGCGGATGTGCTCCGCAACTTCTCCGATGTCGAGTCTTGAGTTTTCGTGACTCGCCCTCCATGCTGCTGTAAAGGTTGTTGAAAATGTCGAAAGGTTCGTGGACGACGGACCTGCAGGATGTGAACTCGCCAATCCTGCAGCGGAAGAGGACGCTCCTGGAGTTCGAGGGCGTTGGCTTCGATGGCGACCGCGTGGTAAAGAGCGCAGTTATGGGGCCGGAGGACTTCTAGAGCGGCGAGCCGCAAGCTTGCAACACGGCAAAGGCGACATGGTTGGCCTGATGGTTGCCTGGAGCCTTCTGGGAACTGCGCTCGTCACATTAATGCAGCACTCTGCATACCTCATGAGGCTTTCACATCCTCCAGCATGCCACATGATTTTTCGCCAAGCGGGATTGTCTCCCCTGGGTTTCGCAGCCTGACGTGCATAACGTTCAGTTGGTCGAGTTGAAAGCTGGGTGTCGAAAATGCGGACTTGAGTCAGTCGGAATTCATTCAGTCGAGGCGGTAAGTGACGCCTGTCAATATACAACAAAGATGGCAAGCATTGGGTCGTTGACCGGCAGCCCCAATGCACAGAGCGAAGCAAAGCCCCTGGGCGGCCGAACACCAATCTAGATCTGCCTGCTCGACAAAGCCCAATACAAAATTCAGCGATCGCGAAATCGTGCAGGCACACCGACCCACCATATGCGGCACTTTAGAAAAGACATGATGCGCTGTGTCCGTGACGAGGATCAAACCAAATAGGTACACCACGGAAAACCTGCTGGGGCTAGAAGCTGAAGTCCCTTTCCTGCTGCAATGGAGGTCTCAACCACGTGCCATCGACGAGCCGCCGTCGCGCCAAATCTACCGCTGATCGTCACATGTCTGATGGCTCACGAGCCGCCGCTCCCGTCTCAGACGACTTTGCTGTACTGCCGTTGGCTGGGAAGGCAGCGGCCAAAGAGCAGTCGCACCACAGACGAACCTGCAATCCACCACAAATGCCTTCGTTCATCTGCACCATTGGAGGCGCACTGACAGGAGACACAGACGAGTGTGCAATATTAAATCAATGCGATGGCTAGAACGAGCTTCGCACGACAACAAGTCGCTTGCGTATTTGCTACCAGAATGTGGCGCATCGGGATGGAACCAACCAGCTGCCATGAGTTGTTGCGAGTAGCTGATCAAGCGCACACCTGAGCCCGAGGCGGGCGGTGCGATGCCGCACGACAGGCAGCAGGCTGCGCCCGGCAAGCCCTGCAGAAAGCGACGCGCCAGGCCCCTGCGGCTGTGCGCCTTCCTGTGAGCGACCAACAATTGCAGCTTGATTCAGGTGCCAGCAGACTTGTGGAACCAGGCTTTGCTTGCGAAATCGCACAAGCACGCACATCTGAGATGCGAGTCTCGTAATTCGTTTGAGAATGTCGTTGATGCGCCCAAGAGAGGGTCTGAATCACGTGCAGGGTCATCACGCAGACTCTGCTGCGCATGTGCAGACCGTGCAACGCATGTGCACACCAGTGCACAGCAAAGCAGTGCACAGCACACACGAGCGCAGACAGCGCTGCAGGCAGCGGCTGCCGTGCAGGCGCAGAACGCCCAGCACAGCGCAACACATGGCCGTCTACCGTCGCACCGTTACAGCGTCCCAGCTGCGCGCACCTGGGGCTGCGGGCGCCGGCGTGCGGCGTGAAGGCGGCAGGCGCCGTCTGCGGGTAGCGCCACTCGCCGTCGCCATAGGCGTGCGCCATCAGCGCCGCAAGCTCCAAGTCGTGCGCCTTGAGCCCCGCCCTCGTGTTGATGCCGCTGTTGACGTCTGCGGGACACGCTCGCTGGTTGGTCGAGAAGGTGTGTTGTACCAGCAGGCTTCGTCATTGCATGAGCAGTGCCACAGAACGAATCGCAGGACCTTTGCCAACCCAGATGAACCTGAGGCCAAAGCAGAACTGGAAAACGATTGGTGGCCCACCTGATCTCACGCTTGCGTCAAACCACGCCTGTGTGCCTTCTGCCCAGTACTCCTGCGGGTTGCTGCGCAGGTTTGGAGAAGCAAGGCTCAGCTTCCTACTTGACCTGGAATGCTGGGCCGATAGGGCTGACGTGCCATGCAGAGAGGCGCGCTGCTCGAGAATCATCACACTACTCAGCCGTTCGTCGCAGACGCTTTTGTGCGGCTGTACTAGACGGTGCATGATGCTTGACAAGATGCAGTCTGCGCCGACAGCCGAATTCTATGATTCACATCAAGCCGAGTGTTGCAACTCGGGCCCCTGGGTTAGACACGAATTGTGACGCCCGTGTCTGAACCAAGCAAACACACCTGGCCATGTAGCAGTCGGCATCGTACAGCTCGCGCTTCATGGCGGCCCTGTATGCCGCCAGCACCGCATCACGCTGAGGTTTGGCCAGGCCCAAATCCATGACGGTGTGCCCAAACTCGTGGATCAGGATCTGCTCGCTGGGGTACCACGGGTCGTCCACCATCGTCACGTTCTCCTCGCCTGCATGCAAGACCTCATCAGCTTCGCTTCAAGGTTGGATTCACAACGGGCTGAAGAACCCAGCTAGAAACCACTGCCTCAAACTTCATGGACTCCTGCAGCACATGGCTGCACAAGCCTCAGTCTGGCCCCCGGCGTCGCCTGCAAAAGGCATGAAGCAGGAACCTCATGAAACTCTCACCGCAGGATGTCGTTGGAATCAGGGGCGAACCGCCGACGCCGCGGCAGCCGTCATCAAAGGTCCGCGTCCCGTCCCCTGCATCGTCGCCCTTCAAGAAATTGTGCGCAGGGATGTCCGAGGTCACCTGTCGAATGCACAGCAGCCATCAGCCAGGAAGCCTGCTCACTGGCAGTCCACGGACCAACCTCCATCCCACATGACTGCCATGGCCTGGCAACAGCCATACACTAGTCGGGCATAGTACCTTATTGCCCACGAGGAAAGCAGAAAAGAACTGACCTGCTTCCTGCCGATGATGGCCACGTCGCAGTCGGCAGCCACCAGGCGCTGCCGCACGTCCACCGGCACTGCTTCCAGCATCCGCTCCAGGATGTCCGCTGCGCCCACCACAGCCGCGTCGCACACGCAGTCCCATGCCTGTGCGAGGTGCCAGATTGCGTTGCTATTGCTGCGTGGTTGCAGCGAAGCCTGCCTGCACTTGCAGCGCCTGAAATTGTGCTGCTGTGTTGTTCTTGTTTCCTAGATTGGCGCGGACCAGCACACCTGGTCTGTTTAAGCATCCATTGCGTACGCCTCCTGTGCTCGCTGGCGCTGCGCAGTGACGGCGCTTCTAGCACTCGAGGCACTCGCTCACCGTGATCGTGATGCCGACGGCCGTGGTGGCGCGCTCGCGGTAGGCGCCCCACTCCGCCGGCGGCGGCGTCGCACTGACCGGCACGATGTCCGGTCGGAACCTGCAGACCAACGACGTGCACAAAGTCACCCCACCGCCAGATGTCTGCTTTGATCGCATGTCTGGAGACGTACTGGCGTCAGGCGGTGACTGTGCTGCCCGAAGGCATGCCCTCGATCTGGGAGTCTTGAAGCTCCCAAATTTCAACCCTCACTGGCTTTTGTGCACACTGCATGTCTGACATGTGGCAGCACTCATTCGAGCCAGCAGCTTTCCTGCAGCTTTCAGCCTCACCCCGCAGGCACCGCGACGGCGCCGTCCGCTAGCAGCTCCAGCGTCGAGTCTCTGCCAACGTGCACATTGTGTGCAAACGATCCTGCATCGTTGACGTCTGGGAAACATGCTAAGTCCCAGCCTCACCCCGCGTGCGTTTTGGCGGTGCTGTCCGACAGCTGTCTTAGTGAATGCGTTTCGAAGACTAAGATAAATCCAAGTAAACTCCTCACCCCGCGTGTGCTCTGACGGTGCCGTCCGGCAGCAGTTCCAGCGTCGTGTCGCCGCCGACGTGCTCTGCCAGCAGCCGCCTGGTCAGCACCGCCCGCAGCCGCCACACGTGCGTCGTGAACGTGGCTGCAACAGCCACACATGGTTCCAGCATCTGGGGCTATAATTGGATGAGATATGTCACATCACTAATGATGCACCGGAAATTCCCGCACGCACGCCATCGCCAAAGAAGGCGCTGCAGTTGAGGTCCAAAGGTTCTGCACAGCACACCACAAATTCCAGACGTCAGCAAATGCGCACCCTGCAGGTGCAGCTGTCCAGGCTGCAGGGTGCGGTAGCTGGCCTCGTCGCTGGACGGCAGCACCCACAGCACGTCCACCACCAGGTCGCTGTTGTTGACCACGCGCAGGCGGCAGTCCCGCGTCTCCGGGTCGTCCCAGGACCGTAGGCGATCCCGCTCCTCGACAAGCGGTTGCCTCACGGGATTGCCCATGCTGGCGCCACCCGCCGTGCGGCAGTTCCGACGTGCGGCGCTGCGATCGGTGAGGTTTATTGGCACAAACGGCACATGTGAGCTGCGGAGTCTCAGTCTATTATTGCAGCAGTATGAATTTTGACAATATTGACAAGCTGCTAGTTGCTGTCGAGATGTTCCACGGCTGGTTGTTTCTTGCGATCTAAATCAGGTCAAGATTTGTGTCACGAGTTGTCGGCCAGCTGGACTGCGAGACGTTGCGGCGTTGTAGCAAAGTGTTGACGAGAGTGCAATTAATTCATTTTCACTTCTGCCGGCGTTGCAGTTTGCGTTGAAGCGAGCTCCTGAGGGCACGTTTGCTTTTACCCCCTCCGACAGTGTGCACAGCAATTCACAAGCGAGCAGCAGCAGATCGCAGCCATTGCAATATTCATCGTTCAGCATGTTGGTCAAGCAGCTTCGGACCTGCGTTGCCGTGCCTGCGGCGACGCTGCGGCGTCCGCTGAGCAGTCCGTCGGCACTGCCGCAATTTGGAGACAGGTGCAGCTTGCGTGCGAATCGCCTAGTGGTCGCCGCCGGCCCCAAGAAGAAGCTGAAACAGCAGCTGCAGGAGCAGAGCCAGGTGCAGCTGACGTACAAGACTCATAGCTGATGAGCATTCTCGAGCCTCCGATCATTCGGACAGTGCACCAACCCTATCCATCGTTGTTTCGGCAAGTGCTCTTTCTGTGGGCCTTACAGGAGCTCGACCGTAGACTACTTGAGCTGACGGCCGCGCATGCACGGGAGACGGCCAGGGGCCTTGTGGATGAGGCGGCAGCGCCGCTGGGAAGCCATGGCGGCGCTGGCGCTGCGCCGCCCTCCCTGGAGTTTGGCGACCTCGCGGCATCCGCGTTGGAGCTTGCTCAGCAGGTAAGTGGTGGCGACTGCGCCCATTGTCCTCCTTGAAAGTCCCATGAGCCGCAGACGGTTCAAGTCTTGCAGCGGCATGCATGTACATCATGACAGATGACGCATCAAATGATCCCGAGACGATTCCCAAAAGCACAGGCTGAATGTGCTTCGATACCTCAACTCGCTGGTGTGACTGCATGAAAGGCCGAGGAGATAAATGCCGCGACGGCCTCTCTGCTGGGCGGCCTGCACAACCTTGCCGGCCGCATCTCGGCACTGTCGGGCCCCGTCGCCAACACCGGCGTCCCCTCCCAGCCGCTGGCTACGGCGCCGCTGCTGGGCAGCACAGACGAGCCGCCACAGCCGTTCCTGCCAGCGCTGGAGCCGGCCTCCCCGATACCGACTGCGCTGGAGCCGCCCGTATCGGGGGAGCTGCCTTTGACACCGGGGCTGCAGCCCCCGGCCGAGGCCAGCCTGGGCGTGACGGTGACGTCCACCTCGCCGGCACAGGACGTGACCAACCGCCAGCCCGTCAGCAGAAGTGGGCGTGCTCCACTACCAGTTTTTCAAGCATCGCAGTCAATTCCGTGCAGCCTGGCTATGCAGTTGCAAGCTTTGTCTGGAGAGCACTTTCAATCCATCAACGCTTGTTGCAGAATGAGGCGTGCGCGCCTTGAATCCAGAGAGGTTCATGTGTGAAGCTGTTCATGGCTGCGGCGCAGGCTATCCGACCAGCATCGACGAGGCGTTCGGCAGGCAGCCCGCAGACGAGGAGGATCTGCTGCCCTTTGCTGCGCAGGTATCAGTGCGCGCTGTATTGACTGCATCCTGAAAGGTGCTGGCTTTGTTGTGCCTGAGCAAAGCACGCAAGTGACCCGCTTCTGTGGCGATACTGCACATGCTTGTCTGTGCTGCTGCAGATCCAGGCAGCCATCGACGCGGTGGATTCGACAGACGTGCTGAACCAGGAGATCAACTACGAGGCAGCAGGGGAGCGCGTGCGGCAGCGGCAGCGGCTGGCGCAGCAGGCGCAGGCGCAGCAGCAGGCTATTGGAAATGGCAGCGGCCCGGCTGTGGTTCCTTCGGCAGGCCTCCTGCGATCAGCGGCCACGCAGGCGCCGCCTGCCACGCCCGCGGCGCCGGCCGCTGACGCGCCGCCACAGGCTGCGCCCTTTGGCCAGAGCGGCGTCAGCATCAGCAAAAACCTGGGCAAGCCGCCGTCTGGAGCCCTGTCGCAGGAGGTGAGTGGAGCCACCTCCTGTATGCCTATAAGAGTAGGCCTTTTACAGTGTGCTGCTTCGAGGTGGAGACGCGAAACAGGAAGGCTGAACCATACCCCTGAGAAGTGGTTTCACGTGCTCATCAACGATGTTATCTGTGCCCCCGATGTTGCAATCGCATCCGTATGCCTCAGGCTCGTCATCAGTCAACGGCGGCCACTGGGTCCATGATGCAACATCTTGTCGGTATGTGAACTGTGTAGCAACTGGACGCGCTGCGAGCAGATATCTACCCCAGCACCAGGGAGGATGGCAGTGTCCCCATCCCGGGCACCTGGCCCCGCCCCGCATGGGCCTCCCAGGTGCGCAGCCCTCCGACCACGCTGCTGCGGATGCTGCATCATGGGCGCTGCGGCAGAGTGGACAGTGGCCATGCAGACCGTCCCGCCAACTGAGATGCCTGCGCAAACCATGACAGACCGCAGCAAGTTGTGATGGTCGCGTGATGGCTACAGTGTTGGTGACCGAATCCTTCGGTGTTCGCAGAACGGCACACAGAATGGTGCGCAGAATGGTGCGCAGAACGGCGCGGCTGAGCGGCAGCAAAGAGCAGCGGAGGCCGAGGACCTGACTCAGAATCAGCCGGGGGACGCGTCCTACCTGGCCGCGGTGCGTGCGGCGATGGCCAACCTGGGCCCGCCCCAGGGCAGCACTGTGGCGGGCCGCGCGGCTGATGAGGCGGCGCCCACGGCGCTGTCGCCGCAGGCGTCGGAGGCGGAGGCGGCCGTGGCCGCGGGTGGCGCCGCAGAGGCGCCAGCAGAGGATGCAGAGAAGGTGCGAGCTTGTCTCGTGCATGCGTTTCGATTTCCAACCTGTGGCTGACCCCGATGCTATTTATGTGTATGGCCCTTCCCGCCCAGCTCTGTGGTTCCCCAAGCACAATGCATGCTGCGTTGCCTGTGGAGCAGATGCAGCAAGCTGCAGCCCGATCATCCTAGTGCTGCGCGAGACCAGCAGGGCAGCAAGCTTGAACACAGAAGCCAAGTCTGCAAAAGATGCAGCAAAACTCTGCAATGCTGTCGAGCGGTGCAGGAGGTACCGAGTGGGCCGCCGCCGGTGCTGTCCATTGGGGACGACGACATCTTCTGGGTCAATCAGCTGCAGGTGCGCACCACGGCGTTGGCTGTACTTGAGCCATTGCACCTCATGAAGCAGAAGTCGTCCTGCAGCACCCAGGCTGGCTAGCCGAAAGCTTCTCAGCCGCGCCGCACGCAATGTGCTGCTCACCTCCACTCGCCTCTGGCAGCGTGTCCCTCCCTTCTTCCTTCCGGTGGCTTACTTGGAAGTCAGCAGTAATCGACAGTCTTTGGGGCAGCAGCCTGTGGAGTATTCTGGACAAGAGAACCGCTTGATAATGATTTCTTGCAGGCGGCGCTACTGCGGGAGGGGTGCTATCCCGGGGAGGAGGAGATGGAGGACTGGGTCTTCGGCGATGGCACCCACAGCGCGCTGCTCACCTTTCAGGCAGTAATCCGCTGCTCACAGGCTAAGCACACGCTCTGTTTGCGAAATCGCTTGTGTCTTCAGGAATGTACAGTGTTTCTGGCACGTGTTACTTTTCCTGGCATCGCCTACTGAGGCAATTACTGAGCCGTGCATTCGAATGGGCCAGCGCTGTGGGCCTCTGAGCCCCATCGAGCTTCGACAAGGTTCTATCTCGGGCCAAGCTTCTGGAAAGCCTCCTGACTTGAGCCTACGTCCTGACCATCATCCGTGTGTAAAGGCGATGATTGGGCTGGAGGAGACGGGCATTGCGGACGCGGACACCTGGGCGGCGCTGCTGGGCCCCCAGCTGGCGCCCAAGTTCGACGCTGCAGCGGCCGATGCGCAGCCAGTCGCAGCTGCGGAGGGCGCTGCGCCGGCGGCGTCGGCGGCGGCGGCGCCTGCGCAGCCCGCCGCAGCGTCTGCCTGGGAGAGCCTGTTTGCGGAGGCGCAGGAGGGCGCAGGTGAACCCAGGAAGACTTGAGCTGACGTCATGTGGTGCAAGGTGCCGTGGAGTTGTTCGATGGCAGCTGCAGCCTGGATGCACATGCTCTAAAAGCCCGGTCGTTCTGCTCGGAAGTCAGCTGGAAGTGCTGCTGCAGGTGGCTCCAGCGGGAGCGACGAGGCAGCGCAGCAGCCCGAGTGGCAGATCGGCTCGCAGCGGCCGCCGCCCGCGGCGACACCCTTCACCGGCGAACCGCCCACCAAGTGGCCAATCGTGCGCATGGACGACGGCGGCCGCCCGGTCCACTGGCTGCAGGTGGGCCTCTCGGGACGGTCCCTTCGAAGACCGTACATGAACATTCCTGGGAATGTCGGGGGCGGGAGGGCGGGGAGCTGGGCGTCCTCAGCGATCCATATATGGCAGGGGCCGTGCCGTGGGAGTGGACAGTGCCTGACGCTTTTCACGTGATGCACTGCTGTGTAACCTGCAGTGAATCTGTGCTGCCTACTCTCGTGCTCAGAACCCAGCCGAACACCTGTTGGACTCATGCATGGACCTGTAGCCGCGTCCGCCGTGCAGTGTGCGCTGGAGAATGCGGGCTGCTTCTGCGGTGAGGACGATATGCTGTGGTGGCAGTTTGGGACCCCCACCGAGTCGGCCCTGCGCACCTTCCAGGTACGTGCGGAAGAGCACTGCTATTATAAACATATTATGTGGAACTTGATTGAGTATCCAAGCTCAACTGCCATGCGGACAGGAAACGAGCCGCCTGGCAGTGCCTTTCATGCGGCTGCCGGCGTGAGTGCTTCAATGCGTGCAGGCACAAAATTGATTGTCGGACGTGCTGGCAGAAGCCAACAATCGTCTGCATCGCGAGCCGTAAGCGACCTTCTGTGCACTGGGCTGCGGGGCATGCAGAGGCTGAAGAGACCAGGGTGTCGGACGCGACGGCATGGCTCGTGCTGCTGAGACGTACTCGTTTGCACATGATTAGTTCCGTTGTGTTTCACTGGCTTTCCCTTGCTGCAGGGAATCCTGGCGTGCCGGAGACGGGGCTGTTCACCGCATCGATATGTGCTGATGGAACATACCCAGAAAGAGTTCATTCTGCTTTACTGGCTTTCCGTGCGCGGCAGGGTATGCTCGGGCTGCCGGAGACGGGGGTGTCGGACGCGGCGACCTGGCTGGCACTGCTGGGACCGAACGCGCAGCCGGCAGATCTGGTGGGCCTGTCCTCCGGGGACGTGCAGTACAACGACGACATGGCGGACCACAGCCACGACGGCAGCATCTACCTCGTGGTGCGCTCTTGCATACTGGCCAATCTTTCTGCCCCTAGTGTCAGTGACACCTTCAGTTCACAGGAGTAACAGGAGTACAAAGACGACGTGTCGGGCCACAGCCACGGCGGCAGCATCCACGTCACGGTGCGCTCTAGGAGGGGCTCTTGAGCGAACTTCAATGCCCTCGAACTCGAGACCAGTCTGAGTCCCAGCGGCGCAATAACAATGTGGCGGACCACAGTTATCTGCTATGTGGTGCGCTTTCGTAGGGCACTCGAGGGACCCTATGATACTCCCAAATCAGTGTCGGGTGCAATTCCTGCGGCACAACAACGAAGTGGCGGACCCCAGCTGTGATGGCAGCATCTGCCATGTGGTGCGCTCTTGTAGGGGCGCTCGAGGGACCCTATGATGCTCCCAAAATCAGTATCGATTTTGTAACTCCTGCGGCACAACAATGACGTGACGGACCACAGCCACGACGGCAGCATCTGCAATGCGGTGCGCTCTTGTAGGGCCATGTGAGAGGCTCTGCAATGGCCCTAGAAAACCAAATCACCTTTAGTTCAGCTGTGCAATGACGACATGGCAGACCACAGTGACGGCAGCATCTGCCATGTAGTGCGCTCTTCGTGGTGCTGACGCAGTGACTGGCTTAGATCCAGATCACAGTTGTATGTTACTGTATTTGTATGGCAGCTGCAAGTTTCAGCATTTTGTGCCAGCGCCTTTGATTGCATGCCACCACTCCTGTTGCATGACCAGTGCGCCTCCCAGAGTGGGGTGGGAGGCGCGGCGGGCCATGCAGGATGTTAACACAGGCTGTAGCTGAGAAATGGTGTTGCGCGCTCTGCAGGGGGAGCAGCGCTGGTCACGGAAGACCTTCTGACACGACGTTGCAGTAGCCTTGGCGACTGGGCCATGGGCGCTGGAGGCGGCACCTGCCTGGTTTGAAAGCAAGGCATTGTCAGATGGCATCTCTCGTTGAAGCGTTGGACACTCCGGTGTTGAAGCTGTGTGACGCAGACGGCAGCTGCGTCTGTGGGCACTGGGCGCCATGCCCTTTGACTGTCGTGTGATGGCTGAGTGGTGCTGCGTACATTTCTCGACTTTGGTGTTTCACCTGCACAAGCTGGCTGCAGCATGTCATCCGGTGTTCGAGGTTAGCTGCTGCTTCATGTGATACGGCACGGATGCATGTGTGACTGATTGCAGCTTTGCTTGAGTGCAAGCGATACAAATGCTTTGATTGCTGGCAGACCCAAGCTTCAGTTGCATCGGTGTCCTGCTCACGTGAACGTCCCACTTCTGGAGTTCCGGAAGTGCTGACCCAAGATCACAACTTCATCGCAGCACGACAGATCACTTTCAACATTCCTTTGCTTCCTCAGATCCCCTAAGTACTCTACCTCCGGCTGCAATCCACGTCGATCAGGTGATGCACTTCTGAAGCTTCGGTGGTGGTGTGTATATATCGTACCAATGTGGTGCACGATCTCATGCCCATTGTGATCTGGTACAACCTGCAATGGCCTGGATGATTTCATCATAAGGACGACATCAACAGCACATCATGAACTTGGCTGCACATCAGCAGGCATGTATGCATGTGGCATGCGCCATCAGGCATCTGTCATGCGAAAGGCTCATGCTCGGCATGTTGGTTGACAACAGGATCAGTTTCCTGCAGATCTGCTCCGCGATGTTTGGTGATGGCAACATGATGCCAATTTCACTGTCGCTCCGGGTACCGGCTCATGTCCGTCAGTGTCTACTGCGCTGCTATCGGGTGGCTTCATGCATCACAGTTGCCCATTTTGCTGCACTCATGCGCCGCACGTCATGCATCTGAAATGACGATGAGGATGCATGATCGCAGCACTGGTCAATTCGAAATTGACCAGTCGGCTTCGACTTCCTGCAGGGTACTGGCTTCACAGGCACGCTGCCAGCATCAGCAGCACAAGACGGGCCACAAGGCAGCGGGCGCAGGGCTTCCACGACAGCGTCTACGCATTCTCGTCCGACTTTGACCTTGGCGGTGAGTAGCCATGCTTCACCCTCGACACGATGATGATGTCGCAACTGATGCCGGCCTTGTGCGTCGATTGGCATATACACCCTCTGTACATTGCCCTGACATGTGGCGGCTGCAGCTCATGATGCCATCAGCCAGTTGCTGACCCCTTGATGCACCAGCTGGGCAGCATCTGTGCTCTACAGGCTGTCGGACTCTGATGTTGTGCGCAGCCTCTATACCGATGTTGGCACAGACGACGAGTAGCCACATGTGC